>Ga0208414_1000066_pt1 | contig 117948 bp, 106 predicted proteins | sample AntAceMetag02UKE_FD_184770 | JGI IMG/M metagenome (GOLD analysis project Ga0208414, IMG submission 184770) | Saline lake microbial communities from Ace Lake, Antarctica - Antarctic Ace Lake Metagenome 02UKE (SPAdes) (version 2) | ecosystem: Environmental > Aquatic > Non-marine Saline and... | reverse complement strand
AAGGAGTGCGAGGAGCACATAACCACCCGTCCAACCCATCAAATAAACAGACGCGTCATAACCGTTAAAGGCTATCAACCCAGCCATCGAAATAAAAGATGCGGCAGACATCCAATCAGCCGCCGTCGCCATACCGTTGAGCACTGGATTAATACCTTTGCCCGCAACATAAAATTCACCGGTATTACCCGCTCGAGCTGCAATCGCGATGACGACATACAACAGAAAGGTGGCTCCGACAACAACCCAAGTAATGGTATTGAGATCCATATCAGCCCCTTATTGTTCGTCTACATCAAATTCACGATCCAAGCGGTTCATGCGTTTAACGTAGTAGAAGATTAAAATTACAAAGATGTAAATTGAGCCTTGTTGCGCGAACCAAAAACCCAACTGATAACCGCCAATGGATACTTCATTAAGCGTATCAACCAAGATAATGCCGAACAAATAAGAGCAAACAAACCATACGACGAGACACTTTAATAAGATGCCGACGTTAACCCGCCAGTAATCTTGAGGCACTTTTCATACCCCCCCCTTTTTTTATCAACGTTCTAATTTTTATAGTTGTTAATGATCATACCACCCTCATTTGGCCATGGTCAGCCCATTAAGACAAAAAAACGCCAGGTCAAGCCTGGCGTTTTCATTGGAACTTAGAACCTAGACTGCAAATGACTTACATCATGCCGCCCATACCACCCATACCACCCATGCCACCCATATCCGGCATACCGCCACCAGCACCATCTTCTTTAGGCGCTTCAGCAACCATAGCATCCGTAGTGAGGATCAAAGAAGCCACCGAAGCGGCATTTTGAAGCGCAGTACGCGTTACTTTGGTCGGGTCAAGCACGCCCATTTCAAACATATCGCCGTATTCACCGGTCGCTGCGTTGTACCCAACGTTACCTTTAGCCTCAAGGACCTTGTTAAGAACAACAGAAGCCTCATCACCAGCGTTGTTAACAATCGTTCGAAGAGGCTCTTCTAGTGCACGAACCACAATACGAATACCTGCATCTTGATCAGAATTGTCACCCTTAAGCTGATCAATAGCCTTTCGAGCGCGGACATACGCAGTACCACCACCAGCCACAATGCCCTCTTCAACCGCAGCACGTGTGGCATGCAGCGCGTCTTCAACGCGTGCTTTTTTCTCCTTCATTTCCACTTCAGTCGCTGCGCCAACTTTAACGAGGGCAACCCCGCCAGCAAGCTTGGCCACGCGCTCTTGTAGCTTCTCGCGATCGTAGTCACTTGAGGATTCCTCAATTTGGCTTCGAATGGCTTTAACGCGCCCTTCAATAGCGGCCGCCTGTCCAGCACCATCAATGATTGTGGTTTCTTCTTTGCCGATCTCGATCTTCTTAGCTTCGCCCAAATTCTCTAGCGTTGCTTTCTCAAGACTCAAGCCAACCTCTTCGGCAATGACTGTACCGCCAGTAAGGATTGCGATGTCTTCAAGCATCGCCTTACGACGATCACCGAATCCTGGCGCCTTAACAGCAGCCACTTTCAAAATGCCACGAATGTTATTCACAACAAGTGTTGCAAGCGCTTCGCCCTCAACATCCTCAGCGATAATCAGTAGCGGACGGCCAGACTTTGACACCTGCTCCAACACGGGAAGCAAATCTCGAATATTTGAGACTTTCTTGTCGTGAAGCAAAATGTATGGGTTCTCTAAGGCAACCATCTGCTTATCCGCATTATTCACGAAATAAGGAGACAGGTAACCACGGTCAAACTGCATACCTTCAACGACTTCAAGCTCACTTTGGAGACCAGTTCCGTCTTCAACAGTAATTACGCCCTCTTTACCTACTTTATCCATCGCATCAGCAATAATCGTGCCAATTTCTGGATCTGAGTTAGCAGAAATCGCGCCTACCTGAGCAATTTCTTTACTGGTGGTGCAAGGCTTGGAGTTTTTCTTAAGCTCTGCGACAACAGCCGAAACAGCTTTATCAATCCCTCGCTTAAGATCCATTGGATTCATACCTGCCGCGACGTATTTCATACCCTCTTGAACAATTGATTGAGCAAGAACGGTAGCTGTCGTGGTTCCATCACCGGCAACGTCAGAAGTTTTTGATGCAACTTCCTTTACCATCTGAGCGCCCATGTTTTCAAACCTATCTTTGAGCTCAATTTCTTTCGCTACGGAAACACCATCCTTAGTAATGGTTGGTGCGCCGAACGAACGCTCGAGTACAACGTTACGGCCTTTAGGGCCTAAGGTAACTTTAACTGCGTCCGCCAACACATTCACACCAGCAACAATTTTTGCTCGTGCGGCGTCGCGAAACTTTACTTCTTTAGCTGCCATGATTTAACTCCTTAAAACTTTTAATGGTTCGATGTAAATAGGTCGAAGATATTATTCGAGGACGCCCATGATGTCTTCCTCGCGCATAACGAGAAGTTCTTCACCGTCAACTTTAACGGTTTGACCTGAGTATTTACCGAATATAATCTTGTCACCAGGCTTAACGTCTAACGCTCTACTCTTGCCATCATCGAGAACTTTGCCGGTACCGATAGCAATTACCTCACCTGTGTCTGGCTTCTCAGCGGCAGAATCAGGAATAACGATACCCGAAGCAGTTGTACGTTCTTCTTCGAGTCGCTTGACGATCACTCGATCGTGCAGGGGACGAATTTTCATAATGTGGTGTCTCCTAAAAACTTATGTTTAATGTTAAAAATACTCTGAGTTACCCAAAGCTGATGTGCAACCAGACAAATTTCTCCGCCGGGAACTTCATTAGCACTCGACATCTGTGAGTGCTAATAATATGGGATTAGATTGTTACTTTTCAAGTGGTAGACCAGTAATATTGATAATATTGATAATATCCAGGCGTCAACAACCAATAAAAGCGTGTGCTTACTAACGTAAATAATGTTTGTTTGTATGAAAAAGCCCTCTACTGAACGCCCAGTGACGAACCGGTGAATATTATTTAAGTTATGACTCGATTTCTACTCATTCTGGCATTAGTGATCCCCCAACCTTCATTTGGGGAACCACTAAACCTTCCTGAGGCACTTAAAAAGCAGCTAGAGAAGCTCGTCACAGAGTACCCCAATGAATTCGCAGTCCGGATCGATGACATCACACGTGGCGAGACGGTGTTTGCAGGAAATCAAGATGTCCCACTTAATCCTGCTTCCGTCATGAAGTTAGTGACCACGAAAGCAGCCCTCGATCTTCTCGGCTTAGGGTTTCGATGGAAAACCGACGTATTAATTGACGGGGGGCTTCTAAGCAAGTCATTGACAGGTGACCTATATTTGCGTGGTGGGGGTGACCCCACGCTTGATCTAATGCGCTTCAAATTACTTTTAAAGCGTATCTACGATCTCGGGATTCACGCCATTAACGGGAATGTCTACGTCGATCGCTCGATTTTCCCCTCAGACACGCATGATCCGGGGCAATTTGATGATGAGCCATTGAGGCCTTACAACGCGGGGCATGACGCCTTATTAGTTAATGCAAATGTTTTCGATGTCCGCTTTATTCCAAATCAAGAGACGCAAACAGTAGATCTCATCAGTTCCCCAGAGAATTTGAATATCATTAATGAACTCAAATTAACGGATCGACCTTGCACAAAGTGGCCAAAGAGGCCCTCTATCATCAAAGGCCAAGTCGTTTTCCAAGGTTCATATCCTGCCTCGTGCGGCATAAAACAGCGCCAATACAACTTACTGTCTCCGTCGGCTTATTTTAAAAATGTATTCATGACCGAATGGGCGGCACTTGGGGGAACGCTAGACGGCCAGATCCTCGACAAAAAAACACCCGAATCAGCTCAAGAGTTCCTGAGCATAGAATCTGAGCCGCTGGCCTCGGCCCTTCGCTTGACCAACAAGTGGAGCAGCAATGTGGCCGCCCGACATATTTTTCTAACGTTATCACTACAACCGAATAAGACCGCTGATATCACGGCATCTCGCTTAAACATTAACGACTGGGCAAGACAACGCGGATTCAACACCAAAGGATTCTTTATTGACAACGGGTCTGGGTTATCTCGACACGGGCGAATCCCCGCCTCATTGATATCATCAATTTTGAATGCAGCATGGGTCGAAGCATCCATGCCAGAATTCGTCTCGTCTTTTTCTATTCCTGGCGTTGACGGCACACTTGAAACTCGCTTTACCCATAGCCCAGTAAATGCCAAAGCCCATCTCAAAACAGGCTATCTAGAAAGCGTCCGTTCTATCGCTGGATATCTGCATTTATCTAACGGCCATACACTTTCTATAGTTTTTATTATGAATGGTGACACATTGACGAAAAACCCAGAGACACTCGAACATATTGTCGAATCTTTATACGAGACTCAATGATTGCCAAATCCAAGTCGATTGAACCCAACTCAAACCTCCTATGCCATAATCAACTGCACAAACCAACTAACATAGATCTATGAAAAATATTGACGTTGTCATTCTTGCTGCAGGCAAAGGCACTCGAATGAAGTCGACAAAACCGAAAGTAATGCACCGGCTCGCCGGCAAGCCACTTTTAGACCATGTCATCGAAGCGGCAAAAAGCATAAACCCTACAGAAATCATCATTGTCGTGGGGCATGAGGAAGCCGCCATCCGCGAACATCATGCGCTGAGCCCTGTGACATTTGTGTCACAAAAAGAGCAACTCGGCACGGGACATGCCGTCGCACAAGCGGTCGACCACCTGACCTCCTCAAAAACGCTCATATTGCTGGGTGATGTGCCCTGCATTCGAGAAGAGTCAATCAAGCAGCTAGCTCAATCTGATGCAGACGTTGTCGTGCTGACACAAACAGTTAACGACCCCAGGGGCTATGGTCGCATCATCCGGAATGAGAAAGGACAACCCTCAAAAATCGTTGAAGAAAAAGACGCAAACCCGAACGAGAAATTGGTTAAAGAAGTCAATACTGGCATTTTTTGTGTCGACACGGCGCTGCTCAAAAAATTTCTGAGCACACTCAATAACAGTAATGCAAAAGGGGAATACTACCTAACAGACTTGATTGAGTTCGCCTCAAGTAAGGGCGCCTCTATAGAGACGGCGTACCCCTCTTTGGCGTTCGAAGCCAGCGGCGTGAATAGCAAACGACAATTAGCTGAACTGGAACGATGCTACCAACTCGCGCTCGCTCATGAGCTCATGGACTCGGGGGTGACGATTTCAGATCCAAAACGCATTGACATACGCGGAACGCTCGCTTGTGATGCTGATGTGTCCATTGATGTCGGCTGCGTATTTGAAGGCAAGGTGCGCCTAGGAAAGAATGTCACGATTGAAGCCAACGTAATCATTATAGACTCCGTCATTAAAGATGGCAGCACGATAAGGGCCTTTTCGCACATCGAAGGTGGATCAATTGGCAGCCAAAATGAGATTGGGCCGTATGCGAGAATTCGTCCCGGAACGGAGTCGCAAGCTCAGGTAAAAATTGGCAACTTCGTAGAAGTGAAGGCGGCCACAATTGGCACAGGATCAAAAGCAAACCATCTGACATATATTGGTGACGCTAAAATTGGATCATCCGTTAACGTCGGCGCGGGAACCATCACGTGTAACTATGATGGGGCAAACAAACACCTTACTACCCTAGAAGATAACGTATTCATTGGCTCTGACACCCAACTCGTAGCCCCAGTCACCATCGGGGCTGGAAGTACCGTTGCTGCGGGCAGCACCATCACGAAAGACGTTCCACCAGGGGGCCTAGCATTATCTAGAACCAAACAAACGTTCATTGCCGATTGGCAGCGACCAGTAAAAACAAAGGCAACAAAATAAAAACCATCGTAACTTTAAGGTGAAACATCAGAATGTGTGGAATCGTCGGCGCCGTCTCAACTAAAAACATAGTTCCCTTTTTAATTGACGGGCTACTGAAGCTCGAATACCGCGGTTACGACTCAGCGGGCCTCGCCGTGGTTAATGAAACGCTTGAGCGAATTCGAAGCAATGGTCGTGTGAGTGAATTGTCCGACAAAGTGCACACGCTCAACATGCAGTCGACCCTGGGCATTGCCCACACCCGCTGGGCCACACATGGTGCACCCCTTGAACGAAATGCACACCCACACATCAGTCGTGATGGCATCGCACTCGTGCACAACGGCATCATTGAAAATCATGAATCGCTCAAACAATCGTTGACCAAAGAAGGCTATGAATTCACATCCGACACAGACAGTGAAGTCATCGCCCACCTCATACACAAATATATTGGCATCAAAACAGATCTACTTTCCGCGGTACGTTACGCAGTGGGGGATCTAGTAGGCGCCTTCGCATTAGCAATCATTAACGAACGATTTAAAGACCGGATGATCCTCGCGCGACGAGGAGCTCCATTATTAGTTGGCCTGGGTGATCGCGAATTTTACTGCGCGAGTGATGCTTCTGCACTCTTACAACGCACCAAAAAAATGATCTTCATGGAAGACGGTGACCTTGCAGAAATTACCATCAATGGCCCAACGTTTTTCGATGCAGCAGGAGTAGTCGTGGAACGAACGGTTTACGAAAGTAACCTTTCTTCTGAGCAGGTCGAATTAGGTCAGTTCAAGCATTACATGCAAAAAGAAATTTTTGAACAACCGGGTGCGTTAGCAGCCACTTTAGAAATGGTAACGGGTTCCAGCGCGATTGTGCCTGAACTCTTTGGCGCTGAGGCTTCTTCCATCCTAAACGCCATTGACTCCGTGACAATTATTGCTTGCGGCACGAGCTACCATTCAGGATTGACGGCAAAATATTGGCTGGAGGAACTTGCAGAACTCCCAGTATTTGTAGAAATCGCATCCGAATATCGGTATCGAAAACCCGTCGCCAATCCAAATACACTGATCGTCGTTATCTCTCAGTCAGGCGAAACAGCAGACACAATCGCAGCACTCGAATATGCCAAGAGTCTTGGTCAAGATAAAACTTTAAGCATCTGCAACGTGCCAGAGTCTTCAATAATTCGAGGTACAAAACTCAAATTCTTAACACGAGCTGGTCCAGAAATCGGCGTCGCATCAACTAAAGCGTTCACAACACAACTAGCCTCCCTTTACTTATTAACACTCGTGATTGCGAAACTCAAAGGAAGGTTAAGTGCGGATTTAGAATACAAGCTTCTAACTGGACTGCGGCACTTACCCACTGCCTTAAACCTCGCACTCGAAATGGAACCCCAAATCATTAAATGGGCGGTGGATATTGCCACCAAGCATAACGCCCTATTTTTAGGTCGAGGGATTCACTATCCGATTGCGCTTGAAGGCGCGCTCAAATTGAAAGAAATTTCTTATATTCATGCTGAAGGTTATCCCGCTGGTGAATTAAAACACGGACCCCTAGCGCTCATTGATCATGACACACCTGTAGTAGCGGTTGCGCCTAACGACGCATTGCTCGAAAAATTAAAATCAAATTTATCAGAGGTACGGGCTCGCGGAGGCGAACTCTATGTGTTTGCCGATGCTGACTCAAATCTTGACGAATCAGAAGGATTACACATCATTAAAATGACAGAACACCTTGGTCATCTGAGCCCCATTCTTCATTCCATCCCACTACAATTGCTCGCCTATCATGTTGCGCTGGCAAAAGGAACGGATGTAGATAAACCTAGAAATCTAGCCAAATCTGTCACAGTGGAATGAGTTATTTCAACAGTCAGGTGTAAATTATGATTATTGTGATTGTTACTTTTAAAATATCTCCAGAGGTTACCGAATCAATCCTAAAGGAAAAGTTTCTAGCGTCAGCAGCAATCTATAAAGATACACCTGGCTTAATTCGCAAGAATTACCTCTCCGATATAAAAAATAATACTGGGGGTGGCGTTTATTGCTTTGACACTCTGGCGAATGCAGAAAGTTGGTTTGATGAAAAACGGATCAAATGGCTTACAGAAAGATATTCAAAACCAGAGATTAGCTTTTACGACAATCCTGTTATTGTTGATAACCTTAAGGGCGATATAATTGCTTAGCGGTGACAAAATAAAATCGAACGGCTAACCAACTTGATCAAAATTTTAAAATGAAAAAAATACTTGTCCTATCACTAAGTTTTTTCCTGATAACCCCAATGATTTCGCTCGCGGAATGGGTACAAATTAACAAAGGTGAGATTTTTCATACCTACACAGATCTCAAATCGCTTAATGTTCAGCCAGATGGCACCTATGCGTGGGCACTTTACGATTTTATTGAATTACAACCCGAGGGATATCGGTCCGCAAAAGTCCTTTTTCAAATAGATTGCGAACAAATAAAATACAAAATGCTTTCCGTCAATACTTTTGGAGGGGCAATGGGAGAGGGAGATACTGGCATGCCTAAAAGATCAGACCGTTGGGACAATGCCACACCAAACTCACTTGGCTTTCATGTCGTTGACTACATTTGCACTCAGTAAGTCTAGTGTCGCGTTAATTCCTGCCACGCCAGAAATACAACAAAGAGCACTGCGGCACCAATGACCATATAACTGATCAACTGAATGACGGTGGCGCCAATTGATGCCACACGACTAAGCGGCTCTCTCCTCCCCCTGAATACTTGGATCAGCAACCAGCCAACCACAAGCCCTCCCATCGCCAATAGGAGTATTCTCATGAGGGAAGTGCGTCGTTAACGTTATTCATAATTGTTGTCAGTGAGTTTATGTAAAAGTGCTTAAGGGACCATCGAGTGAGTGGGCTCATAAACCGCCCCTTTATCAAAAACCGCAATTGAGTCATGGATATGCACACCAGAGCACATATCTTTAAGCGTCGGATGTTTTAATCGATTGAAATGCCACCAGTGGTGCATATCATTAATCAAATCCGAGGAAAACCCAAAGAAGTTGGACTGGCGCCCGTAACCTCCGCCATAACCTCTCCAGAAAGAAGTATGGAGATCCTCAACCATATACACCCCGCCTCGATTCATCCGGGGAAATAAATACTTAAACGACTTAATTTGGTGTTTAGCCTGGTGACTGCCATCGTCCAGAATGACATCTATCCCTCCCATTTCATCAACCACCCGGCTTAAAAACTCAGGATCAGCTTGGGAGCCAATTCGTACTTGAGCGGACAAGCCATTGAGCTTCGCACACTCAGGGTCGCTGTCTATTCCATAAATAATGGCATTTTCTCCAAAATATTTACGCCACATCTGCAAGCTGCCCCCCCTAAATACTCCAATCTCTAGAAATCTAACTGGAGAAGCACGAAAACGAGAAAAATACTGGGCATACAACGGAATATAGTGATGCCACTTATGAACTGGCCTCTCTTCATTACCCACAAATAACTCGAGTAACGCCTCATCAAAGTTATATTTAGATTTTATGTCTTCATGAATACTGGAATCCGCATCGAACACCATGCCTCCAATGTCCTTGCTAGCATCCCTCCAACGTAGGACAGAGTTAGGTAGGAGCCGGCTAAGCGCCGATTTAAATTTCATAAGCAATCTCGCCAATCAAAGGCTAATGCCTGCTGTTCCTATAAATTCTGAACAAATCGGGCATATAACTTTATGAGAACTTTTAAGTAAATAAGGTATCGTAAAGATAATAACATCTACAGACCTTATAAATGAAAAGTCACCATCTCCTCCCAATCTTATTTTTTATTTGGGTCTCAAGCATCCCCGCCACGTGGACGACAGCCAATGCGAGTGAACATTTAGATGACGGACATATAAAACAATTACTCCTGCGCATTTACGATAAAACCGGCATGAGTACCCCTGATGTAAAAAGCCCTCATTTTCCAAAAATTTTATTTGTCACTCAACAGTTTATTAATGGGATAGTTTGCAAAAACAGAAACTGTAACGCTCAGGCCGCTACCAAAGATACGACCATATTTTTGGTGAACGGCTTAGATGTAAACACGGTCGAGGGTGAAAGTATTCTCTATCACGAGCTGGTGCATGTTCTACAATTTCACAACTTTGGTAAGAACCCGAACTGCAAGAGCTGGATCAAACGAGAAGTGCAGGCCTACCAATTGCAGGATGAGTTCGTGAGCGATAACGGCTTAGATATGCCTTGGCTCAGGAGCGTCACCCACTACTTGACTCAAATGTGCCCATAGTAAGTAGCGTCAATTCACACCAAGCTGTGCCTGTGAGTTCGTTTTCGAACTAAAATATGGCATCTTCCTTTTTTCAAGAGGCGAATCTCATGACGGTCAAATTCCTAATACAACTCATTGCTATAGCCAGCATGAGTTGTACATTGAGCTATGCCAATCTCGGAGAGGTAGATGATACCGATCTAGGGAATCCAATGATTGAAAAAGGCAAAGCGGCGCTTCAACAAGAAGATTGGTCCACTGCGATTGCTGCGTTCGAACAAGCTCTTGAAAATCTATCTACTAGCGCAGACCTACAAAACTTCTTGGGTTACGCCTATCGCAAGTCTGGAGACCTAGGCAAAGCACTCGAGCACTACAGGATAGCGCTCGAAATCAACCCTGATCACAAGGGCGCCCTAGAATACCTGGGCGAAGCCTACATCACCTTAGGTGACTTAAAAAGCGCAAAGATTCAACTAGAGCGGCTAAAGCATCTTTGCTCTCCCATACCCTGTGAGGAACTCAAAGCATTGCAGCAAGCCATTACTCATGCCGCTCAATAACGAGAATAAATAATATGGTAGAAGCAATCCTATTCGACTTTGGTGGCGTCATTACTGAAAGTCCTTTTGAGGCATTCAATGCCTTTGAGCGTGAGCGCGGCTTACCCATAAACTTTATCCGAGATCTGAATAGTAGTAGCCACGACTTAAATGCTTGGGCACAACTTGAACGAGGAGAAATTTTTCCTGACGAATTTGATGAATCATTTCGCCAAGAAGCGATCAGCAGAGGTCACGACATCGGTGGCTTAGAAATTCTCAAGTTAGTGTTTACGCCCCTTCGACCCGATATGATTTCGCTCGTCCAGCGGTGCAAAGCACAATATCAGGTAGCCTGCTTAACCAATAATTTCCCAAGGACGCCAACGCTAAACAACTTAATCGGAAAGGATCGATTAGATGCTTGGCAAACAGTATTAAAAGAATTTCCCTATGTCATAGAGTCGGCACAAATTGGTTATCGCAAGCCTGAGGAGCAATTTTTCCAAATCGCCTGCGAAGTGATTGGCATTAAACCAGAACATGCGGTTTTTCTTGATGATATTGGTAGCAATTTAAAACCTGCACGAATCATGGGGATGACCACCATTAAAGTGACAAACGCAGCGCAAGCAATAGGAGCGCTCGACTCCATTCTCAAGACATAGACAGGTCTAAAAATTACCTCTACTCACAAAGATCGCGGCTTTCTGGGTGCTCGTTTAAAGAGCTGGTCATAAACCAATCGTGGTAAAAGTCGTAAAAAACACGCCACAATACGCATTTGCCAAGGCATCACATGAAAACGCTTTTGTTTATCAATTGCTTTTTTAATTGAGCGGGCCGCGGCTCCGGCATCCATCAAAAATGGCATGTAGAAGGGATTAACATCCGTCATTGCTGTTTTAATATACCCAGGACATACGGTCAAAACCCTGACGCCACTTGACGATAACTCTACACGCAAGCTCTCCAAGTAAGCTGTTGCTGCGGCTTTTGAAGCCGAATAAGCTCCAGATCCCGGAATACCCCGGAACCCAGCAATGCTCGATATACCGACCAAGGTACCCGAGCCCCGCCTCTCCATCGCATCAATGAAAGGTTGGAAGGTATTCACTATTCCTAAAACGTTCGTGCGCATAATGCGCTCGAACACCTCTTGGTCAGCAACAAAATTAGTCATCGTGCCTGCAGAGATTCCTGCATTTGCTATGACAACATCAGGCACCCCAACGGATCGTATAAACTCCTCTGCAGCAGCTCGCATTGCCAGAGGATCACCCACGTCAGCACTAAAACTACACACCGTCCCTGGAAGATCATTAGCCAACAAATCCAGCTGCTCTAAACGTCTTGAGAGAAGGCCTAGTGCCACACCTTCATTGGAAAGTTCTCTCGCTAAAGCCGCACCCAAACCACTAGAAGCCCCTGTAATGAAAATAGTTTTCATTGCATATCCGTTAACGGCTTTCGGCTTTCAATCGATTTTGTGATCAAAAAATTCAGTATTGGAACGAGATGATCTTGTGACCGAATCATTGATGCCGTGGTCAAGAACGTACGATCGATCAACAGAGTTGGCGTTACAGAAATAGGATACTGTTTAGCAAGTGCGCGAGCGTTATTAACGCGCCCAGCGATTTGATCAGAACTTAATAGTTCCTTAAACTCATCCACATTAACGCCATAAGAACTGACCCACTTCAGTTGCGCATGGAGCTCCCACAGCCTATTTTCCTGATCGTGTATTGCGCGAAAGACTTCATAATGCATGTGTGTCAGCCGATTCAAGGCTTCGAGCGCATAAAATAAACGCGCCAAATGGGCTGATTGTTCATTAGTGATGAGGGGTACCAGTATGAGATCAACGTCATCTAACTGGCTTAGATACCAGCGATCTACGTCTGGGCCGAGTTGATAGCAACCCAAACAACTGTAAGAAAAGAATTCGATCAACTCGACGCGATCACCCGGTGAGGCCACTCGAGCATCAAGTTTCAGGTAATCACTCCCCAATTGAGGTTCAGCGCTCACGAACCCCACGAACACGAAAAATAAAATAGGTAGAAACTGGCGACTCAGACTCACCAGCCGACTCCACTAATAAAGATTAATCTTTTTCAATGAGCGTATTAAGCGTACCAATAAAACGGATTGGATCAACGCCACCCTCAGGCCGGAGCACCATCGATGGGCCCGTGATGTACTTCCCCCTAACGGTCACATAGGGCGTTCCAGGTATTCGATAAGATCTCGTCAACTGAGCGGACTTCTTAACTTTTGCATCGATCCCAAAAGATTTGTAGAGCTTTTCAAATTCCTTGAAATTAATTAACTCATTTTTTTGAGCCCAATCAAAAATCTTTTTATCCGTCAGGAGGTTGATCCTCTTCCCATGGATTGCGTCATACACTTGGTGGTGTACCGTTTTCAGTAGCTTCATCTCCTCCAAGGTAAAAAAAAGCTTCGCCAAAGGAACCATCTGCTCGTTAAACACAGCCGGCATGTAGTTGAATTGAACACCTTTGCGTGGCTTAGCCACCCATGATTCAATCAACGGCTGAAAATCATAACAGTGTCCACAGGCATAACTAAAAAACTCATAAACCTGAACAACGCTACCCTGGTCACCCTGAGCTTTTATAACTTGATACTCCTTACCCTCTGTAATCTCTTGGGCAGAAACCTGCAAACTTATCTGAGAGCAGAATAAAATAAAAATAGTCACTAGTGTTTTCATAATCCTATCCATCCCATACCTATTAATTGTCATTGGTTACTTTTATGACTGTCACGTCAAAATTAAATTCCGCTAACTCGGCCTTAATTTTCACCACCTCACCTGCATCTTGGTAAGGTCCAATTCGGACACGGTGAAACAATTTCCCACTAACCGTCTCAAACGACTGGATCCGTGACTCGAAACCGCTCATCGCCAGTCTTGCTTTTAAGTTATCCGCTTCCCTAGCATGAGATAGCGCTGCGACCTGTATAAAATAAACCGTGTTGTTTTTCGCCTGTGTGGCACCGTCACCCAGCGTTACAGAATCGGATGCTCTATCTCCTTCGGGCAACAACTTATAAAAATCAAATTCAACTTCTTCTTCTACTGACTCAGCCGTCGAATTAATACTTGATTTGACCACGTCGTGGTTATCACCAATTTCCTGAGTAGCACGATTAACATAAAACGTTACAGCGATAGCCGCCCCCAGTCCAATAAAAATACCGACAAAAACACCAAGCCCTAATCGCCGCTTCGGAGCACTCCTGCCATTATTTTTAATTCCACGCTTTGCCATGTTGGGTTGATTCTACATTCGTTCTGGAGCATCCACCCCAATTAATGATAATCCGTTTCTAATAACTTGTTTCACTGCAAGGACTAAAGCAAGTCGAGATTGTATCAGGCGTTTGTCACCGCTCAATATTTGAGTCGAGTTATAGTAGCTGTGGAACAGACCGGCGAGATCCTTCAGATAAAAAGCCACTAAATGAGGGGATAGCTCCCTAGAAGCCGATTGAATAATCAATGGAAAATCAACTAGGGCCCGCATCAAATCAAATTCGTCAGAGTTCGTCAAAACGCTGGCATCGACGCTGCTCAAATCGGCAATATTTTGTTCAGATTTGATGAGTATGCTCGAACACCGCGCATGAGCATACTGAATATAATAAACAGGGTTTTCATTATTTTGTGCCTTGGCTAGATCTAAATCAAAATCTAAATGCTGATCGCTTTTCCGATATATATAGAAAAATCTAGCAGCATCTCTCCCAACCTCAGATCGCAACTCCTCTAAAGTGACGAACTCACCCGATCGTGTCGACATCGCCAATTTTTTTCCATCTCGATATAAGACTGCAAACTGAATCAAAGGGATACGCAGTTGCTCAGATTCAAAATCACAAACCCCAAGAGCCGCCAATGCCGCTCGGACCCTTGGGATATACCCATGGTGATCTGCGCCCCAAACATTAATGACCGTATCAAACCCTCGCTTAAACTTATCCACGTGATACGCGATATCCGATGCAAAATATGTGAAGATTCCGTTGTCACGCTTAACGACCCGATCCTTTTCATCACCAAACTCAGTCGATCTAAACCATGTCGCGCCATCTTTAGTATACAAATAACCCTTTTGATCAAGGTCACGAACAACAGACTCAATCTTTCCTTCATTAAACAGTGATTGCTCTGAGAACCAACAATCAAAATCGACACCAAATGCTGTCAGCTCACTGCGACACTGATCAAGCTGCTGCTTGAGGACATAATTGTGAATGGTCTCGTAAGACGCACCCAAATGTTTTTTGGCTACATCAATCCATCGATCGATTATTTGCTCGTCGTCGTCCTCGACGTCCCAGTCAACCTTCGACACGATTGACTCAAAGTTGTATCGGTCCCTATCTTTAACTTTAATGGCTTCTGCCATCATTCTTACGTAGTCCCCTTGATAGCCTTTCAAGGGAAAGTGCACGTCGTGCCCTAATAGCTCAAGGTACCTCAGCCATGTGGATGCCGCCAAGATATCCATTTGCCGACCTGCGTCATTCACGTAGTATTCTCGAGACACGGTGTAACCGACAGCCTCCAGCAGATTAGCAATACTTGCGCCGTAAGCCGCCCCACGCCCATGTCCCACGTGAAGAGGCCCTGTCGGATTAGCCGAAACAAATTCCACCTGAATATGCTCACCCTGCCCCAAACTGCTGCGCCCAAAACTGGAACCAGCCTCGAGCACTACTTTAATCACGCTCTGATGACAGTCATCACTCAGGAATACATTAATAAATCCTGGACCCGCTACTTCTGATTTTTTGATCAGCGTATGGGCGGATAATTTAGACACAACCTGACTTGCGATCTCTCTGGGACTTTGTTTGAGTTCACGCGCGAGTTGCATAGCAATGTTACAGGCATAATCACCATGATCGGTTGACTTAGGACGATCCAAAACAATCCTGTCAAGAGGAACGTCTAGCTCCATCTCTTTCAGCACCGAAACAATGGCTACTCTAAGTTGATTAATCAGGTCAGTCGGATCATTCATGGCCACATCACTATTTGTTACGAAACACTATTGTATTTCTACTGAAAAAATAAAACTTTACACATCGAGAGGATCAACATCGAGCACGTACCGTACGGCACTTTCTTGAAGCTCTTCGATACAACCACTCCAAATACGCAAAAATTCCCTCATGGACTTTCTAGAACCTGCTTGAATTAGGATCTGTCCTCGATAAAGCCCTGCCATTTTAAAGATTGGCGATGGGACCGCATCATACACCTCTATTCCGGACACCTTTATTCTCACGGCGTCTTTCTGCACCCGCGTTAAAAATGTCCAAACTTTAGCTTCCTGCCTTCCCGCCACCCTTAGAAGCACTTGATAACAATACGGCGGAAATGCCGCCTCTTTACGTTCAGTTAACAATTGTTGTGCGAACTCATCAAAAGTCTGATGAATTAATGACTGATAAACAGGGTGTTGAGAGAACTCTGTTTGAAGCATGACTCTTCCTTTTTTCTTACCTCTTCCCGGTCGGCCAGAGACTTGCAACAGCTGTTGGTAAAGCCTCTCTGTTGCCCTAAAATCACTGCTAAAAAGCGACTGGTCCGTACCCATAATTACAGCTAACGAGAGATTAGGAAAATCATGTCCTTTAGCCAACATTTGAGTGCCTACAATAATGTCGACATCCGAGTTCTCAATGACTCCTCGCATTTCTTTAAAGGCACCTTTACGTTTCGTAGTGTCGCTATCAATACGCATGATAGAAGCATTGGGAAATTGCGTTCTTAGGCTTTCCTCTACTCTTTGTGTTCCTTGACCCAAATCAATTAAATCTTGGTTACCGCACTCTGCGCATTGATCAGGCACCTTGCTTTGATAACCACAATAATGACAACGCAAGCGGCTCGAGTGATGATGTATCGTCAGTCGAGCAGAGCAACCTCCACACATGGCCACCCAATTACACGAGGAGCAAAATAAGGCCGATGCATATCCACGTCGATTAAGAAACACTAAAACCTGCTCACTCTTATCTAAGCATCCTTGCATCGCGTTTATTATTTCAGATGAAATTGCTCGACTCTGAGCCCGCTCAATTGGGATTAATTCGATATCGGGCAATGGGCCTTGTGGTCGCTCCTCTAGCACGAGACGTTTATAGCGAGACTCAACAACATTAAAGTATGTCTCTAAAGATGGGGTCGCCGAGCCTAAAACAATTGGCACCTTCTGTTGGCTTGCCACATAGATTGCTAAATCTCTAGCGTTATAACGAACACCCTCAACCTGCTTGTACGACAGATCATGTTCCTCATCTACGACAATCAAACCTAACTGAGGCAACGACGCAAATACTGCAAGCCGGGTACCTAAGACGATGGACGCGCTACCCGACCGCGCTACCGACCACGCTTTGTAGCGCTCTTTATCAGTCATGCTGCTATTTAAAGTCACGATCTCATGGTCAGGAAAACGCTTACGCAAACGGGATTCAAGCTGAGGTGTTAAATTAATTTCTGGCACCAACACCAACACCTGTCGATTAAGGTCAAGCGTCTTGGCCATGACCTCAAAATATACTTCGGTCTTACCGCTCCCCGTCACCCCTTGCAACAACCAAGTTTGATGCACGTCTAACTCAGCAACAATGGTCTCAACCGCCAGACGTTGAGGTGTTGTTAAATTAATACGTTTGATTTCTCCTTCCTCGAGTCGCGTCATGGGCGCTTTGAGCGAAACGACGTTTTGACGCTGTTCAAGGGTGTTGGTCCAACCCTCAGCATGCCACTGAGCAAGCGCTACCCTTGCATTCGAGTAAACTAAAAGTGCCTGACGCAACGTAATCGCACCTTCCACCAACAACAAATCAAAAAGCCGTCTTTTGCCAATAGTGCGGGCGGTTAAATGCGCTGGAACTTCTTGGATGCCCCTGTCGCTCAGAGTAAAAACCGTTTCGGTGAGTCGATTTAAAAAATCGATGCGACGGACGGCCGTAGGCAAACCTAAAAATAGAGCTTGCCCCATCCGAGCACAATAGTACTGAGACACAAACCGACATAGGGAGAAGTACGATGGGGGTAATGGGTCGAGATCAAAAACCGATTCAATTTGCTTTAACCTGCGCAACTCGACCAACGACACGTCAGACACACAATCTACTATGCCGACTAGTTTTTTATTGCGAAACGGAACAACAACGATTGACCCTCTAACAACCTGGTGGGGGCCAGCACGGTAGTCAAATGGTCCTTGCAACGGGACGTCGAGATGAACTTGAGCAAAAGACATAAGCTAAACGTTCGTAGGCATTTTCAATGAAATCATGAAAAATCTACAGAGACTATACCCCACGCAACATAGCCTGTTACGTATACCAGCACGTCAGCAAAGGAGCGATTAACCGGCTGCGTGATAACCCCTACTCTGCTCATGTACCGCCTCAACAAGCGCGTGCACATTCTCGGGTGGAGTAAATTGGTTCACACCATGGCCCAGATTAAACACGTGGCCAACTCCTTCACCATAGCCTGCAAGTATTTCGCCAACTTCTTTTTGTATCACTTCAGGATTCGTCAGTAATATGGCAGGATCCATATTGCCCTGCAAAGCTACGCGATCCCCTACCCGAGTGCGCGCCGTAGCTATATCGGTTGACCAGTCCAATCCCAGTGCGTCCGCTCCCGTCTCTGATAAACCCTCCAGCCACTGGCCACCACCCTTAGTAAATACAACTCTTGGGATGACTCGTCCATTTACTTCTCTAATCAAACCAGCACAAATTTGTTTTAGGTTGTTTTGAGAAAAACGTTTAAATGCGCTTGGCGTTAGTGCCCCCCCCCACGTATCAAAGATCATGACGGCGTCGGCCCCAGCTTGAATTTGCCCATTCAAATAAGCAATCACAGATGCTGAGGTTACTTCTAGTATTTTTCCAAACAAATCTGGCCGCTCGTAAGCCATTTTCTTGACTCGGTGAAACTCCGTCCCACCTTTACCTTCAATCATGTAACACGCCAAAGTAAATGGACTGCCTGAAAAACCAATAAGAGGCACTCTTCCGTTTAGCGCCTGCTTAATCGATCGAACCGCATCAGTCACATATTTAAGCTGCTCCTCTGGCTCGATAACTGATAGCGATTGAATCTGTTTTTCATCCCTGAGAGGACGTTCAAATTGAGGCCCTTCTCCATCTGCAAAATAAAGACCTAAACCCATCGCATCAGGAATAGTCAGTATGTCCGAAAATAAAATTGCAGCATCAAGGTTAAATCGAGCTAATGGTTGAAGTGTAACTTCCGTTGCCAGCTCTGGATTCTTACAAAGTTTAAGAAAAGACCCTGCTTGGCTCCGAGTCTTGTTGTACTCAGGAAGGTATCGCCCGGCCTGCCGCATGATCCAGATGGGCGTATAGGGGGTTGGTTGCCGGAGTAGCGCCCGCAGAAATACATCGTTTTGAAGCTCGGCCAAGTAATGCCCCTCTCTAAATCTAAATTAAAATGGTAAGACGACCTGGTCATTCATCGAGGAAGTTCCGATTGACCCATCAGTGTCTCATCTATGGACCGGGCACATTGCCGACCCTCCCGAATTGCCCAAACAACTAGTGATTGACCACGTCGCATATCACCAGCAACAAAGACTTTTTCGCATGAAGTTTTATAGTCATCCGTATTTGAAGCCACATTTCCACGCCCATCGAGCTCAACACCCAATGCAGACAATAATCCCTGACGAACTGGGTTTACAAATCCCATTGCAAAAAGCACCAGGTCTGCCTTCAGCTCAAACTCGCTACCCGGCATTTCTTGCATCTGCATGCGTCCCTCATCACCTTTTACCCACTCAACACGCGCCGCAACCAGTTTAGTCACGCGACCCTCTTCACCCTCGAAACGCTTGGTCGTCACCGACCAATCTCGAGAGCAACCCTCTTCGTGAGACGACGATGTCCTTAACTTAATCGGCCAATCGGGCCAAGTGAGAGGCCGGTTCTCTTCTTCCGGAGGCATAGGCATCAATTCAAATTGGGTTACCGACGCCGCGCCCTGACGGTTAGAGGTTCCGACACAATCAGAGCCCGTATCACCACCGCCAATCACAACAACATGTTTGCCTGTGGCGAGAATTTGAGTATCGAGCTTATCTCCTGCAACGACTCGATTTTGTTGCGGCAAAAACTCCATCGCATAATGCACTCCTTCAAGCTCTCGACCCTGCACGGATAAGTCACGAGGCACCTCGGAGCCACCAGTCAAGGCAACAGCATCAAATTCTTTAAGGAGCGCTTCATGACTGATGGTCTTTTGAGATAAATCGTTAACACCAAGTTGCGGTTCACCCGGGGAGCCCACACAAACACTGGTGCGAAATTCAACCCCCTCTTGCTCCATTTGTGCGACTCGTCGATCAATATGGCTCTTCTCCATCTTGAAGTCTGGTATCCCATATCGAAGTAAACCACCAACTCGATCATTCTTTTCAAACACAACCACATCGTGTCCCGCTCGTGCGAGCTGTTGCGCGCACGCGAGTCCGGCGGGGCCAGAACCAACCACCGCTACACGCTTATTCGTCTTCTGGTTCGGAGGCTCAGGGACGATCCAACCTTTATCCCAGCCTTTGTCGACAATGGCATGCTCAATCGATTTAATTGCAACCGCTGAATCGTTAATATTGAGCGTACATGCCGATTCACACGGTGCCGGACAAATACGCCCAGTAAATTCCGGAAAATTGTTTGTAGAGTGCAATGTTTGAAGTGCAGGCTGCCAATTTTGACGATAAACCAGATCGTTCCAATCTGGAATAATATTATTGACCGGGCAACCACTCTGACAAAACGGTATGCCACAATCCATGCATCGCGATCCTTGACGCGACGCCTCTTCATCAGAGTGCGCCACAACAAATTCGTTGTAGTTTTCAAGTCGGGAATCTGCCGGGATACTTGATTCATTCACCCTGCCATGTTCCATAAATCCGGTTGGTTTACCCATCCTATGCTGCCTCCCGTTCGTTTTTATTACCCTGAGCAAGCTCAGTTAAAGCGCGTCGGTACTCGTGAGGAAACACCTTTATAAACTTACCTCTCGCCACAGACCAATCAGTCAGTATTTCTTTGGCAAGCGGGCTACTGGTGCGTCTTTGATGCTCAGAGACGAGATGCTTCAATAAGTCTTCATCGCGCATATTGTGATGTAACGTTTCATCCGACTGCTCACTCGACAAAGGAAGTTTTTCCAGCGTAACCATCGCGTGGTTACAACGTCTATCAAAGTTGTCTTTAGGGTCGTAAACGTAAGCAATCCCTCCGCTCATGCCTGCTGCAAAGTTTCGCCCCGTTTCACCGAGCACAACAACAGTGCCTCCCGTCATATACTCACAACCATGATCGCCAACTCCCTCTACCACCGCCGTTGCACCACTATTTCGCACCGCAAACCGCTCTCCCGCGACGCCTGAAAAAAAGGCTTCTCCTTCTACAGCGCCGTAAAGTACAGTATTACCAATAATAATATTTTGGTGCGAAGCACCGGCAAACTGTTCAGAAGGGTGTATCACAATACGGCCCCCTGACAGACCTTTACCCACATAATCGTTCGCATCACCTTTTAGATTAAACGTGATGCCACGAGCCAAAAACACTCCGAAACTTTGGCCTGCTGTGCCCTCAAAATTTACGGTCACGGTTTCATCTGGGAGTCCGGCGTGTCCATAGCGACTTGCCACTTGATTAGACAGCATGCCACCCACGCTCCGATTTGCATTAATCACCTTGCTCGTAATTTGAACAGCAACTTGATCCTCTAGCGCGCTCTTTGCCTCATCTATCAAAACATTATCCAACGCCTTTTCTAGGCCATGGTCTTGGCTCTCAAGGTGACGCCTAGCCACTTCATCAGGCATATCGGGTCGATAAAAAATCTTAGAAAAATCCAACCCTTTTGCTTTCCAATGCGCTACCCCCTGCTTGGTGTCAAGCAAGTCAGATCGGCCGATAATTTCATTGAGGCTACGCACGCCCATCTGCGCCATAATCTCTCGCATTTCCTGCGCTACAAAATGGAAAAAGTTGATCACGTGTTCAGGTTTTCCTGAGAATTTTTTTCTCAAGGCGGGATCCTGGGTTGCGATGCCGACTGGACACGTATTTAGATGGCATTTACGCATCATGATGCAGCCCTCTACCACTAAGGGCGCTGTCGCAAATCCAAACTCATCTGCTCCGAGCAGAGCGCCCACGATGACGTCTCTACCGGTTTTCATTTGACCATCTACTTGCACAACGATACGACCTCGAAGCTGATTGAGCACTAGCGTTTGCTGAGTTTCAGATAAACCTAACTCCCACGGTGACCCCGCGTGCTTAATCGATGACATTGGAGACGCTCCGGTACCGCCATCGTGCCCAGCTATTACAACGTGATCAGATTTTGCCTTAGAAACACCAGCAGCTACAGTTCCAACCCCGATCTCCGATACAAGTTTGACACTGATCGAAGCCTTAGGATTTGCGTTTTTAAGGTCATGGATTAGCTGCGCCAAATCCTCAATGGAATAAATGTCGTGGTGGGGTGGCGGCGAAATAAGTCCGACTCCTGGAACTGAGAATCTGAGCTTCGCTATATACTGCGACACCTTATGTCCAGGTAACTGCCCTCCTTCACCAGGCTTCGCACCTTGAGCAACCTTAATCTGAATTTGATCAGCATTTGCAAGATATTCCGCCGTCACACCGAATCGACCTGACGCAACTTGCTTAATTTTTGAGCGAAGCGTATCTCCCACCTCAAGTTCGACATCAGCAACCACAACAGCACCCAAAACATTTTTGGTGCTTGTCTTCGATTTAACCACTTTAAAGCGCCCAGGGTCCTCTCCCCCTTCGCCGGTATTTGACTTGCCCCCAATGCGATTCATCGCGATCGCAAGCGTGGTGTGGGCTTCGGTCGAAATAGAACCCAGCGACATCGCTCCAGTAGCAAAACGTTTAACAAGCTCTGTCCAGGGCTCTACCTCATCTATTGAAACAGGATCTGATAAAGGCTTTATTTCAAAGAGTCCACGCAAAGTCATATGTCGTCGACTTTGCTCGTTGATCATCTCTGCATAATCTTTATACGTGGAATACTCATTAGTTCTTGTCGCTCGCTGCAATGTCGCAATCGAATCCGGCGTCCACATATGAGCTTCACCACGCACCCTGAACGCATACTCACCACCCGCATCTAGCGCAGATATTAAAGTCGGATCTTTTTCACTAAATGCACGAACGTGCTCCCTAATTGCCTCCTCAGCAACCTCGTGCAAACCAATGCCTTCAACATTGCTCGACGTTCCTGTAAAAAACCGCTCAATGAACTGAGTATTTAAGCCAATAGCCTCAAAAATTTGGGCACCGCAGTATGACTGATAGGTAGATATACCCATTTTTGACATAACCTTATTTATGCCCTTGCCAATCGCTTTAATAAAGTTTTTTTGATTCGTTGCAGGCTCCTGCTTGAGATCAACCGATATCGCCGCAAGTGTTTCCATCGTCAACCAAGGATGAATCGCCTCCGCGCCATAGCCAGCGAGCAGAGCGAAATGGTGCACCTCACGCGCCGAACCCGTACTGACAACAAGACCGGTCTTCGTTCTCAACCCGCTTCGCACCAAATGGTGATGAACACCACTCGTTGCCAACAACGCTGGGATCGTCACTCTTGCCTGGTCCACAGCGCTATCTGACAAAATCAATATCGTCTTGCCCTTGTGAACAGCACGTTCCGCTTGCTCGCAAATCGCATTAAGTGACCGCTCCATGCCATCTGGGCCATCATCCCGAACAAACGTCGTATCAATGACCTCACTATCAAATGCCCCATCGGTGAGCTGCCCAATATTAAGGAGTGCCTCATAATCATCAAAGCCCAAGACCGGTTGGGAAACTTGAAGGCGTTTCGTAACTGTCGAATAATCGACCCCCAATAAATTAGGCTTCGGGCCAATATAAGAAATTAGCGACATCACCAGCTCTTCCCGAATCGGATCAACCGGTGGGTTTGTAACTTGTGCAAACAACTGCTTGAAATAGCTGTAGAGGGACTTATTTTTGTCAGACAAAACGGCTAGTGGGGAGTCATTTCCCATAGATGCCGTTGGCTCCTGGCCTGACTCTGCCATTGGCGTCAAAACAAACTTAATGTCTTCCTGCGTAAAACCAAAAGACTGTTGGATATCTAATAACCCTCGGGTATCTCTGGACACATTTTGCGTCTTAGCTGCCTTCAAGGCTGAGAGACTCACTACCGACTCACGCAAAAGAGCCCCGTAATCTCGCTTCGCAATCAAGGTTTCTTTAATTTCCTCATCACCAATAATTCGCCCCTGATCTGTGTCAATAAGCAACATCTTTCCAGGCTCTAAGCGCCACTTGTGAGCAATGTTTTCTTCTTTAATAGGTAAAACCCCTACCTCAGATGCGAGTATGACTAAGTCATCTTTCGTGACGACATAACGTGCGGGCCTCAAGCCATTCCGGTCCAGCGTGGCCCCTATCTGAACACCATCAGTAAAAGCTACCGCTGCAGGACCATCCCAAGGCTCCATAACCGGAGCATGGTACTCAAAGAAATCTTTACGCTTCTGGCTCATTAGCGCGTTACCAGACCACGCCTCTGGGATCAACAACATCATGGCCTGCGCTGGGGTATAGCCACTCAAAACAAGCAACTCTAGTGCATTATCAAAGCTAGCCGAATCAGACTGTCCTTCATCAATCAAGGGCCACAATTTGGCGAGATCCTCTCCCATGACGGGCGAGGTTAAGGCTTGCTGTCGCGCCTTCATCCAATTGACATTTCCACGCAACGTGTTGAATTCGCCATTATGTCCGATCATCCTGAACGGATGCGCAAGCTCCCAGCTTGGGAACGTGTTTGTGGAGAAGCGTTGATGCACTAAGGCTAAAGCGGATGTGAATGCAGGGTTTAAAAGATCTAAATAATAATCGCCAACTTGGCTAGCAAGCAGCATCCCCTTGTAAATGATTGTTCTAGCAGACATTGATGGAAGATAAAAGCCTCCAGCTCCTACCTCGACCGATGCTGTAACTCCATGCTCAACTTGCTTGCGAATAACAAAAAGCTTCCGTTCAAAATCCTGAACACTGTTGCAATTGCCACCGCGACCAACAAAAATTTGACGAACGACTGGCTCAACATCTCGCGCAGTTTGACTGAGCCCCGAATTATCAACGGGAACATCTCGCCAGCCGAGAACCTCTTGGCCCTCAGCCTGAGCACACTCCTCTAGAAGGCGCTGTATCTTTGATCGGGCTGACTCATCCTGTGGCAGAAACACCATACCTACCCCGTAGGCTCCGATGTGGGGCAATTCGAACCCTAAATCTTCAAGGCCACGAAAAAACTCATCGGGAATTTGAACCAAGATGCCCGCCCCATCACCCAACAACGGATCAAAACCGGTTGCGCCACGATGGGTCAGATTATCTAAAACCTCCAGCCCTTGTCGAACAATGCTGTGACTTCTGTCCCCCTTGATGTGGACTACAAAGCCAACCCCGCACGCATCATGCTCGTTGGCGGGGTTATAAAGCCCTTGGGCAACAGGTTTTACAAACTTAGTCACAATCTTGCCTCTCTAAATCTTAAATTATTCCAGTAAAACTTTGGGCGTATTCAATAAATATCCCCAAAGACACCAAATCCGGCTTGGCACCGGATTTGGATAAAACAGCTCATGTTACCGTGATACGAGGTATTTGATCAATATAAGGTAATTTTGACTAGAAAGGATCCACGAGAAATAACTGTCGATATTCCTTCATCGCATATCGATCCGTCATACCGGCGATGTAGTCGGCAATGGCTCGCGGGGCATCCTTTTTCGCCTGAATTTGATAACGAGGGGGCAGAAGCCCGACATTCTCGTTTAAAGCCTTGAATAAACCCTGAACCACCCGCTTAGCTTTATCCGCCATCCGTTGAACTTTGTAGTGACGATACAGATTCCGATACAAATACTGCTGCACCTCTCGATGCTTGAGTTCCATCCCCTCACTGAAGCAAATCAAAGCAGGCAGCGAACGGACCCCATCGAGCGAAGACGGATTAGCGTCTTGAATTAGGCGGGCGCTCTCTTGCGTGAGATCAATAACAAAACTGTTCACCGTCCGTCTAATAGCCTCGCTGGCTTTGCGTTGCTCATCGATGCCGGGGTACTTCCGCGCAACAGCATGCACATGCTCCCCAAAGACCGGGAGCTCGCTCATAAGCTGGAGATCAAGTAAACCCGAGCGTAACCCGTCGTCAATGTCGTGATTGTTATACGCGAGGCCATCCGCCATATTCGCCAACTGAGCCTCCAAAGAGGGGCGAAGCTTTTCGATAAACCGCGTTCCAATCTCTCCGAGATCTTCAGCATTTTTTAATGAACAATGCTTCAAAATTCCTTCTCTCGTCTCAAAACACAGATTTAAACCCTCGAACTGGGCGTACCTGTGCTCTAAGCGGTCGACGACTCTTAAGGATTGAAGATTATGCTCAAACCCACCAAATTCACTCATGCACTCATTCAGCGCGTCCTGACCGCTGTGACCGAATGGCGTATGCCCTAAATCATGAGCCAGTGCGATCGCCTCGACGAGATCAACGTTTAATCTCAGATTAGATGCGATGGATCGCGCGATCTGGGCTACCTCTAAGCTATGCGTCAGTCGGGTTCTAAAATGATCTCCCTCATGATTCACAAACACCTGGGTCTTGTACTCAAGCCTGCGAAAGGACGTTGAATGAATAATTCGATCTCGGTCTCGTTGAAATTCCGTTCGACCGAAAGCTTTCTCCTCATTGAATTGGCGCCCAGAAGTTATGTCCCTAGGGACCGCGTAATTCGCAAATACTTCAGCCGACATACTTAGCGCTCCGTTCCATCAAGCACTTCAACAAGCAGATCTCTAGGAAAGTCTCCAGTAACATAAGCAGCGCCCAAACTTTTCAATAAAATCAAACGTAACTTGCCATCGAGCACCTTCTTGTCATAGCCCATTAATTCTAAGTAACGCTCTCGACCCAAATCTGGAGCATCGACCGGTAACCCGATACTACTTAACAACCGCTCTATACGATCCCAATCAGACTGCGTCAAAGATCCCATTAACACAGACAATCGCGAGGCAAGCAACATGCCGACGGCAACAGCCTCTCCATGAAGCCATTTACCATAACCGAGGCCAGCCTCAATCGCATGACCAAAAGTATGGCCAAAGTTCAACAATGCTCTTGAGCCTGACTCGGTCTCATCATCTTCAACAATTCTCGCCTTGCTCGTACAACACCTCTCCACCGCATAACCCAAAGCATCGAAGTCTCGCTTCATCAATAATGTCACATTTTGTTCGAGCCAAACAAAAAAGGCTGCATCCATAATCGCCCCATACTTAACCACCTCGGCTAAGCCCGCCTGAAATTCTCGCTCAGGCAAGCTTTGCAGCATCTCTAAGTCGATGATGACGGCTTGAGGCTGATAAAAAGAACCAATCATGTTTTTTCCAGCAGGATGATTGATTGCGGTCTTACCGCCCACGGAGGAATCAACCTGTGACAGCAATGTCGTCGGGACTTGCACCAATGGCACCCCTCGCTGATACGTGGCCGCGGCAAATCCCGCAACATCTCCCACGACACCCCCGCCTAGAGCGACAATAGTAGTCGAACGATCGACCCGTCTCTCAATCAACTGATCATAGATTGAGGTAAGCGTCTCTTGCGTCTTAAATCGTTCTCCGTCTGGAATGATGACTTGCTCAACAGCAGCTCCCCCACTAGAAAAAAATTGGGCGACACGCTCAAAATAAAGAGGGCCCACTACATCGTTCGTAACCACAACATAACGTCGACTGCGTAATCCGCAAGCATCCAGCAAGTCCTTATTCCGAAAGGAGTCTCGCCCAACAAAAATCGGATACGTTCGATTTCCGAGTCCTACATTGATCTGCCTGTTGTTCATATCGTTAGTTAACAACCTGCTCATTGCGCTCGAGCGTTGATGAGTTCGTACTCCAGTCTATTTAAAAAAGTCTGCAGATTCGGTTCGCCAGTTTCAACCACCAAATCCGCTAAGGCAGTATAAATCGGATCTCGGACTAAAAATAAATCTTTAAGTCTTTCCAAAGGGTTCTCTGTATCCAAGAGTGGTCGACTTTTATCTGCGTGCGTTCTCTTCCATAAATCCTCTACCTGAGCCTTCAGGTATACAACGAATCCGTTCGAGCCCAATGACTTTCGATTATCTTCAGAAAGAATGGCGCCACCACCTGTAGCCAATACGATATTGTCTAGGGCCGCAAGGTCTGCTATTACGGTTCGCTCGCGAGCTCGAAAGCCCTCTTCACCCTCATGATGAAAAATCGTCGCAATGGACACTCCTGTTCGCTCTTCGATCACTTGATCGGAGTCAAAAAAACTCTTTCGCGCGCGCTTCGCAAGCAGTCGTCCTACAGATGACTTTCCAGCACCCATCATACCTACGAGGTAAATATTGCCCTTAAAAGAACTCAACGCGGCCTCTACTGAGTGGGCATGATCATTTGCTTTTTCCATTGTTAAATTCTAACCGCTAACTCATACGCTGTACTAACTCTTGCAGATTTTTCTGCCCACCGAGTGAAAAATAAATTGCTATATATAGTTCTACCTAAAAACCTTGGCATACTATAATGGCTCATAACCAATAATAGTTAGTAACCCGAACACACCAAACGAGCTTTAATGCGCTTAAGTAACATACTTTCTAAACTTCTATTGCTTTGCCTCAGCCTTGGCATTGTGGGGATTCTTGTTGCGACCTTTGCTTTCGTCACCGCCTACCCTCAGTTGCCTCCTGTAAATGCGCTGACCGATTACAAACCCAAGTTACCGCTCCGAATTTATAGTCGAGAGGGGATCTTGATCGGCGAGTTTGGACAAGAGCACCGGGAGTTCATCGGCATCGACTCAGTCCCTGGACTTCTAAAAAATGCCATCATTGCAGCGGAAGATGAACACTTTTTAGAACACCATGGCATTGACTTCTACGGAATTGGCAGGGCCGCAATAGCGAACCTCTCGGCCCGTGGCGCGCGACAAGGCGCAAGCACGATCACCATGCAAGTAGCACGCAATTTCTTTCTTTCGTCAGAGAAAACATTCACTCGAAAATTCAATGAGGCACTGTTAGCCATTAAAATTGAACGTAATCTCACAAAAGACCAAATTCTTGAGCTCTACATCAACCAGATTTACCTAGGGCAACGAGCCTTCGGATTCGCGGCCGCTTCTAAAGTCTACTTCGGCAAACCGCTGTCGCAAGCGTCATTGGCAGAAATATCTATGCTTGCGGGATTACCAAAAGCTCCCTCAAAATATAACCCTGTGGCGAACCTTAAACGCGCCAAACAAAGACAAGCATACGTACTTAATAGAATGTTTGGCTTAGGCTTGATATCGGATCAAGACCTTAAAGTAGCTAAAACTGAGAGACTTAAGCTCTCTTCTGCGCGTCCAAATCCCAGCAGGCATGCTGAATTTTTCGTTGAAATGGTTCGACAAGCATTAACAGAACAATACGGCGATGAAGCCTATACCAGAGGATTAAATGTTCACACTACGCTTTCAGTCAAGCACCAAGAAGCAGGCTTCCAAGCGTTAAAAAAAGGGCTAGAAAAACACGACCAAAGAGAGGGGTATCGTGGACCACTAGCAACACTCGATATCCCATCCAGGATAGATGATGAAGTGCTCGAAGAGTTCCTGCATGATTTCGAAAAGTTTGAGGACCTAACTCCCGCAGTTGTCGTTGATATAAAACCATCTGCGATTGAGAGTTATACAAAGGGCGTCGGTTTTGTCACCTTAAGTGGCGAAGGCACACAATTCGGCTCATTGGACCTCCTGGTAGGGTCTGAATCAGTTTCACCGTTAAAAAAGGGTGACCTGATTTATGTCCTTAAAAACAATAATGATCTCTGGGTTCTTAGCCAGCTTCCTGCCGCCGAAGGCGCCGTTGTTTCGATTGATTCCGATACTGGGGCGATCCACGCGCTGGTAGGTGGGTATAACTTCTATCGAAATAAATTTAATCATGTAACACAAGCCAAGAGGCAACCGGGGTCTAGCTTTAAACCCTTTATTTATTCTGCGGCATTAGAGCGCGGATTCACTCCAGGCACTATTATCGACGACGCCCCCTTTGAGATTGACGAGAGCCAAACCGGCTTTAAACGTTGGGATCCACAAAACTACGACGGAGAATTCGCTGGCCCAATCAGCCTTCGATACGCGTTAGCTAAGTCTAAGAACTTAGTAGCCATTCGTATACTGCAGGCCATAACCCCAAACTATGCCCGTAATTTTTTAAGCCGATTTGGGTTCAACCCGATAAACCACCCCCCCTACTTGACCATGGCATTAGGGGCTGGCTCAACCACCCCACTCGAAATGGCTCGAGGTTACGCCGTTTTTGCCAATGGCGGCTATTTGGTCGAACCTCACTTCATTACACGCATCGAGGACATCGAGGGCAATCTATTATTTAAACCGAAACCACAACAAACAAAAACAACGTCAGATCGAATGATTAACGCACGAAATGTTTTCACGATGAACTCCCTTTTGCGGGGCGTTATTCAGAATGGGACAGGCATTCGCGCAAAATCCTTGGGGCGAGAAGATTTAGCAGGGAAAACTGGCACCACAAATGACAACATCGACGCTTGGTTCGCTGGTTTTCAACGGCGTATCGTTGCCATTACCTGGGTCGGCAAGGACCAACCCGAACCGCTGGGAGATAAAGAGACGGGATCAAAAGCTGCTCTGCCGATCTGGATCGATTACATGAAAGTAGCGCTTAAGGCGATTCCGGAAGAGGCGCCACCCAACCCACCAGAAGGCATCCGGTCCGTAATGATTGACCCAAAGACAGGATTGCCGACTGACAACGATGGAGTGCTGGAATATTTTTACGATGAAAATGCTCCTAGCAAGAATTCGGGAATGTTGTTCTAAGGCTTAACGTCGAACCAAACTACTTGGTGGCTAAAAGAACCTTTGCCGCGTCCAACGCGAAATAAGTCAATACGCCATCCGCACCCGCCCGCTTAAATGACAACAATGTCTCCATCATGCAAGAAGTCTCGTCCAGCCATCCATTAGCAAACGCCGCCTTAAGCATGGCGTACTCTCCACTTACTTGATACGCAAACGTTGGGACACTGAATTGTTTTTTCACTCGAGTGATAATGTCTAAGTAGGGCAAGCCAGGCTTAACCATTACCATATCGGCACCCTCCTGCAGATCTAGACCAACCTCCCAAAGGGCCTCATCCGAATTAGCAGGGTCTATTTGATATGTTTCCTTATTACTTTTACCTAAATTGTTCGATGAGCCGACCGCATCCCTAAATGGCCCATAAAAACTCGAAGCAAATTTCGCCGCATAAGCGAGTATGCGTACTCGATCAAATCCGTTTTTATCAAGCGCCTGCCGAATAGCACCGATTCGGCCATCCATCATGTCTGAGGGCGCTAAAACATCAACCCCGGCAGCAGCATGACTCAGCGCCTGTTGAATTAGAACCTCGACAGTTTCATCATTAAGTACATAACCCGCTTCGTTGAGCAAACCATCTTGGCCATGGCTCGTGTATGGATCAAGCGCCACATCAGTAATCACCCCTAACTCCGGGAAATTACGTTTAAGCAAGGTGACCACTCTAGGGATCAAACCTTGGTCAGAATAAGCCTCCTCAGCCAGTGGCGTTTTAAGCTCTTGACCAATCACGGGGAACAATGCAATCGCAGGTATACCTGACGCAACACATTGTTCTGCAACGGTCAGCAACAAATCTGGGGTATAACGCAATACTCCCGGCATAGACTGTATCGCCTGCGTTTTATTTTCGCCATCAAAAACAAATACCGGATAAATGAGATCATCAACACTTAAACGATTCTCACGAATTAGCCTTCGCGAAAAATCATCCCGTCTATTTCGCCTCATTCGACGATGAGGAAAGCGACCTAATACGTTCACACTCACCTTTAACCTCCAAAAATTGCAATTACATTAGAATCAACGTGCAAACCTAACTTAACCAGCCAATCAGTTTCGCTCTAGCCTCATCCAAACCAGCCCTATTCAGGCTTGAGAATACTTGCACAGTAACTTGCGAATATTGTCCGACAAGTATTTCGGATACCTCTCCTAACTTTTTCTGAACATCAACTCGATTAAGCTTATCGGATTTGGTCAGCAATACATGAATCGGCTTACCTGTCATTGAGAACCACTCGACCATCTGCTCATCAAGCACCGTTGGGGCATGCCGAATATCCATCACTGCAAATAATCCTCGGATCTGATGCCTTTTCGATAAATACGTGGTGAGCTCCCGCGCCCAAGCATTCCTCATAGCCTCCGAGACTTTTGCGTAGCCATATCCTGGCAAATCCACAATAAAGCGATCCTCGGTTACTTTGAAGAAATTGAGTAGTCGCGTTCGGCCGGGCAGCTTGCTCGTATGAGCCAGCTTTTTTTGATTCGTGATTACGTTAATCGCGCTTGACTTCCCAGCATTCGAGCGGCCGGCAAAGACTACCTCGCCACAATCATCATCAGGAATTTGATGATATTTCTCAAACGACTTCCAATACTCGGCATTTTGAACAACTAAAGACATAGACACAGTCAAAGATAAAATTTAGGCGTGCATCATAACTTAACGACTAAAGAATCACCGAAAAAGATGGCTCTAACTTGGTGTTTATTAGGGCCAATGCGCCTTTTTGGGCCTTTCCTTTGCCGCGATCAGACAAGATTACGATAGATTCACTCAGGATGCTTCAAAAAAGCAAGTTTGAACTCGCCATTTGTCATCGGCAGACTTTAAAGGCTTCCTCAGCGGCATCAAGCGTGGTTTGAATATCTTGATCGGTATGCGCAGAAGACACAAATCCAGCTTCAAATGCTGACGGCGCCAAATTAATGCCCCGCTCCAGCATGGCATGGAAAAAATGATTAAATCGCTCTCGATCACAATCCATCACAGCGCCATAAGTCTCTGGCACCTGCTGAGTGAAATACATACCAAACATACCACCAACATGAGCGGCACAAAATGGAATAGCAGCTGACCTTGCGCGCTCTGCCATTCCGGCGACTAGCTGACCCGTCGTCGCTTCAAGCGATTCAAAAAAACCCTCTTGGCTTATTAAATCTAACGTTGCTAATCCCGCAGCTACCGAAACAGGGTTGCCCGATAACGTACCAGCCTGATATACCGGTCCGGTTGGTGCTAATTTTTGCATCACATCTCTTCGGCCACCGAAAGCGCCCATCGGCAAGCCACCACCGATCACCTTGCCTAGAGTGGTGATGTCGGGGTTGATTCCATATAGGCCCTGAGCCCCCTTTGGGCCTACCCTAAAGCCAGTCATGACTTCATCAAAAATCAACAAAGCTCCATATTGAGTGCACAGCTCACGTATGCGCCCTAAAAACCGTGCATCACCCTTCACAAGATTCATATTGCCCGCGATTGGCTCAATAATCACCGCAGCAACCTCATGACCTACCCGGTCAAATGTTTCCTCAAGCGTATCCAACTTGTTGTAATCGAGCACAACCGTTTGCGCCACCAACTCTGGCGGAACTCCGGCGGAACTCGGCTGACCAAACGTCAAAGCTCCGGAGCCCGCTTTAACCAGCAACGAGTCTGAATGACCGTGGTAACAGCCCTCAAACTTTATGATTTTAGGTCTTTCAGTGTAGCCACGAGCCAATCTTATCGCGCTCATCGTCGCTTCTGTGCCAGAGCTTACCAAGCGCACTTGTTCCATTGAAGGAAGCGCCTCGATAAGCCGCTCCGCTAGGGTTACTTCTCCCGGCGTTGGGGCGCCAAAACTAAGCCCCTTTTCTGCCGCCTCTTTTACCGCTCGCACAATTGAAGGATGTGCGTGCCCAGCGATCATCGGACCCCACGACCCCACATAATCTATATACGCGTTTCCATCGACATCAAATATCCTGCTGCCTTCGCCTTTTACAATCGTTCTAGGCGTACCTCCAACAGACCCAAACGCCCGAACTGGAGAATTCACTCCTCCCGGGATTAATTCTTTCGCACGCTCAAATGACAATAAGTTATTCGTCGACATAAACTACCCTTTTAACCTAATTTAAAACCGATTTAAATTGAAAATATAAACTCGTCCATTCTCGCGCCCGAGACGCTACATCATCAACGCCGAATAAACCATTAATAACCGCCAAAGAGGAAGATCCTCTAATCAATAACTCTTCAGCGTTATTAAGAGTGACTCCGCCAATAGCAACAATGGGGATTTTGATTCCACTCGTGCGCGCTAACCTAAGAATGTCGATCGACACTGGCGTTGCTGTCGACTTCGACAATGAGGGAAAGAACGCCCCAAAAGCGAGGTAGTCAGCACCTCTGCTTTGCATGTCTAGAGCCATTGGCAAATTATCGTAACACGACACTCCGATTATTTTACTAGGCCCAAGAATATCTCGCGCGATCTCCAGAGCTGCATCCTCCTTGCCAATATGCACCCCTCGAGCGTTTACCACTTTTGCAAGTTTAGGATCGTCATTAATGATCAAAGAACCCCCCGATGATTCAATAATGTCGTTCAACCTCTGGGCAACGAGACGCCTTTGATCTGGTGCGCTGACCTTATTTCGATATTGAAACAACCGAACCCCCCCGCTCAGAGCTTGCTCTACCATTAAAATCAATCGATCTAAATCATTGATATCGGGGGTAATCGCGTAGATTCCTGTCTTAAAAACATCTATGGCATCGTGCCTCATCATTTGCCTTTATTACGATTCGGGATCAGTTGCCCGCCGCCAATACGGTAACCGCTCTGGAGACTATTCCATGTAAACTGCTGCGCCTCAAAAACCGCACTAACAACACTTGAGCCGTTAGCAAGACATCCTGAAATCGAGGATGCCAAAGTGCATCCGGAGCCATGATACTCCCCCGCAAGTCGCGGCCAACTCCATGAGTCTACGAATCCAGACTCATCATACAACCTATTTTCGACATCTTTACTATCCGCATGAGTGCCCGTTACCAGCACAAACTTTGTACCAGCTTTTATCAGTTGCAAGGCACGCTCGTCATTTGATGCCGCTAGTAAACGAGGGTCCACATCAACCGCCAAAGCTTCGAGCTCTTTAGTGTTAGGGGTAACAATCAATGAGCGTGGCAGTAACTCTGTAGTTACTTCCCGCACCAAATGACTGGAAACGAATGGGTACCCCCCTCCCGAACTCAATACTGGATCGAAAACTGTTGGCTTATCCGGAAATTGTTTCAATACCGCTAGAATTTCTTGTAACACGTCGACGTTTGGAATCATTCCAATCTTAAAAACATCCACCTCGATGTCGAGTAATAAAGCGCGGACCTGGTCTCGAATTAAATCAGAAGCAACTGGAGAGACTGCTGATACCTCTCGCGTATTCTGAATTGTGATCGAAGTGACAACGGTAAGAGGATGACACTCAAGCTGAGCCAAAGTCAGGATATCGGCCTGCAGCCCTGCCCCGCTCGTTGGATCAGATCCCGCGAAAACTAACACCACCGGCTTACGTCTAGTCATAAATTTATGGTTTACTTATGTTTGATTTAGAATGCTACTTGAAGTAGATCAATTTTTAACCCTGTTTTCAAAAAAAATCTAATGACTGAAGAAAATAACAACGCTTTTAAGACCTACATGTGCTTAATCTGTGGCTTCATTTACGACGAAGAAGCCGGCTGGCCTGATGAAGGTCTCGCGCCAGGAACTCGCTGGGAAGATGTCCCCGCAAACTGGGTTTGCCCAGAGTGCGATGCGCGAAAAGAAGACTTTGAACTGGTTGAAATTTAAAGGGCGTACCTCATGAGAATGCTCCATACTATGATTAGAGTTGGCGATCTGGATCGCTCCATACAGTTTTACACTGAGGTGCTTGGAATGAACCTGATTCGCAAAGTGGATTATCCAAGCGGGCGATTCACAAATGCCTTCGTTGGTTACGGCTCCGAAGCAGAGACTGCAGTTATAGAGCTCACGCACAATTGGGATACCACGTCTTATGATTTGGGGGATGGGTATGGTCATGTTGCACTAGGCGTGCCTAATGCCTATGACGCCTGTGACAAAGTAAAAATGCGGGGTGGTCGAGTAACGCGTGAAGCCGGGCCAATGAAACACGGCACCACTGTGATTGCGTTTATAGAAGATCCGGATGGTTACAAAATTGAATTGATTGAGCGAGAATAATCCGCTTAGGCCTGTGAAACAATATTAGATAAACGGACATAATCATCAACCGATAAAGTTTCAGGCCTTTGGCCAGGATCAATTGCAGCGCATTCTAATTGCTCCTCTGAGACAATTCCCTTCAGGGCATTTCGTAGCGTCTTACGCCTTTTAGAAAAAGCCCCAAAAACAATACGCCGAAAGGTCACTCGATCCACGTCATACGCAATAGCTCTTGGCCTAAGATGCAAAATTGAGGACCATACTTTAGGCTTAGGATCAAACGCTTCGGGTGAAACATCAAATAACTTCTCGAGCTCCCAATTCAACTGCATTGTGATGCTTAACTTTCCATAGCTCGATGACCCCGGGCTAGCAACCAGCCGGTCAACCACTTCCCGTTGCAGCATAAACATTGCATCTTTGATGCTATTTATTCCAGCATCCACGTGAAATAGAATAGGCGTCGAAATATGATAAGGCAAATTTCCTAAAAGCCTTAACGAGGAGCCCAAAACCGATAAATCAATATCGAGACAATCAGCCTCAATAACTGTCAGACGATCCTCAGAGAACTTTGATTTCAAATATTGAACCGCATCCCGATCGACCTCTATCGCAGTCAATGTGGGAATTTTTTTCAATACGTCGTTTGTGAGTGCGCCATATCCTGGGCCAATTTCAATAACGGCATCTGTAACAGAAAAATTGCCCGCCTCCACAATGTCTGCGACAACGCGACCATCGCGTAAAAAGTTCTGACTAAATCGCCTTTTCGCGATTCTCGCTGCCATCCAACAGATCAGTTAACGTATTTAATGAAAGTTGTATCTCGAACCTCACGCACCCACTCTTCAAACCGGAACTCAAGTTTTCTTTGAGTGAGCGCCTGTCGCGCTACTGCTATTTGGCGGTCCTCGGAGACGTCTGAATCCCGGCGATCGAGCACCTCGATCACGTGATAACCAAATTGAGTTCTCACAAGCTCGCTAACTTCGCCGACAGCAAGTCTTGCTAATGCTTGCTCAAACTCTGGCACGGTCTCACCAGGCATTAACCAACCAAGAACTCCACCCTTCGATCCACTAGGGTCATCAGATGCTGACCTAGCAAGCGTCTCAAAATCCTCACCACCCATCACAATCCTATTTCGAACCTCGGTCGCCTTAATCTGCGCGTCCTCATCAGATACGATCCTATCTACCCTAAAGAGAATGTGGCGCGCCAGCGTTTGCTGAACAATTATTTGTGCATCACGACCTCTTTTATCCAAAAGATAAAGAATATGTAAGCCGTTGGCGCTACGCAGCACGTCACTTCGTTGGCCAATTCTCATCTCGCTCAATGCATCGATGAATAATTCTGGCAAATTCGATGCATCCCTCCAGCCCATGACGCCACCTTCAAGCGCATCTGTAGCCTCAGACAGCTCTGCGGCAACCCGCCTAAAGTCCAATCCCTCATCTATTTTTAAAATCGCCTCCGCGACCTTATCCTGAGCACGTTTAAGGTCCTCTGACGTTACATTCTCAGGAATCGTAATCAAAATATGTGCGATCAAAGATTCATTCTGATCAGAAGTCTCGCTTTCGCGTTTCTCTAAATAAGACTTAATCTCTGAATCGTTAACGATCAACTTTGCTTCGACGTCTCTACGTCTCAATTTTAAGATTTTTGCCTCAAGAACAATATTTTCTCTTAGGGCATTAACACTCAAACCTTTTGCATCTATCGCCGTCATGTAATCGTCAACCGATAAGTTTTGTTCTTTCGCTAGCCTCTGAAGCGCTCGCCTAACTTCAGCATCCGACACTCGAATCCCAGTACGGTCCGCCAGGTTCGTAAGCACTTTACGCGTAATCATACGTTCGAGCACTTGCTGCCTGAGATATATTAAATCCGGCACAGCTGACCCCGAGTTCACTATGTTTTGGCGAGTCAAGGATGTTTCTTTATTGAGCTCCAATTCCGTGATAACTCCGTCTCCCACAATCGCAACCACTCTATCTAGCGGAATAAGTTCATCACTGTAAACTGCAGTGCTTATAGAAAAAAGTAAGAAAAAATTAAGCAAAAAATTCATGACATTATCTCAATCTAAAAATGAACCATAATCTGTTACTGACTTGAGTAACCGTCGACTCTATCCTGCAGGGCTCCGACCGCGTCACTGCCAATTCGCGTGATACCTTTTAGCTCTAATTGAACAAAAAAGCTTGTCGCATATAGGTCCCGGCCAGCAGAGTCTAGGCCTGTTAAAAGTCGATTTGCAACCGCTCTAAAGGCCCAACAACCTACTTTGTACTCCAAACCCACGACACCCTCAATGAGCTTTCCGGAATCCTTTGCATAATTCCAACGACCTGCAGCCCCCCAGCGTCCTTTTATTGGCCACTGACCTGACACATCATACTGCTCGTGTGCGTCACGGGTATACCGATACGCAAAGTTCATCACTTTGCCCTGTTCTGGATTATATTGCAGTCGGTGATCACGATTAATGACCTCATCCAGCACGCCGCTGTACTGCATTAAGGTATCAGCACGCCATGCCTGATTTATTCGTCCTTGAGCACCCAAAAGAATATCAGACCTGTTGCCGGTTCTTGGGACATCAGCAGCGTTAACCACCACAAGCTCCTCATCAAAATGGAAACGTTGCGCAGCGGTAACCTGAAATCTCTCGACACCGCTTTCGGCGTCTAAAAATTGAGAGGTCAAACCCACAGTTAATTGGTCGGCGTCATTAATACGGTCGCCTCCGGAAAATATATTCTCCGAAAAAATTTGCGAGAAATTAAAATCAGACAACCCCGTATCAAATAAAGGTAAGTGACCTTGATCCTCAAAGGGCACATGAACATAAAAAATTTGTGGCACGAGGGTTTGTGTGAGATCCACACCTCCCAATGTCACACCTCTCTCAAGAGCAAGGGAGGCTCGTATTGAGTAGATGGGCAATGCCCGATCTTCAGTAACACCCGTATCGAGATCATAGTTGGTGTAATGCATACCGACCTTGGGGCTCACGGTCAAAAAATCGTTCTCATAAATATATCTGAGCCCTGGATAAACGATCGTTCTCAGCACCCCGTTTTGGTTGCCGGCATCAAAATCACTGATTTGCATCTTTGATTCGGATTCAAAACCATAGCCAAAGCTAGGGGTAACCGCCAAATCAATCTGCGGATCCAACTCCACCGGTGCTGCTGCAAAAGCTAGGGTTTGGTAGTGGACAACTCTTGCACGCCCATTCCAGTTAGCTCCGCCAGCGGTAAGTCCAATTTCTCTTGGCAAATGAACCAATGACGTTTTAGCTGAATCGTTGCTCAAATCCTTAAAGTAAGTGTCATCTGAAACCCCCTGTAGGTCAGCGTATCCACTCAATTGTGAGCTAAATCTTTGTTGATGTGAAAAGGTATAAAACGCTCTAGACTCTTCTCGGCCAAGCTCTTTCGCAAACTTACTGTCATCATTAATAAACTCGTAAGTAAACGTTCCGGCAAACGATTGCCCTAAGTAACGCGAATGAGAATCCACGAGATTGCCTCTCTCGGACATTGTGCGTAGAGCAATCGTGCTGTCAAAGTTAGGGGCTATATTTAAATAAAGCGGCACGGTCACTTCAAAACCATTTTGAACGCTCTGCCCATAAGATGGCGTAAGGAGCCCACTCTTTCTTTTATCGGTTAGCGGAAAAGAAAGATAGGGGGTATATAAAATAGGCATCCCCTTAAACCAAACCGAGGCATTCCTCGCCACTCCGTACTCGTCATCCTGATAGATATTCAAACGAGTTGTTTTAATGAACACATCCTCCTGGTTCACATCACAAGAGGTATACGTCGCATTAATCGCTCGTTGACGCTTTGGGCCTTCAAAAATTAATTTTTCCGCTTGCCCACGAGCGCCAGTTTCAGTAAAAAAATACTTCGCATCTGAGACCTCACCCTTTTCTGCGCTTGGCGAGTACTTAAGCGTATCCCCGCGAATAAAAACCCCTGGCTTTTTAACTGAAACGTCCTCACGACCTGTTATTTCGTCATTGACCTGATCATAAAATAGGTAATTACCCCGCAACTCTTGATCACCACGGATAATGACCGCATTACCCTCCGCCTCAACATACTGTTCACGAACCCCTGTAATTCGCTCTGCCTCCACCGTCGTTTCGGCTAGCGCCACACCCAAGTCAATTGGCTGCGGCTGTTTTGTTACCTGCATGCCGTTTATAGCCGGCCATTCAGCATCCTCGACCTGAGCTTGCGCTATTTCGGCGAAAATAAAAAACGGCGCCCAAAAAATAATTAGGAGCTGTAACTTCGTATAATGAAGTTTTAGGGTGATCATCAAATTATGCGCACAAATCAGTTTACGGCTTAAATCATGAAAACAAGCGATACAATTTTCGAGGAATCTAGGCGCGGTCAGCTTGAGGCTTGGTTACGCCTAATACTCAATGACCGTGATTTTACCTTAACCGACCTGGCAGCAGATGCTGGCGCTCGACGTTACTTTAGAATCAAGCCATCTGGCGAAGATTCCCTTGTAGTTATGGACGCACCTGAAGCCCACAACGATAACCAGCAATTTGCGTGCGTGGCAAACCTGCTTGCTTCTCATGGACTTCACGTCCCTAAAGTTAGTCATGCCAATTTGAAAGACGGATTCCTGCTGTTGTCAGACCTCGGTGATGAGACTTATTTGAAAGCACTTGACAATGAAAACGCTGACAAGCTTTTCGATGACGCAACAACTGCACTCATCAAGCTTCAAAGTATCACCGAATTAGATCTACTGAGTCGTTACAACGCAGAGCTCATGAGCGAGGAACTCGCTTTATTTGATAACTGGTATATCCAACAACACTTAAATATAACCCTAGAAGAGAATGCTCAGTCATCACTTAATAACGTCCTAAAACTCATAATAGAACGTTGTATGAGTCAACCAACGGTCTTGACGCATAGGGACTACATGCCAAGAAACCTGATGGTTTGTGAAGAAAATCCGGGAATCTTAGATTTTCAAGATGCCCGAATAGGCCCTATAAGCTATGACGTGATCTCGCTGTTTAAGGATGCGTTTATAAGTTGGGAAGAAGAGCAAGTACTTGACTGGACGATTCGATATTGGGAAAAAGCCCGCAAAGCGTCTTTGCCAGTTCCGCAGGACTTTGGAAGCTTTTATGAAGATGTGGAGTGGATGGGGTTGCAGCGACATCTAAAGGTTCTTGGCATATTTTCCAGACTGAAGCATAGAGATGGGAAAAATCATTATATTGTAGATGCTCCTCGCTTCTTGACTTACGCACGCAATGTCGCAATGCGGTATAAGGCACTCAAACCGTTATTGCGTATCCTTGACCAAATAGAGGGTAAAACACAACAATTTGGACACACCTTCTAGGGAATGGTTACGGAAACTACTGCAATGATTTTAGCTGCCGGGCGAGGGTCCCGAATGGGCGCACTAGGAGAGGTTCATCCCAAAGCTCTGTTGAAGGTTGGCGGAAAACCACTGATACAGCATCATATTGAAAAGTTACGTGAGTCAGGTTTTTCCCGCGTCGTCATTAACGTCAGTCATTTAAGCGATCAAATTAAAACTTTTATTAATAACGTTGAGAGTTGGGGTGTAGACATCTGTATATCAGAAGAAACGGCACCACTTGAAACGGCTGGAGGCATCGCTAATGCGATGAATCTGTTAAGAAGTGATATTTTTGCCGTCATCAATGCCGATATTTTCTCTGAGTTGCCCTTCCTTGATTTGCGCGAAGCCATGAATACGTTACAGACAAATTCAAACGCGTCCGGCTATCTCTTTTTGGTTAATAACCCGCCACACCACCCAATGGGTGATTTTTGTTTGGAGGAAGAGCGAGTGAAGTTAGGCGACGAGCATACGCTCACATTCAGCGGCATCGGGATTTACAAGGCCGAACTGTTTCATGACGTTTCACTCAACTTGCCGACCCCGCTGGCGCCAATTCTCAAAAGAGAAATCAAACGTGAGAAACTAATGGGAACTCATTACGATGGTTTTTGGTCCGATGTAGGCACCCCGGATCGACTAGAGCACACGAACCAATTAATTAAGCAGCGCAGCCAGTGATGTATCGACCATCTCATTTTCGATCAAATAATCAAGAGCGAGCGACTCAACTGATTGCGGACAATCCATTGGCGACTGTAATCACTTCTTCTGAGAATAACTTGGAAGTATCACTCACGCCAGTTTTAATGAATGACGAACGGTCTCATCTAGAGGGGCACTTTGCGCTGCAAAATGAAATCTGGCGCCAATTCACAAAAAAAAATATAACAAGTTTTCTGTTCCAAGGCCCCCACGGATATATTTCACCATCGTGGTACACAACCAGTCCGCATTTGCCCACATGGAACTATGCCGTTGTAAAAATTAGAGCCAATGTCACGCTGATCGAGGACAAAGAGCAAGTGATACCGCTACTGCATAGGCTTACAAAACATTTTGATCCCAATTTTTCTCAATTTGCCGCAGCTAAGAATTACATCGAGCTCATTAACAACTCGGCAACGGGGGTAGTCTGTTTTCGGGCTAATATTCTAGATATAAAGGCCAAGTTCAAACTATCTCAAAATAAACCTCGCTCTGATATCAACGAATTGATTACCACTCTTCGCTCGACCGAGTCGGATGGTAAAAGCGCGTTGGCCGATTTAATGCAACAACAACTAGATGATCAACCAAAGGACTAAGTAGACCAGAAATATGAAAACTCAATTTGTCCATAGACGCAACAAACTAGCGGAGAGCATACAAACTGGCATTGCAGTCATGCCCACGAACAAGGAGGTTGTTCGGAACAAAGACGCACACTTCCCTTATCGTTTTGACAGTTACTTCCACTACCTAACCGGGTTTGGTGAGCCAGAATCTGTCATCGTTATCTTCGGCGGCAAAACTCCACGTTCAATTCTTTTTTGCCGCGACAAAAACGAAGAAAAAGAAATATGGGATGGATTTCGCCATGGGCCAGAGGCCGCGAAAAACCTGTTTCACTTTGATGCGGCTCATTCCATTGATGAAATAGATCAAATTCTGCCGCAATTAATCGAAAATAAAGATACGATTTACACACCATTAGGGGTAGATGCCGCTTGGGACAGGCAAATGATGAGATGGCTTAACCAGACCCGATCTCGTGTTAGAGAAGGCATCGCTGCACCAGATGGCCTCATTGATGTCAGAGGGATCCTGGATGAGATGCGACTCATTAAAGATTCCAGCGAACTCGATACCATGCGACAAGCAGCAACAATATCGGCACAAGCCCATGTGTTAGCGATGTCAGCCACCACGCCTGGAAAATATGAATACGAAATTGAAGCAGAACTTTTATATCATTTTAAAAAAAATGGCTCACAGTTCCCGGCTTACACCTCGATCGTTGCGGGCGGGGGAAATGCGTGCGTGCTGCACTATATAGAAAACAATGCGGTCCTCAATGATGGGGATTTATTGCTCATCGATGCGGGGTGTGAACTAAATGGCTACGCATCCGACATTACGCGTACCTTCCCAGTCAATGGGAAATTCTCTGGGCCGCAAAAAGCAATATACGAACTTGTGTTGGCCGCCCAAAATGCGGCAATAGGCGCCACCTCAGCGGGCAACAGCTGGCAAGCTCCCCACGACGCAGCTACCAAAGTGCTGGCTCAAGGATTCATTGACCTCAAGCTCTGTCATGGATCACTCGATAAAGTCTTAGAGAACCGTGAGTACTTTAGATACTACATGCACAGAACCGGCCACTGGCTTGGCATGGACGTCCACGATGTAGGTAACTATAAAGTCGGCGGCGAATGGAGAGCCCTTGAGCCCGGCATGGTCCTAACCATAGAGCCAGGCTGCTACATCAGCAGCGCACCCGACATTCCAGAACACTTTTGGAACATCGGAATCCGTATCGAAGATGACGCGATCGTCAAAGAGGACAATGGATGTGAAATCATCACTTCTGGGGCACCTAAAACGATCCGCGATATCGAGTCGCTGATGGGGAGCTGAGATCATGACTGCGGGAGTGCAATATGACGTTGTGGTAATTGGCGGCGGTCCGGTTGGCTGCGCAGTTGCGCTCGCAATGAAAAACATTGGCTTATCCACAACGGTATTAGAAACGCAACCCGAACAGTCGGAGATATCAGATGGCCGCACGCTAGCGCTTTCATGGAATAGCTATCTCATTCTTAATCGTCTTAATGCTTGGCTACACGATGAAGAACAGTTTCCTATTCGCAGCATACATATATCAGACCGAGGAAGTTTTGGGCAAAGCGTAGTATCTGCTTCAGACGCGAAACTAACGGAGCTAGGATTTGTGGTTCGTTTTAAAGATTTGTTGCCCCGACTAAGAAAGGAGTTAACCAATCAAAATATTAAAACGTTCTTTGAGTCCACCGCCACATCTATAGAAAAATTTGAGGGTCACTCAAAAATCGCAATGGATATGAATGGCGTCTCAACAACGATCACTGCTCGCCTCATAGTCATGGCGGACGGAGGACAATCCCTAAACATAGCTGGGCTAAAACATAAGAAATCCATCGACTACGGACATGATGCGATCGTCGGCATTATCACGAGTGACACCAAGCCTCATGATGTCGCTTACGAAAGATTCACCAGCGCCGGACCAATCGCCCTTTTGCCAAGAGGAAATGAATTCGCTTTTGTATGGTCAGTCAAAGCGACGGAAACGAAACAATTATTGAGTCGATCAGACGAGAAATTTCTGGGGCAATTTCAAGATGCCTTTGGGGATCGTTGTGGGCGGTTCACGTCAATACGCGAAAAAAGAGCTTATGGGTTAGCGACGCGAATCGCTGAACAACCAACTCGCGGCGGAATTGTAATAGTAGGTAATGCGTCCCAGGCACTGCACCCCATTGCGGCTCAAGGTTTAAATTTAGGCTTCAGAGACGCTTGGGATCTTGCAGAAGTGTGCCGTCACGCACATATCGATAATCTATTCAGCAATAAAACAGTTAGCGCATTCCGCAAGAAAAGACGATGGGATCGACTGCAAACAACCCTTTTCAGCGCAGGTCTAAACCATTTGTTTTCTAACAAGACATCCGGTATTCGGGGAGCGCGAGGGTTAGGTCTGCTTGCGCTTGACTTAATACCTCTCGCAAAAAAAATACTCATTCGCCAATTAATTTTTGGACCAAAACTATAAGTTTTTCTTAAATCCTTTTGGATCCTTTAGAATCTAGGATTAGAAAAACAAGATCTCTCATGAAAATCGGCCCTTACATCTTCACTTCCCCTGTAATCGCGGCCCCAATGGCCGGCGTAACAGACCAGCCCTTTAGGAACCTATGCCGGCGCCTGGGTGCCGCACTTACAGTATCGGAAATGGTTACATCAGACACCAAGTTATGGAGTTCAAAAAAAACCCAATTTCGTCTTGACCACCGCGGGGAAAAAGCCCCGAGAACAATTCAAATTGCAGGCACCGACCCACTAAAAATGGCTGAAGCCGCCAAAATGAACGTAGACTTAGGGGCTGAAATTATAGATATCAACATGGGTTGCCCTGCCAAAAAAGTATGCAAAACAGCAGCGGGTTCAGCGTTGCTGCGGGATGAACTTTTAGTCGCATCGATCCTCCGTTCTGTCGCTGAAGAAGTCGATGTTCCAGTAACGCTAAAAATACGCACGGGGTGGGACCGAGACTCAAAAAATGCAATACGTATCGCAAAGATTGCTGAAGACTGCGGAATTCAAGCTCTGGCCATTCACGGACGCACACGAAATGATTTTTTCAACGGGGCGGCCGAATATGAAACCATTGCGGCGGTAAAAGCATCTGTTGGTATTCCGATCATCGCTAACGGAGATATTGATTCGCCAGAGAAAGCGCTTCACGTTTTGACGGCTACTGGTGCCGATGCGGTAATGATTGGCCGTGCGGCTCAAGGTCGGCCCTGGATTTTTCGGGAAATTGCGCACTATCTCAAAACTATGGAGCATCTACCGCCACCAACGATTCATGAGACGAAAAATATTCTTTTAGAGCACCTCTTTGCTCTTTATGATTTTTACGGGGAGCCACGTGCGGTAAGACTCGCGCGCAAACATGTGGGTTGGTATCTGAGCGGCCTTCCTGCCGCAAATACATTCCGTACAAAATTTAATTTACTGGAAAGTGGCAAAGCTCAAACTGATGCCATAATTCAATTCATGGACCCCATTGAAAAAAAACTAGACCCAATAATCGAGCCGCTTGCAGCATGAGCAAGCAATCCGACCTTGCAAATGCCGTGAAGCATGCGATTGAGACATACTTTAAAGACTTAGAAGGTGAGAAAGCCCATGGAATCTACAGCATGGTTATAGATTCAGTTGAAAAAACACTCATCGGAGACATTCTCAAACGCAGCAATGGAAATCAAAGTGAAGCCGCACAAAAGCTCGGCATTAATCGTAATACGCTAAGAGCAAAAATGAAAAAATTTAATTTCCTTTAACTACTTGCAACAATCTAAATTAAAAAGCGCACCATGCCATCATCCAAACAAGCCCTCATAAGCGTCTCCGATAAAACTGGAATCGTAGACTTTGCCCAATCACTCGAAGGGATTGGTTACAAAATCTTATCCACTGGTGGAACAGCACAAGTGCTCGCGGAAGCTGGCATTGCTGTAACTGAAATTGGCGACTACACCGGATTCCCAGAAATGCTAGATGGGCGGGTTAAAACCCTTCACCCAAAAGTACATGCAGGCATCTTGGCACGACGCGACCTGACGCAACACAATTTGGCGCTTAAAGCGCATGACATTCCGACGATCGATCTGGTGGTTGTAAATCTCTACCCGTTTGCCGCAACCATAGCTAAGCCGAATTGCAGTCTAGAGGATGCTATCGAAAATATCGATATTGGTGGCCCCACCATGGTCAGAGCGGCAGCAAAAAACTGGGAACATGTCGGTGTTGTCACGGATCCCAACGACTACCCACAGATTGTTAAGGAGTTATCGCAATCCGGCGACGGGGTGTTGTCTCACGACACACGATTTGCGCTCTGCCGAAAAGCCTTCTCTCACACCGCAAGTTATGACTCAAACGTAAGCAACTACCTGACATCCCTGGATACAAACGGTCACAAAAGCCAATTTTCTGAGCAAATAAATTTAAATTTCAAGAAACGACAAGATTTACGCTATGGCGAAAACCCTCACCAAAATGCTGCGTTTTACCAAGATCTCACATCTCTCCCAGGCTCTTTGGCAAATTACGAACAAGTTCAAGGTAAAGAATTGTCGTATAACAACATTGCAGACTCAGATGCTGCTTGGGAATGTGTAAAAAGCTTTAACACCTCAGCCTGTGTAATCGTGAAGCATGCCAATCCATGTGGTGTGGCAATGGGTCAAGACGCGCTCGAAGCCTATCAAAAAGCATTCCGCACAGATCCAACTTCTGCATTCGGCGGGATCATCGCTTTTAATACAGGCGTTGACGAACATGCCGCCAAGGCGATTAGCCAACAGTTTGTTGAGGTCGTCATCGCGCCCCAGTTTTCCGAAAAAGCGATATCCTGTTTTGCTCAAAAAAAGAATGTTCGACTTCTGCAGATTGAACTTGATCACACCACAAACACACATGAGCTCAAGCGGGTCGGCGGCGGCATTCTGGTCCAAACTTCTGATGCTAAAAACGTGTCTGAGGCGAATTTAAAAATCGTTACCGAAATAAAACCCACGGCAGAGCAAATGATGGACCTAATGTTTGCTTGGCGTGTCGCAAAATTCGTCAAGTCAAACGCGATCGTATTTTGTGGCAAAGGTATGACGCTAGGCGTGGGGGCCGGACAAATGAGTCGCGTCGACTCTGCCCGCATAGCTGCAATAAAAGCTGGAAATGCGAATCTTAGTCTCTCAAATTCCGTTGTTGCGTCAGATGCTTTTTTTCCATTTAGAGATGGTCTTGATGTGCTTAAGTCAGCTGGGGCTCAAGCTGTAATTCAACCCGGAGGCAGCATGCGAGATGATGAGGTCATTGCCGCAGCGAACGAACATGGCATGGCTATGGTTCTTACTGGGGCCCGGCACTTCCGACATTAAAAGAAATGCTCATACACTCACGTTTTTAGACAAACTGATCTTGATCACAGGATACAAATCATTATGAATATTCTCGTTGTAGGCAGCGGCGGTAGAGAACATGCGATTGCCTGGCGACTCGCTCAATCTCCTCGTGTATCAAAAGTGTTTGTCGCGCCTGGTAACGCAGGAACAGAGCTAGAGGATGGGGTACACAATGTGCCCTTAGTCGACACTCACGACCTGATAGATTTTGCAACGACGGAAAATATTCACATCACTGTAGTTGGTCCAGAAGCACCGTTGAGTGAGGGCATCGTTGACGCATTTAAAGCTAAGGGGCTGAAGATTTTTGGACCCGTAGCATTGGCAGCACAACTGGAGAGCTCAAAAGACTTCGCCAAACGATTTATGGCGGAACACAATATCCCTACCGCCGAATACGGCACATTTACTGACCCCAATGAGGCACACACCTACATCTCCAATAAAGGGGCGCCTATTGTCGTGAAGGCCGATGGATTAGCAGCGGGTAAAGGGGTTATTGTTGCCATGACAGAACAAGACGCACACGATGCTGTGGATATGATGCTTGTTGAAAATAGCATGGGTATTGCTGGAGCAAAAGTGGTCATAGAAGACTTCTTGATCGGCGAAGAGGCTAGCTTTATTGTCATGATTGATGGCGAACATATTCTGCCGCTGGCGACCAGCCAAGATCACAAACGATTACTTAATGGTGATCACGGGCCCAACACAGGCGGCATGGGCGCTTACTCACCAGCGCCGGTCGTCACGCCCGAGATCCACGCAAAGACCATTAAAGACGTTATCGCGCCGGTCGTAAACGGAATGAAGCGTGCCGGGACACCCTTTGTAGGATTCCTCTATGCCGGGTTAATGATTGCGCCCGATCAATCCATCAAAGTACTCGAATTTAATTGCCGTTTAGGGGACCCCGAGACTCAACCAATAATGATGCGACTCAAAAGTGACCTTCTGGTTTTAATAGAGCACGCATTAGACGGTACGCTAAACCAAGTGGAGTCCGAGTGGGATCGCCGAACCGCACTAGGCGTCGTACTGGCGGCTGAGAATTATCCCGACTCACCACGTAAAGGGGATGTCATCACGCTAAGCGCGGATGAAAATAAGAATGTTCATGTTTTTCATGCGGGCACGCGCTTTGTCGATGGCCAAATCGTTACGAATGGTGGTCGTGTCCTTTGCGTAACCGCGTTGGGTGAGAACGCGGGTCAGGCTCGAGAGTTGGCACTGAGTGTTTCAGAGAAAATATCCTTTGCTGGCAAACAATATCGGACGGATATTGGTAACCGTGCAATCAAGAAGTGACCACCATGATAGAGGTTGCACCAGTTAAAGAATTTTTTATAGCACTCCAACATCGAATCGTTGAAGAATTGGCAACGCTTGATGGCAAACCTTTTATTACCGACACATGGGATCGAGAAGGTGGTGGGGGTGGTATCAGTCAGGTGCTTGAAGAGGGAAACATATTTGAGCGCGCGGGAGTTAATTTTTCTCATGTCTTCGGTGATACGTTACCGCCTTCTGCGACAGCAGGCCGCCCAGAGTTGGCGGGACGATCGTTTGAGGCCATGGGGGTGTCCGTCGTACTGCATCCCAAAAACCCATACATTCCAACCATACATATGAACGTGCGATTTTTTTTCGCCGCACAGAAATCGAAAGAGCCTGTATGGTGGTTTGGTGGTGGGATAGACTTAACCCCCTACTATGGTTTCGACGAAGATTGCATACATTTTCATAAAACCTGCAAGGCATCGCTTGATCCTTTTGATGAAAAACTCCATCCAAAGTTCAAGAAATGGTGTGATGAGTATTTTTATCTCAAGCACCGTCAAGAGCCAAGAGGAATCGGCGGCATTTTTTTTGACGACCTGTCATCACCCGACTTTAATACCTGTTTTTCGCTAACACGCAGCGTAGGCGAACATTTTTTAATTGCTTACCTACCAATTGTCGAGAAACGTCAGCACACAACCTTTGGGGAGCGAGAAAAAGATTTCCAAGCGTATCGACGAGGTCGGTACGTAGAGTTCAATTTGGTATTTGACCGCGGGACACTATTCGGACTTCAATCAGGCGGACGAACAGAGTCCATATTAATGTCCATGCCTCCTAACGTGAAGTGGCGCTACAATTGGTCTCCAAAAGATGAATCGGATGAAGCAAAATTGTATACAAAATACTTAATAGGTAAAGATTGGGTATAAATATCCCCTGTGCGCAGCTGTCATGCACAGTGAAACTTGTACAAAAGTCACATACTCTTCGAGCTAATCGGCTTCGCCTAAATAAGAAGCTCGAACTTTTGGGCTTTGAAGCAGCGATCGTGACTCATCGGTCATTGATAACTCACCGCTCTCCATCACGTAAGCCCGCTGACTTGACTCAAGCGCTAACCGCGCATTTTGCTCGACTAATAAAATTGTGACCCCTGTCTTAGAGACGCCACGAATCACTTCAAAAATCTTTTCGACCATAATAGGCGCTAAACCCATTGACGGCTCATCTAACAACAATAACTTTGGTCTTGCCATAAGGGCTCGGCCAATAGCTAACATTTGCTGTTCACCACCCGACAAAGTGCCGCCCGTTTGTCGTCGTCTCTCTTTAAGTCTCGGGAAAAATTCGTACATTCTGCACAGATCTGATTCCTGATCTTGGCGGCTGCTACCCAAATATGCCCCCATCAGTAGATTTTCCTCTACCGTTAAACGGCCAAAAACCCCGCGTCCTTCAGGCACCAATGAAATACCACATCGCACTCGTTCAAAGACAGGCTGTGTGGTGAGGTTCGCCCCATCAAAATAGACATGACCGCCATGATCAAGCAAGCCGGAAATCGCATTTAGCATAGAGCTTTTCCCAGCGCCATTTGCACCAATTAGCGCGACCGTTTCTCCCTCCTCAACCCTAATATCAACATCTCGTACCGCTCTAATTCCCCCATACCTCACACTAAGCGATTGCACATCAAGAAAGCTCATGGCAACTCCCCTCCCAAGTAGGCTTGTATGACATTAGGATCTCTACGAACTAGATTAGGTACGTCTTCCGCAATCTTTTGCCCATAATCAAGTACTGCGACACGATCACACAAATTCATGATGAGCTTTACATCATGCTCAATCAACAATATAGATACGCCGTCACTTCGAATTCTTCGTATCAGCAACTTCAATTCGTCTGTCTCTGTAGCGTTCATTCCGGCGGCTGGCTCGTCTAGCGCCAAAAGTTTAGGCTTCATCGCTAACGCTCGCGCAATCTCTAGCCTGCGCTGATCTCCATACGATAGATTCTTAGCCAAATTGTCAGCTTGAGATAAAATTCCAACGTAGTCCAGCCAAGCTCTCGACTGCACGCGTATCAACTTCTCCTCAGATCTTGCCGACTTAGTATTAAAAATGGCACCGATAGGTCCTGTTGACGTATTGGCATGTGTCCCGATCATCACATTTTCCAACACGGTCATCTTTTGAAAAAGACGAATATTTTGAAACGTTCGAGCAATACCGCTAATAGCAACCTGATGCGGCTTTCTCCCAACGAGTGACTCCCCATTAAATTCAACACCACCACTGCTAGGCGAATAAACACCAGTGATGACATTGAATAGCGTGGTCTTACCCGCGCCATTAGGTCCAATCAACCCGTATATTTCACCACCTTCAATCGTCAAAGAAACATTGTGCAGTGCCTGTACACCACCAAAATTTTTATTTATCTTTTGTAACTCTAATAGCGCCATAAAGATTTAATCGCGACTGCTATCTTGATCCAACGCCACCCGACGCTTTGGTGCTGGCCACAATCCAGAAGGCCGCACCAACATAACCAAAATCAGCGCTAACCCGAACAACAACATTCGAAGCGCTTCTGGGTCAACATAAACATCGCCGAAGAGTGCTCGTTGAACTGGTGACGCTGTTGACCTTAAAATTTCTGGAAGCACGGTAAGCAAAAGTGCCCCCAGCAACACGCCATAAACGTGCCCCATCCCCCCAAGAACAACCATGCATAAGACCATAATTGACTCGAGCAAACCGAAACTCTCTGGACTGACAAACCCTTGAAGGCTAGCAAACAGTCCGCCAGCGATGCCGCCAAAAGATGCTCCTAACGCAAATGCCAGTAACTTGATATTTCGCGTATTGATACCCATTGCCTGAGCGGCCAATTCGTCTTCTCTAATCGCCAACCAAGCCCGACCTATTCTCGAATTCTCAAGGCGCACGCACATTACGATAGTCAAAATCAATAGCGCCAGGAGAAGATAATAATAAATATGTACACCAGAGAATGATATGCCTAGCCATTCATGGGTACGCGTTAAATCAGCTCCACCAATACTGATTGGATCAATTTTGTTAATTCCAATAGGGCCATTAGTCACATTAATCGGGCGGTCAAGATTATTCAAAAAAATACGAATAATCTCCCCAAAACCCAACGTCACAATAGCCAAGTAATCCCCGCGCAGCCTAAGGGTAGGCGCCCCCAACAAAACACCAAAAAGAGCCGCCATGCCAGCCCCTATAGGCAAGATAGCCCAGAAGGGTAGATGCAAATCAAACTGTGGTGACGCCAATAAGGCCCATGTATAAGCACCTACCGCATAGAAAGCGATATATCCCAAATCGAGTAACCCGGCGAAGCCGACGACGATATTTAAACCCAGCGCAAGCATGGCGTAAATTAAAGCGAAATCGAGGATGCGAACCCACGTTCGGCCTACTGTATTACTCAGAAGGAAAGGTAGAACCGCCAGCGCAACGAAAAGCAGCACGTATCCGAGTAGCAATACTCTCCTGTTACTCGTTACTTTTTGTAAAAAACTTTGCATGAACTCCCTCATGCCCGCTCCGATACTCGCTCACCCATGAGCCCTGTGGGCCTAAAGACCAACACAATAATCAGTACAACAAAGGCGAACACATCTTGATAATGACTACCAAGGAAACCACCAGTCAAATCACCAATATAACCCGCACCAACACTTTCGATCAAACCAAGCAATAGTCCGCCAAGGACAGCTCCACCAAGATTACCAATGCCCCCTAGAACGGCGGCTGTAAATGCCTTGAGCCCAAGCATGAACCCCATGGAGTAATGCGCCACACTATAGTTACCCGCGACTAAAATCCCGGCTACCGCGCCGAGCGCAGCGCCCATCATAAAAGTTACCGAGATGATTTTATTTACATTGATACCCATGAGTCCAGCCACTCGCTGGCTCTCAGAAGTGGCACGCATCGCCCGGCCGAGTTTCGTGAAATGCACAACTAAAAGTAGTCCCGCCATGAGTATTCCCGATATCCCTATGATAAATAACTGGACACTTGTGATGGTCGCACCAAACAATTCATGAGTTTCCGTAGGAAATATCTGAGGCACCATTTTGTATCTGCGACCCCAAATAATCATGGCGAGGTTTTGAAGCAAAATTGAAACCCCAATGGCCGTAATCAAAGGCGCTAAACGCGGCGCCTTACGCAAGGGTCGGTACGCTAAACGCTCAATAAAAAACGCTAAAAGCATGCACACTAAAATGGCTGTAGAACCCGCGATAAAAATCATTGTGAAGGGATTCATATCGGGCGATACGCCCATCAGCGTGGATATAACAGCCAGTGCGATCATGGCACCTATCATCACTACTTCACCATGAGCAAAATTAATCAACCCTAGGATCCCGTAGACCATGGTATAACCCAACGCTACCATTGCGTAAACGCTGCCTAAAACCAACCCATTTAAAACTTGCTGGGCAAATATATCCATCGCGTTAATAGCCCCTCTTTAGAAAACTCGATCCGAGCACGAGGAGACATAAATCACACTACTCACCACCACCGATCGTTTCAATATATTTCCACGCTCCGTTGGTTACGCGATAAAGACTGATCCCACCACCTTTCAAATCTCCTCGTTCGTCAAAACGAATTCGTCCGGTGACCCCCTTAAAGTCAGTACTGCGAAGAAATGGTAAGTACGTGGCAGGATCTACCGAATTTGCACGCTTCATTGCGTCGATCATTACAGAGGTCGCATCATATGCATAAGGCGCGTAGAGTTGAATGTCCTCGCGGTAAACCTGCTTATACTTTTCCCGAAACTCAGTACCCCCAGCCATTTGTTCTAACGGCAGTCCAGGAGTAGACGCATAGACTCCCTCACTTTCAGCGCCAGATAGCACCGTAAATTGTCTTGTCCGAATGCCATCTCCGCCGAGAAAAATAGCCGTCAAACCCAAATTCTTCATCTGTTTCATCATGGGTCCAGCTTGCGCATCCATCCCGCCATAAAAAATTAAATCTGCGTCAATACCTTTAATTTTAGTTAGTATTGCCGTGAAATCTACTTTTGTGATATCCGTAAATTCTCGAGCCAGAATCTTACCCCCCGCCTGTTTGACCGCAGACTCAAACTCGTCAGCCAAACCTGCCCCATAAGCACTTCGATCGTCAATAATCGCGATGCCCTTAGCGCCTAAGGTCTTGACCGCATAATCACCTAAAACCTTCCCCTGCTGTTCATCATTGGCCATTACACGGTAGGCAGTTTCGTAGCCTTGGCGGGTGTACTTAATTGCCGTAGCCGATGGCGAAATTTGCGGAATGCCAGCTTCATAATATCTAGTTGATGCGGGAATGGTCGTACCAGAGTTCAGATGCCCAACAACACCTGCGACATCAGCGTCCACTAACCGTTGAGCGACAACCGTAGCTTTTTGTGGATTAGCTTCATCATCTTCAGATATCAATCTAAATTTGATAGCTTCCCCACCGATCACGACACTCGATTGATTCGCCTCATCAACGGCAAGCCCAGCCCCACGCTCATTGTCCTTGCCAACATGGGAGCTCGGCCCAGTGAGCGGACCGACGTGACCAATATTAACCACCTTTCGCCCGTCGTTGGGTTCATTGTCAGCACCACATCCAGCCATCAGCAGAGCGCTCACGACACATGCGAATAAACGTTTCGTTACCATTATGTACTCTCCAAAATATTTGTTTCGACCTGGTTTAAAGCCAGCCGGGGAAACTTAGGTAATATTAACAGCGGTTAACCCCGTGTCAATTTTCGATGCAAGGCACACCCATCCGCCAGCACCCAAAAAAAAACCGGCTCATAGCCGGCTTTCCTTGCAACCCCTAAACTTTATAGGGATAGAATCCACTCCGCTAACTGATTTGCTTCATCGTCAGTTACCGGATTAGGCGGCATTGGGATTGGACCCCACTTACCCATACTTCCGTTCTTTATGGAATTAACGAGTCTTTCCACCGTAATCTCACCCCCTTTAGGATCCTTACCTTTAGCAATATCTTTATAGGCAGGCCCGACTAATTTTCTATCTATGGCGTGACAACTCAAACAGTTTTTAGACTTCGCGAGTGCTTCCACATCATTTGCCTGCACTTGCGACACAAAAATTAGGCCAAAAGCCAAGAAACAGGACACAACAGCTTTCTTCATGTTAACTCTCTCCATTTCGTTCCCTATACACTGGTCAATGTCCAAGTATGACCAGCAAAAAACATTCAAGTTCGACTCATTGAGTCTTTAACTAATGTAGTTGATATTGTACCATCCAATTTTCATTCGATCCCACTAAGCTATCGCATTAACTTCCTACGAATGCCTTATCTAGAAGCAAACCAAAAAAAATCATTCCCCCTGCTAAATTATTATGCCGAAATGCTCGGAAACACCCTTCGCGCTCGCGATATTTAATCATTGGATATTGAAATGCGATAGATACTGCTGCCCCTGCCAAGCCCATATAATAAAAAAAGCCGAGGGCGCTCATTATGCCAACTGCCAACAACAAGCAAAGAAATGTGGTTTGAAAGGCTAACACCATAGCGACATCATATTTACCAAATAAAATCGCGCTCGTTTTTATACCAATGCCCATATCATCGTCACGATCCACCATGGCGTATTCTGTGTCGTAAGCAAGTACCCAAAACACATTCGCGAGCATCGTGACGTAAGCCACAAACGGGACGTGATCTACAGCAGACGCCCATGCCATAGGAATGCCAACTCCAAATGTGACGCCTAAGTAAGCCTGCGGCATCGATATAAAGCGTTTTGCAAACGGATAGCTGATAGCAAGGAGCAACGCTATAAATGATAATTTGATAGTCAGCGCATTAAGCGTCAACACCAACCCAAAAGCAATCAGCGCGAGAAGAGTGGCGACAACTAACGCTTCCCATGGGGCAATTTCCTTAGTCGCAAGCGGCCGATTCGCGGTGCGTTTAACATGAGGGTCATAATCCCTGTCGGCATAATCGTTAATTGCGCAACCTGCGGATCGCATTAAAAACGCACCCATCACAAACACCCAAAAAATATGAGCATTGGGCGCACCGCCTGACGACATCCAGATCGCCCAAAGCGTTGGCCAGAGTAATAAGCAAGCGCCTATCGGCTTATCCATGCGGATTAATCGCGCATAGCTAGACAACCTTAGTTGGAGGCTATTCAACATACTATCTAGACCTCTGAATATTTTTCACGTGTACCGTACCACCGATCAATGTGTCGCTCTGCCAGTTTTGGATGATGCGCCAAAAAATCAGGTGCGAGACGTTTTGCCGCCTCTAACAACAGCACATCTCTTTCTATATCCGCGTAACGGAGCATCGGCATACCAGACTGTCGTGCGCCTAGTATTTCACCAGGGCCTCTAAGCTGAAGATCTGCTTGAGCCACCTGAAAACCATCTATAGTCTCATAGATAATTTTTAGCCGTGCGCGCGCAATATCTGTCAATTTTGGACTATAAAGAAGAATGCAGGTGCTCGCGCAGGCCCCACGACCGATACGGCCTCTCAACTGATGTAACTGTGACAACCCCATCCTTTCAGAGTTCTCGATCACCATAACTGTAGCGTTCGGAACATCAACACCGACCTCAATGACCGTCGTGGCAACCAATAAATGAATCTCTCCGCTGGAGAATTTCTCCATAACCGCTGTCTTATCTTGAGCCTTCATTCTTCCATGAACAATGCCAACCTTCAACTTTGGAAATTGAGCTTGGATTGTCTCGTGCGTCTGGATAGCTGTCTCTAGCTGCAACACTTCCGATTCCTCTATGAGCGGGCACACCCAATACACTTGCTGACCCAAGTGGCAAGTCTCTTGCACACCCTGCAAGACCTCTTCTCGTCGACTATTGCTAACTAACTTTGTCGTGATTGGGACGCGTCCCGGTGGCAACTCATCAATTGCCGACACATCCAAGTCTCCAAAAAAACTCATCGCTAATGACCTTGGGATTGGAGTGGCGCTCATCATTAATTGATGCGTTTGATTCAATCTGTCCGCCCCCTTGCCAACCAATGCCAGTCTTTGTTTAACGCCAAAGCGATGCTGCTCATCAATAATCACCAAACCCAAATTTTTAAACACCACATCATCTTGAAACAATGCATGCGTCCCAACAATAAATTGTGCTGAGCCGGATGCAATCTTCTCAATCACTGCCGATCGTTCTTTTTTAGTAAGGCTCCCCGTTAATCGTTCAACAGTAATGCCCAATACGGTCAACCACTCCTCAATTTTTTTGAAATGTTGTTCAGACAAAATTTCCGTTGGCACCATTAAGGCCGCCTGATAACCCGAACCTATGGCCTGCAGCGCGGCAAGTGCCGCGATCACGGTTTTGCCGCTGCCAACGTCGCCCTGCAGAAGACGTCGCATCGGAACGCGATCAGCCATATCCGTTTGTATTTCAGCAAGAACTCTATTTTGCGCACGGGTCAATTGAAAATTAAGACGGTCCAAGAACTTTTTCATTTCTATCGCATTGGGCATCATTAATGGCGCGGAGTATTGTTCTCGCTTGTCATAGTTCTTTCGCATAATAAGTTGTTGTGCTAACAGCTCATCAAAACTTATGCGCGCCCAGAATGCCCCACCAGAATCTCTAAGTACTGCCGAATCAACATCAGGGGTGGGACGATGCAACATACTCACCGTTTCAGAGAAAGTTGGCAGGCCAAGCTCTGTCAAAAACGATGGTAAGAGCGTATCGCTCTGGTCCGCCATTGTGAATGCCTGGGCCACCGCTTTTCGAATTGAGGCCTGACTTAGTCCTTTAGTCGTTGGGTAAACAGGGGTGAGTGTCGTGGGCAGCAGATTATTCTCAATGATTTTCTTCACTCGAGGGTGCACCATCTCCCTCAAGCGTTGGCGTCCCATCCTCAACTCACCCACAACTCGAATACGCGTGCCAACTTCTAACATTCGTTGTTGGCTCGGATAAAAATGCAAAAAACGAAGGATTACGCTGTCGGTTTCATCCTTAACGGTGACTACTAACTGTCGCCTGGGACGAAACTCCACTTTGGCCTGAACAACCGTGACCTCGATTTGGACCAAATCGCGCTCTGGTGCCTCACTGATCTGAAAGACTTGAGTTTCATCTTCATACCTAAGTGGAAAAAATAGCAATAAATCCTGAATTCTGGATATGCCGAGACGACTGAGTTTCGTGCGAACGATCGGCGTACCGATGCCATCAAGGTGATTGTGTTGATCAACATATTCCTTCGCGCTACTTTTCATATCTTATCGGGTAATAGTCCAATGAAAAATATGGCTAATGAACAGCAATGGCATCAATTTCGATCAAAGCATCCTTGGGTAAGCGTGTTGCTTGGATCACGGATCGAGCTGGAAAAGAACCCGACATAAATAAACTTTCCATAAGAATATTGAGCTCGCTGAAATTATTTAAATCACTCAAAAATACTGTGAATTTCACTACATCATGGCGCGTAAGCCCGGCCTCTTTCAGAATAGACTCAATGTTCAGAAAGGCTTGGCGCGCTTGCTCGCTAAATGTTAATGGGAGCTCGCCCGAAGGTTCGCTGAGGCCTAACTGGCCCGATACATAAACAGTTGCCCCAGCCTTTATTCCCTGTGAATAAGCACCCAAAGCCGCTGGGGCACGTTTGGTTTGTATCGTTTGGTTCGCCATAAAGATCTCCTAGGTATAATATCGTGCAGCTCAACAAATAGGCGCCGGGTCAAAATCTTTCAAAGTTCGAGTACGCAGCGCGCTAGATATGGTTTTGGTTTAAAAATAGCAGATTCTGAAAAGCGGACGAATAATTCCAAAGATCCTGAATGCATATTAACCCCCAAGAAACTCACAAACAAAATATTGCCGCCTTAACGATCGCAGCAATTGGAGTTGTCTTTGGTGACATCGGCACCAGCCCAATTTATACCATTCGTGAAGTTTTTAGTCCCCGATACGGCATCATACCCTCAGAGGACAACATTCTTGGCTGTCTGTCGCTGATCTTTTGGGCGCTCGCACTGATCGTTTCGGTCAAATATATTTTTTTCATGCTTAAGGCTGACAACCGTGGGGAAGGGGGCATGATGGCCCTACTGGCACTTGTCCTTAAGGCAACAGAAAAAAAACCAAAAAAACGGTTTTTATTAATCGCACTTGGGCTTTTCGGTGCCGCTCTGTTCTACGGGGATGGAATAATCACGCCGGCCATCTCCGTTTTATCTGCAGTCGAAGGCCTTGGCGTTGCGACCCCAACACTTCAACCATATGTGATACCCATTACGATCGTGATCGTGATCTTACTCTTCATGTTGCAGCAACGAGGAACTGCTGGAGTGGGTGCATTATTCGGACCAGTAACGGTAGTCTGGTTTGGCGTCTTGGGATTTTTAGGGATAATTAATCTCGGCTTAGACGTCTCGGTATTTAGGGCTCTAAATCCAATCTATGCCGTCCAGTTTTTTATTACCAATAAAATTTTTGGTTTTCTAGCTATTGGGGCGATAGCGCTTGCAATAACCGGGACCGAGGGCATCTATACCGACATGGGGCATTTTGGCCGTAAGCCGATCAGGATAGCTTGGTCGTTATGGGTATGGCCGAATTTGTTACTCAATTACTTCGGACAAGGTGCGCTCATTCTTGCCCAACCTGAAACGATCGCCCATCCGTTCTACAACATGGTCCCCTCTTGGGGCTTATACCCACTGATCGGCATGACGACTATCGCAACTGTAGTAGCGTCCCAAGCCGTAATATCCGGAACTTATTCGTTAACAAGACAAGCGATTCAACTTGGATATTGTCCGCGCCTTGATGTGTTTCATACATCCGAAAGTGAAATTGGGCAGATTTATATGCCATGGATTAACTGGATGCTGTTAGCCGCCGTATTACTGTTGATTCTCTCGTTCGGGTCATCAAGCAATCTGGCTGGCGCCTACGGTGTCGCTGTGACGGGAATGATGGCGATTGATACCGTAATGGCGTATTTTGTAGTGACGCATTTATGGGGATGGCAGCGATGGTATGCGCTGCCAATCGCCATGATCTTCCTGGCCATCGACCTGGTTCTATTTGCAGCAAACTCCGTGAAAATTTTGCATGGGGGCTGGTTCCCTTTCACCATCGGCTTAATCCTTTTCACGCTCTTCACCACCTGGTATCGAGGGCGCCAAGGGCTTATTCGTGAATTGGCTCCTGATGCGTTAGAGCTCGAACCCTTTTTGAATAGCCTTTCCACGTACCCCCCTCAAAGGGTTTCCGGCACGGCCGTTTTTATGACCACATCCTCAAATGCTGTTCCTCATGCGTTACTTCACAACCTGAACCACAATAAAGTGCTTCATGAGCGTGTCGTGCTCCTGACCGTAAAGACTGAAGAAATACCACATGTATCCAGTCAAGACCGCGTCGTTGTTGAGCCCATAACAGATGAGTTCTTTAAGATTCTGGTTCGTTATGGCTTCAAGGATCAACCCGACATACCGGCAGCACTAGAACTTTGTGCACCCATGGGATTGACGTTTAACACCATGGACACCTCATATTTCCTTTCACGACAAACGCTGGTTCCAAAACTTGGTAAAGATATGGCTCTATGGCGCGAGAAACTATTCGCGCTGATGTCTAGAAATTCATCAAGCGCCATCAGTTTTTTCAAGCTCCCCGCCAATCGAGTTGTCGAACTCGGGACCAGAATTGAACTCTAACCGCTTAATAAGGTTTAGACGTTCATTTAAGGTATGGAAACAGGCATTGCCGATATTTAAGCAGAGAGCATCCAAATTGGCTTAAACTTAGAGATAAATAACAAGAATACGCACAAGCGTTTTATAAGGAGGGACTAACAATATGGAATATGTCACACCGAAATCTGCTTCGGAAGCGAGTCAAGCCCTGTCTCAAGAGGGCGCCTTCGCATTAGCTGGCGGAACTGATTTGCTGGTCAAATTAAAAACTCGCTTCGTGTCTCCAAGCGTTGTTGTTGACATTAAACATATCCCTAACATAATGACCATTAAACAGTCTGCTGAAGGTTGGTGGATCGGAGCCGCAACACCTTGCGCCGAAATTGTCGAGCACGATTCCCTCAGTAAAAATTGGCCAGGAGTAGTGGAAGCATTATCGCTAATCGGCTCTACTCAAATTCAGGGCCGTGCAACCTTAGGGGGCAATTTATGCAATGCATCCCCAGCAGCAGACAGCATACCAGCACTGATTGCAGCTGGAGCGACTTGTGTAATCTCCGGACAAACAAAAGAGCGCGAAGAACCAGTAGAAAAAATTGTGACCGCACCAGGAATGACTACGCTTGGCAAGGGAGAATTTATCATTGGATTTAAACTGCCAATACCTAAAAACCGTTCGGGTGATGCTTACTTACGCTTAATTCCACGCAGCGAAATGGATATCGCAGTGGTTGGCGCTGGCGTATCCTTAAGCTTGAGCGAAGACGGAAAAATTGAAGCCATTCGAGTAGCTTTGGGTGCTATAGCTCCCACACAGGTACTTCTCAGCGGCTTAGAGGATATTTTTATTGGTAAAGAGCCCAACGACGATGCAATACAAAAATTGGTCTCTCTTGCAGAAAAAGCATGCAAACCAATCAACGATAAACGAGGCACTATTGAATATCGAACCAAGATTGCGGGCGTTCTTGCTAAACGAGCATTTGGCATCGCCCTTAAACGCGCAAACAATTACTAATCAACATACAAACTGGCGAGTAAAAAATGTCAAAAACACAAGTTGCAACATGCATTAACGGGGATACCCACGAGTTTCTATGCGATACGCACCAAACGCTCTTAGATGTTTTAAGGCATGAACTCGACCTCACCGGAAGCAAAGAAGGATGCGCCACTGGGGATTGCGGCGCTTGCAGCGTGATGCTTGATGATCGACTGGTTTGCGCCTGCCTCGTCCTTGGGGTTGAGGTCGACGGTAAAGAAATTGAAACCATCGAGGGGATGTCCTCCGGTTCAGGACTACATGCCATACAACAAAAATTTATTGATCTTGCGGCGCTGCAGTGTGGCATATGTACCCCCGGGGTCTTGGTCGCAACAAAAGCACTACTGACTAAGAATAAGAATCCAAGTGAAGAAGAGGTGCGCTTTTGGTTAGCGGGTAACTTATGTCGTTGTACGGGCTACGATAAAATTGTACGAGCCGTCCTCGAAGTTGCCGCTGACATGAGAAACGCTTAAAGACATTAGACTTTGAAAAAGAGGAAATCAACATGAATGACATGACTCAAAGCAATCTGGAACGAGCGCTCAAAATTGTTGGCACGCGACCTGCTAGACCAGACGGCGTAGATAAGGTAACTGGGCGAGCTCTATTTGGATCGGACAAATCACTTCCAAACATGCTGGTCGGGCGCGTTCTCAGAAGCCCTTACGCGCATGCAAAAATCATCTCTATTGATACGAGTAAAGCTGAGGCATTAAATGGCGTGAAGGCGGTCATCACATGCGCAGATTTTGAGGATTTTCCTTCGGAATTTGTCCCTAATGGTGAAATGGTCGTTAACTTAAAAGATATCACCCGAAATATCATGGCTCGGGAAAAAGCACTGTACGTTGGGCACACGGTTGCTGCAGTTGCGGCAACTAGCGACGAAATCGCTGAAAAGGCACTTGGCTTAATTGACATAAAATATGAAGTGCTTCCGCACGTCTTAGAAGTTGAGGACGCGGAAAGGCCAGACGCCCCACTGTTGCACGAAGATATGATAACCATTGGCGTCGAGCCCGCACCTAAAAAAGCATCCAACGTGGCGAAACGCGTCGAATTCGGCTTCGGAGACGTTGAAAAAGGTTTTGCAGAAGCAGATCTTATCGTCGAAAGAGAATTCACAACTCAACAAGTCCATCAAGGTTACATCGAACCACATGCCTGCTTAGCAAGTGTGTCCGAAGACGGCCAAGCTGATCTCTGGTGCACAACACAAGGAGCTTTTGTCGTAAGAAATTTCTGCTCAAAACTTCTAGGTCTCAGCGCGGCGCAGATACGTGTGACTGCATCCGAAATTGGTGGGGGATTTGGAGGCAAAACTGTCGTTTATCTCGAACCTTTAGCGCTCGCACTTTCGAGAAAATCCTGTCGTCCCGTCAAAATGGATATGAGTAGAGCTGAAGTGTTCACTTCGAGTGGCCCAACCTCTGGGGCAAAAATATGGGTCAAAATCGGCGTGAAAAATGACGGCCGAATCACGGCTGGCGACTGTGTTCTTAAATATCAGGCCGGAGCATTTCAAGGTGCGCCTGTGGGGCCTGGAGCGATGTGCGCCTTCGCACCATATGATTTAGAAAATGTTCGAGCTGTTGGGTACGATATTGTTGTAAATCGCCCAAAAGTTGCCGCATACCGAGCTCCTGGAGGACCTATTTCAGAATATGGCGTAGAAAGCGTGCTCGATGAAATCGCAATCAAACTCAAAATAGATCCCATCGAAATTCGCCTCAAGAATGCCGCTAAAGAAGGCACCATTGCTCCTTACGGACCTAAACTTGGGCCAATAGGCATGATCGAAACCCTTGAGGCAGCCAAAGCTCACCCTCACTATTCGGCGCCACTCGGACCAAATCAAGGTCGTGGGGTCGCTTCAGGATTTTGGTTCAACATTGGCGGCGAAACCAGTTCGTCGATTACGATTAACGAGGATGGAACCGTTGGCCTTACACTTGGAACAACAGATATTGGGGGTTCGCGGGCATCTATGGCGATGATGGCATCTGAAGAACTTGGTGTTCCGATGGACTTAATCAAACCCGTAATTGGTGACACAAACTCTCTAGGCTTTAACTTCCTTACTGGTGGTAGCAGAGCCACCTTCTCTACCGGCATGACCGTTGTTCGTTCTACGAGAGAAGCTATCGAGGAACTTAGGAAGCGCGCCGCTTTGCTCTGGGAGGTTGATCTCGATCAAGTTGAATGGGTGGATGGTCATGCACGCTTAATCGCTGGAGACGAACCCAAAACGATGAGTCTTGCACAAATCGCAAAACAAGCAGGTAAAACAGGAGGCCCCATCATGGCCAACTGCTCCATGAACGTAACAGGCGCTGGACCGAGCCTTGGAACACATATCGTAGACGTCGAGGTAGACACTGAGACCGGAAAAGTTTCTATCGTTCGTTACACCGCAATCCAAGATGCTGGCAAAGCGATCCACCCCGCTTACGTTGAAGGGCAAATGCAAGGTGGCGCCGTCCAGGGAATTGGTTGGGCGCTTAACGAAGAGTACATATACAACGACAAGGGCCAATTGGAAAACGCTGGGTTTTTGGACTATCGCATCCCCGTGTGCTCAGATGTCCCAATGATCGACACAGTCATTGTTGAAGTGCCTAATCCGAATCATCCCTATGGCGTTCGAGGCGTCGGGGAGACACCAATAATCCCTCCGTTAGCAGCCATCTCCAACGCGGTGTCAAGGGCAACAAATATACGATTTAACGAACTACCGCTCTCTCCGCCTAAAGTTCTAGCTAGACTAATGCATGGATAGGTATTAGAAAAACATTGGCTCAACTAATCATCACTGGCTCTCTGAAAAATCTAACTGAGGGTGTCGGTGCATTCAATATTCAAGCAAAAAACGTCCACCAATTGGTAGGGGAGCTGAAGCAGATTTGCCCTGTTCTTGCCCCACTGATTGAATCTGAAGGTTTCGCCGTCGCGATTGATGGCGAAATCTATCAAGATATCCTGTTTGCCCCTATCGGGGAAAACAGTGAGGTTCACCTTATTCCGCCCATTGGTGGAGGCTAATTCAGATGCATTTAACTTGAGGCGCTTGTATGAGCAAGTCAAAGGCGCTCTTAAAGACGAGCCTAGTCGGTGGTCTGTTACTGATCTTCAATTTTGTTGCCTTGGCCCACGATAGCGATCAAATCACTCAACTCCAAGGGCCCCTATGACCCATTCTTATCGGGGGACGATAACTGACCTTAACGAATGCTCCGGCCACCATCAACCGGAATTGCTAATCCTGTCATAAACGAGGCGTCCTCACTCGCTAAGAAGGCAATAGTAGATGCGACCTCCTCAGGCTGACCAATGCGACCAATTGGATGTTTTTCGATCATCTGTCGTTCAAGTAATGCGGGGTCAGGCGCCTCAGCCATCATGCCTCTTGGCATTGCAGTATCAATAGTAGCCGGGCAAACGCAATTAACCCGAATGTTATCTTGACTATGATCCAAGGCTAATGACATGGTCATCGAAATGATCGCGCCTTTCGTCGCGGCATAAGCTACTAGCCGCCGATTACCACGGATACCATTTATTGAGGCGAGATTCACAATAGCCCCACCACCCCTCTTTCTCATAAGTGGAATCGCCTTTTGACAGCCCAGAAAACTTCCCCGAAGATTTATTTCCATAACCTCGTCCCAAAACTCACGAGTTGTTTCCTCTGCCGTAGCCTGCGGGGAAATACCAGCATTATTTACCAACACATCTAACCCACCGTGAGACTTCATTAAAGAGTCCATCGATGCTTCCCACGACTCTTCGTGTCGAACATCTAACTTTACTGCCTCATAATCCTTTACTGCCTCAGCCTGTGAGTCGTCAAGTATTCCCGCGATAATTGTTGCGCCTTCGCTCGACATTCTTTTTGCAGTAGCTAGTCCTATCCCAGTCCCCGCTCCTGTAATCAATACCACTTTATTTTTAAATCGGTCACTCATGTGTGCGTCACCTCAAAAGTTAATAACTAGAGTCGACAAGACTCTAAAACAACGCCCGCAACTTTTCTTCATTAGGGGCGTAGACAATTCCTTTTTCTGTAATTAGCCCCGTGACGAATCGAGCGGGCGTGACGTCAAAAGCCGGGTTCCTGACCTTTATATTTGCTGGCGCCCACCGAACGCCACCATATCCAGTAACTTCATCCGCAGAACGCTCCTCAATAGGAATGTCATCACCTTTAGCTATTGAAAGATCAATCGTAGATAGTGGGCAGGCGACATAAAATGGAATATCGTGCTCCTTAGCCATAACCGCCACCATGTATGTGCCAATTTTATTGGCCACATCACCATTGGCTGCGACGCGATCTGTGCCTACAATAACGACGTCAATGTCGCCGTTTTTCATAAAATGACCCGCCATATTATCGGTGATTAGCGTCGTATCAATGCCGTCTTCCGATAGTTCCCACGCAGTCAATCGAGCGCCCTGCATAAAAGGTCGCGTCTCGTCAGCGAAAACAGTTATTTTTTTTCCGGCCATCACCGCGGAACGAATAACGCCAAGTGCGGTTCCATGCCCAGCAGTGGCCAGCGCGCCTGCATTGCAATGAGTTAACACACACGTGCCGTCACCAATAATTGATGCCCCGATAGCACCCATTGCTTTATTAATATCGATATCCTCGTTGTATATCGCGTGAGCCTCCCGCAGTAGTGCATGCGCTATCTCGATAGGTTCTTTTTCAACTGCCTCTACTAACCGATCGCGCATTCGATCTAGGGCCCAGAATAAATTCACGGCAGTTGGACGACTCCCTGACAAAACATCTAAGGCATTCGCAAGATGCTTGTCGAATGAATCTCTATTAAACAACATGGATTTTTGAGCCTCTAACGCTACGCCGTAGGCTGCCGCCACACCTATTGCCGGCGCACCTCTAACCACCATCTGACGGATTGCGTCCGCAACAGATTGTGCATCTGAGTACGACAAATACTGAATGACGGTAGGCAAGCATCGCTGATCAATCATCTCAAGTTGGCTATTACGCCAGCGTAGTGTCTCTACAGTCATGGATCACCCATCACTTTAATCACCTTCAAACTCGATTAGAGTGAAAACACTTTTCCCAAGCGCTTCCAGCTTCTTCGTGCCACCCAGGTCTGGCAAATCAATAATGAAGCAACACTCGACAATCTCACCGCCAGACCTTTCTATTAATTTGGCAGCGGCCTCAGCGGTTCCGCCGGTGGCAATCAAATCGTCCACAAGCAATATTTTTGAGCCAACGGCAAATGCATCCGCATGAATTTCAATTTTGTCGGTTCCATATTCCAACTCATAACTTTGTGAAATTGTCTTTCCAGGAAGCTTGCCGCTCTTTCTAACGGGAATAAAGCCCTTACCCAAACTTGCGGCTAGAGGTGCGCCCAAAATAAATCCGCGCGCTTCAATGCCTGCAACAAAATCAATTGTGTGTTGCTGATAGCGATCAACTAACAATTGAATAGTATGTTTAAACCCCTCGGGATGACTCAACAACGTAGTGATGTCACGGAACATGATCCCCGGCTTGGGGTAATCTGGGATCGTCCTGATTAGGTCGGCGATATTCATCATTGATCCTTAAAATCAAAATACAATTTAAAAACACTAATAATCAGGCGATTCATTATTTCTTCAACACCCGTCCTGCTATCGCATCGAGTGTTTCAAGTATTTTTGGGTCACGAGCATCAGGAGATGTAATTAATGCAAACTCTAATGCTTGCTTGCAATTACAGGTTGGACCCGTTTCATCGGCCGTAATTAAAGGGGCGACTTCACTAATCAATGTCTTTGCTTTTTCTGCATTTCCAACCAAAACTTTAATGACCTGCTCGACGGAAACATCCTCATGATCTGGATGCCAGCAATCAAAGTCTGTAACCATCGCGATACTGGCATAACAAATTTCTGCTTCGCGCGCTAATTTGGCCTCTGGCATATTGGTCATTCCAATCACGTCACAACCCCATTGTCGGTATAGCTCTGACTCCGCTAGCGTGGAAAACTGGGGGCCCTCCATTACGAGATAAGTACCTCCTCTGACGTGTTCAATTTCAGCACTTTTTAATGCGGATTCAATATGCCCGCCAAGACGAGAGCACACAGGGTGGGCCACCGAAACATGAGCGACCAACCCCTTCCCAAAAAAAGATTTTTCTCGGGCAAAGGTTCTATCAATAAATTGGTCCACGATTACGAACATTCCTGGGGCGAGATCCTCTCGTAACGAACCTACTGCGCTCACTGAAACCAAATCCGTAACCCCTAGCCGTTTCATTCCATCAATGTTCGCTCTGTAGTTAACGTGGCTGGGCGAAACCACATGGCCGCGCCCATGACGAGGGAGAAATACTATTTTTTGTCCTTTATACTCCCCGACCAGAAATTCATCAGAAGGGTCTCCAAAGGGACTTTCGACTTTTTTCCACTCAGTATTCTCCAACCCCTTTATGTCGTAAACACCACTGCCGCCGAAAATTCCAATAACCGTATCAGCCACCATTGTTACTTCCTCTTTATAAACATAATGAAAAATTCGTTCTCACGACTCAAAACATAAGTCTCAAAAAATTTTCGCGCCAAGTAAGGCGGTCATATCATTTGCTGTTTTTGTCCTGCCCGAAACATTAGAAATACACCAAGCAACAACATAGGTATACATAACCATTGTCCCATTGAAAATCCAAATGATAAAAGTCCTAAGTGCGCATCAGGTTCTCTCATAAACTCCACCACAAATCTAAATAATGCATAACCCACCAAGAATAATCCTGATGTCGCACCGATCGGTCGTTTTGTTCTTGAGAAGAACCACAGAATAGTAAATAACACTATCCCTTCAAGAAAAAACTCATACAACTGCGATGGATGTCTACCCGTCAGGGTCCCAGATTGCGGAAAAATGATCGCCCAAGGAACATCTGTAGCGCGCCCCCAAAGTTCTCCATTAATGAAATTACCTATACGGCCTGCTGCCAATCCTAATGGGACTAGCGGCGCCACAAAATCAGTCAGAACAAGCCAATCTTTTTGCTTAAATCGAGCGTAAAGTGCTACTGCAACGCAGACCCCGATTAATCCCCCATGAAACGACATCCCCCCCTTCCAAACATACAATATCGATATTGGGGAATGAAGCACGCCGGCTAAATCATAAATCAACGCGTACCCTAGGCGACCTCCTACGATGACGCCTAAGATAATATAAAACAACAAATCATCGAACTCTCGTATCGAAATGGAAGGGTTCTGATTCGCGCGTATTCTTGCTCGACCGAGCATCAAGCCGGAGGCGAAGCCGATTAAATACATCAATCCATACCAACGCACGGCAATCGGCCCAATGTGAACTGCTATTGGATCAAACTCAGGGTGATACAGCATTATTCATGTATTGCTCATTAGGAATTTTGACCTGCGACATTCTGCCACGAATAATCTTTACTTTTCTAAGAGACCCCTCAGTGTCACCAATAATATCGTACCGCCGTGGGGCCGGTATGTAGGAAGCCAATTTAGCCGCCTGTACTTCACTAATTCTCTCGGCACTGAGATTAAAATGATGCCTGGCTGCGGCCTCGATACCATAAACACCCCTGCCCCACTCTATGACATTCAAGTAAACCTCCAGAATTCTTTGTTTAGACAAAGCCGTCTCCAGCATGAGCGTCACAATAGACTCTTGGGTCTTTCTCCAAATTGATCGGCTCGGTGTTAGAAACAAATTCTTTGCTAGCTGCTGGGTGATAGTAGAGCCCCCAGAAACAATTTTTCCTTCTCTCACATTCTTCGAGGCGGCATGCCTGAGAGAACCCCAGTCAAACCCATGGTGATCTACAAACTTTGCGTCCTCAGATGCAACCACGGCTGATTTAACATGTGATGAGATATGCTCATAATTAACCCATTGATAACTAAATCCCTTGTTATTTTCTTTCTTGTACGCTCTCATGAATGAGGTGCTGGTAGGCTCTACCCACCTTAGAATCAACACGCGACCCGCGAACCATAATTCATAAGTCAGAAACAACAAAATGACTAACCAAACTAATTTTGAAGTCCAGCGTCTTTGTCGCTTCATGTCGCGCGCAAAGCCTCCATAACTGCTCGCGTCTCTGGTCTCTTGCCTCGCCACAAAAAGAATGATTCTGCGGCTTGCTCGACAAGCATTCCCAGCCCATCTGAAATTTGATATGCCTTGGCGGCAGCAGCCCAGTGACTGAACGATGTTTTATCTCTGCCATACATCATGTCATAGGCCAAAGCATTGCGTCCTAGAACACTGGAGCTCAGCGGAAAAGCGTCCCCACTTAGACTGCTCGATGTTGCATTCACAACCAGGTCAAATTCATCCTCAACAATATCGTGTAACCCACCCGAAGACAGCACAATAGGAAAACCTTGAATCTCTGTTTTAATCGAATTAATCAACTCGTGTGCTTTGTTTGGTGTTCGGTTAACAACCATGATTCGTTTTGGGCGTTCCTCGGCTAGAGGCAGCAAAACACCCCGCGCAGCTCCACCAGCACCTACAATTAAAATTGATTTATCAACAATAGGAAATTCCAAATTAAGAACGATATCGGTGACCAAGCCTAAGCCATCGGTATTTTCGGCAAGGACCAATCCACCTTTGTTCGCCAAGGTATTTGCGGCTCCGGCATGTTCTGCGCGACTCGAACGAGTTGTAGCCAGGTCATAAGCATCTAATTTAAATGGAACCGTCACATTAGCCCCTAGACCGCCCGCGGCAAAAAACTCTGTAACGACCTTCGAGAAATCTCCTAGCGAGCACAATATTTTTTTGTACTCTATAGCCTCACCCGTTTGTTCAGCAAACATTGAGTGAATTTGCGGCGATTTACTGTGTTCAATTGGATTGCCGATAACGACATATTGATCTCTCTCTGCCATTTATTTTCCTTGTTTTAAATCAAGCTCGTTCTTTGTAAACGACCATTGTCTTGTAATTGAAAGGACATCAAACTGGGCGCTTAATTTTGAATCAAAGGGGTCAAAGGGTGCGGATCGCTGCACAATGTCTGTCGCAGCCTTATCTAGCTTCTCAGAGCCGGATGAGCGGTCAATGACAACGTGCTCAACTGTACCATCAGACCTAATCGACACCGTTACAATCATTGACCCCTCAAGCCTTTTGTGGATTAAGTCTTGCGAATAAAGACGACTTCCCAAGTCTTCTATTCGTTGCCTCCATCGCTCCACATATCTTGCGAAGTCCGCCTCCTTGACGTTCGCGCCAATAAACTTCCGCTTTGGTCTCTTCTGATAATTACTCCACTCTCTCTCAATTTTTGCTTGGAGCTGGCTCATCGATGCTTCGTCAATAACATCCATTGAGACCTCTGAATTAATCTTTTTTTGTGGTTTTGTCTCAGCGCGCTCAGAATCTAACTGCAAGGACGCTTGGTCGTGATGAAGGACCAATAGCTCTTTAATAGACCGTTCAAGCTGCTCAACTTGGCGTCCGGCTAATTTAACGCTGCGCTCAAGGGTGTTCATATAATCCATAGGCGCACTGGTTGTCGCCATAACCTCCGCATCAGTATTACCTCCGCCTTGCAAGCTAACCTGAGCTAGTGCGTCGGCTGCGTTTACATGCCGCACAGACTGACTATTGACGAGCACCACATCCAAGTCGGCTGAGGCCAAGCGCGGCTGAAGCGTGTTTTGCGCAACTTGAATAGTCAGCAATATCAAGTGAACCGCCAAAGAGCCTGCTAAGGCAACTGCCATTGGCTTAGCAGGCTTAAACATCAATTTTTTCGCCGCTCGTCGATTAAATCGCATGCTTGGGATTGTCGCTATTTATCGGAACTCGGTGCGTACAGAGGCAGATTACGTGGTTGGTTCATCAGTTACAAGTTGAATGGTCTCAATCCACTCTGCATTAGCGAAATTATCAAATATATTAATCTCCAGCACTTTAATTAAAACTCTCTGGCCAATATTATTCTGGGGCAATTTGTCGGCCTTACACACTAATGGGATGGAGTCCAACCGTACTAAATTATCCCGCAATACCTCGGCCTCGAATTCGCTCTGATCCGTTTGCAGTAACCACTTTACACACCAAAAACGCTCCATAGACCTTTGGAACTCTGCATACTGCGCATACTTTGTCTCAAAATCATAAAGAATGCTGTGCAGCTCCTCGCTGTTAGAGCTGTAAGTTGGCTCCCGAGATTGGACATGAGCTATTAATTGTCGCTGATTGACTAAGTCAACATAACGCCTCAAGGGGCTGCTAATCCAAGCGTAAGCGTTCACGCCCATCATCTCATGAGGAAGCGGAACAATCGACAAACCGGTTTTTGACTTTGTTTTCACGCGAAACAAACCAGCAATATCAGCATTTTTAAGCTCAGAGCCCCAATGACTATTCGCGAATATCATCAACTCCGAAACCATTACATCGACCGGAGAGCCGCGTTTACGTGGCTTAATACTAACGACCCCCTCCACCACCTCAAAACTGTATTCTTTACGATGGATATGACTATTCTTTTCACCTCTAGATTCGCGCAAACGACTGGCGAGTTGATAGAGCACATGCAATTCTCGCCCCCTTAAGCAACCCGCCGGTTGGTCCGGGCCTAAATCAGGATCGAAATGATGCTCTATGACGCTTAAGTCCAAATTATCTGTAACGTTAAGAGCTTCAATTACCGTCTCAATACGACTAACGGCAAACTCCGGATCTATATCCGCATAGAGTGAAACGACGGGCACCGTCCGTCCTTGAGACAAGCTAAATTGTTCAATGATTGAAGGGGGCGACATGGTGACCTTCCCTGCCGGGTGATAAACAGTGGACATTCTCGATCGCAACTCTCTATCTAAAGCAGAATCTGCCGCGATACACAGACCCGGAGCCGCAATATGCACCCCGAGTCTCCACCCCACATTTTCGTCACCCGTCAAAGAGAACGCATCATCAATTTCTGTAGTGGCTGCATCATCAATACTAAACGCGCTCACTTGTGAGATGGGCAAACCATCTACGTCAGGTGCAGAGACATCATTCCTGTGTTCTGGAGTGTTACTAAAATTATCGTATAGAAATTGTCCAAGATGAAAATCTTCAGCCTCGGGCATGACCGATAATTTTGCAAAGAGCACTCGTCTTCCAATTTTTAATTTCACACACGCTTGCTCAATCGCTTTTTCCTCAAGCTGATTTTTGTCTGGGCCGTAGAGCAATCGAGGCAAGCTATCGCCGAACTCTGTTGGCATGACGTATTCACATAATTGCTCGACATGACGTGCGAGTAACAGCTCACGCTGTTTCTTGACCTCTAAAGAGATTTTGGCCGCCTTCAAGGCCTCAGCGTTAGCCGGCTTAAAATTTCCCTGTCCTTTTTTATAAAAATGTGTTGGATGATCGAATAGAACCGTTAGAACACTAGCCTCCTGTACTTGCGTAATCGACTGCCCAAAAAATGCTTTTGCGACTATGGAATATATGCTCTCAGAACCATCAAACGCCTCCCATAGGAGATCAGGATCAATAGTCTTTGCGATTTCTTGTGCGTTATTAAAAAAGTCATCAGGGCTCGTGCCATCAAAAAAGATAAACACGTGATTCGCCTTGACCTTGACCTGTTTACCAAACTGACTCTGCACCTGAAGCGACGTACCCATCTCTTTCAAGACGCGCCCAACCTTCAAAGATCCAGACTCCAAATAAAATACATTCAACTGGGACTTACCTTTAAGTTATATTCAAGAAAAATTATTTAATACGGGCAATCAATGCGCAGGCTCACCAGTAACGTAGGCTAAAACGATCTCTGCGTAGTCTTCAAAGTTACTAAATCCGTGATCACCGCCCCCGACAATCAACCGCCTACAACCCTCAAAACGATGCGCTGCAATCTTCCAGTCCAGAAGTTCATCTCCAGTGGTATGCACCAGAAATAATTTATCGACCCTTTTAATTTCATTAACGTAAAGCCGTTCGAGCTGATGCAAATGCTCATGCGTAAACTCGTATTCTTCGTCCGTGTACAGATTTTTTTGCCAGCCTACATAGCTCAATAGCCCAGCATGCGGCGTGATCGCTGGATTGATCAGAACCGATCGGCACCCAAACCGCTGTGATAGGTATGCGCCATAGAAACCGCCTAACGAACTCCCTACTAACGTTACATCCTCAATAGGATGCGCGCTAATTCTATCAATTAAACTGGCCACAGCCTTCTCAGGCCAGTGAGATAAGTCTGGGCACCAAAGTTCAATATTCGAGTGCCGCTCCTGAATCACTCGCGCCAAGACCTTGGCTTTGAAAGACGACGATGAGCTATTGAACCCATGAATATAGATAACGAGCTTCATTTAAGTGCCTTCGAGCGCAAGAGATCTAAAACCTTTTCATGAATATTTTGGAACCCACCATTACTCATGATCAAGATCAAATCTCCCGGACGAGCGTCTTCTGCGATTAATCTAGTCATCACATTGATGTCATCAGAAAGAAACACTGCGTCTCCAAGCGACGCAAATAATTCGTCGGCATCCCAATCCAACCCGCCCGTATAACAATAAACTAGGTCCGCTATTGCAAGACTATCTGACAGGTGAGCATTATGATGGCCCAGTCTCATGCTGTTTGACCTTGGCTCAAATACAGCCAACACTCTTGAGTCTGGGTAACGTTGCTTCACTCCTCCTAACGTAGCTTTAATCGCAGTAGGGTGATGAGCAAAGTCATCGTAGACCTTAATCTTATTCACCTCACCTAGAAGTTCCATTCGACGCTTAACGCCCCCAAAGTCCTCAAGGGCCCTCAACCCAACCTCAACGGGAACGCCGCCGTGTCGCGCAGCTAACATAGCTGCTAATGCATTATCCAAGTTATGCGGCCCAAAAAAACTTGGCTCATAAGAGCCTTGAATTACGCCGTTGTGTAAAATTTCAATGTGCGCTCCGTTATTTAATTGACGATACGACCAGGATTCAGCGCCTCCAAATGGAATCACTTCAGACCAACAGCCGCGCTCAGTCACACGTCTTAACGCTGGGCTATCTTGATTAACAATTAACGCTCCGTTACTCGGTACGGTGCGCACAAAATGATGGAACTGCGTTTCAATTGCATCTAAATTCGGGAAGATATCGGCGTGATCATACTCGAGATTATTAAGTACCGCGGTCCGGGGACGGTAGTGCAAAAATTTGGAGCGCTTATCAAAAAATGCTGTGTCGTACTCATCTGCCTCAATAACAAAAAAATCTGATTGCGCCAGGCGGGATGACACACCAAAATCAATAGGTACGCCTCCGACTAAGAACCCTGGGTTCAACCCCGCATAATCAAGAATCTTGGCTAACATCGCAGTGGTAGTGGTTTTGCCATGAGTACCGGCTACCGCCAGCACCCATTTCGACGCTAAAACCGACTCATGCAACCACTGTGGGCCAGACACATAGGGCAAATTACGATTAAGAATTTCTTCCATCAGCGTATTACCCCGAGACACCACATTACCAACAACGTAGAGGTCTGGATTTAGATCAAGTTGCTCAATGCCCCAACCTTCGATCAAATCAATACCCATCGATTGGAGCTGCAGGCTCATTGGGGGGTATATCCCCTCATCACACCCCGTTACTTTATATCCGGCTTGGTTAGCGATCGCTGCAAGCCCCCCCATAAAACTGCCACAAACCCCTAGGATATGGATATGCATCGGTTTCTTTTCTGTCATAACACGTGCCGCCTATCTCTACGACTAAAGCCAACCAAAGGCTCATCAATACCCCGCGAGAGGGACATTACCTTAAACATATCTCCCATGATGCTCGGAGACAGTAATTTTTGTACCGCCGAGACCGCTGGAAGATACTCTTCAAGCCTATCAGGATCAATTGCTTGTAAAAGATCAGTGATGCCACAGTTAACGAGAAAATCGGCTTGTGTTACATATCCGGAAACCTCTAGGCCCGCATCCATCCCGGCATTTGCAACTCTTGTAAAGTCAACGTGCGCCGTAATATCTTTGAGGCCTGGACGATCAAGCGGATCTGAATCTACGCGATGTTGATAATGACAACTCAGCGTGCCATCTCGGCGATCGGGATGATAATACACTTGGTGCTCGTAACCATAATCTATGGCGAGCAACGCACCGACGTCGAGGCTCTCCGACAAATTTGCGACTAATCCATTTACGGCCAAACAAACCTCTGTGACGTATGGGGCTCCTACATTCAGATGATTAACTGCTGAGCTCAAACGTTCGTCTTCAATAGGTTTATCTTTCCAGGCCAAAGATTCATTTTGAAAAATCACACCTCGCTCTTTCCACCCCTCATCATTGCAGGATAAAAGATGCACTGGAAGCGCATCAAACACCTCGTTAGCTAAGATAACCCCCTTAAAGCTCGTAGGTAGCTCACTTACCCAACGCACCTTGGCACCAATAGCCGGAGCCAGCTGAGCTAAACGCTCTTTTTGCCTCTGCGTTAATGTGGGACTTGGCTCAAAAAACAAATACTCTTCTATGGGGCACTCAAGCCTATTCAACTCGACTAGAATATCTGAACCTAAAATTCCGCTGCCTCCCCCAAGCTCCAAGACGCCCCCGCCGCTAATTTTTAAAACTTGAGCCACCTGTCTCGCAATAGTCCTACCAAAAAGGTCACTAATTTCTGGGGCAGTGATAAAATCACCGCGGGAGCCAAATTTATACGCATCACCCGTGTAATAACCATATTTTGAGTCGTAAAGCGCATGATGCATAAAAGAGGCAAAATCTAGCCAGTTTTTATTTGCCCCTAAGAGCGTTCTAAACATCGCTAGGGCTGGCGTTTGATCTGTTGTATCGACTGTCATTCGTCCATTATTGCTGAGATCGCTTCGAAAGTATGCTAAAGAGGGTCAACGAAACAACTCGGTAATTAATAAACATATCCCCTCGAAACCACATGAGTAAAATTTAGAGCGTAAGTTTAATAAAACATGGCACAAACACAAAGTCGAACCGTTTTAATTACCGGTGGCGCAACGCGTATAGGTAAACATATTGCCCTAGGACTAGCGCGGGACGGTTGGAACATAGCCATCCACTTTAATGAATCACAAGCTGATGCCGTTGAAGTTAACAAAACCATCAAGGATCTCGGCGTAAAAAGTATAGCCGTTCAGGCTGACTTAGCTCATGACGATGCAGTCAAGGGTCTCATTTCTAAAGTGCGACAAGAATTGGGAAGCGTGGATTGCTTAATCAATAATGCCTCTATGTTCGGCTTTGATACACCGCAGGAATTTGACCGTGCGAACCTTGAGAAGCATATGGCAGTCAACTTATATGCGCCGATGTTGTTAATCTCCGAATTCGCAAAACAAGTTTCGAAAGGTACGGCAGCCTGCGTTATTAATCTTCTAGACCAAAAAACACATAACCTCAATTCTGATTTCTTCTCTTACACGCTGAGTAAAATCGCGCTCGAGGCCGCGACAAAATTATTTGCCTCATCCCTCGGGCCAAACATCCGGGTCTGCGGCCTAGCCCCCGGGATAACGCTACCCAGCGGTGAACAAACGACCTCCGAATTTCAAAAAGCGCATAAACTGGCACCCCTTGGAAAAAGCTCTTTGCCTGAAGACATCGTTGATGCCGTTAAATATCTTATAAGTGCTCAGGCCGTCACAGGAACCACCTTAATCGTTGATGGCGGTCAACACCTATGGCCAACAAAACGAGACGTTCAGTTTGAAATCAACCAATAACGGAAATTTACCCAAGTAATAATATGAACCCTGAATCAAAGCCGCATCGAAAAATTTTTCTTAAAGACATGTCCGTATCTTTATCAATTGGAATACATGACTTTGAAAAACTCAAAAAGCAAAATGTGCTCATAAACGTTGAGTTAGACCTCGATCCGAACTTACGTATTTTGGAGGATACGATCACAGAAACCGTGAATTATGATTTCTTAAGGACTTCAATCATTAACCTTTCAACCAACGCACATTTCCATCTACAAGAGACATTTTGCGAGAAAATTCTCGAGCTCTGTCTTGACCACGAGGGCGTTCTAGCGGCAAGAGTATCCAGCGAAAAGACCGACGTCTACCCAGACTGCACATCTGTTGGTTTTGAAATATTTCAAGCGAAAGCCTAACCATGCCATCAGCCACTCAGAAATTGATTTACGACAACAACAAACTCGTCAAGCGACTCCGCCGACAAACAGGCGAAGCAATTGCTGACTACGACATGATAGTTGAAGGCGACAAAATTATGGTCTGCCTATCCGGCGGCAAGGATAGCTATACGATGCTAGACCTGCTGCTTTCACTACGAAGTCATGCTCCGATTCATTTTGATATCGTCGCCGTGAACCTTGACCAGAAACATCCAGGATTTCCTGAGGAAATTCTTCCTAACTATCTCAAATCGCTCGGTGTGGCTTACCATATCGTAGAGCAAGACACCTACAGCATAGTAAAAAGAGTTATTCCTGAAGGGAAAACCATGTGTGGTTTGTGCTCGCGCATGCGTCGCGGAATCCTTTATCGAACGGCTAAAGATTTAGGGGCAACGAAAATTGCTCTAGGTCATCACCGTGAAGACATACTGGAAACATTTTTTTTAAACATGTTCCATGGCGGTAGATTAAAGGCAATGCCACCCAAGCTGATGTCGGACAATGGCGAGCATATCGTTATCAGACCGCTTGCCTATTGCAAAGAAAAAGATATTGCCGCTTATGCTGAAATCAAAAATTTTCCTATCATTCCTTGCGACTTGTGTGGCTCTCAAGATAATCTACAGCGGCAGGTTACAAAAAGAATGTTGCAAGATTGGGAAAAGAAACATCCAGGACGCCTGGATACCATGTTCAGCGCACTCAAAAAGATCTCGCCATCCCACCTTCTCGACTCTAGTCTCTATGATTTTAAGAATCTCTCTAAAGACATTCCGGAAGAGGCAGGGGGTGATACCGCCTTTGATCCCGACCCACTGCTGAACCAAACTACTGTATCGCAGGTCATAGAACTAAAGCGTTAAGCGGTTTTGTTCACTATATGACACGGTAAATTTCGATATAATGGGCCCCTTTTTATTATTCCCAACAAGCACGATGCAGCGCTTTTCATCTGAGGAAATTCTTAAATGAGTAACCAATCATATTCGGATATCAGTTCTTTTTATCCTCCACAAAGAACCCTAATGGGGCCAGGCCCCTCTGAGATACACCCTCGAGTCTTCTCTGCGATGGGGCGACCTACGATTGGTTATCTAGATCCCGTCTTTGTGCAAATGATGGAGGAACTGAAAGAATTATTGCGTTACGCGTTTCAAACTAAAAACGCCCTCACATTTCCCGTCTCCGGCCCAGGTTCTGTGGGAATGGAAATGTGCTTCGTCAACATGGTCAGCCCCGGCGATAAAGTTATCGTTTGTCGTAATGGCGTATTTGGCGGGCGCATGATCGAAAATGTAGAACGTTGCGGCGGCATCGCTGTCGTGGTTGAGGATCCCATGGGAAAACCCGTAGATCCTGATAAAGTTCGTGAAACATTCGTCAAAAATCCCGATGCTAAAATTTTGGCGTTTGTGCATGCTGAAACATCCACTGGCGTTCGCTCTGATGCAAAAACGCTCGCAGCCATCGCTCGTGAGTACAACGCATTAACTATTGTAGATACAGTAACCTCACTTGCTGGCGTGCCCTTACTCGTTGACGAATGGGGTCTCGATGCGGTTTATTCTGGTAGCCAAAAATGTCTTTCTTGTACGCCTGGGCTCTCACCAGTCACCTTCAGTGATCGCGTTGTTGAGCTGGTTAAAAACAGAAAACACAAGGTTCAAAGCTGGTTCATGGATATCAATTTACTTCTCGGCTATTGGGGCGAGAGCAATCGAACCTACCACCATACAGCACCCACCAACTCGCTTTATTCTCTGCATGAAGCGCTCATCATGCTCAGAGATGAAGGGCTTGAGGCCTCGTGGGCCCGCCATAACCGCAATCACCTTGCTCTAAAAGCGGGGCTAGAAACTCTTGGGCTTAATTATTTAGTTGATGAGGCGTATCGACTCCCACAAATGAACGCAGTTTATGTCATGCCAGGAATCGATGAAAAAGAAGTCCGACGTCGATTGCTTGAAGAAATGAACATCGAAATAGGAGCGGGCCTTGGCCCATTAGCTGGCAAGATTTGGCGGTTCGGAATCATGGGATATAGCTGCAAAATGGAGAACGTCATGCTGTGCTTGTGCGCTCTTGAGAGCATTTTCGACAACATGGGTGCAAAAATTGACGTAGGTGCTGCTGAGGCAGCCGCCTACCATGCTTACGCAGCTCAGCCTCAGGGCAAAAAATCCATCAAAATATAATCTAGTTAGCACAAGAGTATCTTTGTAGCGTCTCTACACCAAAAGTGAGCGCTTACGCTTAATTTTCAGCACGGCCACTAATTACTAACCTGAGTATCAACATTTGAACAATCGCCACCGAAGATTCGGTGGCGATTCTAAACGCGTTAACTATCAGTATCGATACATCTCAGGCTTGTATGGGCCCGTCTTCTCTACTCCAATATATTTTGCCTGCTCGTCTGTGAGCTCGGTCAGCTGCACATTCAAGGTCACCAGCTGCAATCGTGCAACCTTTTCATCAAGGTACTTAGGCAGCACATGAACGCCTAACGGATACTTATCGGTATCATTAAATAGCTCAATTTGTGCGATCACCTGGTTAGCAAAAGAAGTACTCATGACAAAGCTGGGGTGGCCGGTGGCGCAACCTAAATTAACAAGTCGACCCTGGGCCAAAAGGATAATTTTCTTACCGTCTGGGAAAACTATGTGGTCTACCTGCGGCTTAATGTTCTCCCAAGTATATTTCTCTATGGAGGCCACATCAATTTCATTATCAAAATGACCGATATTGCACACAATGGCTTCATTCTTCATGGCGGCCATGTGGTCATGATGGATCACATTGTAATTTCCAGTCGCGGTAACAAAAATATCAGCCTTATCAGCTGCGTATTCCATAGTCACGACGCGGAACCCCTCCATCGCGGCCTGAAGCGCACAGATTGGGTCGACTTCCGTGACCCAAACCTGAGCTGATAAGGCGCGCAGCGCTTGCGCACAGCCCTTGCCAACATCACCAAAACCCGCAACTACGGCAACTTTTCCAGCAATCATGACGTCGGTAGCACGCTTAATCCCGTCTACAAGCGATTCACGACAGCCGTAGAGGTTGTCGAACTTAGATTTCGTTACAGAATCGTTCACATTGATAGCGGGAAAAGCCAAACTCTTGTCACTCGCCATTTCATAGAGACGCATAACACCCGTAGTCGTTTCCTCGGTTACGCCTTTGACCGCTGAGAGTCGCGTTGAATACCAATTAGGGTCGGTAGCTAATTTTTTCTTTATAGCCGCATAAAGTACCCGCTCTTCTTCGCTTGTTGGATTATTTAAAACCGTAAGATCACTTTCAGCCTTAGTACCAAGATGGAGCAGCAACGTAGCATCACCCCCATCATCAAGAATCATATTCGCTTGGTTCGTGGGCCAATCAAAAATCTTATGGGTGTATTCCCAATATTGCTCCAAAGTTTCGCCCTTGAATGCGTAAACTGGAACACCTGACTCGGCGATCGCCGCACACGCATGATCCTGTGAAGAGTAAATATTACAAGATGCCCAACGAACCTCTGCGCCTAACGCAGTCAAGGTTTCTATCAAAACGGCCGTTTGGATCGTCATGTGGAGCGACCCGGCAATTCGAGCGCCCTTGAGCGGCTGACTGGACGCGTATTCCTTTCGAATGGCCATTAGCCCAGACATCTCGATTTCGGCTATTGAGATTTCTTTTCTACCCCAAGAGGCAAGCGATAGATCTGCCACCAAATAATCCTCGGTAGATGCTTTTTGTTGCAATACTGCTGACATTTACTGCCCTCCTTAAACAAAGCATATTTGGCTTAGGGCAATAAAAAACGCCCACAAACCAATAACTTACTAGTTTGTGAGCGCCGTTTCCTGTGCTGAGCCTAGCCCCCCGTTATATTGGAAGGGTCGCAACGCTCCTCAGCAATTACAATAAGTATACTACGACTACAAAGCCGCCTTCAAAGTTTCAACTTTATCGAGCCCTTCCCAAGAAAACTCCGGCTCATCTCGGCCAAAATGGCCATATGCTGCTGTTTTTTCATAGATAGGACGCAACAAGTTAAGCATTTTAACGATTCCCTTAGGCCGCAAATCAAAGTTTGCGGCAACCAACTTCGCAATTTTTTCATCGTCCATGCGTCCGGTACCAAAGGTGGTGACCGAAACACTTGTCGGCTCAGCAACCCCGATCGCGTAGGAAATTTGCACCTCACATTTAGAGGCTAATCCTGCAGCAACGATATTCTTCGCCACATAACGAGCCGCGTAGGCTGCCGAACGATCCACTTTGGATGGGTCTTTTCCAGAAAAAGCTCCTCCACCATGATGCGCAGCACCCCCATACGTATCCACAATAATCTTCCGCCCCGTTAAGCCACAGTCACCTTGTGGACCACCCACGACAAAGCGTCCGGTTGGGTTCACCAGATAATTGATTTCTCCCTTAATCAAATCATTGGGTATGACTGGTTTAATGATCTCCTCAATCACAGCCTCTCTAATTTGGGCTAACTCCATCTCGGGCGCGTGCTGGGTCGACAATACAACGGTATCAATGGCCTGAGGTTTGCCATCAACATATCTCAGGGTTACTTGAGATTTCGCATCTGGTCTCAACCAGGGTAAACGCCCGTCCCTCCGCAGCTCAGACTGCCGCTCAACCAACCGATGGGATAGATGAATCGCTAACGGCATATACACGTCTGTTTCATCACAGGCGTAACCAAACATCAAACCCTGATCACCCGCGCCTTGATTCAACGGGTCATCATGTGCCGCATCAACCCCCTGCTTAATATCTGGACTCTGTTTGTCATAGGCAACCAGAACAGAACACCCTCTATAATCAATACCGTAATCCGTATTGTCGTAACCAATACGCTTTAACGTATCCCTAGCGACTTGCTGAAAATCAACATTGGCTGAAGTCGTAATCTCACCAGCCATAACCACAAGCCCAGTGTTGACTAGCGTTTCAGCAGCAACCCTTGCGACAGGATCTTGCGCTAAAATAGCATCTAAGACCGCATCCGAGATTTGGTCAGCTACTTTATCGGGATGGCCCTCGGAAACGGATTCAGATGTAAACAAGTATTCACGCATAGATAATTTGCCTTAAAGCTTCTGTGTTGAAGGATGCGAAGAATACCAAACATGCCCTAAAACTCCAAATGGTACAGTCATGATAACCATGATTTTCAGATGTTTCGGGAAGTTACCACTGCATCTCCTGCATCGGCTTGGCTGGCTTTTAGGTCACTTCATGTTCATGACCTCCCCCGTTTATGCACGGCGAATACGCGAGAACATTTTCAAAAGTGATATTGTCAGCAATAAATATGAGCTAAAAAAACTTATTAAAAACAATGTCATAGAGAGCGGGAAAGCGCTTGCCGAATTGCCGCGAATTTGGTTTCCGCCTAATCAATGCTCTGCCGTCCTTATGAAGCAAGTACACGGCTGGGACCTTGTCGAAGCGGGCTTGGAGCGCGGCCAAGGATTAATCCTCCTCACCCCGCACATTGGATGCTTTGAGATCATCCCGCACTATTTAGCCACGAGATTTCCCTTCACAGCGCTCTACCGACCTCCCAAATTAAGCTTTTTGGAGCCTCTAATGAAGCGCGGGAGGAAACGAGAACATATTCAATTGGCAACCACTGACGTTTCTGGCGTAAGGGTCCTACTTAAAGCCCTCAAAAGAGGGGAGGCTATTGGCGTCCTTCCCGATCAGGTGCCCGGCTCGGGCGATGGAGAATGGGCTGAATTCTTTCAAAGACCCGCGTACACTATGACCATATGGTCGCGTTTAGCTGAGAAAAGTGGCGCTACCGTTTTATTGATGGCCACAAAAAGACTGCCTAGGGGTGCCGGGTTCGAGCTCTTCTTCCGAGCAATACCTCCCCAACTAGAAGGAGAAAACCGCTCGAGACAACTGAACCGAGGCTTAGAAATTTTGATTAAAGAAAATCCCAGCCAATTTCTTTGGTCCTATAACCGCTATAAAAATCCATCTAACGAAAATAAGCAACAGACCGTGACTACGCCTTGATTAGACTCAATTTCATACTGTTCGGCCTCTCAGTTAATGACTAGAATTGCATTGGCCTTTCTCTGGGCGCTACACTTTTTGCCCCGACACCTATTGAGTTTATTTGGCCAACTCATAGGTCTTTTATTTTTCTTGCTGTCAAGTGAACGCAGGCGCGTTGTTAAAACAAATCTTAAGCTTTGTTTCCCAACCCTAGCCTCTCAACAAATAAGAACCTTAACGATAAATCACTTTATGGCACTCGGTCGCGCAATCGCGGATTGTTCGATTGCTTGGTGGTCCAGCAGCGCTGCAATCAAAAAACTGGCACGAATCCGTGGCAAGGAAATACTCGATCAAGCTCTCACTGAAGGCCCCGTCATAGTCCTTGCCCCTCACTTTGTCGGGCTCGAAATCCTTGGCATAAGACTCTCTCTGGAAGAGAACGCGCAATCGATGTACAGCAATCAAAAGGATCCTGTACTGAATCAATTTTTAATTTCCAGGCGCACTCGATTTAGAGATATTCGACTCATCTCCAGGCAGGATGGAATCAAAAGCGTAGTTCGAGCGCTCAAGGCAAGGCTGCCTCTATTTTTTCTTCCAGATATGGACCTCGGCGCTAAAGACGCGGTGTTTGTCCCTTTCTTCGGCGTTAACGCAGCCACTGTAGACGCAGTGCCGCGGTTAGCGATGTTAACTGATGCAAAAATTGTTCCCGTAACCGTACGTCAATTTGGTCCGAATAAACCCTATGAGATCGAATTTTTTCCTGCCTGGGAGAACTACCCTTCTGGCGACTTATTAGCTGATACCAAATTCATGAATGAGTTTATTGAAAGCCAAGTTAAAAAAATGCCTGAGCAGTATTATTGGGTACACAAACGTTTTAAGACACGACCCTCTAATGAGGCAACACTATACGATTAGATCGTCACGAAATATGAATCGGCCAGGATTCGACTTATGAATAAGCTAAATGCTCTACCTGCTATTTCTCCGATGCAAGAACGCGATCAAGACGAAATCCGTCAGCTTGCTCGAGAGACTTGGTACTTACATTACCCGGGCATTATCACGGTTAAGCAAATTGACTATATGCTCGAGCAAAGATATGCCCCAAAAGAAATTCAACGACTTATCGCGTCGCCAAACTGCAATTGGCTTAAAATTGAACTTGAACAGGCGATCCAAGGCTTTGGTCATTTTGACGAAGATACCTCAACCCGCTCAATCAAAATTGACAAGCTCTACGTTCATCCTAGGGCGCAGGGACTAGGATGCGGAACTTCGTTAATCAGATACGCTGAAACGCACTATGGAAGATTAGGCTTTAAGAAAATATCTCTGCAAGTGAATAAAGGCAACCTAGCATCAATAGCGTTTTACCTTAAATTGGGGTATCACAAAGAAAAGTCGGTTGTTTTTGATATTGGTCAAGGTTTGGTAATGGATGACTTTATAATGTCTAAAACACTCTACTAGCCCAAATAATGAAGCTTAAATTCACCAAAATGCACGGAGCAGGTAATGACTTCGTTGTGGTTGATGCAACAAAGCATGCATTTAATCTCTCGAGCCTACAAATTAATCAACTGGCAAACCGTCGGTTTGGCATTGGATTCGACCAACTACTCGCAGTTGGTACCAGCGAAAAGCCAGGGGTCGACTTCTCTTACCGAATTTTCAACGCCGATGGCGCCGAGGTAAGTCAGTGCGGAAATGGGGCTCGATGTTTCGCCGCTTTTGTACATGACAAAAAACTGACAGATAAGCGTGAAATCGTTGTTGAAACGCGATCTGGGATTATTAAGCCGCGGCTTGAGGCTGATGGGTCAGTTTCTGTGGACATGGGGGAGCCCGTATTTGCGCCGGCTCAGATTCCGCTATTAGCAAGCAAACAAGAAAATAGCTATTCGATAAATATTAACGAAAGTTACATCGAATTTGGCGCACTCTCGATGGGCAATCCGCATGCGATTCTTATAGTAAAAAATATAGATATCGCTCCTGTAAAAACAACCGGGCCGCTGGTGGAGAACAATGTAATTTTTCCAGAACGTGTTAATGTCAATTTTATGCAAATTTGCTCACGGCAAAATGTAACGTTGAGAGTTTGGGAGCGAGGGGCCGGAGAAACGCTATCGTGCGGAACTGGAGCCTGTGCTTCCGTCGTCCACGGCATCAAAATTGGATTGCTGGACAGCCCATGCTTGGTCTCTACCCAAGGTGGGGATTTAACAATATCTTGGACAGGCGCCAGTAATGCAGTCTTTCTTAGTGGTCCAGCCCAATCCGTATTTGATGGCGAAATTGATATTGTGACTAAACAACAATGACGGAAAATGAAATTGCTGAGTACCTACGAGCTCACCCAGAATTTATAGCAACGCATATCGATCTTTTAAATGCGTCCTCCAACGCCGAAAAGCGCGGAGCTCCCGATCGCAAAGTTATCTCTTTATCAGACCGACAAATTCCCCAGTTACAGCAGAAAATTCGTTCTCTAGAAAACAAAGTTGACGCCTTTCTAGAAAACGGTCGTCGTAACGAAGCTATTTGGGGCGGGTTGCTGAGTTCAAGCTTAGAGTTATTCAAATTAACACGCAAAGACGTATCCTCGGCGACAATATCATCAACATTACGTACGCATCTGAGCATTGAAGAATGTCGTATTTTTATGTTGTCTGACAATCAAGAATACGCCAGCGACGAAGAAACTATCTTTGCGAATTTTATAATATCCATTGATAAGCCTAAGTGTTTAATTGAGGCGCCAGAAGAGATCAAACACTTCACGAGATCTTGGATGCTTGCATCTTCCGCATACATCCCTCTCTCGGCTCAAGGCTCGGTAGGTGTTTTGATTTTTAGCTCGTCCGACGCACAAAGATTTGATCCAAATATCGATACGCAATTTTTAGAGCGAGTGGGGCATATCGTATCCACAGTTATAGACAACGCTTATGCCTTTCATAATGAGGGCTTCGCTCAACATGAATAAACTTGAAGCTGGGGCCGTCGATGAATACCTGATATATCTAGAAAAAGAACGCAGACTCTCACCGCTCACCGTAACAAATTACGCTCGAGATCTTAAGTTACTTATACGAGAATTCTCAGAATGCCTAAATGATTTAACTGCACACGACATTAGAAGATTGGTTTCTGGGCTTCACGCAAAAGGCCTTGGCGGCAACACATTGTCTAGAGCCTTATCCGCGTGGCGCGGTTACTTCAGCTTCCTGGTTGAACGTAAACATTACAAACACAACCCCTGCCTAGGAATTAGGCCGCCAAAAAAAGAAAAGCGGCTACCTAAGGCTCTTAGTCCTGACGAAGTGAATAAGTTGCTTGAAACTGAGGAAACAAACGAAGGGGCCATGAGAGACCAGGCGATGTTTGAGCTTTGTTACTCCTCGGGACTTCGATTGACCGAGCTTACTTCCATCAAGTTACAAGAACTTGACCTCAATGACGGCACAGTTCGCGTAACGGGGAAGGGAAGTAAAACGAGGATCGTACCTGTCGGCCAAAAAGCCATAAGCGCTATCCATCGTTGGATTGCCCTGCGTCATGGCTTAAACAAGCCAATCCAGAACATCTTGTTTCCGAACAAAAATGGTGATCCAATAAGTCCTAGAACAATCCAACATCGGCTATCTCAATGGACAAAAAAACAAGGGTTAGGACAAAACGTGCACCCGCATATGTTGCGTCACTCTTTCGCGTCTCACCTGCTTCAATCCAGCGGTGATCTTCGTGCGGTACAAGAGATGTTAGGGCACGCAAGCATTTCTACGACACAGGTGTATACACACTTAGATTGGCAACATTTAGCAAAAATATACGACAAAACGCACCCAAGGGCAAAAAGAAAAAATGATTCATGATTAACCAATTGATTGAACTGACCTTTGTGCGCCATGGCGAGACGGAATGGAACAAGCAGCATAGAATTCAGGGACAAATCGATATCCCATTAAATGCCACAGGGTTCGCTCAAGCTGCCGCTGTAGCAGAAACGCTCAAGCTTGAAAAATTTAATGCAATCGTCAGCAGTGATTTATCGCGCGCAAAACAAACTGCCGAGCCATTAAGGGCAAATGGCCCACAAATTGTTTTTGAACCACGCCTGCGAGAACGTCACTTAGGTATTCTTGAGGGTCTGACAGTAGAAGAGGCTTCGCAACAAGCTCCGGCGGACATGAGCGCCTTTAAAAACCGTTCATACGCAAATACCCCAGCAGGGGCTGAGTCCATGCACGATCTTACAACTCGAATTAAAACATCATTAACAACGATTCATCATAAATTTAAAAAGGGTAACATTCTGGTGATCACGCATGGTGGGGTCATTGACGTCCTCTGGCGTCTTGCAAACAATATAAAACCTGAAAGCATAGAAAGACCAATTATTAGAAATGGGTCCATACATCAGCTCATTTATAATCCTGATTCAAAAGAAATCTTTATAGAAAATTTTAATAAAACAAACCATCTCGATCGTATAGCGGCTCTAGACGATCTTTAAATAAATTATTTACTATTGCTTGGGCCCCGTCGACCCTCATCAATAAATTACTGACTTTATCTACACAAAAGGACGCAACACCTTTATGAAATACGATATGCATGGAACAACCATTATCTCCGTTAGAAAAGACAATCAAGTAGCGATCGGTGGCGATGGGCAAGTAACACTTGGCAACCTCGTTATGAAGGGCACAGCAAAGAAAGTTCGAAAGTTATATCACGGGAAAATACTCGCTGGGTTTGCGGGCGGCACAGCTGACGCGTTCACACTCTTTGAGCGATTCGAAGCAAAACTAGAAAAACATCAAGGACAGTTACTAAGGTCAGCAGTAGAACTCGCCAAAGACTGGAGAACAGACCGCATGCTAAGACGGCTTGAGGCCATGCTTGCAGTTTCAGACTCAAGCACGTCTCTGATCATCACTGGGAATGGGGACGTAATAGAGCCCGAGGACGGCCTCATCGCCATTGGAAGCGGGGGCGGGTTTGCTCAAGCGGCGGCCAAAGCATTGCTACAACATTCGAATCAGACTGCTGAGGAAATCGTCAAGACCGCACTTACTATTGCGGGTGATATTTGCATCTATACCAATCAAAACCACACCATTGAAACCCTAAACACGTAGCCAAAGAAAAAAGTAATTACTATGTCACAAATGAACCCTCAAGAAATTGTCCATGAGCTGGATAAACATATCGTTGGACAACACTCAGCAAAACGAGCTGTTGCTATCGCCCTTAGAAATCGCTGGAGACGCAAGCAAGTCGCCGAACCACTCAAACAAGAAATCACACCCAAAAATATCCTCATGATTGGTCCTACCGGTGTTGGGAAAACAGAGATTGCTCGGCGTTTAGCCCGACTCTCCGGCGCACCCTTCATCAAAGTTGAGGCGACAAAGTTTACTGAGGTTGGTTATGTCGGCAAAGACGTCGAATCCATTATTCGTGACCTCATAGAGATTGGCATCAAACAAATGCGCGAAAAGGAGACGCTGCGAGTAAAACACTTAGCGGAAGATCTAGCAGAGGAGCGAGTTTTAGATGCGCTGCTCCCACCTGCGCGCACGCTTGATATAAACGAATCCAGTAGCTCAACCGAATCCACTTCCCGACAAAAATTCAGGAAAAGACTTCGGGAGGGAGAGTTAGACGATAAAGAAATTGAAATTGATGTCTCACAGTTGAGCGCTCAAATGGAAATACTCGCGCCACCAGGGATGGAAGACCTCACATCCCAGATACAGGGCATGTTCCAAAATATTGGCACGAATAAAACTAAGAAACGTAAATTAAAGATCAAAGATGCATTAAAAGTTCTCGTTGACGAAGAAGCCGGGAAGCTCATCAATGATGACGAGATAAAAACCGCAGCCATTTCTAATGCTGAAGAAAATGGGATTGTCTTTCTAGATGAAATCGACAAAATCTCTGGGCGCCAGGAAAGTCATGGGGGTGAAGTCTCTCGACAAGGCGTACAGCGAGATTTACTACCTCTCGTTGAAGGGACAACCGTATCGACAAAATATGGCATGGTTAAAACTGATCATATATTATTCGTCGGCAGTGGGGCGTTTCACTTAACTAAGCCCTCAGATTTAATACCCGAACTTCAAGGCAGATTTCCCATTAGAGTAGAGCTGACAAGTTTGACTGTTGAAGACTTCGAATGCATTCTGACATCAACTGACGCCTGCTTATGCAAGCAATACGAAGCGTTAATGCAAACTGAAGACATCAGTCTTAAATTCATACCGGAAGGAATCCGTCGAATTGCGGAAATTGCCTGGCACGTTAATGAGACAACCGAAAATATTGGCGCTCGGCGACTCTACACGGTAATGGAGAAACTCTTGGAGGATTTGTCCTATGATGCCACTAAGCATCAGGGGCAGACCATTTCGATTGACGTTAACTACGTTAATGCGCGCCTTAAAGATCTTTCGGAAAGCGAAGACCTGGCTCGATATGTTTTATAGTAGGCAATGCAAGTTCATAACCGAGGAGAAAAAATGAAAAAATTAGTGAGTTTGTTAGTTTTATCTGTTTCCGCTTTTTTTTGCGGTAGCGCGAGTGCGGTGGAAATGAGGCCCGTGATGACTTTAGACGTAGCAAAAAAAATGGCGCAAGCCTGCGAAGAAAAAGCGATTCAAGAAGGTTGGCGCATGAATATTGCCATTATGGATGCAGGTGGGAATTTGGTTTATTTTGAACGAATGGATAGAGCATTCCTAAAAAGTATTGATATCGCGTTACTTAAAGCAGAGTCATCTGCCGGTTTCCCGTTCTCAACAAAAGTGCTAGAGGAAATCGCGAGCACCCGAGTACCTGGTATTGCCCATGTTCCTGGCATCGCCACATTTGAAGGCGGCCTTCCCGTAATGACCGCCAGCGGGGAACATATTGGGTCAATCGGGGTATCTGGTGCGGCAGCAAGCGACGATGGGATTTGTGCCCAAGTTGCTATTGATGCGGTAGCTACTGATCTACAGTAAATTTGAAATTAACTATGCGCTGTCCTGAGTATTCTTAGGGCGGCGCAAGCGCCACCGTAACCGTTATCAATATTCGTAACGGTTATCCCTGGAGAACAACTTACCAACATGGCATGAAGTGCGGCTACTCCGCCCTGAGCTACGCCATATCCAACCGAAGTCGGAACCCCAATAAGTGGCTGCGCAACCAAGCCGCCCAAAACTGTTGGTAATGCCGCATCCATGCCTGCCACGACAATGATAACTTTAGACGCTCTAATATCGTCTAATCGATCAAGCAAGCGCCACAACCCAGCCACACCCACATCAGATATCTCTGTGGCTTGATGTCCATAGTATTGCAACGTCCTGGCTGCCTCTCTTGCAACCGGAATATCCGAGGTGCCCGCACAAATGACTGATACCTGATTTTGACTTATAAGCTTATTCGAATCAGGAGAGAAACCGGTTTGGGAAGTCGGGTCATAATCGATCTTAAAATTGCCCAGCCTAAGCACTTGCTGTTGTTTATCCTGAGAAAAACGCGTAAGAAGAAACCTGTGCTCCTTCGATTGGGCCTGAAAAAGAATCTCAGCTATTTGTTCTGCCGTTTTTCCCTCGCAGAAAATAGCTTCATCGAGCCCAATGCGAGCTTCTCGATCAAAGTCTAACTTAATGTCGTTTGCGGCACTCATTACAAAGGTTGAGTATGCACAGGTTGAATATGTATAAACGCACTGCCTAACTTATAGGCGTCGAAGCTAACAGAGTAACGATACCCTCGTTTCTCAAAAACCTCATTGATCAACCCTTTTAATGAGCGCTCCTCTTGAGTCGTCAGGATCGATAAAGACCCGCCATCCAACTCAATTACAATACCTGTTGCTCGAAGCCGGCATCTCACCGTTTTAGGCTCCGGGGACACAAACTGTTTAATTAAACGCTCAGACTCATTGATAAGCGGCAAAAGTTCGGGATCAATTCGAATTCCCGTCTCAACCCGACTTGAAAGACAAGGAGATGCTGCCAGCTCAGATAGCTCGCCTAAGCCAATGTACTTCGCGATTGCTCTAACCATTTCTTTGTCCGTATGGGTTTCAACAAATGGATGACGAACTTGCGCATTTTTAGCCGCATCTAATCCAGGCCGGTAATCGGATAAATCGTCCACATTTGCACCTGACAAAATGACCTCTTCGGTAACAGTCGATATTGCTTTATATAAATTCGTTTTACAATAAAAACAACGGTTGACTGGATTCGACAAATAATCTTCGTCAGCAAATTCGTGAGCATCTAAAATTTTTAGATTCCAACCATAGTCACGAGCAAGCTGCTTCACTCTATCTGTTGCCTGTGATGGCACTGCTGGGGAAACGGCATGGTACATCTGAACGCTAACATTTGGTGTCTGTGTCGCCAACATAGCAAGCGTCACACTATCAATGCCGCCGCTAACAGCAACGGAGATCTCTCGCATCTCAGCGAGCAGCGCTGTTATTCTGGCAGTATGCTTCGGCGCTTCGTCAATCACCTGAGGCCCCATGTTTGATTGCCACCTCTCGTCGTATACCTTCTCGATTAGCATGTCCTTGAATGTCAACAAGGGCGTCTGCTTCAACTTTAACGGTTGTGGCTCCCGGTCGAATCACAAACTTACATTCCGCCTCCAACGTTTCTGTGGCGCAGTTCTTTTTCCATCGATCAAGGGTCATGCGGCTCAAAATCTGATAGCGCAAACCAATCGTTGATGTTTCAAAAAAACAAGCATCGAAAACCTGATCGATCTGAGCGGTCTCTGCAAGAACACGAATTGTTATTGTCAACCGCCCTTTTTTCCCGAACGTTGCCACCTGAGTAACATCTAGAACCGTATGGATCGAACGAATATGATCTAACCCTATCGCTAAGTCCTCAGCACTTTGGTCATCTACATCAAAGTCAATTTGATAGATCACATTCTGCGAGCTATCTTCTTGGTCAGAAGCCGATAGCATCAACGCTCGTAAGACATTACTTTTTTTTGATAAAATCTTAGTCCCAAAACCCGTCCCTGAAGCAACTAGCTTCCCCGCCTGTCCTGGACCTGTTTGTTGTGGCTTGAGATACGCCAAAATCGCGGCACCGGTCGGGGTGATTCGCTCCCCATCGAGACCATCATCATCAAAGGAAAATCCCTCCAACAGCTTAACCGTCGCTGGGGTGGGTACTGGCAAAACCCCATGACTAGTGTCGACTGTGCCCCGCCCAAGTGGCAGCGCACTTACGGACCAATTTGCTGAGAGCTTATGAATCAAAAATGCCGCGCCAACAATGTCCGCAATAGAATCCCACTCCCCCACTTCATGAAAACTAATAGTCTCTACAGACTTACCGTGAACGGCCGCTTCGGCCTCCGCCAAAAGACAAAATATATCGAGTGCGATTTGCCGTACTTGAGGATCCAAATCTGACCCCGTTAACATATTTCTAATCTTCGAAAATAGTGTGTGATGATGCTCATGAACACCTAACTCATCAACACTGAAACGAGTCCCTGTGAGGGCAAAGTCCGAATGCGGCAACAAAGATAGTCCTACCTCTTGGGGTAAGCCTGCAATGCGAATGGCCGCACACATGTCACCGTACCATTCTGGTTTAGCGTCCAAGATGGCAGCGATAAACATATCTCCCGCAACACCCCCGATGGGATCTAAATGAACTCTCATTCTCAACGCCTCATCCAAGACTTAACAACGCTCTAAAACCCTCAAGCGTGAGCGTGTGTGCGCGGAGCCAACATCGGATAAATTTTTCCTTTGGCATCAAACTTCATCGCCTCTGGCTCTCCCACAATCTCGAACTTATCAGGGTTGCTTTGAATATAAGGCAACAGCGTTTCAGATACATGTAAATCCATCACTTCAAGTGTCGTAGAAATTCTGACAATTTTCGCATCTGCCGGCTTCACTCTAACTACCGTCTTCACGACAAGCTGTATCGCTTCCTGGTCGTTATTCATGATAATGGGTATAGCCGCCCCGTCTAAATACATTGATGTGATTACGTTGGCATACGTCTTGGCAATATCAAGTTCTCGATACACATCCATCGTGATCACATCAGCCGCCCCCAAACCAGTAGCGTTGCCGTGTGTTTCCGGCGTGAGCCCCAATACTGCAATTTTTTTAACGTATGGGCTCATCTCCCAATCGACATCACGGCAATTACGCCCTGTTATATTGGGATCCATTCCTGCCCCAGATATATTTTTCCCAATCTTTTCTACAATTAACACATCAATATCTTCAAATTGTAATTTTGGCATCAATTCTTTTGCCCGCGCCAATAACAACGGCTCTCGCTCTATCACCTCTTCACTCGGAACAATTTCAATTAGTGCTGTGTCATCTGCGGCGTTTTCAACCATGGCGACGCCGAATAGAAAATTCTTCTTCTCCATAATGATTTTTGCGACTTTTGGCAGCAACACCCCGAACATATCCATGCCGTAAGTATGCAGCGTTGACGCACCAATAATTTTCCCCATACCAATGGTCAACATTTTAACGATGCCTGACTCTATAGGTGCTCTGAAATTTGTATGCGGCTTAATACGACAAACTAATGCGACAGCATCGGCTTCCGAAGCCAGTTTATCCATGTAGATCGGCATCCCATCATCGGCCTTCCCGATCTCCACTACCTCCATGCTGGACTTGACTGGACAGCCTATAAACGCTTCCGTCACACCATAACCATCCAGCACTTCTTTTTGCCCCTCAGCCGTGGCGCCACCATGGCTGCCCATCGCCGGGAAAACAAATGGCTTTCCGCCAAGTAATTTGATTTCATCCACGACAGCTTTTACGCATACGGCAATATTGTTTACCCCTCTGGAACCGACACCCAATGCTATGGTCATTCCAGGTTTAACCATCGATTGGATACCCGGCTTCTTGAATTCCTGAGCTACGGTTTCGCTAACACTGCTTATTTTAGACAGCTCAAATTTCTGTCTCACATGCACCATTCGTGGCAGAGGAACGTCTAAGCCTCCCGCTATATTTACATCGATTCGATCGCCAATCATCTCGCCACCCCTTTATTATTCATCATGCCCGAAAAAAACCAACCTGAATATTTGTCCTTATTTTATCTCAGCATCTCTATTCAGGCGCTGTGACTTAATATATAAGGAATCAAACACTTCCTTGTATTTACAACTGGTTTATTTTGACTGTCTGTTTATAGTATGCCACGGTGGTTCTATAATCATAGGCGTCGTATAGAAGAATGCTGAACAATAAAAGAAAAAAAAGCTCTGAACTTCGCTCTCATCGATGGTTCGGCCCACAAAGCCTGCGCGCTTTTGGGCATCGATCCCGAACCCTACAAATGGGTTTCAGTCGGAAAGACTACGAGGGCAAGCCCGTTATTGGGATCCTAAATACTTGGAGTGAGCTGAGTCACTGTCATTCCCATTTTCGAGAGAGAGCACAAGACGTAAAGCGAGGAGTGTGGCAGGCGGGAGGATTCCCCGTTGAGATACCAGTGATGTCGTTAGCTGAGGTTTATCAAAAACCAACAACTATGATGTATCGCAACTTACTTTCCATGGAGGTTGAGGAAATCTTGCGATCGTACCCGATTGATGGGTGTGTTCTTATGGGCGGCTGCGACAAAACTCCACCAGGCTTGCTGATGGGCGCCTTAAGTATGGGGCTGCCTAGTATATTTGTGCCTGCCGGCCCCATGCTTAGAGGAAACTGGCACGGCAAAACGCTGGGGTCTGGATCTGATGTCTGGAAGTACTGGGACGAACTGAGAGCTGGGAATATCACCGAGGACGATTGGCAAGATATCGAGGAGGGTATCGCCCGCTCGGTCGGCACATGTATGACCATGGGAACCGCAGCGACCATGACTAGCATCGTGGAAACGTTAGGGTTTTCGCTGCCCAATGCATCAACAATTCCGGCTCCAGATTCAAATCATCCGAGGATGGCATCAGACTCAGGTCGCCGAATCGTGGATATGGTTTGGGAGGATCTCACGCCTAAGGATATTTTGACATGGCCATCAATTGAAAATGCTGTTCGTGTGTTAATGGCCCTCGGCGGCTCTACCAATGCGCTTATTCACCTGATAGCAATTGCTAAACGAGCCGGGTTTAGCATGCCTCTCGAGCTCTTTGAACAACTTGGAAAAAGTACACCGTATTTAGTCAATATGCGCCCATCAGGGGAGTACCTCATGGAGGACTTTCACTACGCAGGCGGGTTGGCGGCTCTACTTCAAGAAATGCGGCCCTTACTGCATTGCGACGCCTTAACTTGCACGGGAAAATCCTTGGGAGAGAATATTGAACGTTTTAAGATATTTAATCATGAGGTTATCAAACCCCTAGGGCAGCCGATACTTGCTGAAGGCGGTTTAATTATTTTGAAAGGCAATCTTGCTCCCAACGGGGCAGTCATCAAAACCTCCGCGGCAACTCCGGCGCTACTCAATCACCGCGGCAAAGCAATAGTTTTCGATGATTACAACGACATGGAGCGGCAATTAGATGATCCAGACCTGGATGTGGACGAAAGCTCCATTCTTGTTCTCCGAAATTCGGGTCCTCAAGGGGGCCCCGGCATGCCAGAATGGGGGATGTTGCCAATCCCCAAAAAACTTGTTCAAAAAGGAGTCAGGGATATGGTTCGAATATCCGATGCTCGGATGAGCGGCACGAGCTACGGGACATGCGTCCTTCACGTATCCCCCGAATCATGGGTCGGCGGACCACTCGCACTCGTCAAAACTGGCGATGTAATTGAGCTAAATGTTACAAACCGTGAAATCAATGTTTTAATATCAGACGAAGAAATGGAAGCACGACGACAAACATGGTCCCCTAAAATCAGAAAATTTAAGCGGGGTTATGGTCAGCTATTTACAGAGCATGTTCAGCAGGCACACGAAGGTTGCGATTTCGACTTTTTAAGTAGTGATGCGGCGACCGATGATCCTGAAATCCACTAAGCGAAGTTTTACTTAAAATTTTATTTTCAAATTAATCGCAAAAACTTTCTGGAGTGCATTCTCCCTCACGACTATTTGACCGATCGGTAACTGCATATGCCCACTCATCGTCCTGGTAGACACTTTTTACACATCCCAGGTCCAACCAATGTTCCTGACCGAGTGCTCGCCGCAATCTCTAAACCAACGATTGATCATCGAAGTGAGGAATTTGGTGAGCTTGGACTAGAAGTTTTATCTAATCTCCAGCGCGTATTCCAAACAAATCAACCCGTATTTATGTTTCCCGCTTCTGGCACCGGAGCCTGGGAGGCGGGCCTGACCAATGTATTAAATGCTGGGGACTCCATCCTTGTATACGAAACCGGATACTTTGCGGCTCAATGGAAGCGCCTCGCAACTAAACTGGGGTTTGATGTAAAAGTCATTGAATCTGATTGGCGTACCGCAGTTGACCCGTCTCGTATCTATGACTACCTTATAAACGACTCAACTCAACGCATCAAGGCAGTTTGTGTCGTTCATAATGAAACGTCGACCGGGGTAACCTCCGACATACTGGCAGTAAGAAATGCCATCGACGACGCCAAACATCAAGCACTTTTGTTGGTTGACACCATTTCCTCCCTAGCATCCATCGACTATCAACACGATGCGTGGCGCGTGGATGTGGCTATTGGTGGGTCACAGAAGGGGTTGATGCTACCCCCGGGCCTGTCTTTTAATGCTGTCAGTGCTCGCGCACTAACGCTTCATGCTGAGTCTCAATACAACCGTGGTTATTGGGAATGGGGCGACATGTTGCTTCATAACGAGAAAGGGTTTTTTCCTTATACGCCAGCAACAAGCTTAATTTTTGGTTTACAAGAGTCTCTAAAAATTATTTTGGATGAAATAGGACTCGACACTGTTTTCGGCAGGCACGCTCGTCATGCGGCCGCAACAAGAGCAGCGGTTGCACACTGGGGACTTGAAACAGTGTGTCGCGATCCCGCCGCTTCCAGTAATACACTTACCGCCGTGATGACGCCGTCCGGAGCAAGTGCGAACCAACTGAGACAAAAAATCCTTGATAAATTTGATATGTCTCTCGGCACCGGTCTGGGTAAATTTAACGATCAAGTTTTTCGAATTGGTCACTTGGGGGACCTAAACGATTTATCGTTAGCTGGTACTTTGTCTGGCGTTGAAATGGGCCTCGCGCTCTGTGCTATCCCTTTCAATAAGGGGGGGGTTTCTAAAGCCCTTGATTATCTGATGCGCTTTGATTAGGCCAAATGAGCCGCGCGAGTAAGCCGATCTCGGATTCCATCCCACGGGCTCATTTCTGGCACTGCTTCAACGATGATTAACTCGGCGCCACAACTATCTAATTCTCTCAATCGTTGATATAAATTTTTAGCGTAATCATTAGGTTCTTGAGACGCAATTATTGCCGTTATATTATGGCTCGCCCCAAACGATTTTTGAAACGTTAGCAAGGCTAGTGCATGTGATCCCGCATTTTGTTCTAAGTATCGCCTAATTTCCTCCGCCCCAAGAAGCCTTAATTTGGTTCTTGGCGCATAGTGTGATGGCAAGGTCCCAGGAACTCTTGGCAAGTTAAATCCAGCGCTCAAAACATTCCCAGAAATCTCTTTAGAGACGCTCTCTCTATCAATCATTCCGGGCCTTAACATGACCGGTGACTCCCCATCGAATCCGATAATGGTCGACTCTATACCCACGGCACAGGGTCCTCCGTCGAGAATCAGACTAACCTCCGGCCCAAAATCTCGATCAACATCTTCCGCCCTAGTTGGAGACAACCGACCAAATTTATTCGCTGAGGGGCCAACAATACCTCCTCCAAATTCTTTTAACAGGTCGATGGCGACAGGATGACTTGGGAACCTAATTGCGACTGTATCCTGACCACCCGTGACAATGCGGGGAACTTTATCGGAGACTTCCAAAACAAGGGTTAATGGTCCAGGCCAAAAACGGGCAACTAAGTCTCGAGCTACGCGAGGAATATGTATAGCGAATTCATCCAAAAGGCTCTCAAACCCAATGTGAATGATCAAGGGGTGGTCAAGTGGCCGGGACTTGGCCTCATAAACACGCTTGACCGCTAAGGGGTTTAGGGCATCAGCACCCAGGCCGTATACAGTCTCCGTTGGAAAGGCCACCAATTGTCCATCCTTCAGCAAACGCCCTGCCTCCTTGATACTCTTGGTAATCCTTTTACTCAAAGTCCCCTCTTAAAAAGACTCATTGCGTCAGTAACAATAAAGCTTCTTTGTACTTATCGGACGTTTTTTGGGCAATATCATCTGGCAAACAAGGCGGGGGCGACTGCTTGTCCCAACCCGTTGATTCAAGCCAATCGCGAACAAATTGCTTATCAAAAGATGGTGGGCTCGCTCCAATAGCGTATTTGTCCTGCGGCCAGAATCTTGAAGAGTCTGAGGTCAACGCTTCATCAATAAGGTAAAGTTCTCCATCCGAATCAGTTCCAAATTCAAATTTCGTATCTGCAATAATGATTCCTCTCTCAAGAGCGTAAGTTGCCGCCTCTTCGTATAGCTTACATGACACCTCCCGGATTCTACTGGCGTAATTTTGTCCTATTTTTTTCACGACTGATTCAAACGCTATATTTTCATCATGATCGCCAAGATCAGCCTTCGTCGATGGCGTAAAAATAGTCTGCGGCAATTGCTGCGCCTGTTGAAGGTTGGGAGGCAGAACAATACCGCAAATACTCCCCGTATTTCGATATTCCTTCCAGCCAGATCCCGCTAAATAACCACGAACAATTGCCTCCACTGGGAGTGGCTTCAGTCGGCGCACGACCATAGCGCGACCGTCAACTTGTTCAAACTCACCGTCAGTTAAAAATTCTTTAGGTGAATGGTCTAACCAATGGTTGGGAATAAGATGCGATAGTTTTTGAAACCAAAACACAGATAATTCGGTTAATAAACAACCCTTACCTGGTATTGGGTCGGGCAACACCACATCAAACGCTGAGAGTCGATCTGTTTGAACAACTAAGAGACGCTCGTCGTCAATTTTATAAATGTCTCTAACTTTCCCGCGATAGAGAAATTCTAAAGAGTTAATTTGTGTCTCAAAAACTATATTTCTATTATTCACCATCACTCCTGCCGCAATATTTGCTTAATCTCCTGAGAAAGCAACAGCGCGCGATCAAGATCCGAATCAACGACCGTTAAATGTCCCATTTTACGTCCTGGCCTAGGATCCTCTTTGCCATATAGATGGAGTTTAACGCGATCATCTTGCAAAACGCGATGCCAATTAGGCTCGCCGTTTCGCCACAAATCTCCCAGGAGATTAACCATCACGGCTGGGGTATATTGTCTCGGCCTCACTAAAGGTAATCCACTCGTTACACGAACTTGTTGTTCGAACTGGGAAACACTACAAGCGTCCATCGTATAGTGTCCACTATTATGTGGCCGTGGCGCGATTTCATTTATAACTAAAGCACCGTCATTCAAAATAAAAAACTCCACACACAGTATCCCGTTATATTGCAGCGCCTCGGCTAACGATATGGCTAGCTGTTCTGCCATGGAAACGATCTGTTCAGCAGCTCGTGCTGGAGCAATCGTTACATCTAATATGCCTCCGCTGTGCTGGTTTTCTGCGACGGGGAAAACTGCTGTGTCACCTGTGTGATCACGAGCAACAATAACCGACACCTCTGAATGGAGCGGTAAAAATTGTTCAAATACACAAGGCACGCCTCCGAGTTTTTCAAACCCGATTTTCAGCTCGGATAAATTGTTAACTAACAGCTGACCTTTGCCGTCATAACCAAAACGACTAACCTTCAAAATTCCTGGAAAACTTATGTTGTGAGGAAAATGATTAAAGTCGTCCGCATGGGTAATTACAGCATGCGGCGCAACCCGAAAACCATGATTATGAAGAAAAGTTTTCTCCCGAATACGATCCTGCGCAATCTCAACAGCTTCCGCATTAGGACTTACTGAAACTAAGTTATCAAGAAACCGAAGGCTGTCGGCTGGAACATTTTCAAACTCCGTAGTCACCGCCAAAGTGACTCGTGCTAATTCGCTAAGCGCATCTAAGTCATCATAATTAGCTTGTATGTGCCTCTCTGCGACACGACCCCCTGGACTAGACTGATCGGGATCTAATACGGCAACTCGGTAACCCATGGTTTGCGCCGCCATCGTAAACATTCTGGCAAGCTGTCCACCCCCGAGGATTCCTAACCAAGATCCTGGCTGAACCATTACTTTAATGATTTGGTGGGTAACTTCATTGCCTTCACTTTTGCCCGCTGGCGCTTGCGAAACAAATTAAGCTTACCGCTCAAACCATCATCGTGTATCGCCAGTAAGGCAACCGCAAAAAGAGCCGCATTGGCCGCGCCGGCTTCGCCCACAGCAAAGGTAGCCACCGGTATACCTTTAGGCATCTGTACTATTGAAAGAAGCGAATCAAGGCCATTCATAGATTTGGTTGTCACTGGAACACCCAATACGGGCAATATGGTTTTTGATGCCACCATTCCAGGGAGATGTGCAGAACCGCCGGCTCCGGCGATGATAATTTGAATCCCGCGACTTTCTGCGTTTTCGGCGTATTGAAACATCTCATCAGGCGTTCTATGCGCCGATATAACACACGTTTCATAACTCACGCCAAAAGAGTCTAGACTCTCAGAGGCGCATTTCATAACGGTCCAATCGCTTTCACTACCCATAATTATTCCTACGAGTGGCTTAATGCTTTTACGAGATTTGCTCATAAATTAACTTCTAATTAATGCTGCATGGTCCGGGATCTTTTTGCTCAAGAATTTTCGTAAATCATCGCAATGTCATCCAATGGTGTCGGTTTAATTTTTCCCGAATTTCCTGCTGTGCCGAAAGCCTCAAATCGTAATTTACAAATAGACTTGGCCGCTTCTTTCGCCGGCTTGAGATACTTCCTTGGGTCAAACTCACCCTTATTAAGATCAAACGCTCGCCTAATAGCACCAGTCATGGCCAAACGAATATCAGTATCAATATTAATCTTACGAACACCATGTTTAATACCCTCTTGGATCTCCTCCAAGGGTACACCATACGTTTCTTTCATCTCGCCGCCGTGCTCTCGAATTATCTGCAGCCATTCCTGTGGAACGCTCGACGAGCCGTGCATCACAAGGTGCGTATTAGGAATCTTGGCATGTATCGCTCGAATGCGGTCAATAGCCAGAATATCTCCCGTTGGTTTTCGCGTAAATTTATAGGCGCCATGTGATGTGCCAATTGCGATGGCGAGTGCATCTACTCCTGTTTTCGCAACAAAGTCGGCAGCCTGCTCTGGATCAGTCAACAACATTTCTCTCGTCAACGTTCCCTCCGCGCCAGAGCCATCCTCTTTATCCGCCTGCATCGTTTCGAGGGATCCTAAGCAACCCAGCTCGCCTTCAACTGAGACACCCACAGCGTGCGCCATGTCCACAACATGCTTGGTAACAGCCACGTTATATTCATAAGAAGCCGGTGTTTTCGCATCCTCCTCTAAAGAGCCATCCATCATCACGCTTGAAAATCCTGATCGAATGGAGCGTTGGCAGACTGCCGGGGACGCACCATGATCTTGATGCATAACAATGGGAATATCTGGATACTGCTCGATAGCCGCTAAAATAAGGTGCCGAAGAAAAGGTTCACCCGCATATTGCCTTGCTCCAGCAGAGGCTTGCATGATAACCGGACTTGAAGTTTCAGCCGCAGCCTCCATTATCGCTTGAACTTGTTCAAGGTTATTTACATTAAAGGCCGGTACTCCGTAATTATTCTCGGCCGCATGATCAAGCAGTTGTCTCATAGAAACTAAAGCCATATATAAAGTCCTCTATTAAAAAAATTAGCGTCGGGCCTTCATGAGCCCTGACATTCTTATGTTATCTTGAGCGCTCTTTGTTCAAGTACGTCTAGCGCCGGCAAGGCTTTCCCCTCCAGGAACTCTAAAAAAGCACCCCCAGCAGTTGAAATATAGTCGATTTCATCAGTCACCCCAAATTTAGTGACCGCTGCTATCGTGTCCCCCCCGCCAGCGATAGAAAAGGCCGCTGACTGACTGACGGCGTTCGACAACACTCTAGTACCCTCTGAAAACTGATCAAATTCAAAAACCCCTAATGGCCCGTTCCAAACGATCGTCCCAGCCTCTTTTATTATGCTTACAATCTCACCCATGGTCTCAGACCCAAAATCAAGGATCAAATCATTATCATTCAAATCATCAACGTGCTTTCTGGTTGCAACAGCATCTTGATGAAATGCAGTCGCGCAAACTACGTCTTTTGGCAACGGTATTTTCCCACCCCTTAACTCAATCTGCTCTGTGACGGCTCTTGCTTCTTCAGCTAGATCTTTTTCTGCTAGTGAAGCACCTATATTTTTGCCTTTCGCGAATAAAAATGTATTCGCTATGCCTCCTCCTAGAATCAGATGGTCTACTTTCTTCGCTAACTCCAAGAGTACAGTAAGTTTCGTCGACACTTTAGAGCCCCCAACAATCGCGACTAGCGGCCTCGCCGGTGACGCGAGCGCTTGACTTAGCGCTTTAATCTCCCGGACTATTAATGGTCCAGCACATGCCGTTTCGACATGTAGCGCGATGCCATGTGTGGACGCGTGCGCTCTATGCGCCGCGCCAAAAGCATCGTTAACAAAAACATCACACAATTTAGCCATTTTTCGAGAAAGCACCTCGTCATTCTCGGTCTCTCCCAAATTCATTCGACAATTTTCTAATAATACGACCTGTCCCAACGCAACGGTTACTCCAGATGTCCAATCTTTAATAAGGGGTACGTTTGAGCCTAACAATTCCGATAAACGTTTTGCAACAGGGGCGAGAGAGAACTCCTCTTGAAATGTCCCCGCCTTGGGTCGGCCAAGGTGAGATACAACCATAACCGCAGCTCCAGAAGCCATCGCTCGTTGGATCGCAGGCAGTGACGCTACAATTCGTGTTTCATCCGATATCTGATGATTCTCGTTAAATGGAACATTTAAATCAGATCGAATAAGAACACGCTTACCCAAAAGATCCACTTCATCCAAGGTTTTAAACTTCATAATTTCGTTTTCAGTGACAAAAAAACAATGGGGCATACTTAAGCCACGCCCCATCAAGAAAGTTAAAACTTTTACGCTGCAGACATCAATGCCACGGTCGTATCAAGCATTCTGTTAGAAAATCCCCACTCATTATCGTACCAAGAACACACTTTAACCAGCGTGCCCTCCGAAACCTTCGTTAGAGTCGCATCAAACACGGATGACGCTGGATTATGGTTAAAATCTATAGACACCAACGGACCGTCGCTATACTCCAAAATTCCTTTTAATTTACCTTCTGAGGCATCTTTAATTTTTTGATTAACCTCTTCTACCGTTGTCGCCCGTTTAGCAATAAAGGATAAATCAACAAGCGAGACATTAATCGTTGGCACGCGCATCGCGAAGCCATCCAACTTACCATTAAGCTCAGGCAGAACCAAACCAACTGCCGCTGCCGCCCCTGTTTTTGTTGGTATCATTGACATGGTTGCGGAGCGCGCCCGACGCAAATCCTCGTGATACACATCCGTCAACACCTGATCATTCGTATAGGAGTGAATAGTCGTCATCAACCCGTTAACAACACCTATTGCATCGTTAAGCACCTTCACAACTGGAGCAAGACAATTGGTGGTACAAGAGGCATTCGATATCACCTCTGCTCTAGAGGTGAGCACTTCATGGTTCACACCATAAACAATAGTAGCGTCAACATCTTTACCGCCAGGTGCAGAGATAACTACTTTCTTAGCCCCCGCCTGAATATGTGCGCTCGATTTTTCTTTTGAGGCAAAAAAACCTGTGCACTCCAAAACAACATCGATTTTTAGCTCGCGCCAGGGCAAAGCGCTAGGATTACGTTCGGCAACAACTTTAATTTTATCTCCATTAACTACAAGGCTATCTCCATCAATAGACACTTCGCCAGGGAATCGGCCGTGAGCCGTGTCATATTGAGTCAAATGCGCATTGGTTGCCGCGTCACCAAGATCATTAATCGCGACAATCTCAATATCATGTTTCTTACCGCCCTCATAATGAGCCCTAAGAATATTTCTTCCAATGCGGCCATAACCATTAATCGCGACACGTATCGTCATCTGTTAACTCCCTTCCTCAATAATCATGTATAAACTTGCGCGCCAAACTTCAAGGTTAAGCTTAGCGTCTAATTTTTAATCGACTTAACAGCGCTCACAATTGCTTGAACGGTGATGCCAAAATGTTCGTATAAGGCCTCCGCAGGCGCTGATTCGCCAAAGGTATCTATCCCGACAACGGCTCCATTAGTGCCTACATATTTACGCCAAAAATCTGTAACGCCCGCCTCAACCGCTACTTTAGGCAACGCTGTTGGCAAAACATGCTCGCGATATCCAGCATCCTGCCTATCAAAAACATTGGTAGAAGGCATCGACACAACACGGGTTGCAATTCCTTCGTTCTTTAATATTTTTTGAGCATCCACCGCAAGCGACACCTCAGATCCAGTCGCCAAAATTATTGCTTCAGGATGTTCTAAATTACACAATACGTAAGCGCCCTTGGAAATATTTTTAATTTGTTCGTTTGTTTTCTCTTGGTGCGGCACGCCCTGTCTCGTCGCAAGTAAGCAGCTTGGCCCATCAACGCGGTCCAGCATAGCGCCCCATGCCACTAAAGTTTCCACGGCATCACACGGCCTCCATACGTCTAAATTAGGTATTGAGCGCAAACTGGCTGCGTGCTCGACAGGCTGGTGGGTTGGACCATCTTCACCCAAGCCAATCGAGTCATGCGTGAAGACGAATAATGATCTGAGCTTCATTAATGCTGCCACGCGCAATGCATTACGACAATAATCAGAAAACACTAAGAACGTTGCGCCATAAGGAATAAAGCCGCCATGAAGCGCAAGTCCGTTCATGATGGCGGCCATCCCAAACTCTCGAACCCCATAAAACAAATAATTGCCTGAGCTCTCCTGGCTCAGAGGCCTTGATCCTGACCACATCGTCAAGTTAGAAGCAGCTAAATCGGCAGATCCGCCAATTAATTCATGCAAAATAGGGCCCATAAATTCCAACGCATTTTGTGATGCCTTGCGGGTGGCCAATTTCTCTGCCTTATCATTCCAAGCCCCAACTTCTTCGTCTAATTTTTTTGCCCAACCCTCCGGCGCCTGTCCGGAAAGGCGTCTCTCGAGCTCTTTACAAAGATCTGGAAATTCGGCTTGGTATCCGACCTGCCGTTGCCGCCACTCGTCCTCGTACGCTCGGCCACCAGCTTGGGCATTCCATGCCGCATAAACCTCTTGCGGTATTTCGAATGGAGGATGAGGCCAACCTAAGGCCTGCCTTGTTGCGAGCACCTCATCTTCTCCCAAAGGAGCTCCATGAGCGGCACCTGTATTTTGTTTTTTTGGCGAACCCTTTCCGATGGTCGTCTTGCAACATATAAGTGTTGGTTGCTCGCTGTTGTCTTTAGCTTTTATGATCGCCGCATCGATTTGGTCTAAGTCATGACCATCAACGTCTTTAATCACGCTCCAGCCATAAGCCTCAAACCGCTTAGGCGTATCGTCTGAAAACCAACTGCTTATTTCGCCTTTTTCTGAATCAATAGAAATGCCGTTGTCGTCATAAAAAACAATTAGCTTATTTAAACCTAGTGTGCCTGCCAAAGAACAAACTTCATGGGAGAGTCCTTCCATTAAACACCCGTCCCCAAGAAAAACATAAGTAAAGTGATCGACAATCTCATGTCCCGGCCGATTGAAGTCCGTCGCTAATACTTTTTCTGCTATTGCCATACCTACAGCATTGGCAACACCTTGCCCCAGCGGCCCCGTCGTGGTTTCGACCCCTGGGGTCAAACCATATTCCGGGTGTCCGGGGGTTCTTGAATGCAGTTGTCTAAAACTTTTAAGATCCCCAATACCTAAATCGTAACCCGTCAAATGAAGCAGAGAGTACAGCAACATAGAGCCATGCCCATTGGATACGACAAAACGATCTCGATTCGCCCATTTTGGATTAGCCGGATTGTGTTTTAGATGTTTTTGCCAGAGGACCGCTGCAATATCCGCCATCCCCATTGGCATTCCAGGATGTCCTGAATTGGCTTTTTGAACCGCATCCATGGATAAGACTCGGATCGCATCTGCATACTCTATATTTTTTGGCATCGTTTTAGCAACTTTTACATATCAATTAAGGGAAGTTCCATCGGCACCAAATAATCGCTCTGTGCCGTGCAGAATAAAGGCGTTATTTTATCGTAACGACCACACAGCGTCTTGTAAGCGCCATGAATTAAAAAAATCACCTTCAATTCATAGCATCATTTTTGCGGGATGTTTTGATTCCTAATTGCTTCAGCTTTCGGTAAAGATGGGTTCTTTCAATGCCCGCCTGGGTAGCTACCCGAGACATGTTCCCCCCCTCTTTCGCGAGGTGATATTCCAGATATTGCTTATCAAATATCTCACGCGCCGAACGATAATCTGTGTCAAAGTCAAAAGACGATGTCTCTATCATAGTATCTCGAGCAGAGTTTTCTAATACTGCCGTCACGTCATTGGCGCCAATTTCGTCTCCGACCGAGAATTGAGCGCTGGACAGCACAACAGCACACAGCTGGCTCAAATTAGCCGGCCAGTCAAAAGATCGAAGCTTATTTAGCGCAGCAACCGAAAAAGATTTGGCGGGGTATTTCTGAAAAAGAACCGATTTTGCAATTTCAATAACATCATCAATGCGATCTTTCAGTGGAGGCACATCTACCATCGTTTCGCAGATCAACTCATAGAGCCTAATATCAAATTGCTCTTGCGCCACAAGTGAGCCTAATTTAGCCGTCGAAGAGGCTATTACCCTCGTTCCAGCCTCTTGTAGGGTCCCCCAGCTGGAAATCAAATCTGCCTGTTGGGGCTTTTCCAACCGTCCGATCTCCTGAAAAAATACGACGCCCCCTCGACTCATCTCAACTAATTGCTCTCCCTTTGCTTCGTACTCTTGAGAGCTTGAAATAACAACCCAAGGTTTATTCGTTTTTTTTAATAAACTCGCACATTGGTCTGCGCCTGAACCAGGCGCCTCTAAAAACAAAACTGGTCCAGCCATTTTTATCAGCGCCTCACACTTTCGTTTAAGATGAAGCGCCGCTTCCGTTTTTCCCAGTGTAACGTAAACGGGTTCGCGGGCGCTGTCTCGAGATTGATCCCTAAGAGCCGCTGAAACCGTCGACAGTAGTTTTTGTAATGCGATAGGTTTTTCTAGGAATGAGTAAGCTCCTATCCGAGTCGCCTCTACAGCGGTATCAATTGTGCCATGCCCCGACATCATTACAATCGGCATTGTCATAAGGCCTGATGACGCCCACTCCTTCAGCAAACTTACCCCATCCACATCCGGCATCCAAATGTCTAACAAGACAAGCTCAGGTCGAGCCTTCATAAACAGATCTCTTGCTTTTGCTGCATTTTCAGCAACATCAACCTGGTGACCCTCTTCCCGAAGAATCTCTGAAAGCAATTCACGGATCCCGATTTCATCATCGACTACAAGAATTTTGCTCATTGTTAAACCGTTTTTTTTAAATGTTTGGGATTTACAATTGTGTGTGATAGCGGCATGGTTATTTCAATCACCGCTCCAGGTTCCTCATTCCGGATCGCTACAGCTCCATCATGTTCTTCAACAATTTTTCTCACTATAGCCAGACCAAGGCCGGTGCCCTTCGCCTTAGTTGTGTAATAAGGATCGAACGCTCGGCTAAGCACTTCATCGGAAAATCCAGGCCCATTATCGCGCACCCTTATCTGAGTCGTGTTTGATGTGACGGTGGTCTCAATCAAGATCTCTGGTGCCGCACGCTCAAAGACGGCTTGCTCTGCATTCTGAATTAAGTTATGAAGCACCTGCCTAAGCTTTCCTGTGTCTCCCCACAGAAATATCTCATCAGAAGCAAGGTTCGTTTCAATAGGCGCTGCAGTTGCCTGATACAGTCCAATAACATCCAATACCAAACCATTCACATCGATCAACTCTGATTTACGATCTGGGTTTCTAGAGTATTCATTAAATGCATTTACCATTCCTTTTAGAGCGGCGACCTGATCAACTATCGTTTTGACGGACCGCTCAAGCATCGTGGCATCGTGTTCTTCCAGTTTAGGTCCTAGTCGGCGCGATAAGCGCTCAGCTGACAGCTGTATCGGAGTAAGCGGGTTTTTTATCTCGTGAGCAAGCCTTTCGGCCACCTCTCCCCAGAGAGCTAATCGTTGCGCCTGAAGCAGATGGGTCACATCATCAAAAACCACTACAAACCCTGGAAACTCGCCGCCGCTCAACGTCGAAACTCGAACCAAAAGTATTTTTTTAGTTTCCTCAACCACGATCTCTACCTGGCGCTCCCATTGAGATTTATCCGAACCCGACAAGCCAGTTCGGATAAGCACTCTCATTGCCTCTAAACCGTCTGGGTTAGACGCTCCTGAAGGCAAGGCGCCCTCCAGTGACTGGCCAAGAATTTGCTCTGCGCTGGGATTATATGCACGCAAGTTTAAACCCTCATCAAACGTTAATACGCCCGCAGACAAAGTCTCCAAAATACTCGACAAGTAAGCGTTACCTTGTGTAAGTGCTATTTCATGCTTTTCGGCTGCCTCCTTAGCCTCAGATAGTTGACCGGTCATCACGCTAAAAGACTCCGTCAAAAATCCCAGCTCGTCCCCGCGGCTTATAGGGGCCCTTTGACTAAAGTCCCCCTGTGCTACAGCTCGGGTCCCGGCTGCCAGGAAGCCCAGAGGCGCAGACAGGCGATTGCTAAACATAACCGCCATCAGCACAACACACAGGAGTGCGAGTCCTAAAGATAAAGTTAGCGCTAACGTGTATAGCCGCTGCAACCCGTATCGTGATAACGATAGTTCCTGATAATCGCGATAAGCCACTTGGACCATAGCTGCGTCGCGCGCAAGCCTCTCGGGCACTAATTGTGTAACCTGTAAAATTTGCATTTCTTCTTCTAGATGGTTGATGGGGACGACCACCCTTAGGAGCAAACCGACTTCCCCATTCTCCTCAATGCCAGCATAACTTTGTTGGAGTTGCGCTTGGCGTAGCATTGACTGTGTGGGGGCGAGCGGAATAATGCTGTCCGCTCCAGAATTAGAAGAGGCTACTACAGCTCCCGTCGTTGTTAAAAGCGTCGCCTCGCTAATGGCCGCTTGATCTCTAAGACTGTCAATTGAGGCTACTTGCGTAGCGGTATTTTGATATGAAAGGCTGACTGCCATAGAGTCCGCCTTTCTTTGCAGCTCTCCTAAACCATTTTCTAGATTTGCCCGCCCAAGATTTAGTCCCCCCTCGAGTGCGCTGTCTACCCGTATATCAAACCAAGTCTCAATGGTGCCCGCTAAAAACTGAACCGAAATACCATACATAACCGCGCCTGGAACCACAGAGACCATTACAAATACGAGTATCAACCGCACTGTCAACTTAGATCCAAACACACCTGCTCTATAACGCCTGATGGTCACCAAGACTTGGGCGCCCACTAAAATCATCAGGACAACGATAAGCCCCACTCCAACCCCGAGGAGAATAGGCAGCTCATTAAAAACATCACTGGTTGTCGTGATTTGTGTCGACAGTAGATATAGAAGATAAAAACCAAAACAAAGCGAAACCGCAACAATCACACTTAGAGTCGTTTTTTTAAGCTTTTTGATGCGGGTTAATTTCATCAATCCATAACCCAGCGATACCAGGGCGACGAGACTTCCCACTTATCTGATTCCAAAGCTTCTAGCTGTAGCGCACTGGGAAGAGCGCCAGCCTCTAACCTCAATCGAACCTGGGCCTCATACTCGACCTCAGGCATCAGCTGCTCCGCATTAAACACCGCCAAATCCATAATGATTCCCGCGGCAGTGAGCACTTGTTCTAATGTGTCAAAGTTTTTGTCCCGCCCCCTCAATTTATCCCGTATATGATATTGACGAGTAAGTACATTATACGAAAGCCGATACGGTAAAGACGCCTCCACCACTGTTTGGTCCCAAATATTCCACCTTTGTCGCATGACATTAAAATCAAGAACAAACGGTAGCGCGATTCCTTTATGAAGAGCGTCCTGAATAATCGGACTTAGATCTATATTGAAGGTGGCGTCCAAAGAAAATGTGGCGTCGTTTTGCTGCAGCTTGACGGACTGCACAATGATTCCTTCCGCAAAAGCGCTCGTCGTACACGAATAAATAATAGCTAATCGCAGAACTACTGCGATCCAATTATTTCTTTTCAAAAAGTACGTGAAAAAATCCATCATGACTATCGTTTGGCAAAATCAAGTGGCCATTATGCGCTTCATATTCAGCGTCGATCTTTGCGTCTGTCTGCTCGTTCAAAAACCATCGCACTTGTTTTTCATTTTCCTCGGGAAAGATCGAGCATGTTGTGTACAACAATTTACCACCCTTAGCCAAAACCTTCCAGGCTGCGCGCATCAATGCACGTTGTTGGCGAACAAAACTATCTATGTCTGTTTCTCTTCTCAGCCACTTGACGTCCGGATGTCGGCGCACGACTCCGGAGGCGCTGCAAGGAGCATCCAACAAAACCCGATCATAAACCTCAGCATCCCACCAACTTTCTATATTGGTCGCATCGGCCACTTGTGTCTTGGCAGTCAAATCAAGTCTGAGTAAGTTCTCTTCTACTCTCAACAACCTTGTCGCATCTTTATCGAGCGCCGTTAGATGTACGTCCTCTAACTCAAGTATATGACATGCCTTTCCTCCTGGCGCCGAGCACGCATCAAGCACCTTGTGTCCTGGTTGTAAATCTAATCGGCTTGCTGTTGTTTGAGCGCCCACGTCCTGAACAGACACTAATCCATCAAAAAATCCTGGTATCTGATGTACCGAAACGGGCTCATTTAAAATTACTGCCGCGTTTGCAGTAATGTTTTCTGGTAGCCGCCAGCTCACTTGTTGCTGTTCTAATGTTTTCAAATATTGCTCTAGTGAAATACGACGCGTATTCACTCGAAGCGCTAGGTTCGGGTGTTGCAAGCTGGATGCAAAGATCATTGCCGCTTGGTCAGGATATTCTCGACGCAACTTTTCTATCCACCACGCTTGGTGCTGCAAGCTTGCGGCATCATTTTTAGCAGCAGCCGCTCTAATATCCCCACATTGCCTGAGATAATTACGAAGAACGCCGTTGACTAAACCTGACAGCTTTGTAAATCCCAGTTGCTTCGCCGCGGAAACGGAGGCATTCACCACCGCATGATCAGCCGCTCGGGTGAATTCAATCAGATAAATCGCAACGAGGAGCAAATTCACAAGACCATTTGGCCTCTTCGTAACCAGTTGATCAAGTGAAAACTCAAGATAACCTAAGTAGCGCAGGGCACCGTAAACCGTATTTTTTACCGCCGCTTGGTCGCCCCGTGAACTTATTTTCCCCATTTCTTGAGGGAAAACCGTCTTGAGACTTTGGCCCAACTTGACCCTTGTGACACACGCCTGAGCGACAAGTTGAATATCAATCATGATTCAAAGTTATTTAAATTCATGACCAACCTTCAAGCCAAAGGCTCTGGCATATTCGGCCGCTGATGATTTTTTTCCCCCCGGCCTTTGAATCACGCGGACTTTTAGCGCTCCTCTCTTGCAGGCAACAACAAATCCATCTTGCGCTAGCTCAATCACTGTACCTGGTTCACTTTGTGAGTTTCTTTGATCTAGAGCTATAGTTTCCCAAATTTTAATTCGACTCTCTCCCCAAAAAGTATGCGCGCCCGGCACTGGATCCATAGCCCGCACCAATCGGTCTATTTCTGAACTAGTGGCCGTCCAATCGATCAAAGCGTCATCATTATTTATTTTATGTGCATACGAAACATGGGAGCCCGCCTGTTGAACGACCGGTATGCGGCCATCCAAATCAGACAGCGTGTGGATGAGAGCCTCGGCGCCAAGGTCCGCCAGGGTGTTGTGTAATGACTTAGCGGTATCATTAGCCACGATCGGGATGCGGCGTTCACAAAAGACAGGCCCAGTATCTAGACCCTCCTCCATTTGCATGATACAGACGCCGGTTTCTTTATCCCCAGCCATGATCGCTCGCTGAATCGGTGCGGCCCCTCTCCACCGCGGCAACAATGATGCGTGCACATTAATGCACCCAAAGGGGAAAGCGATAAGGATTTCTTTTGGCACAATCTGTCCAAATGCCACAACAATCATTAAGTCCGCACGCGTCTGCCGAACCCTATCAAGCACTCCTGGAGATTTTAAATTCGCGGGCTGATACGCTTCGATACCCAGACCAATGGCAGTTTTTTTGACCTCGCTAGGCGTCATTGACATGCCGCGCCCGGCGCGACGGTCGGGTTGCGTTATGACTAAAGGTATTTTATGTCCGCTTGCTATAAGGGCTTTGAGACTGACCGCCGAGAATGCAGGTGTGCCTGCAAAAATGATATTCATGTCAACTCTTGGTGGTCGAGGCCTTTTTGCTGCTTTCTTAACTTTTTAATAATCCGCTCTTGCTTAAGTCGAGACAAATATTCAACAAAAACCTTCCCATCTAAGTGGTCGATTTCATGTTGAATACAGACCGCAAGCATCCCATCAGCCTCTAAATCAAATTCTTTTCCTGCTTTGTCTAAAGCTCGAAGTTCGACCCACTCTGACCGCTCTATTCGATCAAAAATACCAGGGACGCTCAAACAGCCTTCTTCAAAAATAATAGCACCCTCTTTCGATCGAATTTCTGGGTTTATTAAGACCAAGAGTTCGTCTCTTGCTTCAGAAATATCAATCACAATAACTCGCTCTTGCACATTAACTTGAGTAGCAGCGAGCCCGATGCCCGACGCAGCATACATGGTTTCAGCCATGTCTTCGACGAGGTGACGGATCTTATCTCCAACAGCAGTTACTGGTTTTGCTGGGATGTGCAGTCTTTCATCAGGATATTGCAATATGTTCAAAATGCTCATTTATTTCGTGAATTGTTTTAATAATAAAAGGTACGCTTCTAACTCGATATTTTAACAAAATCGTTACTGTGATTAGATTCTATTTAAGTTTAAATCCAAAAGTTTGTATCCGACCAATTTAAATCTGGGTTTATTTTTTCCCTACATATTGACTCTAAGTTTACGATAGGACATCCTCTTAACGACAGCTGAAGATATCGTTTAGGTCCGATCAGTGGGAACTTCCTAAACGATCCAACAACTAAGGATTCATATGTTCGACATACTATTTTATCTCGTCGAGAATTTTTTCCCGCACGGCACGCTTCCAGATAACGAAACAATCTCTCGAAAACTGTCTGATGCTGGCTTCGAAGATGAAGATATCTCCGAAGTTCTAGGATGGCTACGTGGGTTTAGCTCTTTTGAGGATCCTAATGCCTATCGAGGAAGCCTAGAAACAATTGACGGGTTTCGGGTTTTTTCTCCCGAGGAAATTCACGGACTTTCAACAAAAGCGCGCGGATTCTTAACGTTTTTAGTCGAATCCCACCTAATTACGGCAAGTCAGCGAGAAATAATCATTGAGCGGGTCATTGCCCTATCCGAGGCCCAAGTAGGGGTTGATGAAATCAAACTGATCGTATTGCTCGCCTTGTGGCACGAACAAGAATCCATAGACGGTATGATGCTAGAACTATTGGCTGCTCGAGACGAATCCAGCCTGCAATAAATGCTATCAAGTTGGCGTAAACCGTTAACTCTTGTATGATCCTGCCAAAATCTCATCGGTAAATCATGGCTCAAAATCTCCTAATAGTCGAATCTCCATCGAAAGCAAGCACTCTTAAAAAGTATTTAGGAGACACGTTTGACATCCTCGCATCTTATGGCCACGTCAGAGACCTTCGGGCCAAAGAAGGAGCTGTCAACACAGATAATGGCTTCACGCTTGATTACGAACTGGTCGCTCGAAACAAAAAACACCTCGATGCGATCACAAAAGCCGTTAAACAGGCAGATACCATTTTTCTGGCGACCGATCCCGATAGAGAGGGAGAGGCGATAGCTTGGCATCTTGCGGAAATACTTCACAGTAAGAAACTGCTAAAAGGCAAGAATCTTAAACGAGTCGTCTTCTATGAAATAACAGAATCTGCCGTACAAGAGGCCATCAACAAGCCCCGAGATATTGCGATGCCGCTAGTCAATGCGCAACAAGCCAGACGAGCGCTAGACCACCTAGTCGGATTTAATTTATCTCCAATTTTATGGCGAAAAATCGCGAGAAACTTGTCCGCCGGCAGAGTGCAAAGTCCAGCTCTGCGCCTAATTGTTGAGCGAGAACAAGAAATAGAACAATTCGATAATGAAGAATATTGGTCTATCCACCTCAAAACAGCCAAGGGAAAACAATCCTTTGAAGCAAAACTAGCAAGCTTTAAAGATACAAAGGTCGAACAGTTTTCGTTCCGAACGGAAAATGAACAGCTGGCGATAATCGAAGAAATAAGAAATAATTCAAACAACGTATTGACGGTTTCTAGAATTTCTCGTAAACCTCGGTCACGATCCCCTGCTGCACCTTTCACGACATCGACACTACAACAAGAAGCAGTGCGGAAGCTCGGGCTAACGGCTAGATCTACCATGAGTGCCGCACAGCAGCTCTACGAAGGTATCGGTATCGGCGGGTCTATTGAAGGCCTAATCACCTATATGCGTACAGACTCAATGGCGCTATCGGGCGAGGCGATCAATGACATCAGAAAATACGTCTCTACCAATTTTTCGGCCGATTACCTTCCAGCAAAACCTGTTGTCTACAAGACAAAATCAAAAAATGCTCAAGAAGCTCATGAGGCAATACGTCCGACATCAATCAGTCGTACGCCAGAATCTTTAAAACCATTTCTTCGCCCCGATCAAGCAGCCCTTTATGAAATGATTTGGAAACGAACCGTCGCCTCACAAATGGCGGCGGCTAAATTTGACACAACAAGCGTTGACTTAGAAACAAAACCAACTGGAACCCTATTCCGTGCAAATGGGCAAATATTGGTTTTCCCTGGATTTATGTCGGTTTATCTAGAGGGCGCAGACGACGCTGTGGTTGAAAGCGAATCTAAGCTACCCGAGCTTTCCGAAAAGGATGTGCTGTCCATAGAAGATATTTTTGGCGAACAACACTTTACCCAGCCACCACCACGTTATTCTGAAGCCAGTATAGTCAAAATACTGGAAGAATACGGTATTGGCAGGCCGTCAACTTATGCGAATATCATCTCGACCCTTGTAGAGAGAGGTTATGCTGTTTTAGACAAAAAACGATTTATCCCCACAGATGTCGGACGCATTGTTAATAATTTTTTAACTACTCATTTCGATACTTATTTAGATTATAGTTTTACGGCTGATCTCGAAGCTGAATTAGACGAGGTCTCTAACGGAAAACTTGATTGGGTCAAAGTCATAGGCAAATTTTGGAAATCTTTCTCCGAACAGATTGAAATGAAGTCTGGAGCAAGCAGAGGTATTCCGCTACCCGGGGCTGAAAATCCGATTCGCGCCTGGAAAGAATTTTCAAGACAAATTACAACGACGGATTGGGTCGAAAATAAAAAACCTGAAGACTGCCCAAAATGCTCTAGTCCTGTTCTTCTTCAGAACAGCTCGAGAGGACTCTTTGTCGGTTGTAGCGGTTATCCAAAATGTGACTTCACGGAACCATTCGGCACGGGACCGATTCAAAAAGAACCTCTTTTGCTTGGCCAAGACCCAGACTCTTCAAAATCTATTTTCCTGCTAAGCGGGCCTTACGGGCCATACGTACAAATTGGAGAAACGCCTCCCCAAGGATCAAAGGAAAAGAAACCTAAGCGCGGTACTTGGCCAAAAGATGCTCCCTTTCCTTTTGAGGCTAGCGAGGAGGCTTTTGCAACGGCACTCAAGGCACTAAGCCTGCCAAGAAATATCGGACTGCATCCCGAAACACAGAAGCCTGTAGAGGCAAATATCGGGCGTTTCGGGCCTTATCTAAAGCATGATGGCGGCTTCAAATCGATACCCAAGACTGACAGCGTTTACGATGTTGCCTTAGACAGAGCGGTCGAGCTTCTCGCGCAAAAAGGAACATCTAGCGGAAGAGCATTAGGTGATCACCCGACCGACAAAAAGCCTATCTCGGTTAGAAGTGGCCGTTATGGGCCATACGTCAAATATGGTTCTGTCAATGCGACCATTCCAAAAGACCTAGACCCGGATACCATCACGCTTGACGAAGCGGTTATATTAATCAACCAGAAACTGGAAAAGTCGCCGCAAAAAGCAACCAAAAAAGCTACAGCGAAGAAACCAGCAGCGAAGAAACCAGCAGCGAAGAAACCAGCAGCGAAGAAACCAGCAGCGAAGAAACCAGCAGCG
>Ga0208414_1000065_pt1 | contig 118541 bp, 115 predicted proteins | sample AntAceMetag02UKE_FD_184770 | JGI IMG/M metagenome (GOLD analysis project Ga0208414, IMG submission 184770) | Saline lake microbial communities from Ace Lake, Antarctica - Antarctic Ace Lake Metagenome 02UKE (SPAdes) (version 2) | ecosystem: Environmental > Aquatic > Non-marine Saline and... | reverse complement strand
CCCTTGCGGGCCAGCGGTCATGTAGAGACCGCACAAACAGGCCGAATACATGACCGCTCCAGACCAAACGTCGACGCTGCATTTTCGCACTTGCCCAACGGGGGCCGTCCATACATGACGGCAATGAGGGGGAAGGCGCGCTCGCGGACTTCATGACGACGAAGGGGGAACAGGACCCGATCCCTGACCTGATGGCGACCACGAGCGCGCGCCTTGCCCCACCCTGTCGTCATCCCGGCCAAGCGCAGCGCGAGCCGGGACCCACCCGCCGCTCCGTCGGTCACTCGGCCAGCCCGGCCTCGGCTTGGCGGTTGAGGTGCGCGACCAGATCGGACGGCAGCTTCAGGCGATGCGCCAACGCCTCCAGGTAGGCCTTCTCGGCCGGATGGTCGGGGTCGATGGCGAGGCGCGAGGCGATGTACAGCTCGGCCGCCTGCTCCGGAGTGGCCACGGCCGCCGCCAGACCGGCCATCTCGACCGGCTTGCCGAGGGCGTCGAACACGAAACCCTTGGCCTCGGCGTCGAGACCCATGCGCTCCACCTGCTCGAACAGCCGCGCCTGCTCGGCGGCGTCGACATGGCCGTCGGCCTTGGCGGCGCCGATCATGGCGCGGACCAGGGTCAGCTCGAACGGCCCGCCGTCGGCGGCCGGGGCGGCGTCGGGCAGGAATTGCGGCTCGGTCGCCGCCACATCGGCCTGGGTTGCGGCCGGGGCGGTGCCCGCCGCCTTGCCCTGCTGCCAGTTCTGGTAGGCCTTGTAGGCCAGCACCGCGAGCGCCGCGGCGCCGCCGTAGCCGACCGCGCCGCCGGCCATCTTGCGCACCTTCTTGCTGCCCAGCAGCACGCCGAGCAGGCCGCCCGCGGCCGCCCCGCCGGCAAAGCCGCCGACCCCGCCGAACGCGTCGAGCTTCTGCTTTGCCATGCCACTGCCCTGCGACAGCATGGTCTTGGCGTCGCCGCCAAGGAACTGCTCGAGCAATCTGGTGGGGTCCATGGAGTCCTCTGGAGTGTTCGAATGACTTCGTCAGATGGGGAAGGCCACAACCGACGTCAACGGCCGCCATGCGTCCAGGCCACACCAGGCCTGCGCGAGTACTTCGGAATCTCCTTGACCCCCGGGAGCCCTGTCCCCATTGTCCCGTCACCAACGGCTGGGTAGCGGCGGGGGAAACCCTCACGCTTCCTGGCCGATCTTTTTGGGGCGTCAGGCCGCCCCGTTTGGAGGTGCTTGCACCGCACAGTCAGCACGGCAATCGCCCGGCGAAACCCGTGTCGCCCGCCCCCTCGGGGGTGGGCTTTGTTGTCTGCCCATTCCGCTCGTCCCGTAGGGCCCCGCGTGGTCCATGGGGGTGGAGGGTCTAAGGGTAGCTGGGTCAATCTTCTGGTTGGGAGGAGTGAGTGATGGATAAGAAGCTCGCCGCCAAATTGGGGATCGACTCGGCCACTCAGCCGAGCGAGTTCCATGTCGACTACCACACTGCCCGCGAGACCGCCCCGCACGCCGAGGGCGAGGGCAACGTCATACGCCTGCCGTCGGCTGGCGTGACAAGTTCCGACGAGCGTCTCGACCACTTCGTGAAGAAGGACGGGCTGACCTTCGCCGGCACCCACCTGATCATCGATTTGTGGGGAGCCAAGCGTCTCGACGAACTCGAGCACATCGAGACCGCGTTGAAGGAATGCGTAACCGCCGCCGGAGCCACGCTTCTGCACATCCACCTCCACCACTTCTCGCCCAACGGCGGAGTGTCGGGCGTGGCGGTGCTGGCGGAATCGCACATCTCGATCCACACGTGGCCGGAGTGCGGCTACGCGGCGCTCGACGTGTTCATGTGCGGCGACGCCAGGCCACACGCCGCCATCGAGGTGCTGAAGCAGGCGTTCTCGCCGGCTGCCGTCAACCTCGGCGAGCACAAGCGGGGCATGGTGGTATGAGCGATTGGTTCACGGAGACGCTGCACCCCTGGTTGGCGCAGCGTCTTCGGATCGACCGCGTGCTGTTCCGCGACAAGACCGATCACCAGGACCTGATCATCTTCGAGAACGAGCGCTTCGGCCGGGTCCTGACGCTCGACGGCGTGGTGCAGACCACCGAGGGCGACGAGTTCGTCTATCATGAGATGATGGCACACGTGCCGATCATGGCGCATGGCGACGCGCGCCGTGTCCTCATCATCGGCGGCGGTGACGGCGGCATGGCCCGCGAGGTGCTGAAGCACCGGGTGGTCGAGGCCCTGACCATGGTCGAGATCGACCGCGGCGTCGTCGACATGAGCCGCGAGCACCTGCCGTCGCTGTCGGCGGGCGCCTTCGACGACCCGCGCCTGGACCTGGTGATCGCCGACGGCGCCCGCTATGTCGCCGAAACCGGCAACTCTCCCACGGGCGCTCGGTTCGACGTGATCATCGTCGATTCCACCGACCCGATCGGCCCGGGCGAGGTTCTGTTCACCGCCGAGTTCTACGGCGACTGCAAGCGCTGCCTGACCGCTGGCGGCATTGTGGTGACCCAGAATGGCGTGCCGGCCCTGCAAGGCTGGGAGGTCACCAACTCCTACCGGCGGCTCGGCCAGTCGTTCGCCGACGTCGGCTTCTACGTGGCGGCGGTGCCGACCTACCAGGGTGGCTTCATGGCGCTGGGGTGGGCGAGCGACGACCCGGCCAAGCGGCGGCACGATGCCGCCGCCATCGAGGCGCGGTTCGCGCCCCTCGGCATCGCCACGCGCTACTACACCCCGGCGATCCACCAAGCCTGTTTCGCGTTGCCGCGGTTCGTCGCCGACCTGATGGCGTAAGCCGGCCCGGCCCGCCGGTCGGTCGTCCGCCGGTCAGTCGGTCAGCAGCTTGCCCGACCGCCCGGCCAGGGCCTGACCGCCGGCGATCTTCGCGATCGTCTCCCCCGGCCACACGAAGCGCAGCGACTTGCGGGCGAACACCATGCCGTCGGTCCCGGCGGCGATCTCGATGCGGCCTTCGGCCGGATCGTCGGCGGTCGGGTCGATCAGGTCGGCGATCGGCTGACCGGCCACCACCTCGGCGCCGAGCGGCACGCGGTAGCTGACGATGCCCGGCAGTGGCGCCTTGACGATCTCCATCCCGGCGAGCGGGGTGGCCGGCCGCGGCAACTCCGGCACCGGGCCCGGATCGCCGCCGATCACCCCGCGATGCTGCAGGAACCGGTAGATCCGGTCGGCGTCCTCCTCGGCCAGCGCATCGCCGACGTCGCCGCGGCCGCGCAGCTCGACGGTGGCCGACAGGCAGGCCGGCGGGATCGGCACCGCGCCGCCGAAGCGGGTGCGCAGATCGAACCATGGCTTGCTCAGCGATTCGTCGAACGGGTTGCCGCCGGATTCGTTGGCCAGCATGGTCACCGGGCTGCCGAGAAACGCCGGCAGGTCGGCGGCCTCCGGCCAGGACTGCTCGGGCATGTAGACGTGGAAGGTGGCGTCGTCGTCGCAGTGCAGGTCGAGCACAATGTCGGCGTCGCAGGCGAACCGCATCAGCGTCAGCCGCAGATACGCCCCCTCACCCTCGGCCCGCGCCGCGCGGTCGGCCAGGATTTCGCCGAAGGCGTCGCGAATCAGCGCGACGTTGGTGGCGGCTTTCGGACCAAGCCGGCCGTCGACCATGTCGCCGATCGCGCCGGCGACGTCGGGATACTCCCGGTTGAAGTTGCTGCCGTCGGCGAGGCTGGTGCGGCCGATCATCTGGCCGCGCAGCTGTTGCGACTGGCCGATCGGGTTGGCGACCGGCACCAGCACGATCTGACCCAGCAACGGGTCCTCGCCGGCGTCGAGGCGGCGGATCAGATGGTGCAGGACCAGAAGGCCCGGCAGTTCGGCGGCGTGCAGGCCGGCCTGCAGGTAGGCCTTGGGTGCGGCGTCCGGGTCGCCGTAGGCGTGCACCGTCAGATGGCGCTCGGTGCCGAGGCTCATCGGCGGAAGCGGAAAGCGCGAGACGATGCGGGTCATGAATTCTCCCCCCTGGACGCACCCGGTCGGCTGAGCCGGCATTCGGCGGACCGGGGGCGATGCTGTCAAGGCTTCCGGGGGCTGCAACCTCGGCCGAGCATGGTATCGTCGCCGCCGTCCCACGACCTCGACGCCGATGACCGACGCCCTCGACTCCCTCACCCCGCCCTCGCCGGCCGTCTCGATCCTGATCGTCGCGTGGCAATCGGGCGAGCATCTGGCGCGTTGCCTGGCGGCGCTCGACACTCAGCGGCTCAGGGACTTCGAGGCCGTGCTGATCGACAACGCCTCGAGCGACGGCGCGGTCGACCGTGTTGCCCCGCGCGCCTGGCTCCGGGTCGAGCGTTCCCCGATCAACCTCGGCTTCGCTGCCGCCAACAACCGGGCGGCGGCGCTGGCGGGCGGCAGGTACCTCGTCACCCTCAATCCCGACGCCTTCCCCGAACCGGGTTGGCTGGCGGCGCTGGTCGCCGCCGCCGGCCGCCATCCGGAGGCCGCTTCGGTCGCCTCGGTGCAATTGCTGGACGCCGATCCGGAACGGCTCGACGGCATCGGCGACCCGCTCCACGCGATCGGCGCCGCCTGGCGCGGGGGCCGGCTGCGGCCAGCCCGCCCGGTCGCCGAGAGCGCGGTGTTCGGCGTGTGCGCCGCGGCCGCCCTGTACCGGCGCGATGCCTTCCTGGACGCAGGCGGGTTCTGCGAGCGGTTGTTCTGCTTCTACGAAGACGTCGACCTGTCGGCACGGCTTCGCCTCGCCGGCTGGACGGCGGTGGTGACGCCCGGCGCCGTGGTCCGCCACGTCGGGTCGGCCTCGGCGCCCTCGGCGTTCGTGTTGCGCCACGCTACCCGCAACCGGGTCTGGGTCTACCTGCGGGTCATGCCGTGGTCGGTGCTGGCCGCGACACTGCCGGCGGCGGCGCTGATCTGGGCGGCAGCCGCCGCGCGCGACACGCTGACCGGTCGCGGGACCGCCCGGCTGGGCGCGCTCCGCGAGGCGTTCGCCGGTCTGGCGGCAACGCTGTCGGAGCGCCGGACGATCCAGTCGGCACGGCGCGCCTCGGCGGGCGCCTTCGCCCGCGCCCTGACCTGGTCGCCGCTCACCTATCTGCGGCGCGACCTGGACCTCCGCCGGCTGCCGGACCTGCCGGCGCGGGTGGTGCTGCCGCCCGCCGACGGGGCGCGGGTGGTGGCGGTGATCGTCAGCTATCAGCCCGACGACGCCCTTGACCGCGTCCTGGACGCCGCCCTCGCCCAGGCCGATCGGGTCGTGCTGGTCGAGAACGGCTCGGGCCCCGCGGTGCGCGAGCGGCTGATGGCGCGCGCCGCGGACGACGACCGGCTGGTCCTGATCGTCAACCCCGACAACCTTGGCCTGGCGGCGGCGCAGAACCAGGGGCTGGAGGCGGCGCGCGCCGCCGACGCCGACTGGATCCTGCTGCTCGACGACGACAGCGTCCCGGCCGACGGCATGGTCCGGGCCATGATCGACGTCTGGACGAGCCTTCCCGGCCGCGATCGGGTGGGGTTGCTGACGCCCCGGTTGACCGATCCCGAGGGGACGCTTCGGCCGTACCTGCTGACCGCGCGCGGTCGCTTCGATCTGGCGCGAACGGCGCTCGTCGCAGGGGCGATCGCCCGCGACGGCGTGTTCGCGATCGCCTCCGGCAGCCTGGTGCGGGCCGGGGTGCTGGACGTCGTCGGCGACATGGACCCGCGGTTCTTCATCGACTACGTCGACATCGAGTTCAGCTTGCGGCTGCGCCGGGCCGGGTTCGAGATCGTCGGGGTCGGCGACGCGATTCTCCGCCACCGCCTGGGCGAGGTGCGCACGGTGCGCGCGCTCGGGCGGACCCGCACGCTGAGCACCCACGATGCCTGGCGCCGGCGGTATATCCACCGCAACCGGGTGCGGGTCTGGCGCCGCCACGGCGCGGTCTGTCTCGGCTGGCTCGCCTTCGACGTCGCGGCGGCGGCCTACGACGTCTGGAAGGCGCTGGCCTACGAGGACGACCGCGCGGCGAAGCTGCGGGCGATCGCGCGCGGTTTCGCGGAGGGCTGGCGGGACTGAGGGTGGCCGGGCCGAGGGGCGCCGGGACCGAGGAGCGCCGTCAGGCTTTCGGCGGTGTCCACCAGCCGGAACGCTCCATCAGCCAGGTCGCGGTCAGCGGCACCGCCCGCACCGCCAGCCGCAGGAAGATCGCCAGGCTGATGAGCCGCAGCGCCATGTCCGGGTATTGCGGCCGGAAATGCTTGCTGAAGTATTTCGTGACGCTGACCGATTTGTGCCACTCGACCACCAGCGGGAAGACCCGGCTGGTGCCCTTCACATGGGTCACGGCGGCGTCCGGCACGTACAGGATCTGGCCGCCGGCCTTCTGCACCCGGAAGCAGAAATCCACGTCCTCGACGTGCAGGAAATAGTCCTCGTCCATGCCGCCGACCCGGTCGTAGACCGCCCGCGGCATCAGCATGAAGGCGCCGGAGATGCACTGAACCGAGGTGATCTCGTCGGACGGCTCAGTCTCGTTCAGGTTCAGGCGCTGGAAATGCGGATGGTTCGGCATCAACCGGTCGAGCCGGAACTGCTCCACCAGGCACGTCCAGGGGGTCATCAGGTTGCGCCGGCCGCCACGCTGCTCGGTGCCGTCGGCGTTCTCGATCCGGACCGTCAGCGCCGCCGCGGTCGGGTTGCCGGCCAGAACCTCCAGGCCACGGGTCAACACGCCGGGGCGCAGCACGCAATCGGGGTTGAGCAGCAGCAGGTGGCTGCCACTGGCGGCCTTGGCGCCGATGTTGCAGCCCCGCGAGAACCCGACGTTGCCGTGCCCACGCACGATTCGGAGGCGGTCGTTGGCGGCCGCCAGCGCATCCACGGCCCGCCGCGTTTCGGCGGAGTTGCCGTTATCGACCAGCACGACGCAGTCGACACAGCCCTCGGAGAGCGCCGCCTTCAGGCTCTCAATCAGCACCGGTCCGGTGCGGAACGAGACCATCACCACCGAGCACGTCGCCACGGCCTCCGTACCGGGCTTCGGCCGCCTGCCCTCGCTCGCGACCGCCGGCTTCGGTCGGTACGGGACGATCTGGGAATGGTCGGTATTAGGCAGTGGTTGAATATTCAAGGCCATGCCGATCTTTCGCGAGGACACTCCCGGCCACCTTGAGACCCAGGAGTGTGTCGTTCTATTCCCGTCGCTCTGTCAAACTTCGTTTCAAGTCTAGCACAGGCACATCGAGACACGAAACGCGCAAGCCCGCCATATCTATCCCTCGCCCTCACCGCGGCCCCTAGCCGCGGCGCCGTCTGGCTGCTGGCGCCCGTCGGCAGTTGTCGCGGCTTCAAGCCGCGTGCTATAGCCGCGGCATCTCAAGTCCGATCCGGAGACAGAGGCGTGCAGGTCGAGTCGCTCGCGATCCCCGACGTCAAGATCATCACGCCCCGGCGGTTCGGCGACCATCGCGGTTTCTTCTCGGAAACCTACAGCAAGCCGGCTTTCGAGGCGGTGGGCCTCGATCTTGACTTCGTTCAGGACAACCACTCCTTGTCTGCGTCGGTCGGGGTGCTGCGGGGTCTGCACTTCCAGGTGCCGCCGTTCGCCCAGGACAAACTGGTTCGGGTCATCCGTGGCCGGATTTTCGACGTCGCCGTCGACATCCGCCGCGGCTCGCCGACCTACGGACGCTGGGTCGCTGCCGAGATCTCGGCGGCCGCCTGGAACCAGATCCTGGTCCCGGTCGGTTTCGCCCACGGCTTCGTGACGCTCGAACCCGACACCGAGGTGGTTTACAAGGTCACCGCGCCATACGCGCCGGAGCACGACCGGGGCTTGGCCTGGGACGACCCCGACCTCGCGATCGCCTGGCCGCTCGACGGGGTCGAGGCGATCCTGTCCGAGAAGGACACCCGCCACCCCCGGCTGGCTGACCTGCCCGCCGCTTTCTCGCTTTGAGGACCGCGCCAATGCCGCTGCCGCAGACCATCCTGGTGACCGGCGGGGCCGGCTTCATCGGCTCGGCGGTGGTCCGGCTGCTGATCGCGGAGACCACGGCCCGGGTGATCAACCTGGACAGCATGACCTACGCCGCCAGCGGGACCGCACTCGCTTCGGTCGACGGCGACCCGCGTTACGCGTTCGAGCGCGCCGACATCCGTGACGCCGACGCGCTGGCCGCCGCCTTCGCGCGCCACCGCCCGGACGCCGTCATGCACCTGGCGGCGGAATCCCATGTCGACCGGTCGATCGACGGGCCCGAGGACTTCATCCAGACCAACGTGGTCGGCACGTTCCGCCTGCTGCAGGCGGCGCGCGCCCATTGGGAGACCCTGGACGGACCAGTACGGGCGGCGTTCCGGTTCCACCACGTCTCGACCGACGAGGTGTTCGGCTCACTCGGGCCGGACGGCTACTTCACCGAGCATACCGCCTACGACCCTCGCTCGCCCTACTCGGCCTCGAAGGCCGCGTCCGACCACCTGGTGCGCGCCTGGGGCGAGACCTACGGGCTGCCGGTGGTGCTGTCGAACTGCTCGAACAACTACGGTCCCTACCATTTTCCCGAGAAGCTGATCCCGAAGATGATCCTGATGGGGCTGCGCGGCGACCCGCTGCCGGTCTACGGGGACGGCTCGAACGTCCGCGACTGGCTGTACGTCGAGGACCACGCCCGCGCCCTGTGGACGGTGCTCAGCCAGGGCCTCCCCGGCGAGAGCTACAACGTCGGCGGGCACAACGAGAAGACCAATCTCGAGGTCGTCCAGACCATCTGCGATCTCCTCGACAAGCACGCGCCGCGGGCCGACGGGGTGTCCCGGCGCAGCCAGATCAGCTTCGTCACCGACCGTCCCGGTCACGACTTCCGCTACGCCATCGACCCCGGGAAGATCGACCGCGAGCTTGGCTGGACCCCGCGCGAGACCTTCGAAAGCGGGATCGAGAAGACCGTCCGCTGGTACCTGGACAACGGCGACTGGTGGCGGCCGATCCTGCAGCGCCAGGACGCGCTGGCGCGCGTCGGGACCACCAGCGCCCGCAAGGCGGGCTGACCATGCGGATCCTGGTCACCGGCATCACCGGCCAGGTCGGCGGCGCGCTCGCTGCCCGGCCGGCTCCCGAGGGGACCACCTGGATCCCAGCCGGCCGCGACCGGCTCGACCTGTCGGCGCCGGAGACGATTGCCGGCGCGCTTGCCGCGCTGGCGCCCGACGCCGTGGTCAACCCGGCCGCCTACACCGCCGTCGACGCCGCCGAGACCGACCGCGAGACGGCCTTTCGGGTGAACCGCGACGGGCCGGCGGCGCTGGCGGCCGCCTGCGCCGCGCGCGGCATCCCGCTGATCCACGTCTCGACCGACTACGTGTTCGACGGCTCCGGCACCCGGCCATACCGGACCGACGACCCGGTGGCGCCGCTCGGCGCCTACGGTGCCTCCAAGGAAGCCGGCGAGCAGGCAATCCGCGCCGCGCTCGCCGATCACGTCATCCTGCGGACCGCCTGGGTCTACGCCGCCGAGGGCAAAAACTTCGTCAACACCATGCTGAGGGTCGGCGCCGAGCGCGACGAGCTGCGCGTGGTCGCCGACCAGCGCGGCACGCCTACCCCGGCGGGCGACATCGCCGCCGCCATCGCGACCGTGCTGGCGGCGCGGCGCGGCGGCGTGGCGGTGCGGGGAACCTTCCACTACACCGCCGCCGGCGAGACCACCTGGAACGGCCTGGCCGAGGCGGTGTTCCGCCGCGCCGCACAGCACTGGGGACGGCGCCCGGTGGTCCACGCCATCGGCACGGCCGACTACCCGACGCCGGCGGCACGCCCGGCCTACTCGGTTCTCGACAACACCGCGCTCGACGCCGCCCTGTCCGGCTTCGCGCCCGTGCCGCGCCGGTCCTGGGAGGCGGCGCTGGAAGCCGTGCTCGACGACCGGCTCGGCCGGCTTACGGAGACCACTCGATGAAGGGCATCATCCTGGCCGGCGGTTCCGGCACCCGGCTGTACCCGCTGACCCTGGTGGCCAGCAAGCAGCTGCTGCCGGTCTACGACAAGCCGATGATCTACTACCCGCTGACCACCCTGATGCTGGCCGGTGTGCGCGAGATCCTGGTGATCACCACGCCGCAGGACCAGCCGGCGTTCCGGCACCTGCTCGCCGACGGATCGCAATGGGGGTTGCGCCTAGAGTACGCGATCCAGGAGGCGCCGAACGGGCTGGCCGAGGCGTTCATCATCGGCCGCGACTTCGTCGGCGCCGACACCGCGGCCCTGGTCCTCGGCGACAACATCTTCTACGGCCACGGCCTGACCGAGGTGATGCAGAGCGCCGCCGCGCGCAGCTCCGGCGCCACCGTGTTCGGCTACTACGTCAGCGACCCCGAGCGCTACGGCGTGGTCAGCTTCGACGCGGCGGGGACGGCCACCGAGATCGTCGAGAAGCCGGCCGCGCCGAAATCCAACTGGGCGGTCACCGGGCTGTACTTCTACGACAACGACGTGCTCGACATCGCCCGCGACATCGCGCCGTCGGCGCGCGGCGAACTGGAGATCACCGACGTCAACCGGGTGTATCTGGAGCGCGGCGACCTGTCGGTCGAGAAGCTCGGCCGCGGCTACGCCTGGCTCGACACCGGCACCCACGACTCGCTGCTGCAGGCCTCGGAGTTCGTGCGCACCGTCGAGGCCCGCCAGGGCCTGAAGATCGCCTGCGTCGAGGAGATCGCCTATTTCATGGGCTACATCGACGCCGAGCAGGTCTTGCGGCTCGCGGCACCGCTCGCCAAGTCCGGCTACGGGGAATACCTGAGACGCCTCGTGAGGTGATCGCATGCGCAGCCTGATCGCCGTCCTGGCGCTGGTGGCGGGGCTGTCGTTCGGCGGCGCGTTCTGGCTGGTCTATGAGGGCTACCGCTCCGACGACCGGCCGAGCCCGGCGGCGGCCGAGACCCGGATCGAGCCGACGCCCGTAGCCGAGCCGGTCCCCGAGGCCGCCTCGCCCGACCTGGCGCTCGCTCCGGCGCCGGCGCCTGCCCCGGCCCCAGTGGCTTCCCCTGGCCCGGTGGCTTCCCCTGGCCCGGCGGCTTCCCCTGCCGCCGAGCCGCAGCCCCGAGCCGCCGCAGCCGCCCCGATCGCCGCCCTGGCGGCCCGGCCCTCGCCGTTTCCGCTCGCGCTGCCGATCGACTGCCGGCCCGGCGAGGATTGCTGGGTGATCAACCACGTCGATCTCGACCCCGGACCCGGGCGCCGCGACTACCGCTGCGGGGCGATGAGCTATGACGGCCACAAAGGCACTGATTTCGCGCTGCGGAGCCTGGCGCGGCTGGCCGACGACGTCGCGGTGCTGGCGGCCGCGGCCGGCAAGGTGGTCGGCGTGCGCGACGGCATGGCCGACGTCAGCATCGCGACCACCGGCCGCGAGTCGGTCAAGGACAAGGAATGCGGCAACGGCGTGCGGGTCGAGCATCCCGGCGGCTGGACCACGCAGTACTGCCACCTGAAGCGCGGCAGCGTGGCGGTGCGCTCGGGCGACAGCGTCGCCACCGGCCAGCGGCTCGGGGCCGTCGGGCTGTCGGGGATGACCGAGTTCCCGCACGTGCACATCACCGTCGAGAAGGACCGCGCCGTGGTCGACCCGTTCCGCGGTCTCGACGGCGGCCCGCAATGCGGCCCGGGCGACACCCCGCTGTGGAACGCCGACGCCCGGCGCGCCCTGGTCGACCACGCCCCGATCCTGCTGGATGCCGGGTTCGGCACCGGTGCCGTCGAGAGGGCCGACGCCGAGGCCGGGACGGCGGCGCGCGAGGCCGCCGGCGGCGACGCCGAGGCCCTGGTGGTGTGGAGCCGGATCGCCGGCGTCGAGCCCGGCGACCGCCTCGCGACCATCATCACCACGCCGGACGGTCGCGAGTTGTTCGCCGACCGGTGGACCGCCGACCAGACCCGCATCGTGCAGTTCCGGTTCGTCGGCAAGAAGCGGCCCGCCGGCGGCTGGCCGCCGGGCCAGTACACCGGCCGGGTGGTGCTGGAGCGCGAGGGCCGACCGCCCCGCGAACGGGTGGTGAGCATCCGGATCGCCGGCTAGCGGCAACGCGCGGCCTGTTGACGCGCGGCCTGCCGCGTGTCACTTGGGCGCGCCCCGTACCGTCGCCGCCGACGCGGCCTTCAGTGCGTGCGCTGCCCGTTCCGACGACCGAGCGAGATCATGCACCGCTACCGCTCCCACACCTGCTCCGCCCTGCGCGACACCCATGTCGGCGAAACGGTTCGCCTGTCCGGCTGGATCCACCGCCGCCGCGACCACGGCCAGCTCGTGTTCATCGACCTGCGCGACCACTACGGCATCACCCAGTGCGTGACCGACGTGGAGGACCCGGCGTTCCAGGAGGTCGAGAAGGTCCGCCTGGAATCGGTGGTGTGCATCACCGGCCGGGTCGTCAAACGCTCGCCCGAGACGATCAACGCCAGGCTGGCAACCGGCGAGGTCGAAGTTCGGATCGACAGCTTCGAGGTGCTCTCGGCCGCCGACCAAGTGCCGCTGCAGGTCAATTCCGAGGAGGACGCCGGCGAGGACATCCGCCTGCGCTACCGATACCTCGACCTGCGCCGCGAGAAGGTGCACCGCAACATCATGCTGCGCTCGGCGGTGATCGCCTCGATCCGCCGCCGCATGGTCGAGCAGGGCTTCACCGAGTTCCAGACGCCGATCCTGACGGCCTCCTCGCCCGAGGGCGCGCGCGACTTCCTGGTGCCGTCGCGCCTGCACCCGGGAAAGTTCTACGCCCTGCCGCAGGCGCCGCAGCAGTTCAAGCAGCTGCTGATGGTGTCGGGCTTCGATCGCTACTTCCAGATCGCCCCCTGCTTCCGCGACGAGGACAGCCGCGCCGACCGCAGCCCGGGCGAGTTCTACCAGCTCGACCTGGAGATGAGTTTCGTCGAGCAGGAGGACGTGTTCGCCGCGGTCGAGCCGGTTCTAGCCGGGGTTTTCGAGGAGTTCTCGGCCGACAAGCGGGTGCCCGGCCCGTTCCCGCGCATCGCCTACCGCGACGCCATGCTGAAATACGGCTCCGACAAGCCGGATCTGCGCATCCCGATCGAGATCGCCGACGTCTCCGAGCTGTTCCGCGGCTCCGATTTCGCGATCTTCGCCAAGATCGTTGATGGCGGCGGCGTGGTGCGCGCCATCCCGGGGCCGAAATGCGGCAGCCGGGCGATCTGCGACCGCATGAACTCCTGGGCCCAGGACCAGGGCGCGCCGGGCCTCGGCTACATGATCTTCGCCGAGGGCGAGGCGCGCGGCCCGATCGCCAGCCGCCTGCCGGCCGACAGCATCGCCGCGATCAAGGCGGCCACCGGCATGGGCGACGGCGACGCGGTGTTCTTCTCGGCGGGCAAGCCGGGCGAAGCCGCCAAGCTGGCCGGCCAGGCCCGCGTCAAGCTCGGCAACGACCTCGACCTGGTCGAGAAGGACGTCTACCGGCTGTGCTGGATCGTCGATTTCCCGATGTACGAGCTCGACGAGAAGACCGGCAAGATCGAGTTCAGCCACAACCCGTTCTCGATGCCGCAGGGCGGGCTGGAGGCGCTGGAGACCCAGGATCCGCTCGACATCCTGGCCTACCAGTACGACGTGGTGTGCAACGGCATCGAGCTGTCGTCGGGCGCGATCCGGAACCACCGCCCCGAGATCATGTACAAGGCCTTCGAGGTCGCCGGCTACGGGCCGGAGGTGGTCGACGACAAATTCGCCGGCATGATCAACGCGTTCAAGTTCGGGGCCCCGCCGCACGGCGGCATCGCGCCGGGCATCGACCGCATCGTGATGCTGTTGGCGGACGTGCAGAACCTGCGCGAGGTCATCCTGTTCCCGATGAACCAGCGCGCCGAGGACCTGATGATGAACGCGCCGAACGAGGTGCGGCCGGAGCAGCTCCGCGAGCTCTACATCAAGCTGGCCCTGCCGCCAAAGGCGGCGGGCTGAGGGGCGCGGACGGGCGCTGCATGCCGGGCCGGCGCTACGTCCTCGGGGACCAGGTCGGCCACCTGCTGCGCCGCGCCCACCAGCGCGCCACCCAGATCTTCCTGGAGGGCTTCGAGCCGGCCGCCCTGACGCCGACCCAGTGGGCGGCGCTCGCCCGCCTCGCCGAGGAGGGTACGGCCAGCCAGAACCACCTCGGCCGGATGACCGCCATGGACCCGGCCACCGTCCAGGGTGTGATCCGCCGCCTGGAGGCGCGCGGCCTGGTCGACCGTGAGCCCGACCCCGGCGACCGCCGCCGCACCCGCCTAAAGCTCTCGGCCGAGGGCGCCGACCTGGTGGCGAAGCACACCGGCGACGGCGCCAGGGTCTCGGCCGACACCCTCGCCCCGCTATCCGAGGCCGAGGCGGCGACGTTCATCGAGTTGTTGCGCAAGCTGACGTGACGGCCGCAGCACGAAAAACGGGTGCGCAGCCTGACATTTTACCTGCCATAGTCGGACTTCATTCCTTGGAGGTGGTGGGGGAGGGAGCCTGATGCGCGCACTATGTCAATCTGTTACCCGAGCCGTGGGCCGTCGCGTCATTCACTTCGTGGCGTTTGCAGCGGTGGCCGTCAGTGCCGCAACCGCCGGGGCCGAGACGATCGCCGGCCGCATCGCAATCGACTTCGGCGGTTCGCAGATCTGCCTCGGTGTCATGGGCGAGCCACAGTCAGGGGTTGAGACCACGACTGTTGCCTGCGATTCCGCGCCGAACTGGTCGATAGGGAGCTGGTCGAAGGCGCTCTCCAGTTTCAGGATCGCGTTCGGCACTGGCGGTGACAGTGGCCCCGTCTCCACGAATCTATGCCTCGACGTCGACACCGCCCATCCGACAGAGGGTGAGAAGGTCGGCCTGTATCTCTGCCATCCCAGCACCTCCGTCAATCAGCGCTGGGCCTGGCCCACTCCGCAGGACGGCGAGCGGCCGGACGGCGCAGCCAATCTCGCCTCCTCCAGCCCGCAGAAATGCCTCGCCCCGGCCCAGGAGGGCGCACAGCTCTACGTCGTCGCCTGCAACCCGGCGACGCAGCGTTGGTACATGTTGCCGGCGGCGGTGCAGCCCGCCCAGTCGCAGATGTTTGAGGCACCTGGGACGTTCACCGCTCCCAAGGCCGGAAGGTATCGTGTGCTCGCCATCGGCGGCGGCGGTGGCGGGGCGTTCGACGAGGGTGCCGGCGCAGGATCCGGCTACGTCGTCTATCAGGAGATCCAACTCGCCAAGGACCAAGCCGTGACCGTCACGGTCGGGGCCGGTGGCGCCATTGGTACGAACGCGAACAAGGCCGGGCTGGACGGCCAAGCCACGACCTTCGGGACCCTGTTGACGGCAGCCGGCGGCAAGGGCGGGCCGGGCAGCAACCTGCCGGGTGGTGACGGCGGCTCCGGCGGTGGCGGCGACCCGAATGGCAGCCGCCAGTCCCAAACCGGAGGCTCCGACGGCAGCGACGGCACGAACACCGGTGCCGGCGGAGGTACCGGCCAGGGAGCCCAGGCGTTCAGCGGCTCGTTCGGCAATTTCGTCACGGTTCAGCTGACATCAGGGGCCGGCGGATCGACCAATACCCCCAACGGATCAGGCGGCGGTGGCGGTGGCGGGCTGGTGGTCGGCGACCAGACCCAGGTCAGCGCCGGTCCGAACCAGGCAGACTTCGCCAACGGCGGCCAGGGCTACGGTTCCGGTGGTGCCGGCGGCAGCGGCAGGGGGGCGATGGGCATCCGTGGCGGCAGCCCCGGTGAAGGCGGCTTTCTGATCGTCGAGTGGAACTGACGGCAGAAGCGGAGCCGTGTCCGCGCCGATTGTCCGGCGCGGACACGGCCTGACAGGCTTACGGCGCCGGCGAGTAGTCAACGAGCCGCAGCACCCGGTCCTCGATAACGCCGACCAGCAGACCGCCGGCGGCGGCACCGGCACCGGTCTCCTGCTTGCGGACCCATTCCGGGTCGGCCATGAAGTCGGCCCAGCGCGCCTTCATGGTGGCCTCGTCGGGCCAGGCGATCAGGTAGACGAACTCGGTGCGGGCCGCGGTGGTGGTCTCCCACATCGCGCGGATGTCGAAGCCGTGGTCGCGCATGAGGCGGGCGGCGTGGTCGCGGAACCGAGCGTGGAAGTCGGCCTTGCTGGCCTCGAAGATCCCGTAGATCCGCAGCTGATGGATCATCGGGGGCTCCCTCGTGGGTGGATGCCCGGAACGTGGCGCGGCCCACGCGATACGTCCAATATCGATGACCTGAGCGTTTGATACTCAGGAGGTATCGATGATCGAGCTTCGGCTGCTCCGGCAGTTCGTCGCGGTGGCGGAGGAACTGCACTTCCGCCGCGCCGCCGAACGCCTGCCCATGGCGCAGCCGCCCTTGAGCGCGGCGATCCGGCGGCTGGAAGACGAGATCGGCGCGACGTTGCTGATCCGCGGCAGCCGGCAGGTTACCCTGACCGCCGCCGGGGCGGTGCTGCTGGAGGAGGCCCGGCGGGTGCTGGCGACCCTGGAGAGCGGAGTCGCCCGAACCCGGCTGGCGGCCTCCGGGCGGGTCGGGACCCTCGACCTCACCTTCCTGTCGAATTGCGCGCTGCTGCCGGCGGCGCTGCGCGGGTTCCGCTTGACCTTTCCGGAGGTCGACCTGCGGCTGCACGAAGCCTCGACCGCCGATCAGGTCGCCCGGCTGCTCGACGGCACCGCCGACGTCGGGTTCCTGCGACCGCCCGGCACCCCGGCACCGCAGCTGTCTTTCGAGCGAGTGCTGTCCCAACCTCTGCGGCTCGCCCTGCCGGCAGACCACGCGCTCGCCACCGTCGCCACGGTAGCCCTGGAGGATCGAGCGGACGACGGCTTCGTCGCCACGCCGCGCGAGAAGGGTGCCGGGTTCCACGACTTCGTCCTGGACATCTGCCGGCGCGCCGGGTTCTCACCGCGGATCGTGCAGCGCGCCCGCCAGATGCACACGGTGAAGGCTTTGGTGGCGAGCGGCATCTGGATCGCCGTGGTCCCGGAGAACTCGATCGAGCCGGCGCCGCCGGGGCTCGTGCGGATGCCCTTCATCACCGGCGGCTCGGCCGACGGCCTCGCGGTCGACCTGCTGATGGCCTGGAACCCGCGCCGGCAATCGGCGACGCGGGACCGGTTCCGAACCGTCGTCCGCGAGGTGGTCGGGCAGCGGAGCGGCGGATGGGTCCCGGCTCCGTCCCGCCGGGGGCGGGCCGGTCCGGGATGACGACGTTATGGACGCGCCACCCTCCTTCTGACGTCATCCCGGGCGAGCGCAGCGAGACCCAGGACCCACACGGTGCCCAAGAGGGTCCGGGGGCTACCCCCGGCCGACGAACGGCATCTTGGTGGCCATCACCGTGATGAACGGGATGTTGGCGTCGAGCGGCAGGCTGGCCATGTGGACGATGGCGTTGGCGACGTGCTGGACGTCCATCAGCGGTTCGACCGCGATCTCGCCGTTGGCCTGCGGCACACCCTTCGCCATGCGCGCCGCCATCTCGGTCTCGGCGTTGCCGATGTCGATCTGGCAGACCGCGATGTCGTATTTGCGACCGTCGAGCGAGCCCGACTTGGTGAGCCCGGTGACGGCGTGCTTGGTGGCGGTGTAGGGGATCGAGTTCGGCCTCGGCGCGTGCGCCGAAATCGAGCCGTTGTTGATGATCCGGCCGCCGCGCGGGCTCTGGTCCTTCATCACCCGGAACGCTTCGGCGAGGCACAGGAACGAGCCCGTCAGGTTGACGTCGACCACCGCCTTCCACTGCTCGAAGGACAACTCCTCGAGCGGAATCCCGGGAGCGTTCATGCCGGCGTTGTTGAACACCATGTCGACGCGCCCGAAGGCGGCCTTGGTGCGGTCGAACAGCGCCTTGACCGAGGCCGGGTCGGCGACGTTGGTCGGCACGGCCAGCGCCCGGCTGCCGGCGTCGCCTGCCTTGGCGATGGTTTCCTGCAGAGCGTCCTCGCGGCGGCCGGCGAGCCCGACGTGCCAGCCGGCCTTCAACAGGGCGACGGCGGAGGCCAGGCCGATGCCCGAGCCCGCTCCCGTGACGATGGCGACCTTACCGGTCATCGCGTTTCCTCCCTCGGATATGAGCGTTCAACCGGCCGGACGGCCGGGTTGCGGGGAGATTAACCGGGTTCGGCGGCGGGCGCGACGGTCACTCGCGGTGATAGGGGTGGCCGGCCAGGATCCGCTCGGCCCGGTAAACCTGCTCCAGCAGCATGACCCGCACCAGCATGTGCGGCCAGGTCTGCGGGCCGAACGCCAGGGCCAGGTCGGCGCGTTCGCGCAGGGCAGGCGCAAGGCCGTCGGCGCCGCCGATCAGGAAGCAGACGCTGTCCCGGCCGCCGTCGCGCCAGCGCCGGAAGGTCTCGGCGAACTCGGCGCTGGCGAGCGCCTTGCCGCGCTCGTCGAGCGCCACCAGCACCGCGCCGTCCGGAATCCGCGCCGCCAGCAGCTCGGCCTCATGCGCCTTCAGGGCGTCGCCGGCCAGGCGTTTCTTCGCCTCGACCTCCTGGATCTCCACCGTCCACGGCAGCCGGCCAGCATACTCCCGGCACAATTCCTCGACCGGGCCGCGCCGCGCGCGGCCGACCGTGACCAGGGTGATCCGCACGCCGGCTCAGACGTGCGCGAAGGCGCGCTCGGTCCGCGAATCCTCGCCGAGGCTGACCGTGCGGGTCAGCGGCGGCTGGGCGCCCCACATCTTTTCCAGGGCGTAGAACTCCCGGATCTCCGGGCGGAACAGATGGACGATCACGTCGCCGGTGTCGATCAGGACCCAGTCGCCCTGGTTCGCGCCCTCGACGGAGACGTTCTTCAGCCCCCTGTCCTTGAGCTTGGAAACGATGTGGTCGGCCATGGCGGCGACCTGCCGCTGCGAGCGGCCCGTGGCGATCACCATGTGGTCGCCGATGGAGGACTTGTTCGCCAGATCGATGGCGACGATGTCCTCGGCCTTGTCGGCGTCCAGCGACTTGGTCACCAGATCGAGAAGGCCGTCTCCCTCCGGGGGAGTCGCGAGGTGGGTTATGATGAGCTCCTTTCGCTCAGTGCCTGCACGTCTCGGCCGGTCCGCGGCCGCGGTCTCCATCGACGGGCTGGTGGCCCTCACGACGCGGCCCGGGTGGCTTCCCGTATCCGGGTGGCCGAAGCCGGGTGACGGCGCGTGTGGAGAAACACCCACGCCGGGAGGCCCCTGTGGGCCAGGCTCCGGGCCGCCCTCGACGGGATCCGGAACCGGGCGAACCGGTGCGCCGCCCGACTCGCCAACGCCTTTAAAGAATAGGAAGGCCGGTCGAACACCGCAACGGCGACGCTGTGAAAGATCAATGACCAGCGGTCCCAGCGGTGAATGCCGATCAGGTTGTCGGCCCCCATGATCCACACGAAGCGGATGCGCGGGCAGCGACGGCGCAGTTCGATCAGGGCGTCGGCGGTGAAGCGCGTGCCGAGACGGTCCTCCAGGTCGCGCACCCGGATGCGTGGATGGCGCGCCGCCAGCCGGGCGGATTCCAGCCGATCGCCAAGCGGCGCCATATCGTCGCGGCGCTTCAGCGGGTTCTGCGGACTGACCAGCCACCAGACCTCGTCGAGCCCCAGCGTCCGGAACGCCATCCGGGCGACGTGGAGGTGGCCTTCGTGCGCCGGGTTGAACGACCCGCCCATCAGCCCGACGGTGATCCGGCGGCGATCGGCGCCGGTCGCCGGGCGCGCCGGCGCCGGGCTCGCCGGCGCCCCGAGGACGCGCGGTCGCACCCGCCTGAACGGCGAGACGGCGCGCACGGCGGGGAAGGCGGGTGAAGCGTGGGTCAACGGGGTGTCCGGCGGCGAGGGCGTTGCGGTCGGCTCAGGGACGGGTCTGGCCGTCGCCGCGGACCACATACTTGAAGGTGGTGAGCTGCTCGGCCCCGACCGGACCGCGGGCGTGCAGGCGGCCGGTCGAGATGCCGATCTCGGCGCCCATCCCGAACTCGCCGCCGTCGGCGAACTGGGTGGAGGCGTTGTGCAGCACGATGGCGCTGTCGACCTCGGACAGGAACCGCTCGGCGGCAGTCGCATCCTCGGTGACGATGGAATCGGTGTGGTGAGAGCCCCAGCGCCCGACATGGGCGATCGCCCCGGCCACGCCGTCGACCACCGCTACCGACAGCACCGCGTCCAGGTACTCGGTCGACCAGTCGGCCTCGGTCGCGGCCGTCATGGACGGCACATGCGCGCGCGCCTCGGTATCCCCGCGCAGCGCGCAGCCGGCGGCCGAGAGGGCGGCCGCCAGGCGCGGCAGCAGCGCCGCCGCCACCGCCCGGTCGACCAGCAGGGTCTCGGCGGCGCCGCACACGCTGGTGCGGCGCATCTTGGCGTTGACCGCGATCGCCTCCGCCTTGTCCGGGTCGGCGCCGCGGTCGACATAGACATGGCAGACGCCATCGAGATGCGCGAACACCGGCACCCGGCTCTCGTCCTGCACCCGCTCGATCAGCGACTTGCCGCCGCGCGGGACGATCACGTCGACATATTCCGGCATCCGCAGCAGATGGCCGACCGCGGCGCGATCGCGGGTCGGCACCAGCTGGATGGCGTCCTCGGTCAGCCCGGCCGCCCGCAGCCCGGCGCGCAGGGCGTCGACCAGGGCGCCCGAGGTCTCGAAGCTCTCCGACCCGCCGCGCAGGATCGCCGCGTTGCCGGATTTCAGGCACAGCCCGCCGGCGTCGACCGTCACGTTCGGGCGCGCTTCGTAGATGATGCCGACGACGCCCAGCGGCACGCGGCGGCGCTCGATCCGCAGGCCGTTCGGTCGGGTCCAGCCGGCGATGACCGCGCCCACCGGGTCGGGAAGGTTGGCGATTGCCTCCAAGCCGGAAGCAACCGCCTCCAGGCGCGGCGGGTCGAGCGCCAGCCGGTCGACCAGCGCCGCGCGCTGGCCGCTGGCCCGGGCGGCGGCGACGTCCCCGGCGTTGGCCGCCAGGATCCGGGCGCCGGCGCCGCGGATCGCCGCCGCTGCGGCGACGAGGGCGGCGTTCTTGGCGGCGGTCGGCGCGAGCGCCAGGTCGGCGGCGGCGGCGCGGGCGCGACGGCCGATGTCCACCATGGTCGCCGCCACGTCGCCGGGCTCGGCGACCGCGGTCGGCTCGATTGTTCCGGCGAGGCTCACGTTTCGTCTCCCGCCGCTCCGGTGAGCACCAGATCGTCGCGATGGACGATCGCGTCGCGGCCACGGTAGCCGAGGACTTCCTCGATTTCACGGGATTTCCGGCCGGCGATCCGGGCCGCGTCCTCGGCGCCGTAGGCGGTCAGGCCGCGGCCGATCTCGGCCCCGTCCGGCCCGCACACCGTGACCAGGTCGCCGCGCTCGAAGGCGCCGTCGACCGCAACCACACCGGCTGGCAGCAGCGACTTCGCCGACAGCAGCGCGCGGGCGGCGCCGGCGTCGACCGCGAGCCGGCCCCGCGGCGCCAGCCCGCCGGCGATCCAGCGCTTGCGGGCGGTCAGCGGACTGGCGTGGGCGGCGAACCAGGTGCAGCGGGCACCGGCCTCCAGCCGCGCGATCGGGTTGGCCTCACGGCCGCTGGCGATCGCCATCCGGCAACCGGCGGACGCGGCGATCCTGGCGGCGGCCAGCTTGGTGACCATGCCGCCGGACGCGTAGCCGGTGCCGGCGGCCCCGGCCATCGCCTCGACCTCCGCCGTCACCGCCTCGACCTGCGCCAGGTGCCTGGCCTGCGGGTCGCGGCGCGGATCGGCGGTGTACAGGCCGTCGATGTCGGACAGCAGGACCAGGGTGTCGGCGCTGGTCATCTGCGCGACCCGGGCGCCGAGCCGGTCGTTGTCGCCGAACCGGATCTCGGCGGTCGCCACCGTGTCGTTCTCGTTGATCACCGGCACGGCGCCGAGCGCGAGCAGCGTGCTGATGGTAGCGCGGGCGTTCAGATGCCGGCGGCGCTGTTCGGTGTCGTCCGGGGACAGCAGGATCTGGGCGACGGTCAGGCCGTGGCGGGCCAGGGATTCCTGGTAGGCGTGGGCAAGGATGATCTGGCCGGTCGCCGCCGCCGCCTGCTTCTCCTCGAGCTTTGGCCGGGCGTGATCGATGCCGAGGTGGCGGCGGCCGAGCGCGATGGCGCCCGACGACACGATCAGGACCTCGACCCCGCGCCGGCGCAGCGCCGCGACGTCGTCCATCAGGGCGTCGAGCCAGTCGCGCCGGATCCGGCCGCTGGCGTCGTCGACCAGCAGGGCCGAGCCGATCTTGACCACCAGCCGGCGCGCCGAGGCGAGCGGCGAGGCGGCGGCCAGCGGGTCGGCGGCCAGCGGGTCGGCGGCCAGCGGGTCGGCGGATCTCAGGGCGTCCATTCCGGCTCTCCGCCGGTCGCGCGGGCAGCGGTCGCCCGCTCCTCCTTCCGCGCCGACTGCACCAGCGCCATGATGCGGCGCAGGATCTCGCGGGTGCCGGCGCCGGACGCGCCCGACACCGCCATCGGCTCAATGCCGATTTCCTCGACGAACAGCTCCTTCAGCGCCTGCACGTCCTCGGGCGGCATCGCGTCGATCTTGCTGATCGCCAGGATCTCCGGCTTCTCGGCCAGCCCGCCCTCGTAGGCCTCGAGCTCCGCGCGAACGGTGCGCCAGGCCGCGATCGGGTTGTCGCCGGTGCCGTCGACCAGGTGCAGTATGGCGGCGCAGCGCTCGACATGGCCGAGGAAGCGATCGCCGAGGCCGGCGCCCTCGTGCGCGCCCTCGATCAGGCCGGGGATGTCGGCCAGCACCATCTCCTCCTCGTCGATGCGAACGACGCCGAGGCCGGGATGCAGGGTGGTGAAGGGATAGTCGGCGATCTTCGGCTTGGCGGCGGTCACCGCCGCCAGGAAGGTCGACTTGCCGGCGTTCGGCAGCCCGACCAGCCCGGCGTCGGCGATCAGCTTGAGCCGCAGCCAGATCCAGAACTCCGAACCCGGCCAGCCCGGCGTGGTCTTGCGCGGCGCCTGGTTGGTTGAGGATTTATAGTGGGTGTTGCCGAAGCCGCCGTCGCCACCCTTGGCAAGCACCACGCGCTGGCCGGGCGTGGTCATGTCGGCCAGCAGGGTCTCGTAGTTCTCGTCCCAGATCTGGGTCCCGACCGGCACGCGCAGCGTTATGTCGGCGCCGCCGGCGCCGGTCATGTTGCGGCCCATCCCGGGCCGGCCGTTTTGGGCCTTGAAGTGCTGCTGGTAACGGAAGTCGATGAGGGTGTTCAGCGCCTCGACGCACTCGACATGGACGTCGCCGCCGCGGCCACCGTCGCCACCGTCCGGCCCGCCGTATTCGATAAAGGCCTCGCGGCGGAAGCTGACGCAGCCGGAGCCGCCGTCGCCGCTCTTCACGTACACCTTGGCCTGGTCGAGAAACTTCATCGGGGGACCTCCTGTCCCACCCGCCCCAAGCGGCCGATCATCAGGCACGAAAAAAGGGAACGGAAGCCCGTTCCCTTTCCGTGCCGTCCCGGACGGGGACGGCTTTACTCGGCCGGCGCCTCGGCGGCGGCGGCAACCACGCCCACATAGGTGCGGTCGCGGGTCTTGCGGAACTCCACCCGGCCCTCGGCGGTCGCGAAGATCGTATGATCCCGGCCCATGCCGACGTTCGAGCCCGGGTGCACCTTGGTGCCGCGCTGGCGGATGATGATGTTGCCGGGGATGACGACCTCGCCCCCGAACTTCTTAACGCCGAGGCGGCGGCCCTCGGAGTCGCGCCCGTTGCGGGAGCTACCGCCGGCTTTCTTATGCGCCATCGATCGATCTCCTTACGCGCGGCCGCTCAGGCGCCCGCGGTGATGCCGGTCACGCGCAGAACGGTGATCTGCTGGCGGTGACCACGAGTGCGCCGCGAATTCTTCCGGCGGCGCTTCTTGAAGGTGATGACTTTCGGGCCCTTGGCCTGCTCGAGCACCTGGAAGGCGACCTTGGCGCCGGCGACCATCGGAGCGCCGACGGTCACGCTGGTCTCGTCGCCGACCATCAACACCTGATCGAGCTCGACAGTGGCTCCGGCCTCGGCCACGAGCTTCTCGACCTTGATCACGTCGCCCGAGGCGACCTTGTATTGCTTGCCGCCGGTTTTGACGACTGCGAACATCGGCTCGGTCCTGGCAATGAAAAAGGAGCGCGCCGCCCACCGGCTCGCTACGGAGGCGGCACTATACGCAGGCGCGATCCGGTGTCAACCGACGCGAGTCGATGCGGGCGTCTCGAAGGGCGGGCTTGCCGGGGGGCGGGCTTGCCGAGGGAACGTCGCCGGCGCTGGCGCGCTGCTGTCCGGTACGCTGCGGGAGGTAAGGGTGAGCCAGGGAAACGACGCCGAGCCGGACAGCCGGTTCGAGCTGCGCGGGGCGGCGGCGCTCCGCCACGCCGCCCGCAGCCTGTACGAGGGCAATTCCCGGCGCGCCCACATCTTCCGGTACGCCCTGCTCGCCCTGGACGTCCTGACCGTGCTGTACATCATCGCCTCGTCCTTTTTCGAGGCGGTGCCGGCGGCAAGGATCATCGATCTTCTGCTCGGGATCCTGTTCCTCGCCGACTTCCTGGTCCGGCTGTGGATCGACCGGCGGCCGGTGACGATGCTGGCGAGCCCGGTGAGCCTCGCCGAGATCGCCGCGATCGTCTCGTTCCTGACCCCGGTGTTCGGCGGCGCGGCCGGCTTTCTGCGGGTGCTTCGGACCCTGCGCTTCCTGCACAGCTACCAGGTCGGCCGCCGGCTGCGCGCCGATTTCCCGATGGTCCGCCGCCACGAGGAGCTGCTGGCGGCGATCCTGCACCTCGCGGTGTTCCTGTTCGTCACCACCGCCCTGGTGTACGAGACCCACGGCTGGCGCAACGACGGCATCAACGACTACGTCGACGCCCTGTACTTCACGGTCACCACGCTGACCACCACCGGGTACGGCGACATCACGCTGCAAGGCACCGGCGGCCGGTTGCTGTCGGTGCTGATCATGATCTTCGGGGTGACGCTGTTCTTCCGGCTCGCCCACGTGCTGTTCCGCCCGACCAAGCTGCGCCACGAGTGCGAAAGCTGCGGCCTGCAACGCCACGAACCCGACGCCGTGCACTGCAAGCATTGCGGCGTCGTGATCCACCTCGATTCAGATGGCGAGTCGCTGCTCTGAACGGGGGCCGGCGCCTGGTGGACCGATCGAGCCCCTTGTGACCTCAGGGGACCGGGAGTATACAGCCTGCCGTCGGGGTGATGCGGTCCCCCGGCTTATCCCAAGGCGCTTGCCCAAGAACCGCTCGACGCTTCCGAAAGGGAGGGTTGAGCCATGGGCTCGTCCGGACTGTCGATTTCCCCCGAAGACCTCCTCCGCTCCATCATCGGCGCCCGCGCGCCGGTTGTCGTCGACGTGCGCCGGCGCCCGGTGTTCGACGCCGACGACCGCGTGCTGCCAACCGCGATCTGGCGTGATCATCAGGCCGTCGACGCCTGGATCGGCGAGTTGCCGGCCGGCATCCCGGTCGTCGTCTACTGCGCCCACGGCCACCAGGTCGGGCAGTCGGCGGCCAGCCGTCTGCGCCTCGCCGGCGCCGACGCCCGCCATCTCGCCGGCGGCATCGAGGGCTGGCGTGCCGCCGGCGGCACGCTGGTCGGCAAGCGCGCCGACTGGTGCGACCCGGCTGCCGCGGGGCCAAGCCGCTGGGTGACCCGCGAGCGGCCGAAGGTCGACCGCATCGCCTGCCCCTGGTTCGTCCGGCGGTTCGTCGACCGCCGCGCCGAGATCCACTACGTCGGGCCCGAGTGGGTGCGCGACGCCGCGGTCGAGCTGGCGGCCGTGCCGTTCGACGTGCCGGAGGTCGAACTGACCCACATCGGCGCGACCTGCAGCTTCGACACCCTGATCGCCGCCTACGGGATCGCCGATCCGGCGCTGCTGCGCCTCGCCGACATCGTGCGCGGCGCCGACACCGCGCGGCCCGATCTGGCGCCGGAGGCGGCCGGGCTGCTCGCCCTGTCGCTCGGGATCTCGGCGTCGACCGGCGACGACCAGGAGGCGCTGAGGCTCGGCATGGTGCTGTACGACGCGCTCTACGCCTGGGCACGGTTCGCCGCGGCCGAAACCCACGACTGGCCGGCCGCAACGCCGGCGGCGGCGGTGGCGCGATGACCGCCGCCGCCTCGGCGCCCGAGGCCGGCCCGATCGTCGGCTTCGGCGAGGCCACCCGGACCTGGTTGCGGATCGGCCTGCTGAGCTTCGGCGGGCCGGCCGGGCAGATCGCCCTGATGCACCGTACCCTGGTCGAGGAGAAGCGCTGGATCGACGAGGGCCGGTTCCTGCACGCGCTCAACTACTGCATGCTGCTTCCCGGCCCCGAGGCGCAGCAGCTCGCCACCTATGTCGGCTGGCTGATGCACGGCGTCCCGGGCGGCATCGCGGCCGGCGTGTTGTTCGTGCTGCCGGGCGCGCTGGTCATGCTCGGCTTGGCGACGCTGTACGCCGGCTACGCCGACCTGGCGCTGGTCGGGGCGGCGTTCCTCGGCATCAAGGCCGCCGTCCTGGTGGTGGTGATCGAGGCGGTGCTGCGGATCGGGCGGCGGGCGCTGAAATCGCGCGCCGCGGTGGCGGTCGCGGCCGCCGCCTTCGTGGCAATCTTCTTCCTGGCCGTGCCGTTTCCGGCAATCGTGCTGGCCGCCGCGGCCACCGGCGCGTTGATCCACTTGCTGCGGCCGGCGCTGCTGGCCGGGGGCGCCGGACACGACCCGGCGGGGGCGGCCGGCGTCGCCAACGCGCGGCCGCCGACCGGAGCGCGCAGCGCCTTCGTGTCGGCGGCGGTGTGCGCGCTGCTGTGGGCGGCGCCGGTGGTGGCGCTGCTCACCCTGCTCGGGCCGGAGGACGTGTTCGTCCGCATCGCCCTGTTCTTCAGCAAGATGGCGGTAGTGACTTTCGGCGGCGCCTACGCGGTTTTGAGCTACATCGCCCAGCAGGCGGTCGAGGGCTATGGCTGGCTGACGCCGGGCGAGATGCTCGATGGCCTGGGCCTCGCCGAGACTACCCCGGGGCCGCTGATCCTGGTCGGCCAGTTCGTCGGATTCCTGGCCGCCTACCGGGGGACGACCGGGCTCGACCCGTGGACCGCCGGCGCCGTCGGCGCGGCGCTGACGGTATGGGTGACGTTCGCGCCGTGCTTCCTGTGGATCTTCCTCGGGGCGCCGTTCATCGAGCGGCTGCGCGGCAACGCCGCCCTCGACGCCACGCTGTCGGCGATCACCGCGGCGGTGGTCGGAGTGGTCCTGAACCTCGGGGTGTGGTTCGCGATCCACGTGTTCTTCGCCGAGGTGGCGGACATCCGACTCGGACCGGTGCGGCTGCTGGTGCCGGACTGGAGCTCCGTCGACCCGGCGGCGATCGGGCTGAGCCTGCTGGCGGCGATCGCCCTGCTGCGGCTGAAGCTGCCGATGCTGGTGGTGCTGGGCGGGGCGGCCGGGCTCGGCATGGGGGTGTCGCTGGTGCGTTGACATCACCACCCTGGCGCGCGGCATCGGGAGGCGACCGCGGGCTTGCAGCGGTCGCCGCCTTCGCATACCTACTCTGGTTTCGACGCCGCCCTTCCTCGTCCCCTCCGACCGAACCAGGGCTGCCCGTTGCAGGGAGTGACCATGACCGGCCAGCCGATCCGAACCGACGTGACCATCGTGGGTGCCGGTCCGTGCGGGCTGTTCGCGGTGTTCGAGCTCGGGCTGCTCGACCTCAAATGCCATCTGGTCGACATCCTCGACCGGCCCGGCGGCCAGTGCGCCGAGTTGTATCCCGAGAAGCCGATCTACGACATTCCGGCGGTGCCGGTGTGCACCGGCCAGGAACTGACGGACCGGCTGATCGAGCAGATCCGGCCGTTCGACCCGGTGTTCCACTTCGGGCAGATGGCCGAGAAGCTGGAGCGCACCGCGGACGGCTTCTGGCGGCTGACCACCGACCTCGGGACCGAGATCGAGTCGAAGGTCGTGGTGATCGCGGCCGGCGGCGGCAGCTTCGTGCCGAAGAAACCGCCGATCAAGGGCATCGACGCCTACGAAGGCACCGGCGTGTTCTACGCCGTGCGCCGCATGGAGCAGTTCCGCGGCCGGCACCTGGTGATCGCCGGCGGCGGCGATTCCGCGCTGGACTGGACGGTGAACCTGCAGCCGCTGGCCGCCTCCCTCACCCTGGTGCACCGGCGCGACGAGTTCCGAGCCGCGCCCGACACCGTCAACAAGATGCGCGCCCTGGTCGAGGCCGGCGCGATGACCCTCGACATCGCCCAGATCAGCGGCGTCGACGGCACCGACGGCCGGCTGGAAGCCGTGATCCTCAAGGACAGGGACGGCGAGCGCCGGGTCGAGTGCGACGCGCTGCTGGCGTTCTACGGGCTGACCATGAAGCTCGGGCCGGTCGCCGAGTTCGGCCTGAACCTGCACGAGAACCTGATACCCGTCGACACCGAGCGGTTCCAGACCTCGACGCCGGGCATCTTCGCGATCGGCGACATCAACTGGTACCCGGGCAAGCTCAAGCTGATCCTGTCGGGCTTCCACGAGGCGGCGCTGATGGCGCAGGCCGCCATCCGAATCGTTCACCCTGACCGCAAAGTGCGGTTCCAGTACACGACATCCAGCTCCGAACTGCAGCAGAAACTGGGGGTTGCATGAAGATCCACGTCACCGACCGCGACGGCGGCGAGCACGAACTCGAGGCCACCAACGGCTGGCGCGTGATGGAGATCATCCGCGACGCCGGGTTGCCGATCACCGCGGAGTGCGGCGGCGCCTGCGCCTGCGCGACCTGCCACGTCTACGTCGACCCGTCCTGGGTCGACCGCGTGGACCCGCGCGGCGAGGAGGAGAACGACATGCTCGACCTGGCGTTCGAGGTGCAGGAGAACTCCCGCCTGTCGTGCCAGATCACCATGACGCCGGAGATCGACGGCCTGAAGGTCACGCTGGCGCCGGAGTGACCCGTTCGAGGCCCGCTGCGCGGCCTCTTCAGGATGACGGGGCCGCGGTCCCTTCCTCATCCTGAGAAGCCTCGCCCGGCGCGGCCACAAAGGGCTAGTGCAGCCGGATGTCGTGCTCGGCGTAGCCGATCTCCTGGGGCCGTACCAGTTCGGCGTTGGCGATGCGCACGGCGTACAGCTTGCCGTCCAGGTTGCGCTCCCAGTAGTGCAGGAACCTGGTCAGCCGCGGGAAATCCGGGGCGACGTCCATGTCCTGCCAGAGATAGCTCTGCAGCAGGCCTGGAAAGTCCGGAAAGCGGTAGAGGATCTCGGCGGTGGTGAGACGGTAGCGGTGCAGATCACGAACGCTTACACGCATGTGCGACCTCATCCTGCTGGAAACATTCACGCCCTTCAGGATGTTGGCTCGCGAACCGGACCGCAAGAGATTTCAGCGTAATTTCAACAACTTGGCAGCACATCTAAGCGAGTGCTGCCAAGACGGCCGGCGGTCCACCGGACGATTTTCCGTCGCTACCCGCCCGTCACCCGGCTTGACTCGGAAGCGGCAATTCCCTACATCGCTGGCACTCACCGGGAGCGAGTGCTAACAGAGTTGGCTCCTCCCCGGGCGACGTCGTCCAACACACGTCTCACACTGTTGAGTGTACGGAGGAATGGTCATGAAGTTTCGGCCCCTGCACGATCGGGTCGTGGTCCGCCGCATCGAGGCCGACCTGAAGACCGCTGGCGGGATCATTATCCCGGACACCGCCAAGGAGAAGCCGCAGGAAGGCGAGATCCTGGCGGTCGGCCCCGGCGCCCGCGACGAGTCCGGCAAGATCCAGGCGCTCGACGTCAAGGTCGGCGACCGGGTGCTGTTCGGCAAGTGGTCGGGCACCGAGGTGAAGATCGACGGCGAGGATCTTCTGATTATGAAGGAGTCGGACGTCATGGGGGTGCTCGAGGGCACCGCGAAGTCCGGCAAGAAGGCCGCCTGAGCAAGGGGCCTGTAGAGCCGCTTCCTCGAAGGGCATATCAATTCTGAAGGAGAAGTTCGCATGGCTGCCAAGGAAGTTAAGTTTGGCGTCGAGGCACGCAACAAGATGCTGCAAGGCGTCGACATCCTCGCCGACGCGGTGAAGGTCACACTCGGCCCGAAGGGTCGCAACGTGGTGCTGGAGAAGTCGTTCGGCGCCCCGCGCATCTCCAAGGACGGCGTGACCGTTGCCAAGGAGATCGAGCTTTCCGACAAGTTCGAGAACATGGGCGCGCAGATGGTGCGCGAAGTGGCGTCGAAGGCCAACGACACCGCCGGTGACGGCACCACAACCGCGACCGTGCTGGCCCAGGCCATCGTCCGTGAGGGCGCCAAGGCCGTTGCCGCCGGCATCAACCCGATGGATCTGAAGCGCGGCATCGACGCCGCCGTCGAGGTCGTCGTCGCCGACCTCGAGAAGCGTTCCAAGAAGATCTCGACCTCCGATCAGGTCGCCCAGGTCGGCACGATCTCGGCCAACGGCGAGCGCGAGATCGGCGAGATGATCGCCAAGGCGATGGAGAAGGTCGGCAACGAGGGTGTCATCACCGTCGAGGAAGCCAAGTCGCTGCATACCGAACTCGACGTCGTCGAGGGCATGCAGTTCGACCGTGGCTACCTGTCGCCGTACTTCGTCACCAACGCCGACAAGATGGTCTGCGAGCTTGAGAGCCCGTACATCCTGCTGCACGAGAAGAAGGTCTCGAACCTGCAGGCGATGCTGCCGGTGCTCGAGCAGGTCGTGCAGTCGGGCAAGCCGCTGCTGATCATCGCCGAGGACGTCGAGGGCGAGGCGCTCGCGACCCTGGTGGTGAACAAGCTGCGCGGCGGCCTGAAGGTCGCGGCCGTCAAGGCGCCGGGCTTCGGCGATCGCCGCAAGGCGATGCTTGAGGACCTCGCGATCCTGACCGGCGGCACCGTGGTGTCCGAGGACCTCGGCATCCAGCTCGAGAACGTTACCCTCGACATGCTGGGTACCGCCAAGCGCGTCTCGATCACCAAGGACGAGACCACCGTCGTCGACGGCGCCGGCAAGAAGAAGGACATCGAGGCTCGCTGCTCGCAGATCCGGGCGCAGGTCGAGGACACCACCTCGGACTACGACCGCGAGAAGCTGCAGGAGCGTCTGGCCAAGCTGGCGGGCGGCGTCGCGGTGATCCGCGTCGGCGGCGCCACCGAGATCGAGGTGAAGGAGCGCAAGGATCGCGTCGACGACGCGATGCACGCCACCCGCGCCGCGGTCGAGGAAGGCATCTTGCCGGGCGGCGGCGCCGCTCTGGTGTACGCCATCCGGGCCCTCGACGAGATCAAGCCGGTTAACGACGACCAGCGCATGGGCGTCAACATCGTCCGTCGCGCCCTCGAGACCCCGGCCCGTCAGATCGCCATCAACGCCGGCCACGACGGCTCGATCGTCGTCGGCAAGCTGCTGGAGTCGAAGGACGCCAACTGGGGCTTCGATGCCCAGAACGGCGAGTTCGTCGACCTGATCAAGGCCGGCATCATCGACCCGACCAAGGTGGTGCGCAGCGCCCTGCAGAACGCGGCCTCGGTCGCCGGTCTGCTGGTGACCACCGAGGCGATGGTCGCCGACAAGCCGGAGCCCAAAGGCTCGGCGTCGGCGATGCCGGGCGGCGGCATGGGCGGCATGGACTTCTGATCCAGTCGAACCACGCCTGACACTGTTATCGGCAAGGGCCGGGGATCGATCCCCGGCCCTTTTCGTTACCCGCCCTATACGTTGCCAGCCGTTTTCCGTGCGCCCTGGCGTTTCCGTTCCGGGTGAGAGATCTTTTCACGGTATCGCGACCTTGCTACCATCGCGTGAGGAAGGTCGCGCCCGGCAATCGCCGTTGTGCCGGCAGCGCGTTCAGCGTTCGAGGCGGGGGAATGGACGGGCCTTCGGCGATCCTCAGACGCATTCGCGCTCGCGTGGCTGGAGCGCCCGATCCAGCGCGCCGGCCGCTCGATCTGGCCCCAGAACCGATGCCGGCCGATGGCCAGCAGGCGAACATTCCCGGATGGCAGCTCCGCAAGCCGGCGACCGCCACCAACGCCGACACCGGCCTCCACCCCTCTTTCCCGGACCGGCATCAACTGCATCGAGCGGGGCTGAACCGACCGGCGCCGCAACACCGTGGTCCGGACCGCGGGCCGGCTGCGCGGGCCGGGTCCGATCACTGGTCGGGTTCAACGGGTGAGTCCGCCGACCGCAACGCCGCGCGCTACGCGCCGGTCGGGGCGTTCCTGGAGGTCGCGGGCGTGCCGCGGCCGGTTCTCACGGTGTCGATGTCCGGAATGTCGGTGCGCTGGGACGCCGCAGATTTGCCGGCGCACGGATCACTGGTCGAGGGCGACCTCGCGACGGCGCCGACCGGCCGGCCGTTCCTGGCGTCCTTTCAGGTGGTTCGCGTCGAGCCGGACACCGGCGTCGTCGCCGGGCGCTTCGCGGGGCTTTCCGGCAACGCGATCGACAGGCTGCTGGGATGGCTGGTCGAGTTGGACCGGATCGCGGCCGGCTCCGAGAACCGCTTGCGGTAGCCCGTCCCCGGCGGCAGCAACGCGCGTCTCAGACCGGCCCGCCGAGATCCCTCAGCCATCCCCTGAAGGCGCCCGGGCTTTGGAACAGGTGAGCCTGGAATCCGAGCGCCCGCGCCGCCTCGATGTTGCGCGGCGAATCGTCGACGAAGGCGGTGCGAGCCGGTGTCAGCCGGGCGCGCTCGATCAGGATCTCGAAGATCCGCGGATCCGGCTTGATCACCCGCTCCTCGCCCGACACCACCACCGTGTCGAAGGCGTTCAGGAACGCGAAGCGATGGCGCGTTGACGCGAACGTCTCGGCGCTGAAGTTGGTGAGACCGTGCACCGGCATTCCCGCCGCCTTGAGGGTGTCCAGCACCCGCACGGTGCCCTCGATGGCGCCCGGGATCATGGTCTGGAAGCGGCCGTAGAACGACCGGATCGCCGGCCCGTGGTCGGGATGCCTGGCGAGCGCCTCGGCCTCGGCCTCGGCGATCGTCCGGCCACGGTCCTGCTCGATGTTCCACCCGGTGTGACAGACCTCGGCGAGGAACCATGCCACCCGTGCCTCGTCGGGGGTGCCGTCGGGATGGGTGAACACCCGGCGGTACAGGTGGCGCGGGTCCCACTCGATCAGCACGTTGCCGACGTCGAACACCACCGCGTCGATGCTGCGGCTCTCAGGCATGGTCCCAGCCCTCCGGATCGATGGCCAGCACCAGGGCCGAATGGTCGAGGTCGCCGCGGCCGGCCTCGACCAGGGCATCCCAGAGCGCCAGGTTGGCGGCGAGGCCGGGCAGCGCCAGTTCGACCTGGGCGGCCAGGTCGCGGGCGGCGCGCATGTCCTTCTGCTGGATCGTCGCGCGGGCCCGCGCCTTGAAGTCGCCGGTCACCATGCGCTCGCCGTGCAGTTCGAGCACCCGGCTGTGGGCGAACCCGCCGAAGATCGCCTCGCGCACCCGCGCCGGCTCGACCCCGGCGCGACTGGCCAGCGCCAGCGCCTCGGCGACGGCGCCGATGGTCAGGCCGACGATCATCTGGTTGGCGGTCTTGGCGATCTGGCCGGCCCCGACCGGCCCGACATGAGTGATCCGGGTGCCGAGCGTGCGGAAGATCGGCTCGGCCCGGGCCATGTCGGCGTCGCTGCCGCCGGCCATTATTGTGAGGGTGCCGGCCTCGGCCGCGACCGTACCGCCCGACACCGGCGCGTCCACCCAGCTGCCGCCGATCATCCGGATCCGACCGGCGAAGTCGCGAGTCCGGTCGACCGCCGTCGTCCCCATGTCGATCACCAGGGTGTCCTCGGCCAAGCCGTGGGCAAGCCCCCACTGGTCCTCGAAGGGGTCGAACACCACCGCCTCGACGGCGTCAGCGTCGGTGACCATGACCACCACGGTGTCGACCGCCTCGGCGACGTGCTTCGGCGATGGCAACGCCGACGCCCCGGGCAGGTCGCCAGCCAGTTCCTCGGCCTTTTCGATGCTGCGGGTCCAGAGCGCCAGCTCGGCGCCGGCGCCGGCCAGGCGGCGCGCCATCGGCACGCCCATCAGGCCGAGGCCGATCAACCCTATGCGCCGGCCGGCCAGCGCCAACGGTTCCGGCGCGCCCCCGCCCTCCGTCATGGCCGCCTCAGGGTCGGGCGTAGCGGGCGCCGGCGCCGCGTTCGATCGCGGCCGCCGTCAGGCGGTCGACGCCGATGTCGTGGCGCAGGATCTCGAGGTAGCGCAGCTCCTCCTGGGTCGCCTCGCCGTCGGCCGCGACCACGTCGCAGGCCAGCGCGTAGGCGGTGGCGCGCAGACGATCCGGCAAGTTCTCCTTGATCTGCGAGATCACCGCGTCGATGCCGTCCTCGACGGTCAGCAGCTCGGTGCAGGCCGACGCGATCTGCGCCAGGTTGCCCTGCTCGAAATCCTCGAAGATCGGAAGGTGCTGGACGATGCCTTGGATCATCTCCAGCTCGGAATCCGCGAGCGCGCCGTCGGCGGCGGCGCCGAGGACCATGGCGTAGATGAGGGCGACGTGGTGGTTGACCATGTGATCGATCGTCCCGTGTCTGCGTGAAGCCCCGCGAGGTATAGCGACCCGGCCGGGCGGCGACAACCGGACGCCGATGCCGGCACCCGGCGCGCGTCACCCCGCCGCCGGCCGCAACCGTCGCGCCGATCATCGCGCCGAGGCTGCCAGCAGCGTCACGGTCGGCGCCGGGCAACGGCCGCCGAGCCACGGCGAACCGGCGGAGATCAAAGCCTCGGGGGCGGAAAGTAGGCCGGAATTGCCGACCGCCGACACCCGATAGGCTGGACAATGCGGCCCGGATTCAAGCGCCGTGACGGTCACAGGCGCAGCGCGGCGATTGCGTCTTTCGCACCTGCGGCATCCGCACTAGCCTCCCTGCCCATGCAACCGGTCCTCAACGTCGTCCTCCCGGTGTTCGCGATCATGGCAGCCGGCTGGGCGGCGGGACGGTTCGGGCCGTTCACCCCGGCCGCGACCGGCGTGCTCAACGACTTCGTCTATTGGATCGCGTTCCCGACGCTGATCTTTGGCGCGATGGCGAACGCCCCGATGTCGGCGATCTTCGACCTGCCATTTCTGGCCGCCTACTCGGCCGGCGTGTTCGGCGTGTTTGCGATCTGTTTTGTGACGGGGCTGCTGGTGTTCCGCACCCGGCCGGCGGCACTCGCGCTGCAGGCGATGTGCGTGGTCTTTGCCAACACCGGCTACATGGGCGTGCCCCTGCTTCCGACCGCGTTTGGCGAGGCGGCGCTGCTGCCGATCCTGATCCTGACGGTCTACAACGCCGCCTTCCTGGTTGCCCTGTTCGTGGCGCTGGTCGAACTGGATCTGCGCGCCGACGACCCGCCCCTGCGCGTGATCGCCGGAGTTCTGCGGGCGGTGCTGTTGAACCCGCTGGTGCTGGCAGCGGCGGCCGGCATCGCCTGGTCGGCGACCGAATGGCCGCTGCCGGCCCCGGTGCGGACCTTCTGCGACATCCTGGGGGCGGCAGCCGGCCCGGCGGCCCTGGTCGCCATGGGCCTGTTCCTGGTCGGCAAGTCGCTCCGCGCCGGCCTTGGCGAGGCAGGGTGGCTGGTGTTTCTCAAGCTGGTGATCATGCCGGCGCTGGTCGCCTGGATCGCGCTCGGGCCGCTCTCCGGCGGCCCCGCCGGGCTCGACCCGATCCAGGCGCGTTCCGCCATCGTCGCGGCTGCGCTTCCGACCGGCTCGCTGGTGTTCGTGCTGGCCTACCGATACCGTCTGTACGTCGAGCGCTCGACATCGGTGATCCTGATCTCGACCGTGCTGTCCGGCCTCACCCTGTCGGTTCTGCTGCTCCTGCTCGGCATCGGTTGACGCCGACCCGCCACCGCCTGACCGGAGGTTCCGATGCCCCCAGAGACGCCCCGCCTCGGCTATGTCGGCCTCGGCCTGATGGGTGGGCCGATGGCCCGGCGGCTGCTTGCCGCCGGCTACCCGCTCGCCGTGTGGAACCGCGACCCGGCCAAGCTGTCGCCGCTGGTCGCGGCCGGGGCCAGCGGCGCCGAGTCGGCGGCGGAGGTCGCGCGCGCCAGCGACATCGTGTTCACCTGCCTGACCGACACCGCCGCCGTCGAGGCCGTCGTGTTCGGGGCGGACGGCATCGCCGCCGGCGCCCGCCCCGGCTCGGTGCTGGTCGATTTTTCGTCGATGCGCCCCGACAGCGCCGCCGCGTTCGCGGCCCGGCTGCGCGCCGACGCCGGCATGGGCTGGATCGACGCGCCGGTGTCGGGCGGGGTTCCGGGCGCGACCAAAGGCACGCTCGCGGTCATGGCGGGTGGCGAGCAGGCGGAGTTCGACCGCGTGGCGCCGGTGGTCGCCCACCTGGCGGGACGGTTCACCCTGATGGGACCGAACGGCGCCGGGCAGACCACCAAGCTGATCAACCAGTTGATCGTCGGCTGCGGCATCGCGGTGATGGCCGAGGCCTGCCAACTCGCCGAGGACGCCGGCATCGACCCGGCCCGCGTCCCCCAGGCGCTGGCCGGCGGCCGGGCGGATTCGCCGATCCTGCAGCAGTTCCTGCCGCGCATGGCCGCGCGCGACGACCAGGTCCAGTCGCGCATTGCGATCATGGTCAAGGACCTCGCCACCGTGATGGACGAGGCCCGCCGGCTGGGGTCTGCCCTGCCGCTGACCGGGCTCGCCACCGAACTGCACCGGCTCATGGCCCGCCGCGGCCTCGCCAACGCCGACAACGCCGAGTACGTTCGCTTGTTCGACGCCAGCTGAGTCGGCACAGGTTACGGCGCCCGCTCGCTTGCGACCGTCCGGGGGGCGTGCCACCGTCGCCCTGCCTGTCGGCGTTAACGATTTCAGGGAGAGAGAGACATGGCCGTGCTGCCACCGGACCCGTTCGAAAGCGGGATTGCCCCGTTCGCCATGGACCTTCGCGGCGGGCGGATCACCGCGCTGGAGGCCACCGAGGCCTGCCTCACTCGTATCGCGGCGCTTAACGGCAGGCTCGGCGCCTTCCAGGTGGTCGACGCCGAGCGCGCGCGCCAGGCCGCTCGAGCGGTCGACGGGTTGCTGGCGGCCGGCACCGATCTCGGCCCGCTGATGGGCGTGACGCTTGCCGTGAAGGACATCATCGCGGTCGACGGCCTGCCCACCACCAACGGGTCGCTGTATCCGACCGAGCATCTGACCGGGCCCGAAGGGCCGTTGATCGGCCGCCTGAAGGCGGCCGGCTGCATCATCCTCGGCAAGACCAAGACCGTTGAGTTCGCGCTCGGCGCCACCGGCGTCAACGAGGCGCGCGGCACGCCCTGGAACCCCTGGGATGCAGGCACCCACCGCTTCCCGGGCGGCTCCTCCAGCGGCTCGGCGGTCGCGGTCGCGGCCGGGTTGTGCGGCTTCGCGCTCGGCACCGACACCGGCGGCTCGATCCGCATCCCGGCCAGCTTCTGCGGCCTGTTCGGGCACAAGACGACGGTCGGGCTGTGGCCGACCACGGGCGTGTTCCCGCTGTCGCCGACCCTGGATTCGATCGGGCCGCTGTGCCGCAGCGCCGGCGACGCCGCCCTGATTCACGCCGTCGTCACCGGCGGCAAGGTGCCGATGGCGATGCGGCTCGAAGGCCTCCGGCTCGGCCGGCCGGGTGGTCTGTTCGTCGAGGATCTCGACGACGCCACGCGCGCCACCGTCGAATCGGCCCTGCTGGCGCTGTCGGCGGCCGGCGTGGAGATCGTCGATATCGACCTCCCCGAGGCCGCGGAACGCTTGCGCATCTTCCTCGGGATCGTGCCGGCCGAACTGGTGGCGCGGCTGACCCCCGAGGGCTTCGCCGAGGCGCGCGCCAAGATGGACACCGTCACCGCCATGCGCGCCGCGCACGGCCTGGAGGTCACGGCGGTCGAGTACGCCGCCTCGCAGTTCCGCCGCCTCGAGCTGGAGGCGATCGCCGCCGAGCGGTTCGAGGGGCTGGACGCCTGGGTGGCGCCGAGCACGCCGTTCGTGGCGATGCCGCTCGCCAACCTCGCCCACCCGGACGAGGCCAAGCGCGCCCTGCTGTCGTCGCGCAACACCCAGCCGGCCAACGTCTTCGGGATCTGCGCCACCAGCATGCCGATCCAGCAGTTCGGCGCCTCGCTTCCGGTCGGGCTGCAGCTGATGGCGCCGCGCGGCCAGGACGCGCGGCTGCTGTCGATGGCGCTCGCCTTCGAGCCGGTGCTCGGCGTCGGCACGCCGCCGGATCTGAGCGGGTTCCTGGGGTAGGGGGAGACCCGCCGATGCGCGTCGTCGCCACCGACCGCCACGCCGCCCACGCGCCGAGCGGCTTCATCGCCCGCGGCAACCGGATCGCCAACCCCGAGACGCCGGAGCGCGCGGCGATCCTGCGGCGCGCCGCCGAGGCCGGCGGCCACGCGCTGCTGGAAGCCGGAGAGCACGGGCTGGCGCCGGTCGCCGCCATCCACGCCGCCGACTACCTCGACTTCCTGCAGCACGCCTGGGCGGAGTGGGAGGCGCTGCCGGACCACGGCTCGGAGATGCTGCCAAACGTCCACCCCGGGCGGAACATGGCGATCCACCCGACCCACATCGTCGGCAAGGCCGGGCACTACCAGGCCGACACCGCCTGCCCGATCGGCCCCGGCACCTGGACGGGGGCGCGCGCCTCGGCCGACGTCGCGGTGACCGCCGCCGATCTGGTGGCCACCGACGGCCGGCCGGCCTACGCGCTCTGCCGGCCGCCCGGGCACCACGCCTACGCCGACCAGGCCGGCGGCTTCTGCTTCCTGAACAACTCGGCGATCGCCGCCCAGCGGCTGCGCGACGGCGGCGCGAAGCGCGTCACCGTGCTCGACGTGGACGTGCACCACGGCAACGGCACCCAGGGCATCTTCTACCACCGCGCCGACGTCCAGACCGTTTCGATCCACGGCGACCCGCGCGCCTACTACCCGTTCTTCACCGGCTACCCCGACGAGATCGGCGCCGGGCCGGGCCGCGGCGCCAACCTGAACCTGCCGCTGGCGCGCGGCACCGGCGACGCCGGGTACCTGGAGACGTTGGAGACGGCGCTGGCGGGGGTCGACGCCTTCCGGCCCGACGCCCTGGTGATCGCCCTCGGCCTCGACCCGTCGGAGAAGGATCCGCTCGCCTTCCTCGCCGTCACCACCGACGGCTTCCGCCGTATCGGCGAGCGGCTCGGGGGCGCGCGCTACCCCACCCTGATCGTGCAGGAAGGCGGCTACATCTCCGACATACTGGGTGACAACCTGGTGTCGGTGCTGGCCGGGTTCGAGACCGGGCGGCACTAGGCGAGCCGGTTACGATGCTTTGGACCACGGGTCCACGAGGCGCAGCGCCAGGACCTCGAAGTCCCGGCGGTTGCGAGTCGCCAAGTCGCATCCGTTGGTGATCGCGACCGCGGCGATCATGCCATCGGGCACCGACATGGCCCTGCCCCGTGACCGCGCCTGCGCCATCAGCTCCCCGTATTGCCACGCCGTGCGCTCAGTGAAAGCGAGCATCCGATCGGCGTACGTGGCGACGAGCCGTTGAACCAGAATTCGCAGCGTCGTTTGGCGGGCTCCGTCGGGCAGGCTCTCGATCCCGTAGGCGAGTTCGGCGACGGTAACCGTCGACAGCGCAAGTTGGTGGCGGTTCTCGGCCACCCAGGAAACCACCGCCGGAGCTGGCGCCGGGCGCATCAGTTCCGAGATCACGTTGGTATCGAGCAGGATCACCCGTCGCCCTCACCAAGGGCGATCGGAGCGTGCGGACGCCGCTGGTCGGCGAGTAACTCGTCGAGATCGAAGCCAGGGCGGCTGCCTTCGATGAACCAGTGAGGAAAACCTTCAACATCATCCGCCGGCATCGGTTGCTGCGCAGCGCGATCCAAGATCTGACGGACCTCGGCTTCGAGGCTCTGATTGTGCCGGCGCGCCCTATCCACGAGGCGGGATTTTGTTTCCTCGGAAAGCTGCCGAACGGTGAGATTGGCCATAGCCCTCCTTCCAATCCTGCCGAATGCTGCAGGCGACAAGATAAGTGATTGCGTGCAATCATTCAACGCGACCAGCTGATGCTGTCGCCTTCTGAACGACTTCGACAGATCATGACCGAGCCAGCCCGATCCTCGACAGAGCCCGCCGCCAGCGCGCTGCCGTACGCGCTGCTCCGCGCCGGGCTGCTGGCGCCGGCGCGCTACCTCGAGGCGGTCGGCGCGGTCCGCGACGACGGGTTCTGGCGACGCTGGGGACAGGCCGCGCTGCTGGCGCTGGCGGTCGGCCAGGTCCTGGCCGGCATCGTGTTCTTCTTCGCGTTCAACTGGGCCGACCTGCCGCCGCTCGCCAAGCTCGGCACCGTCCAGGCCGGGATCGCGCTGTGCGTCGCCGGCGCCTGGCTCGGCCGAGCCCGGCGCCGGCGTGGGAGGCCCTGCTGACCTCGGCGGCGATGCTGGTCGGGGTGCTGCTGGCGGTGTTCGGCCAGATCTACCAGACCGGCGCCGACGCCTACACGCTGTTCGTCGGCTGGGCGGCGCTGATCCTGCCTTGGGTGGCGCTGTCGGGCGCGCTGGCTCCCTGGATACTGTGGCTGGTGGTGGCCGGGGTCGGCGCCGCCGCCTACGCCGCGCAGATCGTCCTGCCGATGGGCTGGCTCGCCCCGCAGGAGGTGGCCGCCCTGCTGGCGCTGTTCTACGCCGCCGCGCTTGCCGCCCGCGAGGGCCTCGCCCCTCGGCCGGGGCTCGGCTGGCTGCGACCGCTGTGGCCGCGCTGGCTGCTGGTCGCCGCGATCCTCGGCCTTACCTTCGCCGCCGCCGCCCCGGCGGCGTTCGCGGACGGGCTGGTCGGCGCCGACTGGCTGGCGCTCGCCCTGTTCGCCGCCGCGTCCGTTGGCCTCGCCCTGGTCTACCGGCGGCTGCGCGACTTTCCGTCGGTGGTGCTGGCGGTGCTGGCGGCCAGCCTGCTGGTGACCCTGGCCGGCCTGCGGGTGGTGTGGGAGACCGATGTCGCGCTGCTCGGATGGTTCGGCATGCTGGCGGTGGTGCTGGCGGTGTTCGGCGCCGCCCTCAGCCTGCTCCGCCGGCTGCGCGAGGAGATGCTGGCGCATGGCTGACGACGCGCTCGCCCGGCTCTGCCACCGGCTCGCGCTGGACGAGGCGCCGGCCCGCGCCGCGCTCGCGGTCACGGGTCGCGGCGGCCTGCCCTGGTATCTCCTGGTGGTGATGGCGATCGGGGCCTGGCTGGCGATGATCACGATCGTCGGGCTCGCCGCCCAGCTGGTGATCGCGTTCGCCGTCGACGATGAGGCCACGCCGCTGCTGTTGGCCGGGTTCGGCGTCGCCACGGCGGCGGCCTCGGTGGCGATCCGCCGGGGTGGGGAGGGTTCGTTCGCGCATCAGTTCGCGCTCGCCACCGCGCTGGCCGGGCAGGCGATGGTCGCCGGCGGCCTTGGCGCGGAGTGGGAGTCGCTGTGGCTCGCCGCCGGCGCGGCGGCGCTGGTCGCGGCGGCGTTGCTGGCGTTCTTCAAGGACCCGATCCACCAGTTCCTGGCGGCCGCGATGGCGCTGGTGCTGGCCGGGCTGGCGCTGGTGCTGGACGAGGTGCCGCAGGCGGCCGGACTGCTCGCGATCGCCGCCCTGCCGCCGGCCCTGCTGCTGCTGACCCGCCCGCCGGCCGCCCCCGATTTGCGCGGCCTCGCTTACGCGCTGCTGCTGGTGCCGATGGCGGCGCTGTCGATACCGGTCGGCAGCTGGCTCGGGGTCGATGCACACGGGGCCGGCTCACTGGTGATCGACTGGCTGGGGATCGACTGGCTGGGGATCGACTGGCTGGGGGCCGACTGGCTCTGGGCCGACTGGCTGGCGCGGGCGGCGCACGCCGCCGGGCTGGTCACGGTGCTGGCGCTGCTGTGGCGGAGTGCCGCGCCGGAGCGTCGGCCGCTGGTCGCCGCCGCCGGCGCGGCCGCCATCCTGCTCGGCGCCGTGACCGCCGCCGGGCTGCTGGCGTCGCTGCTGCTGCTGGCGCTCGCCTACCTGCTGGGCAGCCGGATGCTGGCCGCTCTCGGCGTGGCGGCGCACATCTGGTTCCTCAGCCGGTACTACCACGACCTGCAGCTTGACCTGCTGGTGAAGTCCGGGATGCTGGTTGCCGCCGGGGCGGTGCTGCTGGCGCTGTGGTGGGCGTGGAGCCGCGGCGCCTGGGAGGCGGCGGGCGATGGCTGACCGGCTCCGGACGATCGGGCTGTGGGGCGGCCTGGCCCTGGTGCTGGTCGCCGTCAATCTGCAGATCCTGGCCAAGCAGCGGGTGCTCGACGATGGCCGCACGGTGCTGCTGGCGCTGCGCCCGGCCGACCCGCGCTCGCTGATGCAGGGCGACTACATGATGCTGCGCTACGAGGAGGCGCTGGTCCCTGCGGGTGAGGGCGCCGGCGCGGGCGCGCCGGAACTCGACGGCCGGATCGTGCTGGCCCTGGACGCCGACGGCGTGGCGCGTTTCCGGCGCTTCGACGACGGCCGCGAGCCGGCGCCGGAGGAACAGCGCCTGCGCTACAAGCGGCGGGCGCCGGCCGGGCTCGACCCGGCCGCCGACCGGGTCAACGTGTTCGTCGGCGCCGAATCGTTCTTCTTCCAGGAAGGCCACGCCGACGTCTACGAGCAGGCCCGCTACGGCATCCTCAAGGTCGCCCCCGACGGCAGCAGCGTGCTGGTCGGCCTCGCCGATTCCGGGCGTCGGCCGATCCGGCCGTAGCCGCCGCCCCTACTCCCGGTTCATCCGGTTGCCGACCAAATCCTCGACCACCGCCGGATCGGCGAGCGTCGAGGTGTCGCCGAGCTGGTCATGCTCGTTGGCGGCGATCTTGCGCAGGATGCGGCGCATGATCTTGCCGGATCGGGTCTTCGGCAGGCCGGGCGCCCACTGGATCAGGTCGGGCGAGGCGATCGGGCCGATGTCCTTGCGGACCCACTGCACCAGCTCGCGGCGCAGCTCCTCGGTCGCGGTCTCGCCGGCGTTGAGGGTGACGTAGGCGTAGATGCCCTGGCCCTTCAGGTCGTGCGGGTAGCCGACCACGGCGGCCTCGGCGACCTTGGGATGGGCGACCAGCGAACTCTCGACCTCGGCGGTGCCCATGCGGTGGCCGGACACGTTGATGACGTCGTCGACCCGGCCGGTGATCCAGTAATAGCCGTCGGTGTCGCGCCGGCAGCCGTCGCCGGTGAAGTACAGGCCGTTGAAGGTCGAGAAGTAGGTCTGGATGAAGCGCTCGTGGTCGCCGTAGACGGTGCGCATCTGGCCGGGCCAGCTGTCGGCGATGCAGAGGTTGCCGTCGGCGGCGGCCTCGAGCCGGTTGCCGTCGTTGTCGACCAGCACCGGCACCACACCGAAGAACGGCAGGGTGGCCGAGCCCGGCTTCAGGCGCGTGGCACCCGGCAGCGGCGTGATCAGGATGCCGCCGGTCTCGGTCTGCCACCAGGTGTCGACGATCGGGCAGCGGCCGTCGCCGACGACCCGGTGGTACCACAGCCAGGCCTCGGGGTTGATCGGCTCGCCGACCGAGCCGAGCAGGCGCAACGACTTCCGCGAGGTCTTCTTCACCAATGCCTCGCCCTCGCGCATCAGGGCGCGTATCGCGGTCGGCGCGGTGTAGAAGATGTTGACCTGGTGCTTGTCGACCACCTGCCAGAACCGGCTGGCGTCGGGGTAGTTCGGCACGCCCTCGAACATCAGGCTGATGGCGCCGTTCGCCAGCGGGCCGTAGACGATGTAGCTGTGGCCGGTGACCCAGCCGACGTCGGCGGTGCACCAGTAGACCTCGCCCGGCTTGTAGTCGAACACGTACTGGTGGGTCATCGAGGCGAAGACCATGTAGCCGCCGGTGGTGTGCAGCACCCCCTTCGGCTTGCCGGTCGAGCCCGAGGTGTAGAGGATGAACAGCGGGTCCTCGGCGCCCATCTCGGTCGGCGGGCAGTCGGGCGACGCCGTCGCCATCAGGTCGTGGTACCAGTGGTCGCGGCCGGCCTTCATCTCGACCGCGCCGCCGGTGCGCCTGACCACCAGGCAGGTCTTGCACGACGGCGAATGCGCCAGCGCGGCGTCGGCGTTCTTCTTCAGTGGCACCTTGCGGCCGCCGCGCAGGCCCTCGTCGGCGGTGATCAGCAGGTTGCTCTCGCAGTCCTGGAGGCGGTTGGCGAGGCTGTCCGGCGAGAACCCGCCGAACACCACCGAATGGATGGCACCAATGCGGGCGCAGGCCAGCATCGCCACCGTCGCCTCGGGGATCATCGGCAGGTAGATGGTCACCCGGTCGCCCTTGCTGACGCCCAGATCCTTCAGGACGTTGGCGAGCTTGGAAACCTCGGCGTGCAACTCGCGGTAGCTGATCGCCCGGCTCTCGTTCGGGTCGTCGCCCTCCCACAGGATGGCGGTCTGGTCGCCGCGCGTCGCCAGATGCCGGTCGAGGCAGTTGGCGGAAGCGTTCAGCGTCCCGTCCTCGAACCAGCGGATGTGCAGATCGCTGGCGTCGTAGGAGACGTCCTTGATCTTGGAGTACGGCTTGATCCAGTCGATGCGCTTGCCGTGCTCGGCCCAGAAGCCTTCCGGATCGGCGATCGAGCGCTCGTACATCGCCTTGTAGCCGGCCGCGTCGACCAGCGCCGCCTTGGCTACCGCCGGCGGAACCTCGAGGATCACATCGTCGGACATCTCGGCCACTCCCTATCAGACACTGGTCCGAGACCGGTTCGCTCCGGCCCCGCCTCCGTCGACTGCAGTATCCATAGGTGGCGGTTCGCTCACAAGCCGGGCCTGCGAGGGCGGCGGGCGCCCTAATCCCCTTCCAGCCCCGCGATCGCCGCCTCCAGCGCCTCGGAGTCGTCCAGGTCGAGCACCCGGCGCGCGACGCCATGGGCAAAGCCGGCGCGGGCCAGCGCCGCCATGTCACGGTCGCGGCGCTCCGCCCGCTCGGGCCCGCCCCGCATCGGCCCCAGGCGGCGGCGCCGGGCCAGGCGGCAGGCGGCGCGGAATTCGGCGTCGGCCCGGTCGTCGCCGTCGGCGGCCTCCAGCACCGCCGCGGTGGTGTCGCGGTCGACGCCCTTCTCGCGCAACGCCATGCCGATCCGCCGCGCCGATCCGCCGCGCCGGCGCAGGCTCGCAACCTTGCCCTCGGCGAACACCCGGTCGTCGACCATGCCCGAGCGCGCGAGGCGGGTGACGATGTCCTCGACCCAGGCGGTCGCCTCGTCGCGGTCGCAGCGCTCCTCGCGCGCCGCCCGCTCGACCCGGCGGGCGAGCACGCGCCGCAGCCCCTCGACCGAGCTCGCGTGGCGCTCGAGGTAGTGCAGCGCCGCCCGCTCCAGGCTGGCCTTCTTCAGCGGCCCCTGTGGGCGCCGGCCGCGCGCCGCCCCGGCCTTGGTCGCGATGTCCGACATGGCCGCGACTGTTGCAGCTTTCGCCGGGCGGGCCTAGACGTAGCGCCATGCTCGCCGCCCTCGACCCCATGACCGCCCCGACCCCGCCGGCGCCACGCCGCATCCGCGGCGTCAACTGGATCGGGCTGTGGACGCTGTACCGCAAGGAGGTCTGGCGGTTCATCAAGGTGATCAACCAGACGGTCGCCGCCCCGGTGGTCACCACAATGCTGTTCCTGGCGGTGTTCACCCTGGCGCTCGGCCGCGACGTCGACCTCGGTGGCGCGATCTCGTTCCCGGAGTTCCTGGCGCCGGGACTAGTGATGATGGCGCTGCTGCAGAACGCCTTCGCCAACCCCTCCTCGTCGATCGTCGGCTCCAAGATGCAGGGCAACATCGTCGACCTGCTGATGCCGCCGCTCGGCCCCGGCGAGATCACCGCGGCGTTCGCCCTCGGCGCGGTGACGCGCGGCCTGGTGGTCGGAGCCGGGACGGTGGCGGCGATGGCGGTGGTGGTCGGCTTCACCATGCCGGCGCCGCTGCTGGCGCTGTATTTCGCCGCCGCGGGCGCGCTGTTCTTCGGGCTGCTGGGCGTGCTGGCCGGGATCTGGGCCGAGAAGTTTGACCATCTGTCGGCGGTGACGACCTTCGTGGTCACACCGCTCACCTTCCTGTCCGGCACCTTCTATTCGATCGACCGGCTGCCGGGGATCTGGAACGACATCGCCCACCTCAACCCGGTGTTCTGGCTGATCGACGGGTTCCGGGCCGGGATGATCGGCTGGTCGGACAGCGATCCCTGGATCGGCGGCATCGCCATCGCCGGCCTCGATGCACTCCTGTTCGCGCTGTGCTGGCGGCTGTTCTCGACCGGCTGGAAGCTCAAGGCGTAACCGGCGCCGTGGCCGCCCGCCGGGGTCCCCACGGCACGCACGCCACCGCCAGCGCCGTGGCGCCGCCGTACACGACCATCGCCGCCGCGACCACCGCGAACAGCGCCGGCAGCGGCGCCTCGTCCGCCGTGATCCACCAGCCGCCGACGGCGACGACGGCGAGGCGCAGCGTGCCCGCAAGCACCGGGCCGAGAACCTTGCCGGCCCCGAGCGAGGCGAAGTACAGGCACAGCCCGAGGCCGAAGAAGCCGTAGGCCGGGCCGGCCCACCGGAAATAGGCGCGCGCCGCCTCCAGGACCGCCGGCTCGGCGGTGAACAGCCGGGCCCAGAGATCGGGCGCCAGCGCCACCACCAGCCCGACCGTGCCGAGGATCGCCGCCGACAGCCCGCCGCCGAGCCAGGCGACCCGGCGGGCGCGCACCACGTCGCCGGCGCCGATCGCCATGCCGACCATCGGCACGCAGGCGACGCCGATCGCGAAGCAGATCGGCACCAGCAGGAACTCCAGGCGGGCGCCGATGCCGTAGCCGGCCAGCGCCTCGGTCCCGAAGCGTGCCACCAGGGCGGTCAGGATCAGCACCGTCAGGACCGTCTGCAACGGCGAGATGCAGGCGACCGCGCCGACCCGCAGGATGTCGCGGAACAGGTCGCGGCTGAGCGCGGCCCCGGCGACGCGGAGCCGAACCCGCGAGCGCCCGGAGGCGAGGAACCAGAGCAGGAAGCCGGCACCGGCCGCGAACGCCACGGCCTGGCCGAGCGCCACCCCCGGCATGCCGAGCCGGGGCAGCGGCCCGAGGCCGAGGCCGAAACCGCCGCCGAGGACGATCTGCAGGCCGGCGACCACGAGCAGCGTCGCCGAGGGGACGGCCATGTTGCCGGTGCCGCGCACCACCGAGGCGAACGTGTTGGTCAGCCAGACGCCGGCGGCGCCGAGGAACACGATGTTCGAGTAGGCGACCGCTTCCTCGAGGGCCGCGCCGCGGCCGCCGAGCAGTGCGTAGACATCGCGCCCGAGGATCAGGAAGAACCCGGTGAACACCAGCCCGGCGGCAAGGCCGATCAGCGCCGCGTGCAGGGCCAGCGACCCTGCCCGCGCCGTGTCGCCGGCGCCGAGCGCCCGGCTGACCGCCGAGGACACGCCGCCGCCCATCGCCCCCGCCGACATCATCTGCTGCAGCATCACCATCGGGAAGGCGAGCGCCAGCCCGGCGAGGGCGGTGGTGCCGAGCCGGCCGACATAGGCGGTCTCGGCGACCGCCACCAGCGCGGTCGCCAGCATCACCGCCATGTTGGGCAGGCTGAGCCGGATCAACGTCGGGAACAGCGGGGACCGCAGGAGGTCCGGACCGGAGGTGGCGCCCACGGCTGACGATCCCTTCACCGGTATGGACAGGCAGGTCGCAAATCCGGGCTCATTCGGCGAGCCGGTCGAGCACGCGGTCGAGCACGCGGTCGAGCGCCGCGTTGAGCGCGGCGGTGTCGTCGGGGCCGAGCGCCGCCTCGATCTGGCGCTGCGCCTCGGTCCAGGCCGGCCGCGCCGCCTCGACCGCGGCGCGGCCCTCGGGGGTGAGCCCGAGCCGGCGCGACCGTCGGTCGCGGGCGTCGGCCTCCAGGGTCGCCAGCCCGCGGCGAACCAGCGGCCCGAGGGTGCGGGTCAAGGTCGTCGGGTCCATCACCAGCCGCTCGGCGAGCGCGCCGATGGACACACCGTCGAGCGAGCGAAGATGGCTCAACAGGCCGTACTGGGTGATCGTCAGCCCGGTCGGCTGCAGGTGCCGGTCGTAGACCTGGGTCACCCGGCGCGCCGCCTTGCGGACCCTCAGGCAGGTGCAGACGGAGTCCCGCGGCATCGCTGGGGTCGACGGGTCAGTCATGTGACCGCAATACTTGCATATGCAGGCTTATGCAAGATGGCTGTCCTCAGCCAGGCTCGGGCCGGATGGAAACCACCCGCGGCAATCCGCGAATCGTTGACATTCCCCGGCTACGTTCCGAGTATCGCCGTTTTCCCGAGGCCGAGCGGCGGCCCCGGCAGTTTGAGGAGTGCGGGACCGTGGTTACCAGCGTGATGCCGACCTACGGCCGGATCGACATCGCTTTCGAGCGGGGCGAGGGCCCCTACCTGTTCGCCACGGATGGACGACGATACCTCGACTTCGCCTCCGGCATCGCCACCAACTCGCTCGGCCACGCCCACCCGCATCTGGTGGCGGCGATCTGCGAGCAGGCAGGCCGCGTTATGCACGTGTCGAACCTGTACCGGATCCCCGAGCAGGAGCGGCTGGCCGACCGGCTGGTCGCGACCTCGTTCGCCGACACCGTGTTCTTCTGCAACTCCGGGGCCGAGGCGCTGGAGGGATCGACCAAGGTCGCGCGCCGCTTCCACTTCCACAACGGCGAGCCGCACCGGACCCGCATTATCTGCTGCACCCACTCGTTCCACGGCCGCACACTCGGCATGCTGTCGGCGACCGACAAGGAAGCCTACCGCGAGGGCTTCGGGCCACGCGTGCAGGGTTTCAGCCACGTCGCGTTCGGCAACCTGAACGAGATGCGCGCCGCGATCGGCGACGACGCGGCGGCCATCCTGGTCGAGCCGGTTCAGGGCGAGGGCGGGGTGAACGCCGCCACCGACGACTACCTCCGGGCGCTGCGGGCGATCGCCGACGAGTTCGGCCTGCTGCTGATCCTCGACGAGGTGCAATGCGGCATGGGGCGGTCGGGCAAGCTGTGGGCCCATGAATGGGCCGGCATGGCGCCCGACATCCTGGCCTCCGCCAAGGGTCTGGGCGGCGGATTCCCGGTCGGCGCCGTGCTGGCCAGCGAGAAGGCCGCGTCAGGCATGAAGCCCGGCCTGCACGGCTCGACCTTCGGCGGCAACCCGCTCGCCATGGCGGCCGGCAACGCCGTCCTCGACATCGTGCTGGCGCCGGGCTTCCTCGACCAGGTCGACCGGATCGCGCGGCTGCTGCGCGGCAAGCTGGAGGCGGTGGTGCGCCGGCACCGGTCGGTGGTCGAGGAGGTGCGCGGCGCCGGCCTGCTGATGGGTCTGAAATGCGTGGTGCCGAGCGGCGACCTGCAGACCCGGCTGCGCGAGCAGCACGGCCTGCTGACCGTCGGCGCCGCCGAGAACGTGCTGCGCCTGCTGCCGCCGCTGACCATAGACGAGAGCCACGTCGACGAGGCGGTCAAGGCCATCGACGACGCCTGCGCCGGGCTTGCCCGTGATGCCGCTTGACCCGATCGCGGCCGGGAAGCCGCCGATGAACGCGCCGCGTCACTTCCTGGACCTGGACCGGCTGGACACCACGACGCTGCGCCGGATGATCGAGCAGGCCAAGGCCTACAAGTCCGGCGTCGGGCTGGCCGCGCGGCCGCTGGACGGCAAGATCCTGGCGATGATCTTCGAGAAGCCGTCGACCCGCACCCGGGTGTCGTTCGAGTCCGGCATGAAGAGGCTCGGCGGCGAAGTGGTGGTGCTGCAGGGCGCCGACCTGCAGCTCGGGCGCGGCGAGACGGTGGCCGACACCGCCCGCGTGCTGTCGCGCTATGTCGACTGCATCATGATCCGCACCTTCGAGCACCGCACCCTGCTGGAGATGGCCGAGCACGCCACCGTTCCGGTGATCAACGGCCTGACCGACAGCACCCACCCCTGCCAGATCCTGGCCGACGTGATGGCGTTCGAGGAGCACCGCGGACCGATCAAGGATCGGGTGATCGCCTGGTCCGGCGACGGCAACAATATGGCAGCGTCCTGGATCCAGGCCGCGGTGCAGTTCGACTTCGAGCTGCGCATCGCCTGTCCGGCCGAGCTGGGGCCGCCGCCGGAAGTGGTCGCCTGGGCGCGCGCCCGTGGCGGTCGGATCAGCGTCCTGCACGATCCGTCAGCGGCGGTCGCCGGCGCCGACGCCGTGGTCACCGACACCTGGGTGTCGATGGGCGACGAGGACACCAACCGGCACAACCTGCTGGCCGCCTACCGGGTCGACGAGGCGCTGCTCGCCAAGGCCGGGCCGGACGCGGTGTTCATGCACTGCCTGCCGGCGCACCGCGGCGAGGAGGTCACCGCCGGCGTCATCGACGGACCGCAGTCGATCGTCTGGGACGAGGCCGAGAACCGCATGCACACACAGATGGCGGTGCTTTCGTGGTGCCTGTCGGAGTCGCCATGAGCGAACGGGAAGCGCTTTTCGAGCACACCGGACGCGACGACCTCATCCTGCCCTTCCAAATCGATCCCTACGGACTGCGCGGCCGCCTGATCCGGCTTGGCCCGGTGGTCGACAGCATCCTGGCCCGGCACGACTACCCGGAAGCGGTGGCGGCGATGCTGGCCGAGACCATGGCCCTCGCCGCCTGCCTCGCCGGGGCGCTGAAATACGAGGGCATCTTCACCCTGCAGACCAAGGGCGACGGTCCGATCGGGACCCTGATGGCCGACATCACCAGCTCGGGCGCCATGCGGGCCTACGCCCGCTACGACGCCGACCGGCTGGCCGCGGTGGACCCGGCGGCGGCCGCCGAGCGCTCGGTGCCGAGGTTGCTCGGCGGCGGGTACATCGCCTTCACCGTCGACCAGGGCGCCGACACCGACCGCTACCAGGGCATCGTTCAGCTCGAGGGACACACCCTGTCGGAATGCACGCATTCCTATTTCCGCAATTCCGAGCAGATCGAGGCCGGGGTCAAGATCGCCGCCGGCCGGGCCCAGACCCCCGACGGGCCGGCCTGGCGGGCCGGCGCCCTGATGATCCAACGCCTGCCCTTCCAGCGCGACCTCCCCGGCCGGCCGAGCGAGGACGAGTACGACGAGACCTGGCGGACGGCGGTGACCCTGATGAGCAGCGTCACCGCCGCCGAGGTTCTGTCCACCGACCTGGCGCCCGACCGCCTGCTGTTCCGGCTGTTCCATTCCGAGGGTGTGCGCGCCTACCACGCCCAGCCGGTGTCGGACGCCTGCCGGTGCTCCAGCACGCGGGTGGAGAGGGTGCTGCGGGCGCTGTCGGCGGAGGAACTCTCGGACCTCAAGGAAGAAGACGGCGACGTCGTGGTTGTCTGCGAGTTCTGCAAGCGCGAATGGCGCTATGATGATGCCGCCCTTGCCGGGCTCAGCGAGGGCGACGAGCCTCCCGCCTTCTGATTCGGTTCCGCCACGAGGATCCCCATGACCGTCCGCTTCACGCACAACGGCCCCATCCGCGTCGATTCCGGCCGCGTCGACCGCCGCGTGTTCCTGTCGCTGGCCCTCGCCGGGGTCGCCGCCGGCTGCGCCACCCCGGACCCGACGGTGCGGTTCGCCGACCTGACGTTCGCCGGCCGGCCGCCGATTCCGCTCGACGTCGCCCAGCTCGACATCGTGGACGAGTACCGCATGCCGCTCGCCGACCCGAACGTCGAGCACCGGGCGCCGCTGGCGCCGGGGGCCGCCGCCGAGCGCTGGGCGCGCGACGTGCTGCGCGCCACCGGCAACAGCGGCCGCGCGGTGTTCCGGGTGACGAAGGGCAGCCTGGTGGCCACCCCGCTGCCGACCACCGGCGGCGTGAAGGGCTGGTTCACGGTCGACCAGGCGGAGCGCTACGACGCCGCGATCGAGGGCCGCATCGACCTGTACGGCGCCGACGGCCGGCGCTTCGGCGAGGCGGCGGCGCAGGCGACGCGCTACCAGACGATCGCCGAAAGCGCGTCGCTGAACGACCGGCAGCGGCTGTGGTACACCTTGGTGGAGGCCACCTCCCGGGATTTCGCGGTCGCCATGGAGCAGGCGATTCGCCGCGAGCTGGCCGGCTATATTCGCTGAGCGCGGCCCGGAAAATCGTTCAGGGACCGCGATCTCCGGGTTGCACAACGAAACTGTAATCTAAAGCGGCTATCTAGAACGACGGTTTGGCAGGGAGGATGCGATGGCAGCGGTCAACGTCCTGAAGGCGGCGGTGATCAAGGCTCCGGTGTACACGCGCCGTGGGCTTCAGGAACGCATGTTCACCCTGGCGTTCTCCGGCCTGGTCTACCCGCAGATCTGGGAAGACCCGGAGGTCGACATCGCCGCCATGGAGCCGCTGGAGGGCAAGCGGATTGCCACCATCGCTTCCGGCGGCTGCAACATCCTCGCCTACCTGACGGAGCGGCCCGAGGCTGTCATTTCGGTCGACCTCAACCGCCACCACGTGGCGCTGAACCGGCTGAAGCACGCCGCCATCACGCATCTGCCGGACTTCGAGACGTTCTTCCGGTTTTTCGGGGAGGCCGACCGGGCCGACAACGTCGCCACCTATGACCGCCACCTTGCCGCGCACCTTGACTCCGAGACACGGGCCTACTGGGACCAGTTGACCTGGTCCGGCCGACGGATCTCGCTGTTCACACGCAACATCTACAAGCACGGCCTGCTCGGCCGGTTCATCACCCTGGTCCACATTCTCTCCCGCCTGCACCGCGTCGACCCGCGCCGGATGCTGGAAGCGACATCGATGGCCGACCAGCGACGGATCTTCGACGAGCAGCTGGCGCCGGTGTTCAGCTCGTGGCTGGTGCGTACGCTGTGCCGGAGCCCGACTTCGCTGTACGGGCTTGGAATTCCACCGGCGCAGTTCGACGATCTGAAGTCGGACGCCGAGGGCGGCGACATGGCCGCCCTTCTGCGCCGCCGGCTGGAGCGGCTGGCCTGCGACTTCCCGCTCGAGGACAACTACTTCGCCTGGCAGGCCTTTGGCCGCGGCTATGACCGCGAGCACCGCCGGGCGGTGCCGCGCTACCTTAAAGAGGCCAACTTCGAGGTTCTGCGCGAGACCGTCGGCCGGGTCGACGTCAGCCAGGCATCGATCACAGCGCGCCTCGCCGACGAGCCGGCAGCCAGCCTCGACCGCTACGTTCTGCTCGACGCGCAGGACTGGATGGACACCCGACAGATGAACGAGTTGTGGGCGCAGATCATGCGCACCGCCCGACCCGGCGCCAAGGTGGTGTTCCGGACCGCCGGCGAGGTCACCATCCTGCCGCTGCACCTGCCGCCGGCCCTGCTCGACCGCTGGCGCTACGAGGCGGAGACCAGCCGTGAGCTCGGCCTCAAGGACCGCTCCTCGATCTACGGCGGCTTCCACGTCTACACCCTGGTCGACGCGTGACCCTCGCCGGGGTGCCCGGCGGCATGGACGCGCGCGTGTCGATGGACCGGATGTACCGGCTCCAGCGCCATGTCTACGACCTGACCCGAAAATACTACCTGTTCGGGCGCGACGGGCTGATCGAGCGACTCGGCGCGCGTCCTGGCGAGACCGTGTGCGAGGTCGGCTGCGGCACCGCCCGCAACCTGGTGAAGATGGCACAGCGCTACCCGGAAGCCCGGTTCTTCGGGCTCGATGCCTCGGACGAAATGCTGAAGACCGCCGCCGCCGCGGTGTCCCGCGCCGGCCTGGCGGAGCGGGTGCCGCTCACCCAGGCCTACGCCCAGACGTTCACGCCGGCGACCTTCGGCCTGACGGCGTCGTTCGACCGCGTCGTGTTCTCCTACACCCTGTCGATCATCCCGGGGCCGATCGAGGCGCTCGACAACGCGCTGGCCCAGCTGCGGCCGGGCGGCAGCATCCACGTCGTCGACTTCGGCGATGCCGCCGCCCTGCCGGCCGGGTTGCGCCGCCTGCTGGCGTGGTGGCTCGGCAAGTTCCACGTCGCCCACCGCCCCGAGGTCGGCGCCTGGTTCGCGGCCCGCGCCGCCGAGGGCGCCGGAAATCTGCAAACCCGCGCGATCGGCGGGCGCTACACGGAGTTCTTCACGTTCGAGAAGGGTGAGCCAGCTCATCGGGCGTGAGCCGTCGATCCGGCTCGTCCGCTAAGCCGCGGTCCGCGCCCAGTCGGTCAGCTTGCCGAGGAAGTCGGCGCAGGCGGCGATCTGGTCGACCGCCACCCATTCGTCGGCCTTGTGCGCCTGGTCGATGCTGCCAGGGCCGAAGATCACCGCCGGTATGCCCGCCCGCTGGAACAGCCCTGCCTCGGCGCCGTAGGCCACGACGCCGGAGGCGTTCAGGCCGGTGAGCAGGCGCACCAGCGCTTCCGCCGCCGAGGTCGGGTCGGGGCTGAGGCCGGGAACGTCGGTCAGCCGCTCGGTGACCACACCGGCGTGCGGCGCCCTGGCCTTCAACGCCGGCTCCAGCCGCCCGACGCAGAACGCCCGCACCCGCTCCTCGATGGCGTCGCCGTCGTCGGTCGGCACCAGCCGGACGCTCCAGGTCACCCGGCAGCTCTCGGCCACGATGTTGTGGGCAGTGCCGCCCTCGATCACCCCGACGTTGAAGGTCGAGCACGGCGGGTCGAACGGCGAGGCGGGATCGGCGCCGGCCGCGAGTTCGTGGCCGAGTTCCTCCAGGAAGCCGATCAGCCCGGCCGCCGCGACGATGGCGTTGGCGCCCTGGCTCGGCTGGCTGGAATGCGCCGGCAGGCCGGTGACGGTGGTGCGGTAGACGCGGGTGCCCTTGTTGCCGCCGATCAGCTGCATCGAGGTTGGCTCGCCGACGATCACGGCGCGCGGCAGCGGCAGATTGCGGGTCACGTCGGCGATGATGCCGCGCACCCCGACGCAGCCGACTTCCTCGTCGTACGACAGGGCCAGGTGGATCGGCACCGCCAGCGGCGCCGCCACCATCTCGGGCACCATCGCCAGCGCCGTCGCCACGAAGCCCTTCATGTCGCAGGCGCCGCGGCCGTATAGGCGGCCGTCGCGACGGGTCAGCGCGAACGGATCGGAGGTCCAGTTCTGGCCGTCGACCGGCACCACGTCGGTGTGGCCGGACAGAACCACCCCGCCCGCCACCGGCGGCCCGATGGTCGCCCAGAGGTTGGCCTTGGCGCCATCGGCGTCGTGGGTCAGCCGGGCCTCGACACCATGTTCGGCCAGATAGGACCGCACGTCCTCGATCAGCGCCAAGTTGGAGTGGCGCGACGTGGTGTCGTAAGCGACCAGCCGGGCTGTCAAGGCCAACGCCCGGTCCAGACGACCGGCAGCGGCGGCACTCGGATCCTGCATCACCGTCAGCCGGCGCGGCCGATCAGGTGCATGAACTCCCGGCGTCGCTCCGGGTCGTCCTTGAAGCAGCCCAGCATCCGGGTGGTGACCATCCCCACCCCTTCCTTCTGCACGCCGCGCAGGCTCATGCACTGATGTTCGGACTCGATCACCACGGCGACACCGAGCGGGTCGAGCACGGTCTGGATGGCGTGGGCGATCTGCGCGGTCAGCCGTTCCTGAATCTGCATGCGCTTGGCGTAGGCGTCGATCACCCGGGCGAGCTTGGATATGCCGACAACTCGACCGCGTGGAAAATAGGCGACGTGCGCGGTGCCGACGATCGGCAGCATGTGGTGCTCGCAGAACGACTTGAAGCGCACGCCCTTGAGCAGCACGATCTCGTCGTAGGCCTCGACCTCCTCGAAGGTCCGCGCCAGGATATCGGCGGGATCGTAGAGATAGCCGCCGAACAGTTCCTCATAGGACCGAACCACCCGGGCCGGGGTGTCTACCAAGCCCTCCCGGTCGGGATCCTCGCCAATCCATTCGATCAGCGTGCGCACCGCTCGCTCGGCCTGCTCGCGGGTCGGCTTGCGGTGCGTGGCGGACACCACCTTGTCATCCGGCTTGGCCAGCGCGTTGTCGTAGGGCGTCATGTCGCGATCCTTGTTTCCGGAGGGGTTTGCCACGATGAGCAGAGCCAGTTGCCGAAGCGCACGAGGAGTCGTGCCGGGATTTCCTGACACTTATACGCCCTGACGACAGACCGGATCAAAGCTCGGTCCGTCACGCTGGCGTGATCAGTTGAGGCTGACCCGCTGGTGCGGGCTATCGAGCGAGAACGCCGGAATTGCCACCTCGAAGCGTTCGCCGTTCGAGGCCTCCATCTCGTAGGAGCCCACCATCACGCCGGACGGTGTCGGCAGCGGGCATCCGCTGGTGTATTCGAAGCTGTCGCCGGGCCGAAGCAGCGGCTGCTCGCCGACCACGCCGGGGCCGCGAACCTCCTGGGTACGCCCGTGGGCGTCGGTGATCGACCAGGAGCGGTTGCGCAGCCGCACCGTCTCCTCCCCCAAATTCTCGATCCGGACCTGGTAGGCCCAGACGTACTGGCCATCCTCTGGAGAGGATTGCTCCTCCAGATAGACCGGCTTAACGGTTACCCGGATATCGTGGCTGGTAAGGCTGTACATCGATCCGTCCTCGGACTCCCGGGCAGTCGGAGGTTTATGCGCGTCGGGGCCCGAAGTCCAACGCCCGGCTGTCCGTCACCGAACTGAAACCATGAGCGGCCGGGTGAGTTCCGTTACGCCGCGAGTTGGCCGCGGCGGATCGTGGACTCAGCCGATGAACCAGTCGCCGACCACCGAGGACGACGTCACGCCGGTCAGAGTCACCGTCGCCCCGGTCGAGAACGTCACCACCGCGACCCCGGCGACGTCGGCCGACGACCAGGTGACGCCGGCGGCCAGGCTGATGCGGTCGCCGGCGGCGTAGTCGAAATCGCTGATGGTATCGGCGCCGTCCGGCACTCCCATCCAGAACACGTCGCCGCCAGTGCCGCCGATCATCAGGTCGTTGCCGCCGTTGGCGACCAGCCGGTCGGCGCCGGCGCCGCCCGACAGCGTGTCGCTGCCCTGGCCGCCGTACAGCGTGTCGGCGCCGTCGCCGCCCAACAGGATGTCGTCGCCGAGGTTGCCGAACACCAAGTCGGCGTCGGCACCGCCGTTCATCGAATCGTTGCCTTGGCCTCCGAACAGGGTATCGCTGCCGTCGCCGCCGTTGATCGTGTCGTTGCCCTGGTTGCCGTAGACAATGTCGGCGCCGGCATCGCCGAGGATCGAGTCGGCGCCGGCGTTGCCCCAGATCAGGTCGTTGCCGTCTCCGCCAACCATGGTGTCGTTGCCGTGCCCGCCGAAAAGCGTGTCCAGCCCGCTGCCGCCCGACATCAGGTCGTCGCCGACGTTGCCGTACAGCAGATCGGCACCGTCGCCCCCGAACAGGCTGTCGGCCCCGTCGCCGCCGCGCATGGTGTCATTGCCGGCGCCGCCGTCCAGGCGGTCGTCGCCGTTGCCGGCGCCGCCAATGATGGAGTCGTTGCCCTCGCCGCCGACCAGCGTGTCGTGATCGGGGCCACCGATCAGCACATCGGCGCCCTCGGAGGCGGTGACGCTGACCTTCAACTGGGTGCCGGTCAGCTTGGCGGCGGTGACGGATATCCCGATCGTGCTGGCCACGACCATCGTCATGGTGCCGCTGGTGTTCGCCAGGATCGTCGAAGGCACGTCGACGACGTGGGCCGCGTTGGCCGTGACGTTGATGGTGGAATAGCCGGTGATGCCGTTCAGGCTGGCGGCGATCAGTGTGCCCGACGTGATGTTGAGGGTGCCGGTGTCGGTCGCGTCGTCGGCAACAGCAGACAGGCCGGAGACCGGGGTCGAAACGGTAGCCATGGCGCTCTCCTGATTCTCGGATCAATCCGGGCGTTCTGCCCAAGCCATAAGTCATCGCCTGTTAATATATTATCACCCTCCGCGCCTTCGGTCATCGGGTTCGTGAAAGGGCATACGGCGGACTTGCAACATCGCGCCCGCTGACGCATGTTCTGGCCAGCGTGCGGGTGTAGTTCAATGGTAGAACGGCAGCTTCCCAAGCTGCATACGAGGGTTCGATTCCCTTCACCCGCTCCACCCCCACCTGATCCAGCGACCGTGTTGCGCCTGCCGCCCGACGGTTGCCGCGCCGCCGACAGGCGCCTATCTTCCGCAAGTTTTCCACGCCCCATTCCGACCGGTGAATCCGATGCCCGACGCCCTCGAGGTCCGCGGCCTGCGCAAGACCTTCGGCGAGGTCGTGGCGGTCGACGAGGTCAGCTTCTCCGCAGCATCCGGCCGCACAATCGGCCTGCTCGGCGGCAACGGCGCCGGCAAGACCACGACGATCTCCATGCTGCTCGGCCTGCTGACGCCGACCGCCGGCTCGGTGCGGGTGCTCGGCCACGACCTCGCCACCGACCGCTACGCGGTGCTGTCGCGCATGAACTTCTCCTCGCCTTATGTCGACCTGCCGCACCGGCTGACCGTGGAGCAGAACCTGCGGGTCTACGCCGAGCTCTACGGCGTCGACGAGCCGGGCGCGCGGGTCGCGGAGCTGGCCAGCCAATTGCAATTCGCCGAGCTGCTGGACCGGCCGACCGGCAAGCTGTCGGCGGGGCAGAAGACCCGGGTGTCGCTGGCCAAGGCGCTGGTCAACCGGCCCGAGGTGCTGCTGCTCGACGAGCCGACGGCGTCGCTCGACCCGGACACCGGCGACTGGGTGCGCCGCTACCTCGAGGAGTACCGCGAGGCCGCCGGCGCGACCATCCTGCTGGCCTCGCACAACATGGGCGAGGTCGAGCGGCTGTGCGACGACGTCCTGATGATGCGCCGCGGCCGGGTGGTCGACCGCGGCGCGCCGGCCGAGCTGCTGGCCCGCTACGGGCGGGAAACCCTGGAGGACGTGTTCCTGGACATCGCCCGTGATCGCCGCACCGGCCGCGACGCGGCGGAGGCCGCGCAATGAGCGCCGCCGCCGCCCGCCGCCACGCCCAGACCGGCCCGCTCGCCTCCGGCCGGCGGGTCGCCGCCATGGTGCGGCGCTACTGGTACCTGATCCGCGGGTCCTGGCCGCGGATCGCCGAGTTGGCCTACTGGCCGACCATCCAGATGATCCTGTGGGGCCTGATCAGCCAGTTCTTCGTCACCCATTCGCACTGGCTGGCCGAGGCCGCCGGCGTGCTGATCGCCGGGGTGCTGCTGTGGGACATCCTGTTCCGCGGCCAAATCGGGTTCTCGATCTGCTTCCTCGAGGAGATGTGGTCGCGCAACCTCGGGCATCTGTTCGTCAGCCCGCTCAGGCCGTGGGAGCTGCTGGCGGCGCTGATGACCATGAGCCTGATCCGCACCGGCCTCGGGGCCGGGGTGGCGGCGGTGATCGCGATCCTGCTGTACGGGTTCTCACTTTTCGATCTCGGGCTGCCGCTGGTCGCCTTCTTCGTCGCCCTGATGCTGATGGGCTGGGGGATGGGGATGGCGATCGTGGCGCTGGTTCTGCGCTACGGCCTCGGCGCCGAGTCGCTGGCCTGGGTGGCGCTGTTCGCGTTCGCGCCGATCAGCTGCGTTTACTACCCGGTCTCGACACTGCCTGAATCGATCCAGTGGCTGGCCTGGGCGACGCCGTCGGCCTACGTGTTCGAGGGCATGCGCGCGGTCATGGTGCACAACGTGTTCCGCTGGGACCTGCTGGCCGGCGCGCTGGTTCTGGACGCGGTGTACGTGGCGATCGGCGCCGGGGTGTTCGCCTGGGCGTTCGCGGGCGCCCGCCGCGACGGCCGCCTGCTGCAGACCGGCGAATAGACCGCTATCAGACGGCTGGCGCCGCCAGCGGCGCCAGCCGCGGATCGCCGGCGGCGCGGGCGAGGGCGTACTCGCGCGCCGCCAGGATCGCCGCGACGTGCAGGCCGTGGGTCGTCCACGCCCCCGTCATGATCTCGCCGATCGCCGCCGCCACCGGCTTCAGGACCACCGCGATCGACTCGCCCGGATCCAGCTTCTGGCCGCCGGTCGCGCGCGCCCCGAGCGCCAGGAAGTTGTGCACCCGGTTGGTCTGCATCGCCGGGTTCGCCCACATGGTCGGCAGCCGGATCCAAATCGGGGCGGTGTGACCGGTCTCCTCGGCGAGTTCTCGAGGCATCGCCAGCGCCGGGTCCTCACCGGCCTCGACCGTCCCCGCCGGCAGACCGCGCACCACCACACCGGCGCCGTGCCGGTATTCGTCCACCAGCACCAACTCACCGGCGTCGGTCACGGCCACCACGTGGCACCACTCCTTCAGCTCCAGCACGTGGAAGGGGTCCAGCACATGGCCGCGGTCGGTGACGCAGCGGTCCATCCGATGCGTCAGGAAGCGGTCGCTGTACCCGGCCCGACTCGACTCCACGGTCCAGGGGCGCGGCGTGACGGGGGCCCGGGTCATGGCGTCAAGCCGGACCGGAGACGCCGGCATCGGCGAAGGTCGCCATCCCGGCATGGCAGTCGACCGCCGCCCGCAGCACGCCGAGCGCCAGAGTTGCGCCAGAGCCCTCGCCGAGGCGCATGCCGAAGTCGAACAACGGCTCCTTGCCGATCGCCTCCAGCAGCCGGGCGTGGCCAGGCTCGACCGAGCGATGGCCGACGATGCAGTGTTCCAGCGACTTCGGGTCGATCTTCCACAGCACGGCCGCCGCCGCGGTGCAGGCGAAGCCGTCCAGCACCACCGGCGTGCGGGCCAGCCGGGCGGCGATCACCGCGCCGGCGATCGCGGCCAGTTCCAACCCGCCGAGCGCCGCCAGCAGGTCGAGCGGGTCGCCGGCACCGCGGTGCCGCGCCACGCCCTCGCGCACCACCCGGACCTTGGTCTCGAGCGCCTTGCCGGCCACGCCGGTGCCGCGGCCGACCCAGTCCTCGGCCTCGCCGCCGAACAACGCGCAGGCCAGCGCCGACGCCGAGGTGGTGTTGCCGATGCCCATCTCGCCGAGGCAGAGGACGTCGAGGTTCGGCTCGACCGCCATCATGCCGTAGGCCATGGCGCGGGCGCACTCCTCGCCCGTCATCGCCGGACCCTGGGTGAAATCGGCGGTCGGCTGCTCGAGCGCCAGCTCGTAGACCCTGAGGTCGGAATCGAAGGTCCGGCAGAGCTGGTTCACGGCCGCACCGCCGGCCACGAAATTCTGCACCATCTGGGCGGTGACCTCGGCCGGGTAGGCCGACACGCCCAGCGCCGCCACCCCGTGGTTGCCGGCGAACACCGCGGTGCGCGGGTGCTGCAGGCGCGGCGGGTGGCGGCCCTGCCAGGTCGCCAGCCAGGCCGCCAGCTCCTCCAGGCGGCCGAGCGCGCCGCGCGGCTTGGTCAGCTGGGCGTCGCGCGCCGCCGCCTGGGTCCCGGCATCGAGATCCGGCCCAGGCAGCTCGCGGAACAGCGCCCGGATCTCGTCGAGCGAGGCGGTGGACGGATCAAAGGGCATATCGGGCATCGGGCCTCGCGCGGATGGGCGTTGGACGGACGGGCGTTTCGGACGGCGGCGGGATTGCGTTTTCCGGCGCAAGCCTATAACCGCGGGAGACGATGCAGGAAAGGCTGGAGGCGGTTCGGACGATAATGAACGACGGCACGCAACCACGCGGCAGCGGACGCCCGACCCGGCTCTGGCGCGACGAGGTCGGACTGGCGCTGGTGTTCCTGACACGCCTGCCCTGGCCGGGCCGGCTGCCGGCCGACCGCCCGCTGATGGACGCGGCGTGGGCGTTCCCGGTGGTTGGCGTCGCGGTCGGTCTGATCGCCGCGCTCGGCTTCTGGGTCGCCGACGGGCTCGGCCTGCCGGTCTCGATCGCCGCCCTCGTCGCGGTCGGCGCCGGCATGCTGGTCACCGGTGCCCTGCACGAGGACGGGCTGGCGGACGTCGCCGACGGCTTCGGCGGCGGACGCGACGCCGACGCCAAGCGCCGGATCATGCGCGACAGCCGGATCGGCAGCTACGGCGTGCTGGCGCTGATCCTCGGCGTCGCCGCCAAGCTCGCCGTGCTGGCCGCCCTGCCCGACCTGGAGACGGTCGCCGCGGCCCTGCTGACCTCTCACGCCCTCGGCCGTGCCGGTATCCCGGCGCTCGCCTGCTGGCTGCCGCCGGCGTCAGCCGACGGGCGCGGCCGCGAGGCCGGGCGCCCCGGCGCGGTCGGCGCGCTGTGGGCCGCCGGGATCGGCGCCGGTGTCGGATTGATGGTGCTGCCGGGCGGCATCGGCCTGGCGGCCGCGCTGTCGGCCGCCACCGCCGCACTCGCGGTCGGCTGGCTCGCCCGGCGACAGATCGGCGGCGCCACCGGTGATGTCTACGGCGCCGCCGAACAGGCCGCCGAGATCGCCGCGCTGCTCGCCTTGGCCTCCTATCTTGCCGCATGACGACCCGACCGTGAGGAGACGTCGATGAACCCGACCCGCTGGTGGCTGGTCCGCCACGCCCCTGTGATCAACCCGTCCGGGGTGATCTACGGGCAGCACGACATCGACTGCGATGTCGACGACGCCACGATTTTCCGGGCAGTCGCCGAGACCTTGCCGGGCGGGGCGCTCTGGCTGCAGAGCCCGCTCGGCCGGACCCGCCGCACCGCCGCCGCGATCCGGGCCGCCGGCCGCGACGGCGACCCGCCGGTCGACGAGCCGCGGTTGATGGAACAGAGCTTCGGCGACTGGCAGGGCCGGGTCCGGGGCGAGATCCTGGAGCGTCACCCCGAGGCGTACCGGCGATTCTGGCTGGCGCCCGCCGACGAACGCGCGCCCAACGGCGAGAGCTTCGTCGACGTGATCGACCGGGTGCGGACCGCTCTCGAGGACTGGTCGGCGCGCGCCGTCGGCCGCGACGTGGTGGCGGTGATGCACGGCGGTTCGATCCGCGCCGCACTGGCGGTGGCGCTCGACATCGGGCCGGCGAGGGCGTTGGCGTTCCACACCGAGACCGTGTCGGTCACCCGCATCGACCGCTATTCGGACGGCGCCTGGGGCGTCGGCTTCGTCAACGCCACGCCGGGACGTCGCGTGCCGGCTTCCGCCTGACCCCGGCCAGCGTCGCCTCAACCCAGTCGAGGGCGGCGGCGGCGGTCCGGGCCGGGACGTCGCCGCGCACCACCGGCCGCCGGATCATCACCACCGGCAGGTCGAGCGCGCGAGCGGCCTCGACCAGCGGCGCGTCGTCAGCGCAGCCGGTGGCCCGCATCACCACCGCCGCCGCCGCGCAGCGGCGCAGCAGGCCGATGTCGGCGACAGGGTGACGCGGCGGCGGGCAGGCATGCGGTGGAAACCGGTCAGGGTGCTCCCAGCGCACAGGGGCCCGGGCCAGCCTGACCGGAAAGGCGATGCCCTCGACCCCCTCGAACGCCGCGAGGTCAGGCTCCGGCAGCGCCAGCAGGACCGTGCGGCCGAGACCGGCGACCACGCCCGCCGCCCCCGGCAGGTCGCGCACCTCCACCCAGCGGTCGAGCGGGTGGCGATGCCACCCGGGTGGTCGGAAGGCAAGCATCGGCACGCCCAGTTCGGCAGCGACGGCGCGCGCCTCCCGGAACCCGTCGCGATCGAACGGGTCCAGGGCTTCGATCACCGCGGCGGCGCCGGCGAGCGCCGCGGGACCGCCACCGATCCGGTCGACCGTGCAGCCGCTCGGCACCGGGACCGGCCCGGCGAGCGCCACCTTGACCCGCACCCGGTCGCCGAATCCGGCCGCAACCTCCTCCGCCATCCGCACCCCGGCCCGGGTGCCGACGAGGATCCGCAGGGTAGGGGCGGTCTCAGGGTCCATGATCCCGGCAGCGTAGGCCGGCCGGCCGGCTGCGGCAATTCGGCCGGCCGCTGCGGCGCGACCTTGACGACGACCCCCCAGCTATGGCCGATGCGTGGGTCAACGCGGCCACCGCGGAGTGTGCGATGTCGACCCGTCTTTTCGTTATTGTGGTCAGCCTGCTCGTCGCGGTGCTGGCGGTGACCCTGACGGCCGGCTACCTGGTCTGGACCCGCGGCGACCAGGGCACCGCGGCACTGATCGGCGGGCCGTTCAACCTGGTCGACCAGGACGGCCGCGCGACCACCCCGGAAACCCTCAAGGGCAAGTGGAGCCTGATCTATTTCGGCTATACGTACTGCCCGGACGTCTGCCCGACCACGCTGTCGGTCATGACCCAGGCGCTCGATCAACTCGGCCCGCTCGCCGAGAAGGTCACGCCGGTGTTCGTGACCGTCGACCCGGAGCGCGACACGGTCGCCCAGCTCAAGGCCTACCAGGATCACTTCCACCCGAGCTTCGTGATGCTGACCGGCTCGCCGGAGCGGGTCAAGGATGCCGCGCGGGCCTATCGGGTCTACCACCGCAAGGTGGAGAGCGAGAGCGCCACCGACTACCTGATGGATCATTCCTCGATCACCTTCCTGATGGGGCCGGACGGCGTCTACGTCACGCATTTCGGCCACGACGCCACCGCGGAATCCATGGCCGCGACGCTGCGCCAGAAGCTCGGCGGCTGAGGGGATGGACTCGCTCACCCAGCTCGCGCTCGGCGCCGGTGTCGGCGCGGCGGTCCTCGGCCGCCGGATCGGGCCTCGGCGCGCCGCCCTCGCCGGGGCCGTGCTCGGCACGCTGCCGGACCTCGACGTGTTCTGGCCGTTCGAAGACCCGATCGACGCCTTCGTCCTGCACCGCGGCGCCACCCATTCCCTTTTGGTCCAGGCGCTGGCCACCCCGGTGCTCGCCGAGGTGGTGATGCGGCTGTTCGCCGGCCTGCGCGGGCAACGCCCTCTGGTGTGGGCGGCGGTTTACCTGATCCTGGCCACCCACGCCCTGCTCGACGCCTTCACGGTGTACGGCACCCGCCTGCTGTGGCCGCTGTCGGACCACCCGTTCGGCGTCGGCTCGGTGTTCATCATCGACCCGCTGTACACGCTGCCGCTGCTGGTGGCGCTCGGGTGGGCGATGAGCGTGCCGGCCTGGACGCCGCGGTTCGGCCGGGTGCTGGTGGCGACGCTGGCGCTCTCGACGCTTTATCTCGGCTGGAGCGTGGCCGCCCAGCGGCTCGCCGAAGCGCGCGCCGGCGAGGCGCTCGTCAGGGTCGGCATCGTCCCCGAGCGCACCCTGGCGACCCCGACCCCGTTCAACACGCTGCTCTGGCGGGTGATCGCGGTCGACGGCGGCCGCTACCTGAATCTCTACGTCCCGCTGCTCGGCGGCCCCGAGACCATCAGCGCGTACGCCCATCCGATCCGGCCAGCGGAGCCGGGCTGCCTCGCGCAGATCCCGACGGTCGATCGGATGGCGCGGTTTGCGCACGGCTTCGTGCGGACCGAGCGCGCCGGCGACCGGGTGATCGTTTCCGACCTGCGCATGGGGCTGACCCCGCACTACGTCTTCAGCTTTGCGGCCGCCGAGATCTCGGGCGGCATCGCGCGCCCGATACCGCCGCAGCGGGTGCGGGCGGTCCGGTCGATCGACGGCGACATCGACTGGCTGATAGCCGGGGTGACGGGGCGGGCGGCGCCGCGTCCGCTCGAGCTGGCGTCGGCCGTCGACCTCGACCGGATCGCCCTGGCGGCACGGACCGCGACACCCGCCACCTGCTGAGAGTCAGCCCCCTCGAAAGCCCGCGGCCAGCCCCGCCCCGCTTGATCGGCGCGCGCGACGACGCCTATGGTGCGCTGGCGATCGCTGTCCCCGGAGGACCCTGATGAGCGAGCGGATCAAGGGCGTCATGGCCGCCGGCCTGACTGCCTTCAACGATGACCTGTCGATCGACGCGGCGGGTACCATCGCCCACACCCGTTGGCTGCTGGCCAATGGCTGCGACGGCGTCCTGCTGTTCGGCACCACCGGCGAGGCCAATTCCCTGTCGCTGAAGGAGCGCCTCGACTTCCTGGACGCGCTCGGCGCCAGCGGCCTGCCGATGGACCGGCTGATGATCGGCACCGGCTGCTGCGCCCTGCCGGACACCGTCGACCTGACCCGCAAGACCCTCGAGATCGGCATCGAGTCGGCGTTGATGCTGCCGCCGTTCTACTACAAGAATCCCTCGGACAACGGCCTGCACGCGCATTTCGCGCGGGTGGTGGAGACGGTCGCCGACCCACGGCTGAAAGTCTATCTCTACCACTTCCCGCAGATGTCGGCGGTACCCTTCAGCCACGAGCTGATCGGCCGGCTCCTGAACGACTTCCCCGGCGTGTTCTGCGGCGTCAAGGACAGCTCCGGCGACTTCGAGAACATGAAGGCGATGGCGTCGGCGTTCCCGGGCTTCGACGTGTTCGCCGGCACCGAACGCTACCTGCTCGACGCGCTGCGGGCCGGCGGCGTCGGCACCATCACCGCCACCGGCAACTGCACCGCGCCAACCTGCGGCGCGGTCTACGCCGCCTGGCGGGCCGGCTCGCCGGAGGCCGACCGGCTGCAGGCGGACCTGACCGCCCAGCGCCTGGCGCTGCAGGCCTACCCGGCGGCGGCCGGGTTGAAGGAGCTGCTGGCCCGGGAGAGCGGCAAGGCGGCGTGGCGCAACGTCCGCCCGCCGTTCCTGGCGCTGCCGCCGGACCGCGCCGAGCAGCTGGTCGTCGACATGCGCAAGGTGAACTTCCGCCTGCCGGCGATGGCCGCCTGATGGTCGCCGTCGCGGGCCGGAGGTCGGCACCGTGACGGTGGGCGTTGCCGCGTTCGGCGCCGGCGCCAGCGCGGCGGTGCTCGCCGGGCTCGCGGCCGTCGAGGCGGTGGGCGTGGGAGACATCGGCGGCTTCGCGGTGTTCGCCGCGATCGCGGCCGACGGCCACGCCATCGGCGCCGAGACCCAGCGCGGAGGCCTCGCGGCGCTGCGGCGCGACCTGGAACGCCGCGGCCTGGTGGCGCGGGCCAACGCCGCCACCGTGGCCGCCCTGATCTCAAGCGGACCGGACCGGCCCGAGCCGCTGGCGCAGTTCCTGCCCGCCAGCGGCGCCGGCCTGGTCACCGGCCACCGCCTGCCGAACACCCCGGGGATCGATGGCGTGGCGCTGAACGCCGCCGTGCTGCGCCGGCTGGAGGCGGGAGAGGCCCCGTCGGACGCGGTGGCGGCGGTGCTGGCGGCCAATCCGGAGGTTGACGCCGGGCTGATCGCCGTCATCCCGGGCCGCCTGGCGTTCGCCGACAGCCGCCGGGTCGCCCGACGCAACGACCGGGGCGAGGCCCGGCTGGACGTCCGGGACGGGGCCGCCGGTGTCGCGGTCCTGCACAACTCGATCCGGCCTCATGAGGGCCTCGCCGCGGTGGCCGCCGGGGCGGCCCGGCTGGTCCTGGAGGCCGCCCTGGCGCCGCTGCCGAGCTTCCGGGTCCCGGCCGGCATCACGCTGGAGCTGGGCGCGGCCGACGGGGTCTGGCTCGACCGGCACGGCGCCGTCGAGCGTATCGCCGCCGGCAATCCCGGTCTGGCGCGGTACGCCGGGTGGACCTCGTCGGCGGTCTATCTCGGAACCCCGGTGCGGCAGGACGGTCGCACCGTCGGCGTCACCGTCGCCGAGGCCCGCTGCCGCCTGGACCGCGGCCGGATCGTCGAGGTCGACCCTGCCCGGCCCGCCGTCGCGTGGCGGCCGGCCGGGTAGTCCCGCTGTCAGAGCGCCTCAGAACGGCCAAGCGACCGGGATCAGCCAGACCCCCAGCCCGGTCAGCAGGATTTCGAGCGGCAGCCCCATCCGCCAGTAGTCGCCGAACCGGTAGCCGCCCGGCCCCATGACCAGCAGGTTGTTCTGGTGACCGATCGGGGTCAGGAAGGCAGCCGACGCGCCGACCGCCACCGCCATCAGCATCGGGTCCGGGCTTACCCCAAGGGCGGCCGCCAGGCCGACGGCGATCGGCGACATCACGACCGCGGTGGCGGCGTTGTTCATCACGTCCGACAGCGTCATGGTGACCACCAGCAGCAAGCCGAGCAGCGCGTGCGGCGGCAGCTGTCCGGTCAGCGTCGCCAGGCTCTCCGCCAGCAGTTGGGCGGCCCCGGTGGTCTCGAGCGCGCCGCCGACCGGGATCATCGCGGCCAACAGCACGATCACTTGCCAGTCGATCGCGTCGTAGACGTCGCGCACGCCGATGGTGCGGGTCAGCACCATGCCGACCAGCGCAGCGACCAGCAGGACGGCGGCCGAGGCGACGCCGAAGGCGGTAGCCACCACCGCGGCGCCGAACAGCGCGATCGGCACCACCGCCCGTACCGGCTCGAGCGCGATCCCTCGCTCGGCCAGCGGCAGGCAGCCGAGCGCCCGCACCGCGTCGGCGAGGCCCTCGCGCTCGCCTTGCAGCAGCAGCACGTCGCCGGCCTGGAAGCGCTGGTCGCGCAGCCGCCGCCCGAGCGGCGAGCCGGATCGCGCGATCGCCAGCAGATTCAACCCGAACCGGGCGCGCAGGTCGATGTCCGCCGCGGTCCGGCGTTCGATCCAGGAGCGCGGCGGCACCACCACCTCGATCAGCGCCAACGCCTCGCGCTCGACCTGGCCGGTGCCGTCCTCGCGCTCGAGGTCCTTGGCGGCGACCAGTTCGAAGCCGGACGACACCAGCGCCTGGATCGCCTCGGTCTCGCCCTGGGCGACCAGCACGTCGCCCTCCTGCAGCACGGCGTGGTGGAGCCGGCGCACGACCTGGTTCCAGTTCCTGACCAGCGCGTCGATGGCCGGCGGCTGCTCCTGCGCCTCGAGCACCTGGTCGAGGCGCTTGCCGATCACCGGCGACCCGGCGGGCACCCGCAACTCGGTCAGGTACGCCTCGACGTCGAAGGGCTGCGCCCCCGCCCCGCCGGCGCCGCCCCGCACCGGCAGCAGGCGCCAGCCGACCAGCACCAGGAAGACGATTCCCGCCAGCGCCAGCGGCACCCCGACCCAGGCGAAATCGAACAGCGCGAAGCCCTCGCCGGTCGCCTGCCGCCGGTATCCCGAGACCAGCAGGTTGGGGGGCGTCCCGATCAGCGTCGTCATGCCGCCGAGAATGGTGGCGAAGGCCAGCGGCATCAGCACCAGCCCGGACCCGTACTGGCCGCGCTTGGCCATCGACAGGGCGACCGGCATCAGCATCGCCAGCGCGCCGACGTTGTTCATGAAACCCGACAGCACGCCGCCGAGGCCGCACAGCGCGGCGGTCTGCCCGAGCCGGGTCGACGACAGCTTGGCGATCCGGGCGGCGATCAGGTCGATCAGCCCGGAGCGCGAGAGCGCCGCGGACAGGCCGAGGACCGCCGCCACCGTGATCACCGCCGGGTGTCCGAATCCAATGAACGCCACGTCGTTCGGGATCAGGCCGAGCCCGACGCAGCTCAACAGCGCCAGCAGCGCGACCACGTCGACCCGCAGCCGTCCCCACACGAACAGCACGACCACCGTGACCAGCACGGCGAGGATGGCGATCTGATCGACTGTCATGGATGCTCTTGTGCGGTTGGTTAGGATCGATACACCTTACCGGCACATCACCCCCGGTGCGCGCAACACGGGCGAGAGGGGTGCGGTTCCGCCGGAAGGAGGGGGGATGCCAGCGTTCCGACCCGTCGTGTTCATCGGCGGCATCCTGGTGCTCGTGCTGGCGGCGACCATGGCGATCCCGGCGCTGGTGGAGTTCGCGCTCGGCGCCGACCACGCCCAAGAGTACCTGGCCTGCGTGGCGGTGCCGGCGTTCCTCGGCATCACCGCGCTGTTGGCCGCGCGCGGCGGGCCGCTCAAGCTCGGGCTGCGCGAGGCGTACCTGCTGACCTCCGGGCTGTGGTTCGTGCTGCCGCTGGTCGCCTCGCTGCCGTTCATGTGGACGCTGCCGAACCTGTCGCTGACCGACGCCTATTTCGAGGCGGCCAGCGGTCTGACCACGACCGGCAGCACCGTGATCGTCGGGCTGGACGACCTGCCGCCGGGTATCCTGCTGTGGCGTTCGATGCTGCAATGGGTCGGCGGCATCGGCATCGTCATGATGGCGGTGGCGGTTCTGCCGCTGCTGCGGGTCGGCGGCATGCAGCTGATGAGCCGGGAGTCCTCCGACACCTCCGACAAGATCCTGGCCCGCCCGCGCGAGCTGGCGACCTGGCTGCTCAGTGTCTATCTCGGCCTCACCGTACTCTGCGCCGTCAGCTATGGTGTGGCCGGCATGAACGGCTTCGACGCCATCAACCACGCCATGACGACGGTCTCCACCGCCGGTTTCTCCACCCGCGACTCCTCGCTCGGCGGGTTTTCGCCGGCGGCGCAGTGGGTGGCGATTGTCTTCATGCTGGTCGGAGCGGCGCCGTTCCTGCTGTACGTGCAGCTGGCGCGCGGCACCTCCGGCTTCGTGCCGTGGAGCCAGATCCCGCCGATGCTGGGGGTGGTGGCGATCGCCGGCGGCATTCTGGCCTACACCGCGATGCAGAGCGGGCACGGGATCCTCGACGCCATCCGCCACGGCCTGTTCACCGTGACCTCGATCATCACCACCACCGGCTTCGCCTCGCATGACTGGCAGACCTGGGGTCCCCTCGCCACCGCGCTGGCGCTGGTCCTGTCGTATTGCGGAGGCTGCACGGGATCGACCACCGGGGGCGTGAAGATCTTCCGCTGGCAGGTGCTGATCCGGCGGTTCCGCATCACCGTCCAGGAGCTGATCCGCCCGCACCGGGTGGTGGCGCAAGTCTACCAGGGCCGCACCGTCGGACCGGAGGTGGTACAGGGCGTGATGGGTTTCGTGCTGCTGATGGGCGGCACCACGGCGGTGGCGACCGTGGCGCTCGCCGCCACCGGCCTCGATCTGGTGACCGCGTTCTCCAGCGCCGCCACCGCCATCACCAACGTCGGCCCGGCGCTCGGCACCATCGCCGGGCCAGCCGGTACCTTCGAGCCGCTGCCGGACACCGCCAAGTGGATCCTGTCGGTCGCCATGCTGCTCGGCCGGCTCGAGCTGCTGACCGTCCTGGTGATGCTGGACCCGGATTTCTGGCGACGCTGACCCGCTCGGCGTGCGCTTGTGCACCGCAGCATTCAGGTTCATTGTCGGCGCTCTCGGCCCCGCGACGCGCCCTGAACGCACCGGGACCTCCGATTCCAGGTGCAGAAGATGCCCGCGTTTCGTTCCGTCGTGTTTATCGGCGCCCTTCTCGTGCTTGTCCTCGCCGCCATGATGATGATACCGGCATTGGTCGAGTTGTCCCTCGGCGCCGACCATGCCCACGAATACTTGGCCTGCGTGGCCGTGCCGGCGTTCCTTGGCGTGACCGCGCTGCTGGCCTCGCGCGGCGGACCGCTGCGGCTCGGGGTCCGCGAGGCGTACATGCTCACCTCCGGCGTCTGGTTCGTGCTGCCTCTGGCAGCCGCCCTGCCGTTCATGTGGACCACGCCGAGCCTGTCGCTCACCGACGCCTATTTCGAGGCGGTCAGCGGATTGACGACGACGGGCAGCACCGTGATCGTCGGCCTTGAGGGCCTGGCGCCCGGGATCCTGCTCTGGCGATCGCTGCTGCAATGGGTGGGCGGCATCGGCATCGTGGTGATGGCGGTCGCGGTGTTGCCGCTGCTGAAGGTGGGCGGGATGCAGCTGATGAGCCGGGAATCCTCCGATACCTCGGACAAGATCCTGGCCCGCCCCCGCGAACTGGCCACTTGGCTGCTCGGCGTCTACATCGCACTGACGCTGATGGCCGCCGCCGGTTACGAACTGGCTGGGATGAGCGGGTTCGACGCCGTCAACCACGCCATGGCCACGGTGTCGACCGGCGGCTACTCCACCCGCGACTCGTCCTTCGGTGGGTACTCGCCGGCGGCGCAGTGGGTGGCGATCGTCTTCATGCTGGCCGGCGCGGCGCCGTTCCTGTTCTACGTGCAGATGCTGCGGGGGACGTCGGGCTTCGTGCCGTGGAGCCAGATTCCGCCGATGCTGGGGGTGGTGGCGATCGCCGGCGGGATGCTGGCCTGCACCGCGGCGCAAAGCGGGCACGACGTCCTCGACGCCATCCGCCACGGCCTGTTCACCGTCACCTCGCTCATCACCACCACCGGCTTCGCCTCGCACGACTGGCAGACCTGGGGATCGTTCGCCATGACGATCGCGCTGCTTCTGACGTTCTGCGGCGGCTGCACCGGGTCGACCTCCGGCGCGGTCAAGATCTTCCGCTGGCAGGTTCTGATCCGGCGCTTCCGCATCACCGTTCAGGAGCTGATCCGGCCGCACCGGGTGGTGGCGCAGGTCTATCAGGGACGCGCGGTCGGCCCGGAGGTGGTGCAGAGTGTGACGGGATTCGTGCTGCTGCTCGGCGGCACGACGGCGCTGACCACGCTCGCCCTGTCCGCCACCGGGGTCGATCTGGTCACCGCCTTCTCGGGCGCCGCGACCGCCATCACCAATGTCGGCCCGGCGCTCGGCGAGATCGCCGGCCCGGCCGGCAGCTTCGCGCCGCTACCCGACGCCGCCAAGTGGATCCTGTCGGTCGCCATGCTGCTCGGCCGGCTCGAGCTGCTGACCGTCCTGGTGATGCTGGACCCGGATTTCTGGCGGCGGTGAACCGCGCGGTCAGATCCGTCGGCCGGTCGCGGCGTCGAACAGGTGCAGATGGGCCGGATCGGCGGCGAGGCGGATGACCTCGCCCGCCGGCGGCGTGTGGTGGCCCGACCAGCGCACCGTCAGCAGGCCGCCGTCCTCGCCGGTGGCCTCGACGGACGACGCCGAGCCATACAGTAGGGTGTCGGCCCCCAAATGCTCGATCAGCACGATCCGGAACGCCAGCGCAGAATCCGCGTCCGGGGACAGCGTAAGGTGCTCGGGCCGCACGCCGACCGTGACCGGCCGGCCCGGCTCGACCCGCCGGCCCTCAACCGGGAGCGCCAGGCGGGCCTCGTCCGACAGCCTGAGGTGCCGGCCGTCCGGCTCCACAATGGCCGGCATGAAGTTCATCGACGGCGAGCCGATGAAGCCACCGACGAACACGCTGCTCGGCCGCTCGTACAGCTCGATCGGCGTGCCGACCTGCTCGGCGACGCCGGCGTTCATCACCACCAGCCGGTCGGCCATGGTCATGGCCTCGATCTGGTCGTGGGTGACGTAGACGCTGGTGGTGCCAAGGCGGCGCTGCAGCTGCTTGATCTCGACCCGCATCTGGACCCGCAGCTTGGCGTCAAGGTTGGACAGCGGCTCGTCGAACAGGAACGCCGACGGTTCGCGCACGATCGCCCGCCCCATCGCCACCCGCTGGCGCTGCCCGCCGGAGAGTTGCCGGGGCCGGCGATCGAGCAGGCCGTCCAGCTGCAGGATGCCCGCCGCCTTCTGCACCCTTTCCTCGATCGCGTCCTTGGGATAGCCGCGGTTGCGAAGGCCGTACGACATGTTCTGGTACACCGACATGTGCGGGTACAGCGCGTAATTCTGGAACACCATCGCGATGTCGCGGTCGGCCGGCTCCAGTTCGTTGACCACCCGGTCGCCGATCTGGATGGTGCCGCGGCTCACGGTCTCGAGGCCCGCGATCATCCGCAGCAGGGTGGACTTGCCGCAGCCCGACGGCCCGACCAGCACGATGAACTCGCCGTCGGGAACGTCCAGGTCGATCCCGTGGATCGCCTTGAACCCGTTCGGGTAGACCTTCTCGACGCCCGAAATCCGCAGTTCCGCCATCCGCCGCGTTCCTATTTCTCGGTTTCGACCAAGCCCTTCACGAACAGCCGCTGCATGCCGATAACGACCAGCACCGGCGGCAGCATCGCCAGCACGGCCGCGGTCATCACCAGGTTCCACTGCGGTTCGGTGTCGGCCACGTTCACCATCCGCTGGATGCCCATGACGACGGTCACGTAGCTCGGGTCGGTGGTGATCAGGAGCGGCCAGAGGTACTGGTTCCAGCCGTAGATGAACAGGATGACGAACAGCGCCGCGATGTTGGTGCGCGACAGCGGCAGCAGGATGTCGCGAAAGAACTTCATCGGCCCGGCGCCGTCGATGCGGGCGGCCTCGGTCAACTCGTCGGGCACCGTCAGGAAGAACTGCCGGAACAGGAAGGTGGCGGTCGCCGAGGCGATCAGCGGCAGGGTCAGGCCGGTGTAGCTGTCGAGCATGCTGAAATCGAGACGGATCGACAGCCCGCCAATCACGATCTCATCGCCTTCGAACCCGAACAGTTCCAGCAGCCGGGTCAGCGGCGTGAAGACGTTGGCGATCACCTCGTAGGTCGGCAGGATGCGGACCTCGACCGGCAGCATCAGGGTTATGAAGATGATCCAGAAGCAGGTCATTCGCAGCGGGAAGCGAAAATAGCAGATCGCGAAGGCGGCGGTCAGCGATATCGCGATCTTGCCGATCGCGATGGTGAGCGCCATCACCAGGCTGTTGAACAGCATCAGGGTGAGCGGCTGGCCGGAGACGTGCTGCATCCCGGAGGTCAGCATCTGCCGGTAGTTGTCGACGCCGTGACTGCCGAACCACATCGGGATCGGCGCGCTCAGCAGGTCTCGGCCGGCGTGGGTCGAGGCGACCAGCGCCACCCACAGCGGCAGCACCACGATGGCGATCCCGACGATCAGCACCAGATGCGAGATCACGGTCAGCCAGGGGCGGTTCTCGACCATCGCTCAGTACTCCACCCGGCGCTCGATGTAGCGGAACTGCACCACCGTGAGCGACACCACGATGATCATCAGGATCACCGACTGCGCGGCCGAGCCACCCAGATCGAGACCGATGAAGCCGTCGTTGAACACCTTGTAGACCAGGGTGTTGGTGGCGCCCGCCGGACCGCCGTTGGTGGTGGCGTGGATCGTGCCGAAGGTGTCGAAGAACGCATAGACCACGTTGACCACCAGCAGGAAGAAGGTGGTCGGGCTCAGCAGCGGGAACACGATGGTCCAGAACCGCTTGAGCGGCGACGCGCCGTCGATCGCGGCCGCCTCGATCAGCGACCGGGGGATGGCCTGCAGCCCGGCCAGGAAGAACAGGAAATTGTAGCTCACCTGCTTCCAGGCGGCGGCGATGATCACCAGCAGCAGGGCGTCGCCGCCGTCCAGGGTATGGTTCCAGTCGTAGCCGAACACGGTCCGCAGGATCCAGGCGTTGATGCCGATCGACGGGTTGAACATGAAGTACCAGAGCACGCCGGCGATCGCCGGGGCCACGGCGTACGGCCAGATCAGCAGAGTCTTGTAGGTGGTCGCGCCCTTGATCACCCGGTCGGCCATGACCGCCAGCATCAGCGCGAAGCCGAGCGAGATCGACGCGACCGCGAGGCAGAACACCAGGGTGATGTGGAACGACGCCAGATATGTCGGGTCGGCGAACAGGTCGGCGAAGTTCTCGAAACCGATGAACTCGGTCCGCAGCCCGAACGCGTCCTGGCGCAGCACCGACTGGTAGAGCGCCTGGCTGGCCGGCCAGATGAAGAACACCAGCGTGATCAGCAGCTGCGGCGCCAGCAGCGCGTAGGGCAACCACTTGTGGCGGAACGTGACGCGCTTGATCACGGCGGCTGGCCCTCGGCTCGGTCTCGGTCGGAAGGGGATGCCGGGTCAGGCCCGGGTTGGACGCGGAACGGAGCCGGCGACGCGCCGCCGGCTCCCCCGCAAGGTCTGGGCGGAACGCGGAACCGCGGTCAGCCGTTGTCCTTCTCGAAGCGACGGAGCAGCGCGTTGCCCCGCTCGACCGCCGTGTCCAGAGCCTGTTTCGCGGTCTTCTGGCCGGACCACACCGCCTCGAGCTCCTCGTTCAGGATGTCGCGGATCTGCACGAAGTTGCCGAACCGCAGACCCTTGGAGTTCGGGGTCGGCTCCTTCAGCGTCATCTGCTTGATCGAGACGTCGGTGCCCGGGTTCTTGGCGTAGAAGCCCTGGGTCTTGGTCAGCTCGTAGGCGGCGAGGGTGATCGGCAGGTATCCGGTCCCCTGGTGCCACTCGGCCTGCACTTCGGCCGACGCCAGGTAGTTGAAGAACGCCGCAACGCCCTTGTACTCGGCCGGCTTGTGGCCCGACAGCACCCACAGGGTGGCACCGCCGATGATCGAGTTCTGCGGCGCGCCGGCAACGTCCGGCCAGTACGGCAGCATGCCGACGCCGAACTCGAAGTCCTTGGCGTTCGCCTGCACGCCGGCCTGGGCGGCCGAGCTGTTCATGTACATGGCGCACTCCTGATTGTAGAACTTCGGAGCGCTGTCGGAGCGGCGGCCGCCGTAGTCGAAGATCTTGGTCTTCTGCCACTCGGCGAGCTGGGCGATGTGACGGACGTGGGCGTCGCTGTTGAGCGTCAGCTCGGTGCCGAGACCGCCGAAACCGTTCTCCATGGTGCCGATCGGCAGGTTGTGCCAGGCGGAGAAGTTCTCGAGCTGCACCCAGCTCTGCCAGCCGGTGGTGAAGCCGCAGGCGATACCGGCGGCCTGGAGCTTCTTGGAGAACTCACCGACCTCGGGCCAGGTCTTCGGCGGCGTGTTCGGGTCGAGCCCGGCCTTCGCGAACGCCGTCTTGTTGTAGTACAGCACCGGGGTCGAGCTGTTGAACGGCATCGACAGCATGTTGCCGGCGGTGTCCGTGTAGTAGCCCGTCACGGCCGGAAGATAATCCTTGGGATCGAACTTGGCGCCGGCGTCCTGCATCAACTTGTAGACCGGGTAGACGGCACCCTCGGCCGCCATCATGGTCCCGGTGCCGACCTCGAACACCTGGACGATGTGCGGGTGCTTCTTGGCGCGGAACGCGGCAATCGCGCCAGTCATGGTCTCGGTGTAGTTGCCCTTGTAGATTGGCACCACCTTGTAGTCGCTCTGGCTGGCGTTGAAGCCGGCGGCGATCGCCTCGGTCTTCTGGCCGAGCTCGCCGCCCATCGCGTGCCACCACTGAACCTCGGTCTGCGCGAACGCCTGACCGGCGGCGGTCAGCGCGATGGCGCCCGCCGCGAACGCGGCGAACTTCCGGTGCAACGTCATGGATTCGTCTCCCTCTGGGGGTTGTCGTCAGCAAATCGGGACGGATCGTCCCCCACGATCCGGCCATCCGTTCCATAGTAGTCGAAGAGCAACGCGCGTCCATCCGGTTTTCGGAATCGAACACGGCGGTTCCCGCCGATCCGTCCGACCCGGATGCGCGCCCGCTCTCCGGTACGGACGGTCCGGTGCGCAGGGCTGTCGGGAACCTATTGGCAGTCGATGTCGGATCGGTGAAGGGATTGTGACGCTTCCGTTAATCCTCGCCACGCCGGGCCGGGTTTGCGGGTTTGACGCAAACAGAGCGAGTTGATATCAACGTTTAATCAGGCGAACACGGCGATGCACACGGAGGCCGCGATGGCGAAACGGGTACTGGTATTGCTCGGAACGAAGAAGGGCGCGTTCATTCTCGAAACCGACGCCGACCGACGCTCGTGGGACCTGCGGGGTCCTTACTGCGAGACCTGGCCTATGAACCACGTGGTCGGCGACCCGGCGACCGGCGCGATCTACGGGGCCGGCGGTAACGAATGGTTCGGGCCGGCGGTCTGGCGATCGACCGATCTCGGCGTCACCTGGACCCATTCCAGCGCCGGTCTCGCCTACGCCGCCGGCGAGGAGCCGATCGGGTCGGTGTGGAGCCTGGCACCCGGCAACGGCGCGCTGTACGCCGGCGTGCAGCCGGCCGGGCTGTTCCGCAGCGACGATGCCGGCGAGACCTGGCGGCATCTGAACGGTCTGCGAGACCACCCGACACGGTCGCAGTGGCAGGCTGGCGGCGCCGGTCTGATCCTGCATTCCCTGCTTCGCGACCCCGGCGACGACCAGAAGCTGTGGGTCGGGATCTCGGCCGCCGGGGTGTTCCACAGCGCCGACGGCGGCGAGACCTGGGAGCCGCGCAACCGCGGCACCCGCGCCGACTTCAATCCCGAAGACCAGAGGTACCCGGAGTTCGGGCAGTGCGTGCACTGCCTGGTGATGGCGCCCGGCATGCCGGACCGGCTGTACCAGCAGAACCATTGCGGCATGTACCGCAGCGACGACGGCGCCCGCACCTGGCAGAGCATCGAGGCCGGACTGCCCTCGTCCTTCGGCTTCCCGGCGGCCGCCCACCCGCGCGACCCCGGCACGCTGTACCTGCTGCCGCTGAACGGCGATTCCGCCGGCCGCTACGTCCCCGACGGCAAGGCCGCGGTCTGGCGCACCCGCGACGGCGGCGCCACCTGGCAGGACCGGCGCGACGGCCTGCCGCAGAAGAACGTGTTCTTCGGCGTACTGCGCCAGGCGATGGCCACCGACCCGCTGGACCAGGCCGGGGTGTATTTCGGCACCAGCACGGGCGCGGTCTACGCCAGCCGCGACGAGGGCGACAGCTGGCAGTGCGTGGCCGAGCACCTGCCGACGGTGCTGTCGGTGGAGACCATGGTCGTCGAGGCCTGAGGATGGCGGCTGTCACCCTCCCCGGCGCCCTGCAGCGCCTGTTCCCCGGGGCGCCGCGGCGGGTCGAGGTCGGGGCGGCCAGCGTCGCCGAGGCGATCGACGCCCTGGATGACCGCTGGCCCGGCATGCGCGACCGGATCTGCGATTCCACGCCGGCGATCCGCCGCCACATCAACGTGTTCGTCGACGGCGAGCGCGCCACCCACGACACGCCGCTGCGGCCGGCGTCGACGGTGGTCGTCCTGACAGCGATCAGCGGCGGGTAAGCGTCAAGCGGCATCCCGCAGCCGGCCGATCAGATCCGCGTCGGGGACCTGAGCGTTCAGGTGGCGGCCTTCGGCCGGCGCAGCGCCAGCCGCCTCGGCGACGCCGCGTTGCGCCGGTCGACCTCGGCCACCACCCCGTCGGTCGCGAAGGTCGCGAACCGCCGCGGCAGCACCGCCGACAACGCCTCGCGCGCCAGACCGCGGCGGACGTGCCGACTTTCTCACCACTCCCGCAAGAAGCGGAGTGAGGCGGCGCGGCGTTGCGCGCATCCTGGGGTCATGCGATGACCAAAGGAGGCGACCCATGAACGCCCTGACCGCAACGGTTCCGACCACGATGGTCAACACCCTCGAGCCGACCGACCGCTACGCGACCGACGACGCCCGCTACCGGGCGGTCGAGACCCGCGACAAGGCGGCCGACGGGCGCTTCATCCTGGCGGTGAAGACCACCGGCGTGTACTGCCGGCCGATCTGCCCGTCGCGCACCCCGAAGCGCCCGAACGTTATGTTCTATGGGCGCCCTGAGGAAGCGCGCGCCGCCGGCTTCCGGGCCTGCCGGCGCTGCGACCCGGACGCCTCGGCGCCGCGCGACGCGCGTCTCGACGCGGTGCGCGCCGCCTGCCGGCTGATCGAGTCGGCCGAGGATTCCGCGCCGACGCTGGAGGAGCTTGGCGCCACCGCCGGAATCAGCCCCTTCCACCTGCAACGAACCTTCAAGACCGTGATGGGCATCACCCCGCGGCAGTATTGGGATGCCCGCCGGGTCGGACGGCTGAAGGCGAACCTGAAGGCCGGCGCGGGCGTGGCGTCGGCGCTGTACGGTGCCGGCTACGGCTCTTCCAGCCGGCTCTACGAGAAGGCCGGCGCCCAGCTCGGCATGACGCCGGCGAGCTACGGCAAGGGCGGCGAGGGCGCGGTGATCGCCTATGCCTTCGCGGATTCGGCGCTCGGCCGGGTGCTGGTCGGCGCCACACCGAGCGGCATCTGCTTCGTCGGCCTCGGCGATGACGAGGGAGCGCTGATCGCCGAGTTGCAGGGCGACTACCCAAGGGCCGAGCTGGCCGCCGACCCCGACGGCCTCGGCGAGACCGTGAGCGTGGTCGCGGCGACCCTGGAGGGCCGCGAGCCGCACGCTGCCCTGCCGGTCGACGTGCGCGGTACCGCCTTCCAGCGCCAGGTGTGGGAGGCGCTGCGCGCCATCCCGATGGGCGAGACCCGGACCTACTCCGAACTCGCCGCCGCCGCCGGCCGGCCGAAGGCGGTTCGCGCCGCCGCCAGCGCCTGCGCCAACAACCCGGTCGCGCTGATCGTGCCCTGCCACCGCGCCATCGGCACCGACGGCACCATGCGCGGCTACCGCTGGGGCGTCGAACGCAAGCGCGCCCTGCTGGCCGCCGAACGGGCCGCCGCCGGGCAGGGGTAGGCCCTTCCGGACCTTACCGAGCGGCGGGTGGTTCCCGGCTCACGCTTCGCTTGGCCGGGATGACGACAGAGAGGGGGAGCCTCGCCCTTCGTTGTCATCCAGCCGGCGGAGGCCACTCTCCCCATTCGTCGTCATCCCGGACTGGACCGCCGCCGGCGGGACGGATCCGTGACCCACGGCGCGACGAGCGCTTGCCTCCGGTCGCGCCGATCGAGGCGCGACCCCTCTTTCAGCGCACCTTGGCGTAGGCCAGACAGTCGCGCGGTTCGCCCGAGACGTTGGGCGCGATGTGCCAGCGCCGCAGCCTGCCTTCGAAACTCATCCCGGCCTTCTCCATGACCCGGGCCGAGGCCGGGTTCTCGACGTCGCAGAACGCCCAGGCCCGCCAGATCCCGGGCTGCGCCAGGGCGAGGTCGACCAGCGCCTTCAGCGCCCGGCTGGCAAAGCCGCGGCCCCAGTGGGAGGGCGCCACGGCGTAGCCGTAGCTGGCCTGGAAGCCCTCGATCCGAAGGTCGATGGCGCCGAACGGGCGGTCGCTGCCCGCCACCGTCATGGCAAACACGAAGGACTCGCCGGCGTCCCAGTCGCGCTGGCACTGCACCAGGAACTCCTGGGTGTGCTCGACCGCCGGCACCGTCGGGATGGCCAGCCAGCGGGTCGCCTCGGGATCACCGGCGTAGGCCTCGAACAGCGCCGTCGCGTCGGCCACCAGCGCCCGGCGCAGAATCAGCCCGTCGAGCGCCAGGCGCTCCGGAACCGGCATCCCCATCCCCTCATCCCCCGTCGACCCGGCCGGAGCCGCGCGGCCCCGAAGCGGGTCGGTCATTCCGCGAACGCGAAGCCCATGGTGCGGGCGTGGTAATGCCAGCCACCGTCCTGAACGATCAGGAACCGCGCCAGGCGCGCGCCGCCGTTGTGGTGGCTGTGAACCTCGCCGGGCGGTGTGATCATGGTGGCCAGCGGCGACCAGTCGACGCGCTCGCCGTCGATCGTCGAGAAGCAGGCATCGCCGTCGAGGCAGAGCGTGATGGCGGCCGCGTTGTGGCGGTGGGCGCGCTGGTGGGTGCCGGGCGCCAGCGTGTTCAGCGCCAGGGTCAGCGACGGCATGGCGTTGCGGCTGTCGGCGGTGCGCTCGGCCGAGAATATCAGCGCGACGCCGGCCTGGTCGGCGGCCTCCGGCAGCGACTGGAGCACCGCCACTTGCCGGGCAATCTCATCGGCGGGGTAGTGAACCGGATCGACCGGCGCCGCCCCCGGCGCCGGCGGGTTCAGCGCCTCGAAGGCGAGCGCCGGCTCGTTGGTCACCGTCCACAGCACCGCCGGCGCGTCGGTGCCGGCGCGGTGCCGGACCTCGTGGCCGCCCGGCAGCACCATCACGTCGCCGGGGCCCCAGGACAGGGTCTCGCCGGCGACCGAGGTCTCGCCGGTGCCGGCCAGCACGCAATGAACCTCGCCGCTGGCCTGGAAGGTGGTTGCCAGGGTGTCCCCGGCGGCGACCCGGAGATACCGTGCCAGCACCAGCGGGGTGGTCGCCGCAAACCGGCAACCGATCGCCGCCGACTGGTCCATGGCGTGGCAGGCGCTCGCGGCGCCGGTCGCGAAGGCGGCGTCGCGCTCCGCTTCGAAGCGCGCCCGCGGCACCGCCGGAAGTTTCAGGTTGAAGGCGTTGCCGGAATTGAAGAACCGCGCCCGGCGTTGGGCCGGGGTGGTGGCGAGGACCGGCGGGTCGCCGTCCAGCGCAGCGGCTGCCACCGGACGGGACGAGACGGCGGTGTCGGGCATCGCGAACCTCCCTGGTGCTTTGACGTCAGCCTAGCGCACCGGCACCGGCGGCGTCGCCCGGAAAGCCATGTTGCACCGCAGCAAGAGGCGACCTATACCGGGATGTCGCGTTTCAGGATGGCCGCCATGCCGCCCCCCGCCTTCCGGGCCAGCCAGCCCGGCTCGATCGCGCTGCTGACCTTCATGGTGGCGCTCAACCAGATGTCCATGGGCCTGTACCTGCCGTCGATGCCGGCGATGGCGGAGACGCTCGCCACCACCGTCGGGCAGGTCCAGCTCACTCTAACCATGTTCGTCGCCGGTTTCGCGGTCAGCCAGCTGGTGTGGGGGCCGGTGGCGGACCGGTTCGGGCGCCGGCCGACCCTGCTGATCGGGCTGGTGTTCTTCACCGCCGCCAGCGTCGCCTGCGCGCTGGCGACCACCGTCGAACAGCTCATCGCGTACCGGTTCGTCCAGGCGATCGGCGCCTGCGCCGGCCAGGTGGTCGCCCGCTCGGTGGTCCGCGACACCACCGAGGGCGCGGAATCCGCCAAGGTGATGTCGTACATCGCGCTCGCCATGTCGCTGTCGCCGGCGGTCACCCCGTCGATCGGCGGCCAGTTGCACGCGCTGTTCGGCTGGCGCTCGAACTTCGCGCTGCTGGCGGTGGTCGGGCTGGTGCTGGCGGCGATAGTAGTGGCGCGGCTGCCGGAGACCACGCGGCGCAAGGTGCCGGACGCCCTGCACCTGGTGCCGATGCTGCGCAACTACGCCAGCCTGCTCCGCGACCGCAGCTTCCTCGGCTACATCCTGGTGATCGGCGGCATGTTCGGCTGCCTGATGGCCTACCAGACCGGCTCGCCGTTCGTGCTGATGGTCGAACTCGGCTGGTCGCCGCAGGCCTACGGCCTGCTGATCCTGTTCAACGTCTTCGGCTTCCTGTCGGGCAGCTTCACCGCGACGCGGGTGGCGCCGCGGCTCGGCATCCGCCGGACCGTGCGGTTCGGTTCGATCGCGGTGCTGGCGAGCGGCCTGCCGCTGCTGGTTCTGCCGATGATCGGCCACCTGTCGACCGTCGGCGTGATCGCGCCGATGACGCTGTTCCTGTTCGGCATGGGCCTCGGCATGCCGAGCGCGATGGCCGGCACGCTGCAGGGCTTCCCCTACATCGCCGGCTCGGCCTCGGCGCTGATGGGGTTCGCGCAGATGGGCGTCGGGGTGCTGGCGTCACTCGCCGTCAGCCGGATCGACGGCGACCACCACCTGATCCTCGGCATCGTGTTCGCCACGTGCGGGGCGCTGTGCTTCCTGGCGCAGGCCTTCGTCCTGCCGCGCCCGACGGCAGCCGCGTGAACGGCGACGCCGGATCGCGAATCGGCTAGCATGCGCTGCGTCTCACCCACCCTCACGGGGACCATGCCCGCGGCCCCGCTCGCCCCGATCCTGATCACAGACACCGACGGCACCGAGTTCCGCGTGCCGGCCCGGCGCAGCGCCCGCGCGCAGCGCATGCTGCTGCGCGTCGACCCGGCGCGCGGCGGACCCGAGCTGGTGCTGCCCGACGGCGTGACCCCGGAAGTCGGCGCCGATTTCGCGCGCCGCCACATCGGCTGGCTCAGGGTTCGCCTGGCCCGGCTGCCGGCGCGCGTCGAGCTCGCCGATGGCTCGGAGGTGCCGGTGCTCGGGGTGCCGCACCGCATCCGCCACCGCCCCGACCAGCGCGGCGGGGTCTGGCGGGTGGTCGATCCCGACGGCACCGCCGAGCTGCATGTCGCCGGCCGCGCCGAGCACGTGGCCCGCCGGGTCGCCGACTTCCTGAAGGCCGAGGCCCGCCAGGCGATCGCGCCGCGCGCCCGCGCCCACGCCGCCGCCCTCGGCCGGCCGGTCGGCCGCATCACCGTGCGCGACACCGCTTCGCGCTGGGGCAGCTGCTCGGCGCGCGGGGATCTGTCGTTTTCCTGGCGGCTGGTCCTGGCGCCGGAGAGCGTGCTGGCCTACGTGGTCGCCCACGAGGCGGCGCATCTGGTCGAGATGAACCACTCGCCGCGGTTCTGGCGGCTGGTCGGGCGGCTGATGCCGGACTTCGAGCGCGAGCGCGCCTGGCTGAAGCGTCACGGCGGCCGGCTGCACGCCTACGGCTGAGAACGGCGCCCCCTTGCCGCGGCGGCCGCCGCGGCGTAAGCGGGTGTCCCGCTACCACCACGGTCGAGCCCGATGACCCGCCCCCGTCCCGATTCCGTCGCGGTCGCCGCCCTGTTGACCATGCTGGTCGCGTTCGGCCCGATCTCCACCGACATGTACCTGCCGTCGCTGCCCGCGCTGGTGATGGATTTCGACAGCGACGTGCCGACCGTGCAGCTCACCCTCAGCGCCTTCATGGTGGCGTTCGCGGTGTCGATGCTGGTGTACGGGCCGCTGTCCGACCGCTTCGGCCGGCGCCCGGTGCTGATCGGCGCGATCGTGATCTACGTGGTGTCGTCGGTCGCCTGCGCGCTGGCGCCGACCATCGAGGCGCTGATCGTCGCACGCACCTTCCAGGCGGTCGGCTGCTGTGCCGGGCCGGTGCTGGCGCGCGCGGTGGTGCGCGACGTCTACGGGCGCGAGCGGTCGGCGACGGTGCTGTCCTACATGGGCACGGCGATGGCGCTGGCGCCCGCCATCGGCCCGGTGCTCGGCGGCTGGCTGCAGGTGGTCTACGGCTGGCAGGCGACGTTCTGGGTGCTGACCGGGTTCTCCGGCCTCGCCCTGGTCGGCGTGCTGCTGATGCTGGACGAGACCAACGCCCACCGGAACCCGGACGCGACCTCGCCGCGCGGCCTGCTGCGCAGCTACTCGGCCCTGCTGTCGCACCGTGCCTATGTCGGCTACGTGGCGACGATCTCGGCCTGCTACAGCGTCATCTTCAGCTTCATCTCGGGCTCGTCCTTCGTGCTGATCCAGGTGGTCGGCCTGACCGCTGACGTCTACGGGCTGTGCTTCGCCGCCATGGTGATCGGTTATATGAGCGGGACCTTCATCTCCGGGCGGATCGGCCGGCGGGTCGGCGTCGACCGGCTGATCCTGGCCGGCGCCTCGATCTCGACCGCCGCGGGCGCGGTGATGGCCGGCTTCGCCTGGGCCGGCGAGGCCAGCATCGAGACCATCGTGATCCCGCAGGTGGTCGCGATGCTGGGGGTCGGGCTGGTGTTCCCGAACTGTCAGGCCGGCGCCGTCGGACCGTTCCCGACCATGGCGGGGGCGGCATCCTCGCTGCTCGGGTTCAGCCAGATGGGCGTGGCGGCGGCGGTCGGCCTGCTGATCGGCCACGCCTTCGACGGCACCGCCCGGCCGATGGCGACCGGCATCGCGCTCGCCGCCCTGCTGACCCTGCTGAGCTTCCGGCTGATCGTGTGGCCGGTCCGGAATCACCCGGCGTCCTAGCCGTCCCCCGCCAAGCGCGCCTGGCCGTCGATCCCGGGAAGCGGACGGACCGGCCAGCCCTGGTGCGCCGGCGCCATGAAGCGCTTCCAGATGTCGGCGGGCAAGCCGCCGCCGGTGACCTTGTCCATCGGCGCGTTGTCGTCGCGCCCGACCCACACCACCGCCACGAGGTCGGCGGTGAAGCCGGCGAACCAGGCGTCGCGGTAGTCCTGGGTGGTGCCGGTCTTGCCGGCGGCCGGTCGGTCGAGGCGGGCGGCGGTGCCGGTGCCAGCGTTGATGGCGCCGGTCAGCATGGCGGTCAGGGTCGCCGCCGAGCGCCGCGAGGCCGCCTCCGACAGGCCGGATCCGGCGCGGGTGTACAGCAGCCGTCCGTCGCGGTCGCGCACCGCGGCGACGGCGTAGGGAAACACCGCCCGGCCACCGTTGGCGATGCCGGCATACACCCCGGCGAGTTCCAGCGGACTGGCCTCGCCGGTGCCGAGGGCCAGGCTCGGCCCATCGGGGAGCGGGCCGGACAGCCCCAGTCGCTCGGCCAGGACCCGTACCCGCGACCGGCCGACCTGCTCCTGCAGGCGCACGGTCGCGGCGTTGCGCGAGCGCGCCAGCGCCTGGGCCAGGCTGATCCGGCCGTCGAACTTGCCGTCGATGTTCGCCGGTGCCCAGCCGCCGATCCGGATCGGCGCGTCGTCGATGCCGTCCGAGGGCGACCACCCGGCTTCCAGGGCCGCCAGATAGACCAGCGGCTTGAACGTCGAGCCGGGCTGGCGTCGAGCCTGGACCGCTCGGTTGAACTGGCTGCGGCCGTAGTCTCGCCCGCCGACCAGGGCCCGCACCGCGCCGGTCGCCGGGTCGAGCGCCACCAGCGCGGCCTGCACGCCGGCACCGTGTCGCGACGCCGCCAGGCCCTCGGCGATCGCGCGCTCGGCGAGCGCCTGCAGCGCCGGGTCGAGGGTGGTGTCGACCTCGAGGTCGGAGGCCGGGCGGCCAACGAAATCGGGCAGGCTGTCGTAGACCCAGTCGGCGAAGTAGCGCGGCCCGACACCCCGGCCGGCCGGGCCGGCGATGGCGATCGGCAGGGCGGCGGCAGCGCGCGCGGCGGCCTGGTCGATAAAGCCTGCGTCGACCATGTTGGCGAGCACAACCGAGGTCCGGCCCCCGGCCAGTTCCGGGGCCACCGCCGGGTTGTAGCGGGTCGGCGCCTTGAGCATGCCGGCCAGCAGCGCCGATTCCGCGAGACCGAGGCGCGACGCCGGGATCCCGAAATACTTGCGCGCCGCCGCGTCGACACCGTAGGCGCCGGCGCCGAAATAGACGCGGTTCAGGTAGATCGCCAGGATCTCGTCCTTGCTGAAGTTGCGCTCCAGCCAGAACGACAGCAGCAGTTCCTGGATCTTGCGCTCGTAGCTCCGGTCGGCGGTCAGGAAGACGTTCTTGGCGAGCTGCTGGGTCAGGGTGCTGCCGCCCTGCACCACCCGCCCGGCGGTCAGGTTGGTCCACGCCGCCCGCGCCAGGCCGATCGGGTCGACCCCGAAGTGATGGTAGAAGCGGCGGTCCTCGGTGGCGACCACCGCCTGGATCAGGTGGACCGGCAGCTCGTCGACGCCGAGCGCGTCGCCGTGCATCGGGCCGAACGACGCGAACATGCGGCCGTCGGCGCCGACCATCCGCACCGCCCCGGCGCGCGAGTAGCGATCGAGGTCGCCGATGTCGGGCAGCCGGTAGGCGTGCCAGACCAGCAGGCCGCCAACCGCCACCACCGCCCACAGCCCGGCGACCACGCTCCACAGCGCGGCGAAGCGCAGGATCCGGCCAAAAAGCCCCCGCGTGGGTCGCGCCCGGCGGGCACCCTGGCGCAGCTGGGCCTTGGTCGTGGACGCCCGGGCCGGTCGCCGTCCTGATACGGTCGTGCGGGCCATAACCCCGCCCCCAGTTTCTGAAGCACTACTTCAAATGATACCCCGAACCATATGAAACAGCGATCAGAATCATTGATAGCCGCCGCTGAGGCGGGATGACCGCCGATCAGCCTTGCCGCATCGCCGCCGGCGGGTCGCGGCGGGCGCCCGGCGGGAACCAGATGGTTGCGGTGGTGCCGCGGCCTGGGGCGCTGTCGACGCTCAGCCGGCCACCATGCAGGCGCGCCATGCGGGACACCAGCGGCAGGCCGAGGCCGGTACCCTGATGGCTGCGGGTCGCCGGTCCGTCGATCTGTCCGAACGGCTCGAGGGCGCGCGCGATATCCTGGTTGCGCATGCCGATGCCGGTGTCCACGACCGCCACCGCCAGCCAGCCTTCCGGCGTCACCCGGCCCTCGACCGTCACCGCGCCCGGCGCCTCGGTGAACTTCACGGCGTTGGACAGCAGGTTCATCAGCATCTGCCGGAAACGCCGCGGGTCGGCCTTGAGCGGGCCGATCGACGACTCGAAGCGGCACTCAAGGGTCAGACCCTTGCGGAGGGCCTGCTGGCGCAGCATCTCGGTGACCGCCCGCGAGACCGCCGCCGGATCGATCCATTCAGGGTGGATGTCCATCTGGCCGGCCTCGATCTTCGACAGGTCGAGAATGTCGTTGATCAGGGTCAGCAGGTGGTTGCCGCTGGTGTGGATCGCGGTGGCGTACTCGGCCATGCGCTCGGGCTTGCCGCCGGCCACGACCTGGTCGCGCACCAGTTCGGAGAAGCCCAGTATCGAGTTCAGCGGGGTCCGAAGCTCGTGGCTGACCAGGGCCAGGAATTCGGACTTCGCGCGGCCGGCCCGCTCGGCGGCGTCGAGCGCGGCGGCGGTCTGGCGACGGGCCTGGTCGACCCGGGCGATCGCCGCCGACAGCTCGGCGGTGCGGTTCTCGAGCGCCTGGGTGCGCTCCGTCACGCGCGCCTCCAGGTCCCGGTTGAGCGCCGCGATCTCGGCGCGCCCCCTGCTGAGCGCGGCCACCATGCCGTTGTAGGCACGCCGCAGTTCCTCGATCTCGGTGCCGGCCGCCGAGGCGGCGGTCGCCTTGTCGAACTCGACCGGTTCCAGCCGGCCCTCGCCGGCGCTGCGCACCGCCCGGGTAAGACGGGTCAGCGGCCGCGCCAGGATCGACCGGCCGACCCGCTCGAAGATCAGCCACAGGATCACGGTCTTGACGGCCGCCGCGACCACGATCAGCGCGATCCGCCACTGCAGCCGCTCGGCCAGGGCGAGCGGCGTGGCGGCCAGCGTCACCCAGCCGACCAGGTCGCGGCCCACCGCGTGCTGGTAGAAGACCGGGAACTCCAGGGTGATCGGCTCGCCGGGCCCGCCGCCCGGCCGCGTCGGGCCACCCAGCGAGACCAGTTCCAGGGTCCTGGTGTCGTCGACGATCCGGATCCCGGCGATATCGGGGATCGCCAGCATGCCGGTGGCGATCGCCGTCATCGCCTCGACGTCGACCGACCACAGCGACGCGGAGAGGGCCTCCTCCATGGCCCGGCGGTAGATCGAGAGCTCGCGTTCGATGTCGCCGCGGGCGGTCAGCCAGGCCTCGCCTACGAACGCCGCCGTGATGGCGATGGCGGCGCCGAGATACATCAGGAAGGCGGCCCGGAACAGTTTGCGGGTGACCGGCGAACGCACCGTTCCGGCATCCGAACGCCGCGCGCCTTGACCGTCGAGGCTGCCGGACATGCGATCAGGACCCACCGGCGTAACGCTGGCCGAGCCGCCGGAACTCCTCGGAGTCCCTGATTTCGGCGATGGCGTCCCAGATCGTCTCGGCGAGCGCGCGGTCGCGCTGCACGAACCCGATCGACAGCATCAGGTGATAGGGCTTGGAAACCAGCGGCGGCGAGAGCTTCACGATCGAGCCGAAGCGGGCCGGGTCGCGCCGGATCAGCGCGCCGGCCATGTTCTCGAGCTCCGCGTAGGCGGCGATCCTGCCCTCTACCAGCTTGTAGAGGTTCAGGGTCGGAAGCCGGCCGACCTCGACCGGCACGCCCAGGCGCTCGAGATCGCCGACCACCGAGTACCCGGCGCTCGCCCCGACCGGCCGGCCGCCAAGCCCGCCGATGCTCCGGCCGTCCCAGGTGACCGAGGATCCGGGCACCACGAACAGGGCATAGGATTGCACGAACAAGGCCCTGCCCTCGTCCGGGCGGCCGTCGGCGGTCTTGGGGTAGACGCCGATCGCCTCGCGTTCCGGCAGGTGGCTGGCGTGGAAGATGCCGTCGGCCTCGCCCGTCTCCAGCATCAACAGGCCGCGCTTCCACGGGACCCGCCGGAACGACAGGTTGACCCGGGTCCGCTCGCCGACCCGCTTCAGCAGTTCGAGGGTCAACCCGGGCCGGCTCCAGTCGATCGCCGTGCCTTCGCCGAGGTGGCGCGGCGGATTCGGGGTGGTCTCGTAGACAACGCGCAGCGCCGGACGGTCCGGGAACGCCATCGGTGGTTCGGCCGCCGCCGGCAGCGCGATCGACCACGACAGCGCTATCGCCGCAACGATCGCGGACGGGACGGCGCGCCTGTCATGCCCGGCTGATGCCACGTCCTCTCCCACGTCGATCTGGCGCGACCGTTGCAGGCCGCTGCCGGGTGTGAAAGCATGGAATCGGCATCAACACAATCCGATCCCCAACCCGATGACGGACGTCGACCGCTCGTTGCGTGAGACCCTGAATTCCGGGGCAAGCCGGATACTGAACGTTGCCGAGGTGACCCGCCGGATCGAGGAGGCGGCCCGCGCCGATGGCCAGGGCCAGCCCGCGACACTGCTGTTCCGCCACCGCGGTCTCAACCGCGCGGTGTTCATCAAGCGCCCGAAGGATGGCGCGCCGCCGCCGTCGTCTCCGCTGGTGTCGACGGCGGAGATTCTCGAGAACGGTCAACTCCGGACCATCACCCTCAACGCCCGTGCCCGCATCGAGAAGGGCGACATCGCCACCGTGGTCTATCTGCCCTACGACGCCGCGGACATCGCCGGCGGCGGCGCCAGCTTCGAACTTGGCGGCCGGGGCAGCCAGCAGGCGCTGCTCGACGTCGCCGGCTTCGACGCCCGCGCCGACAGCGATGCCGTGCGTCGGGACGTGCGGCTGCTCGAGCTGATCGAGAACCTGCCATCGCTCGACCCGTTCCTGCTCAAGGACCGCATCTCCGTCGAGGATGTCGCGGTCCCGGGAGAATACTTCGCGATCTCGGAGGCCGAGTTCCTGGAGATCAAGAAGTACATCCTCACCAAATTCCAGCCGATCACCGAGCGCGTCGTCGACCCCGCCGCCCGCAACGCCGCCCAGGTGACCGAGCAGTTCATCCTTAAATTGTGGGACGCCACGGACCTGGACTACCTGCGGCCGATCACCGACGTGTTCCGGATCGACCCCAGCCAAGCCGGCGAGATCTACTATTCGTGGAAGGGCGTCACGTACTACGAGTTCCAGTACAAGCGCGGCCAGCGCACCGTGCTCGGTTTCGCCGAGTGGCTCCACACCCGGGCGGTGCCATCGCATTACGTCAAGCCCGGCCTGCGGGAGGAACTTGATGTCGCCGCCCGGTCGGTCGCGACCGCCTTCGCGCGCCACCTGCGCAACGTTTCGGAGATCCTGCGCACCTACAACCAGTCCTACGAGGATCTGTTCGTGCGCGGCGGCGATGCCCGGCCGTTCATCGGCTTCCTGCGGGATTCCAGCACCCTGTTCTGGGACGTGGCGGCGTCGATCTCGGCGATGAACCACGGCGTGGCGGTGTGGCGCCAGCGCACCCGCCACGCCGATGACGGCCGGCTGACCGCCGATGAGCTGAAGCCGCTGCTCGACGTCCTCGGCCGGGTCATCGTGTAGCCGTACCGGGCCGGGCGAGCAGGCCGGGGTTGCGGCATCCACCCATAGCCATCATGTTGCGCTGCAACACTGTCAGCGAGGTAGCCATGTCGATCCGCAACCTCGACCGGATGTTCCACCCCGGCTCCGTCGCGGTGATCGGCGCCAGCAACCGCGAGCGCTCCGTGGGGCGGGTGCTGTCCCGCAACCTGCTGTCGGGCGGCTTCGAAGGCCCGGTTCTGCCGGTCAACCCGAAGGCCGCCGCGATCGGCGCCACCCTCGCCTACCCGACGGTCGAGGCTCTGCCGTTCGCACCCGACCTGGCGGTGATCTGCACGCCTCCCGACAGCGTGCCGGGCATCATCGACACGCTCGGAAAGCGCGGCACCAAGGCGGCGGTGGTGATCACCGCCGGCTTCGCGGAAACCCGCAGCGCCGACGGACGGCGCCTCAGCCAGGCAATGCTGGACGCGGCGCGGCCGCACCTGATGCGGATCGTCGGCCCGAACTGCGTCGGCATCCTGGTGCCGTCGATCGGGCTGAACGCCAGCTTCGCGCACCTCCACCCCAAGCCCGGTGACATTGCCTTCGTCACCCAGTCCGGCGCGGTCGCGACCTCGGTCCTGGACTGGGCGACCCACCGCGGCATCGGCTTCAGCCACATCGTCTCGCTCGGCAACATGGCCGACGTCGACTTCGGCGACATGCTCGACTTCCTGCTTGCAGACGCCAAGACCCGGGCGATCCTGCTGTACGTCGAGTCGATCACCCACGCCCCGAAGTTCATGTCGGCCGCCCGCGCCGCCGCGCGCGCCAAGCCGGTGATCGTCGTCAAGTCGGGTCGCACCGCCGACGCCGCCAGGGCCGCCGCTTCGCACACCGGCGCGCTGGCCGGCTCGGACGCGGTCTACGACGCCGCCTTCCGGCGCGCCGGCATGCTGCGGGTGTTCTCGATGGTCGAACTGTTCGACGCCGTCGAGACCCTTGCCTACGGCTCGCGCATCGTCGGCGACCGGCTGGCCATCATCAGCAACGGCGGCGGCATCGGCGTGCTGGCCACCGAAGCGCTGTCCGACGCCGGGGGCCGGCTCGCCGAACTCGCTCCGCAGACCATGGCCCGCCTCGACGCCTGCCTGCCGGCGACCTGGTCGCACGGCAACCCGGTCGACCTGATCGGCGACGCGCCGGGATCGCGCTATGCCGACGCGGTGGCGGCGGTGCTGGAGGACCCAGACACCGACGCCGTGCTGGTGCTGAACTGCCCGACCGCGATCGCCGACAGCCGGGAGGCGGCACGGGCGACGCTGGAGGTGGTCGAACCGGCGCGCGGCAAACGCCAGTCGCCGCCGGTGCTGACCAGTTGGCTCGGCGAAGGAGCTGCGGCCGAGGCCCGCCGGATGTTCGCCTCCGCGCGGATCCCGAGCTTCGAAACCCCGGAGCAGGCGGTACGAGGCTTCATGCATCTGGTCCGCTACCGCCGCCACCAGACGCTGCTGACCGAAACGCCGCAACCGCTGCACGAGTGGACCGCGCCCGCCATTGAGGCGGCGCGTGGCGTGATCGCCGCAGCCGCCGCCGACGGACGGACCATGCTGACCGAGCCGGAGGCCGAGCAGGTGCTGGAAGCCTATGGGATCCCGGTGGTCCGGACCCTGACGGCCGCCAGCCCGGACGAGGCCGGGCGGGCGGCGGACCGAATCGGCGGCCGGATCGCGCTCAAGATCCTGAGCCGGGCGATCAGCCACAAATCCGACGTCGGCGGTGTTCGCCTCGGCCTGGAGGGCGGCGACCAGGTTCGCGATGCCGCCCGCGCGATGCTGGCGACGGTCGCCGAGCGCAGCGGCGGTGCGGCGGTCGACGGATTCACGGTGCAGGCCATGGCCAGCCTGCCGCACGCCCATGAGCTGATCGTCGGCGTCCACCGCGACCCTGTCTTTGGGCCGACCGTGCTGTTCGGCAAGGGCGGCGTCGAGGTCGAGGTGGTGCGGGACAGCGCCATCGCCCTGCCGCCGCTGAACTCGGTGCTGGCCCAGGATTTGATCGCCCAGACCCGGGTGCACGATCTGCTGCGCGGCTACCGCGACCGTCCGGCCGCCGATCTCGAAGCCATCCAGCGCGTGCTCGAGCGGGTCGGCCAGCTCGCGCTCGACCTGCCGGAGGTTGCCGAACTCGACATCAACCCGCTGCTGGCCGGGCCGGACGGGGTGATCGCGGTCGACGCCCGCATCCGGATCCAGCCGGCGGACGAGGCCGCCCGTTCGGCGATCCGCCCGTATCCCGGCCATCTGGTCCACGACGCCACTCTCGAGGATGGCTCGGTCGTGACGGTCCGGCCGATCCGTCCCGAGGACGAGCCGGGGATCGCCGACATGCTGGCGCGCTCCTCGCCCGAAGACCTCCGACTGCGGTTCTTCGCGCCGATCCGCCAGCTCAGCCACGAATCCGCCGCCCGCCTGACCCAGATCGACTACGGTCGCGAGATGGCGTTCGTGGCGGTCGAGGACGGCGATCTGCTCGGAGTCTCCCGCCTGGCCGAGGATCCCGAGGGCGAGACCGCCGAGTTCGCCGTGATGGTGCGAACCGACCGCCAGAAGCGTGGTCTCGGCGAGCGGTTGATGGCGGACCTGATCGGGTACGCCCGCGACCGCGGCATCGCCGTCCTGCACGGCACCGTGATGACCGAGAACCGCCGCATGCTGGCGCTGTGCGAGAAGCTCGGCTTCGCGCGATCCTCGCTGCCCGACGACCCCGGCATCGCCCAACTGACCCTGCGGCTGGATGCGGCGCCGGAACCCTTCGTTAACCACAAGCGTTGACTGGCTGTTTAGATCCTTGGGGCAGAGTGAGGCCTTCAAGAAGGAGGCCGCCATGTCGCCGGACACAGACCCCGTTACCCTCGACGATATCGCCGACCGCACCGAGATCGGCACCGTGCGCGAGCCCGAGTTTCGGCTGGTCGCCGACCTGATCCGCATGACCATCCTCGGTTTCGAGGAACGCGCCGCCGCGTGAAGGGCCTCCGACCGCCGCCCACTCCCGGGGCTGTCAGGCTTGTCGTCTCCGATCGATCGAGAGCGCCCGTGTCGGGACCCTTGTCGGGGCCCTGCCCACGCCAACCGTCACCGGCCTTGCCGCGATTGTCCTGCGCCCGCACGGCCCGCTGTTTCTCCCAGTTCCACGGTCGTTCGGCCTTGACGGTTGGCTACGACGACGCCGGGACTAGACGTCCAGGTTCGCCACCTTGAGGGCGTTCTGCTGGATGAATTCCCGTCGCGGCTCGACCACGTCACCCATCAGGGTGGAGAACACCTCCTCGGCCTCGTCGGCGTGGGCGACCTTGACCTGCAGCAGGGTGCGGCGATCGGGATCAAGCGTGGTCTCCCAGAGCTGCTCGGGATTCATCTCCCCGAGGCCCTTGTAGCGGTTCACGGCCATGCCCTTGCGGCCGATCGCGAACACCTGCTCGATCAGGCCGACCGGCCCGTGCACCGTGCGCGGCCCGTCCTTGCCCTCGAGGCTCGCCGGTCGGGCAAACATCTCCTGCAGCTCGGGCGCCCGGTCGTCGAGCGCCCGCGCCTCCGGCGTCTTCAGGAAGGCGCCGTCCAGGCGGAAGCGCTCGGTCACGCCCCGCAGCGTGCGCTCGAACTCCAGGGCCGGCCCAGTCGTGGTCTCCTCGAAGCGGCCGGACCAGCCTCGCTCGTGTTCTTCGGACAGCGCGTCCAGGCGTCCCGCCAGATAGGTGGCGGTCGCCTCCGCGGTCGCTGGATCCGACAGCAGGCCGGTGCCGAGCGCGCCAGCCACCGCCGCCTGCTCGACCACCACCGGGCTGCCGAGACGCCGGGCCAGAGGCTCGATCAGCTGCTTGGCCTGGCGGGCGCGCTCGGCCTGGCCTGACAGGTCGACACCGGCGATCTGGGCGCCCGAGGCCAGGGTCAGGACGGCGCCCTTGGTGCCCTCCTCGATCAGGAAGCGCTCCAGCGCCCGGTCATCCTTCAGGTAGGTCTCCTCGTTGCCGCGCTTGACCCGGTAGAGCGGCGGCTGGGCGATGTAGAGGTAGCCGCGCTCCAGCAGTTCCGGCATCTGCCGGAAAAAGAAGGTCAGCAGCAGGGTCCGGATGTGACTGCCGTCGACATCGGCATCCGTCATGATGATGATCCGGTGGTAGCGCAGCTTGGAGATGTCGAACTCTTCCGGACCGATGCTGGTGCCGAGGGCGGCGATCAGGGTGCCGATTTCCTGGCTCGACAGCATCTTGTCGAAGCGCGCCCGCTCGACGTTCAGGATCTTGCCCCGCAGCGGCAGGATCGCCTGGGATTTGCGGTTGCGGCCCTGCTTGGCGGAACCGCCGGCGCTGTCGCCCTCGACCAGGAACAGTTCAGCCTTGGCCGGGTCGCGCTCCTGGCAATCGGCGAGCTTGCCCGGCAGGTTGGCGATGTCGAGCGCGCCCTTGCGCCGGGTCAGCTCGCGCGCCCGCCGCGCGGCCTCACGCGCCGCCGCCGCCTCGTAGGCCTTGGCCACCACCTTGCGGGCGTCGGCCGGATGCTCGTCGAACCACTGGTCGAGCTTGTCGGCGACGATGCTCTCGACCACCGGCTTGACCTCGGACGACACCAGCTTGTCCTTGGTCTGCGACGAAAACTTCGGGTCAGGCACCTTGACCGACAGCACGCAGGTCAGGCCTTCGCGGGCGTCGTCGCCGGACAGGCTGACCTTCTCCTTCTTGGCGATCCCGGAAGACTGGGCATAGTTGTTGACCTGACGGGTGAGCGCCGCGCGGAAGCCGGCGAGGTGGGCGCCGCCGTCCTTCTGCGGGATGTTGTTGGTGAAGCAGAGCATCGTCTCGTGGTAGGAATCGGTCCACTCCATCGCCACCTCGACGGTGATGCCGTCGCGCTCGCCGAACATCATGACGGTTGGGTGCAGGGCGTGGCGGGCCCGGTCGATGTACTTCACGAAGGCCTCCAAACCTCCCTCGTAGAACATCTCGACCGTCTTCGGCTCGGCGGTCCGCTCGTCGTTCAGCACGATGCGGATGCCGGAATTGAGGAACGCGAGCTCGCGCAACCGGTGCTCCAGGGTCGCGAAGTCGAACTCCACCATCGTGAAGGTGCCCTGCGACGGCTTGAAGGTGACCTCAGTTCCCGACCGCGCCGACGGCCCGACCACCACCAGATCGGCATCCGGCACGCCGTGACGGAAATGCATCACGTGCTCGAGCCCGTCCCGCCAGATCCGCAGCTCCAGGAGCTCGGACAGCGCGTTGACCACCGACACCCCGACCCCGTGCAGGCCGCCGGAGACCTTGTAGGAATTCTGGTCGAACTTACCGCCAGCGTGCAGATGGGTCATGATGACCTGCGCCGCGGACACTCCCTCCTCGGTGTGGATGTCGACCGGGATCCCGCGACCGTTGTCGCACACCGTGACCGAACCGTCGCCGTTCAGGGTGACCTGGACCGCATCGCACCAGCCGGCCAGCGCCTCGTCGACGGCGTTGTCGACGACCTCGTAGACCATGTGGTGCAGGCCCGATCCGTCGTCGGTGTCGCCGATGTACATGCCAGGCCGCTTGCGCACCGCGTCTAGGCCGCGCAGGACCTTGATGGAATCGGCGTCGTAGCCGCTGGATCGGCCGTTCCCGCCCTCGGGAAGGGTCTCGTCAGCCATTCGATGATTCTCCTCGGAATCCGATGGTGGCGGACGGCGCCAGCCGGCCCTCCGCCACCTCCATGATTTGGGTCCGGTCGGCGATCGGCGCAAACACCGACCGATCCGTGCCGGTCAGCCAGGACTGCCCTCCCAGCGCCAGCACCGCCTCGAACAGGGCGGCGCGGCGGCGGTCGTCGAGATGAGCCGCGACCTCGTCGAGCAGCAGGATCGGCGCAACGCCCTCCTCGATCGCCTGAAGCCGGGCGTGCGCCAGCACCACGCCGACCAGCAGCGCCTTCTGCTCGCCGGTGGAGCAACGCTCCGCCGGCATGTCCTTGGGCAAGTGCCGGACCGCGAGGTCGCTGCGGTGCGGGCCCTCCGCCTCCGGCGCGCCGGCGCGTCGGCCGGCGGCCAGCGACGCCCGCACCCGTTCCTCGACCTCCAGGGCCGGGACCTCAGCGAGCCAGCGATCCACCTTTCCGTCCAGATCCAGGGAGGCGGCCGGGAACGGCGACGCGGTCTCGGCGCACACCCGGTTCAGCCGCGCCACCAGCGACGACCGCGCGGCCGCGACGGCAACACCGGCAGCGGCCAGCGTCTCCTCCAGGGCGGCGAACCAGGCCGGGTCGCGGACGCCGTCGCGGAGCAGCCGGTTGCGCTCCCGCCAGGCGTGTTCGTAGCCGTTCACGCGGGTCGAATGCTCGGGATCGAAGGCGAACACCAGGCGGTCCAGGAAGCGCCGGCGGCCAGCCGCGCCCTCCAGGAACAGCCGGTCCATCGCCGGGGTCAGCCAGGACACCGTGACGTGGTCGCCGAGCGCCGTCTGGCTGCGGGCCGGGGCGCCGTCGATCCGCACCAGCCGACGCTCGCCCACGGTCTCCGGATCGCGGCCGGTGCCGATTGCCACCGCGCCGAGCTTGCCCTCGACGCGCGCCGCCACCGCCCACGCGCCGGCCGGGTCGCCGGCCGACGACGACAATTGGTCGATTTCGGACAGCCGGGCCCGCCGCAGGCCGCGTCCCGGCGCCAGGAAGGACACCGCCTCGAGCAGATTGGTCTTGCCGGCGCCGTTCGGGCCGGTCAGCACCACGGCAGGACCGTCGATGTCGATGGCGAAGGCCGCGTAGTTGCGAAACCGAGTCAGGGTGAGCCGGCGAACGGCAAGCCGGCGCGGAACCGGCAGCGTTCCCGCCGGACTGTCGGCCATGAGGTGCCGGGCGGTCACGCGACCGGTCACACCCGCATCGGCATGAGGACGTACAACGCGCCGTCGTCGCCCTCGTCGGTCACCACCGTCGGCGACGCCGCGTCGGCCATGGCGAAGACCGCCTTGCTGCCGTCCTCGATCTGGTCGGCGATGTCCATCAGGTAGCGCGAGTTGAAGCCGATCTCGATCGGCGCGGCGCCGTAGTCGACGTCGACCTCCTCGGTGGCCTGGGCGTTGTCGGGGCTGTTGGCCGACAAGGTCAGCGTGCCGGCGGCGAGGCTGAGCTTCACCGAGCGCGATTTCTCGGTCGAGATCGTGGCGACCCGGTCGACGGCGCGCTTGAAGCTCGAACTCTCGACCCGCAGCATCTTGTCGTTGCCGGTCGGGATGACCCTCTCGTAGTCGGGGAAGGTGCCGTCGATCAACTTGGTGGTCAGCACCGTCGTGTCGAAGCCGATCCGGAGCTTGTTCTCGTTCAGCGAGATCTGCACGTCGCCGTCGATCTCTTCGATCAGTTTGCGGATCTCCTGAACCGCCTTGCGCGGGATGATCACCGGGGGCATGCCGGCGGCGCCCGAGGGCAGCGGCATCTGGACGCGCGCCAGACGGTGGCCGTCGGTGGCGACCGCCCTCAGCACCGGCATGTCGCCGGCCTTGGTCTCATGCAGAAAGATGCCGTTGAGGTAGTAGCGGGTCTCCTCGGTTGAGATCGCGAAGCGGGTACGGTCGATCAGGGTCTTGGCGTCGGCGGCCGACAGCACGAACCCGGTCGCCAGAGTGTCGCCAGACAGCGCCGGGAACTCCTCGACCGGCAGCGTCGGCAGCGAAAAGTTCGAGCGGCCGGCCCGGATGGTCATCCGGCCACTGTCGCCGATTGCGACCAGCTCGACTTCCGAGCCATCGGGCAGCTTGCGGACGATCTCGTACAGCGTGTGTGCCGGGACCGTAGTCTGTCCGGCCTGATCGACCGAGCAGCCGACGCTCTCGACCACGTCCAGGTCCATGTCGGTGGCGGTCAGCGAGAGCGAGCCGTCGGCGGCGCCAAGCAGCACGTTGGCCAGGATCGGAATGGTGTTGCGGCGCTCGACGACGCTCTGGACGTGGGCGAGCGGCTTCAGCAGGGCCGCGCGGTCGATGGTGATCTTCATGGGCTCGCTCGGGCCTTTCGACACGGGTCTTCGGGACGCGTCCGCCGCCCGAAGGGCGGCGGGGCAGCACGCCCGCGATCGGGCGAATCACAGCCCTGTCCTATAGCATGAAATGCCCGCGTCAGGGCGAGATTTACGCCGTCCGGAAGCGCCGGAGCGCAGTCCCGGACGTCAGCTTTCCAGCATGCGCCGAAGCATGTCGACATCCTCGTCGAAGTGCCGGTCCGCGGCCCTCAACTCGTCGACCTTCTTGACGGCGTGCATGACCGTGGTGTGGTCGCGCCCGCCGAACTTCCGGCCGATCTCGGGCAGCGAACGCTGAGTCAACTGCTTGGCGAGGTACATGGCGATCTGGCGCGGTCGGGCGATCGACCGCGACCGCCGGGCCGAATGCATGTCGGTGATCCGGATGTTGAAGTGCGAGGCGACCTTGCGCTGGATCTCCTCGATGGTGATCCGCCGGTCGTTCGCCTTCAGCAGATCGTGCAGGACCTCCTGGGTGGTCTCCAGCGTAATGGCACGGCCCATCACCAGGGTGCAGTGCGCCACGATCCGGTTCAGCGCTCCCTCGAGCTCGCGCACGTTCGAGGCGATCTTGTGGGCCAGGAACTCCAGGACCTTGGCCGGGATCGGCACTTCCAGCCGCTCGGCCTTGGACTGCAAGATGCCGAGCCGCAGCTCGTAGGTGGTCGGGTGGATGTCGGCCACCAGCCCCCAGCCGAGCCGCGATCGCAGCCGCTCCTCAAGGCCGTCGAGGTCGTTCGGCGACTTGTCGGCCGAGATGATGACCTGGCGGTTCTGGTCCACCAGCGCGTTGAAGGTGTGGAAGAACTCCTCCTGGGTGGAATCCTTGCCGCTGATGAACTGGACGTCGTCGATCATCAGCACGTCGACCGAGCGAAACTGATCCTTGAACGCCACCGTGTCCTTGAACCGCAGGGCCCGGATGAACTGGTACATGAACTTCTCGGCGGACATGTAAAGCACGCGGCGCTGCGGGTGCTTCTCCCGCAGGTTCCAGGCGATGGCGTGCATCAGATGGGTCTTGCCGAGCCCGACCCCGCCGTACAGAAACAACGGATTGAACGGCACCGTCTCGCTCTCGGCCACCCGACGGGCGGCGGCAAAGGCAAGTTCGTTGGGCTTGCCGACCACGAAGTTCGCGAAGCTGAACCGAGGGTCGAGTGGCGCGCTCATCGCCTCGGTGGAGTCGGCGGCGCGAACCACCAGCGGGGCAGCCAACGAAGCCGGTCCGGCATCTGCGACCGCGACGTCGCCACCCGCAAGGTCAGGGCGGGGGGAGGACAGCCCGGCTTCCGACGCCACGGCCACACCAGACGACACCACGACCTCTACCGTTCGGACCCCGGATTCCTCGTCGGACCACAGAGCTCTCAGCCGGTCACCGTACTGGGTGGTCACCCGGTCACGGACGAACCGGGTCGGCACCGACAGGACCACGGCGTCGCCGTCCCGGCGGACCAGTGTCAGCGAGCGCAACCAGCTGCGGTAGACCGTCTCGCCGCACTCGGAGCGCAACCGGCCCCGGACTCGCGCCCAGCAGGCCGCGAGTTCGCCTCCGCCATCACGATCAAGCATTCCACGTGCCTCCCTCACGAAACCGGCCGATGCCCCGAGCCGCGCCACGTTGGATTTGCACGTCCCCCATTTGGCTCACTGAGCCCCGACTCGCCGTCACGTTTCATCCTCGCGTTTCCCAGGCTTTCGCCCGCGTCTGCCGCCAGGTCTGGAGGCCCGACCCTTACCCCCCGGTCGGTCGAGCCCGCAAAGCTCTCTCAATCGAGGCGGTCATCACCACCTCGCCCCGTCTGTCCCGGCACTTTTGTCACAAAGCACCGAGGCTAAGACGTCGTCCAGACCATCCCATGATTTCGCGCGAACTTTACCTTCGATTACTGCCTTTTTCCTTTACGGTTTGCAGTAACCGGCGGTCCGCGTCGAGGTCGGTAAATTACTCGCCGACCCCTGCCGACGCAACCGACTCGCTCGCCAGATGACAAAATTTTTTCGATTGCGGGCTCCGAATCCCGAGTTGACTTACCCAGACGAAACTTGATTCAACGCTTTGCATCGCGATGTTGAACCGTTGTCACGCGAAACCCCTCAACATGAGGTGTGCGCCGTAAAGCTGTTCGAATACAGCGGCTTAAGCGATGTCATAGAATTGTAGCACTCGGGCACGCGAAAAGGCCGCCGGAAGCCGGCGGCCTTCGCATCCCAGTCGGTCGGCGGCGCGAGGCCGCCGGATCTCAGGCGCCGAGCGCCTTGATCCGCGCGTTCAGGCGCGACAGCTTGCGGGCCACGGTGTTGCGGTGCAGGACGCCCTTGGACACCCCACGATGCATCTCCGGCTGCGCCTCCAGGAAGGCCGACTTCGCGGCGGTCTCGTCGCCCGTCGCGATGGCCTTCTCGACCTTCTTCACGAAGGTCCGGATGCGCGAGACCCGCGCGTGATTGATTTCGAAGCGATGCGCATTGCGACGAATGCGCTTCTTAGCCGACTTGTGATGCGCCATGGTGTCTCTCGAATGGCCGGCGATACGCGGAAGGCGCGCCTTATAACCTTGCGCCCCGACCGCGTCAACCGTGGTGGGTGGCCCGGCGCCGGATGATCCCGGCTTCCGGAGGCGAACGACGTTTCAGCGGTGCTTGAAGGCAGGCTGGCGCTTCTCGACGAACGCCGCCATGCCCTCCTTCTGGTCCTCGGTGGCGAACGTCGAGTGGAACAGCCGGCGCTCGAAGCGCACGCCCTCGTTCAGCGTGGTCTCGTAGGCCCGGTTGACCGATTCCTTGGCCATCATGACGATCGGGCGGGACATGTCGGCGATCCGCTCGGCCACCTTGATGACCTCGTCCATCAGTTCGGCGGCCGGCACGACCCGGCTGACCAGGCCGGCCCGCTCGGCCTCCTGGGCGTCCATCATCCGGCCGGTCAGGCACATGTCCATGGCCTTCGACTTGCCGACGAACCGGGTCAGTCGCTGGGTCCCGCCGGAGCCGGGAATGGTGCCGATGGTGATCTCGGGCTGGCCGAACTTGGCGGTGTCGGCGGCGATGATGAAATCGCACATCATGGCGAGCTCGCAGCCGCCGCCGAGCGCGTAGCCGGCGACCGCGGCGATCACCGGCTTGCGGATCCGGGTGATGTGCTCCCAGCGCGCCGTGATGAAGTCCTCCTGGTAGACGTCCATGTAGGACTTGTCCTGCATCTCCTTGATGTCGGCGCCGGCGGCGAACGCCTTCTCGCTGCCGGTCAGGATCACGCAGCCGACCGCCTCATCGGCTTCAAGCTCGTCGAGGCCGCGGGCCAGATCGTCCATCAGGGTCGACGACAAGGCGTTCAGCGCTTTCGGCCGGTTCAGCGTGATCACGCCGACCTTGCCGCGGCGGTCGACCAGGATCGTCTCGTAAGCCATCGTTGCTGCTCCCTTCCAGAGCCGCCGGAGGCGGCCGGAACTACGGATCATGCGGTTTCAGCGCGGCGCGAGTTCGAAGCGGACCACCAGCCCGTCGCCCTCGACCACCGTATCCAACGTCAGAACCTCACCTTCGCGCGTCCAGCGGCCGGTGCCGTCGGGCGCCCAGCCGAGCTGCGGAAGCGTCTCGGAATAGAAGGCACGCACGGCCGGCATGCGCACCCCGCCCTCGGCGAAGGCGACCACGATGCGGCCGGCCGCGGCGTCGAAACTCACGCTGGCGGCCGGGACGTTGGTCAGCCCCGGCATCAGCGGAAGGTCCTCGAAACCGTCGACGAAGGCGTCGGCCCGGGCGGGCCCGTACGCCGTCCCCCACAGCAGGCCGGCCCCGATGAGAAGAGGTCCGACGAGACGCGCGAGAAGCCTGTGCGGCGTGCTCATGGCCCGGGGCTTCTACATCACCGCTGACAGGACGGACAATAGAAAGTCGACCGCCCGGTCTGGACGATCCGCCGAACCGTGCCCCGGCAGGCCTGGCCAGGGCAGGCGTCACCCTCGCGGTCGTAGACCCGAAAGGCGTGCTGGAAGTAGCCAAGTTCGCCGGAAGCCTGGCGGTGGTCGCGCAGCGACGAACCGCCGGCGGCGATGGCGTCGGTCAGGACCGCGCCGATCGCCTCGACCAGGCCCCGGGCGCGGGCGCCGCGCACGTTCAGGGCCAGCCGCTTCGGCGCGATCCCGGCGCGGTGCAGGGCCTCGCACGCGTAGATGTTGCCGATCCCGGCCACCACACGCTGATCCAGCAGCGCCGCCTTGATGGGGCTGTGGCGGCCGGCGAGCGCGGCCTCCAGGGTGTCGGCGGAGAACGCGTTGCCGAGCGGCTCCGGGCCGATGCCGGCGAGCAGGCGGTGGTTCTCGACGTCGGCGGTCGGCCAGAGATCCATCATCCCGAAGCGGCGGGCGTCGTTGAACCGCAACCACCAGCCGTCGTCGGTGCGCGCCAGCACGTGGTCATGGGTTCCAGGCACCGGATCGCCGTCGTTGGACAGCAGCATTCGCCCCGACATGCCGAGGTGAATAAGCCAGCTGTTGGCGTCGTCCAGGTCGACCAGGATGTACTTGGCGCGGCGCCTGAGGCCGATCACGCGACGGCCGGTCAGGCGGCGCGCGAAATCCGTCGGCAACGGCCAGCGCAGGTCCGGCCGACGGGCCTCGACGTGGGCGAGGACACGGCCCTCGAGGCACGGCTGGAGGCCGCGCATCACCGTCTCGACTTCGGGCAACTCGGGCATGCGCGGACGGTATCGCTTGATTCGCCGGCCGCCAAGCGACTTGATAGTCGCCGACCGGGCCCCGAAATGCCGGGACGATCTCGCTGACGATCCCGCCGGGCCGCCGCAGAAGGACCGCCATGACCGACGATCGCAAGATCCGCGACGGCCTGACCGATTTCGGCTTCTCGGAGGTGCCCGTCGCCGAAAAGGCCCGGCGGGTCCGCGGCGTGTTCGACTCGGTCGCCGGCAGCTACGACCGCATGAACGACCTGATGAGCCTGGGCGTCCACCGGCTCTGGAAGGATTCCCTGATGGACTGGCTGCTGCCGCGCCCGTCGCAGCGGCTGCTCGACGTGGCCGGCGGCACCGGCGACATCGCCCAGCGCTGGCGCAAGCGCGGCGGCGGGCCGGTGACGGTGTGCGACATCAACGCCGAGATGATCGGCGTCGGCCGCGACCGGCTGGAACAGGGCGGCGGCGACCCGGGTGTCGCCTGGGTGGTCGGCGACGCCGAGCGACTGCCGGTCGCCGACCGCTCGGTCGAGCGGGTGACCATCGCCTTCGGCCTGCGCAACGTCACCCGGATCGACTTGGCGCTGGCCGAGATGCGCCGGGTGCTCAAGCCCGGCGGCCGATTCCTGTGCCTGGAATTCTCCAAACCGACCCAGCCCTGGCTCGACCCTGTCTACGACGCCTATTCGTTCCGGGTGCTGCCCTGGCTCGGGCGGGTGGTGGCGCGCGACGAGGCGGCCTACCAGTACCTGGCCGAAAGCATCCGGCGGTTCCCCGACCAGCAGGACCTCGCCGAGCGCATGCGCCTGGTCGGCTTCGACAAGGTCGCCTGGCGCAACCTCTCGGCCGGAATCGCCGCCATCCATTCCGGCTGGCGGCTCTGACCATGGCCGACTGACCCCATGATCCGGGCGCTGCGCAACCTGTTCCGGCTGGTCCGGATCGCCTGGATCATGGCGCGCCACGGGGTGCTGGAACCGCTCGAGACGGTTGCCGAGGCGCCGGCGCTGGCGGTGTCGGCCCGCCTTGCGCGTCGGCTGCGGGACAAGCGGGTCTCCGGCCGCTGGGGCCAGCGCCTGGCCCACGCCCTGGTGGCGCTTGGGCCGAGCTTCATCAAGCTCGGCCAATCGATGGCGACCCGCGCCGACCTGATCGGCGAGCAGGCTTCGGCCGACCTGACGATGCTGCAGGACCGCCTGCCACCGTTCGATCCGGCGATCGCGCGCGCCGTGCTGGAACACGAACTGGGGGCGCCGGTCGGCGAGCGGTTCGCGCGGTTCGACGCGACCCCGGTGGCCGCCGCGTCGATCGCCCAGGTGCACCGGGCGCGCACCTCCGACGGCCGCGAGGTCGCGGTCAAGATCCTGCGCCCCGGGATCGAGGCGGCGGTGGCGCGCGACCTTGACCTGTTCGCGTGGATCGCCGAGACCGTGGAGAGCCGGCTGCCCTGGACCGAGCGGCTGCGGCCGATCGAAACCGTGCGGGTGTTCCGGGAGACCGTCGAGATCGAGATGGACCTGCGGTTCGAGGCCGCCGCCGCCACCGAACTCGCCGAGAATTTCCAGGGCGACGATTACTTCCGGGTGGCCGAGGTCGACTGGTCGCGCACCACCAGGCGGGTGATGACCTGCGCCTGGATCGACGGCTGCCGGATCGACGACACCGCCGCCCTCGCCGCCGCCGGGCTCGACCCGACCGACCTGCTCTCGAAGGCAGCCGGGATCTTCTTCTACCAGGTGTTCCGGGACGGCTTCTTCCACGCCGACATGCACCCCGGGAACATGCTGGTCGAAACCGACGGCACCCTGGTGCCGGTCGATTTCGGGATCATGGGCCGGGTCGACCTGGCCACCCGCTTCTACCTGGCCGACATGCTGACCGGGTTCCTCAACGGCGACTGGCGGTCGGTCGCCGAGATCCATTTCCGCATGGGTTTTGTACCCGCCGACAAATCGGTCGACCTGTTCACCCAGGCCTGCCGGTCGATCGGCGAGCCGCTGATCGACAAGCCGCTGCACGAGGTGTCGGTCGCCCGGCTGCTCGGCCAGGTTCTGGGGATCGCCCAGACCTTCGAGATGCGCGCCCAGCCCCAGCTCCTGCTGCTGCACAAGACGATGGTGGTGGCCGAGGGCGTGGGCCGCAAGCTGAACCCGAACGTCAACATGTGGGCGCTCGCCCGACCGCTGATCGAGCGCTGGATGATCGAGAATCGCGGGCCGGAGGCGCTGCTGGCGCGCGGCGTCGACGACGTCTCGCGGGCGCTGACCCGGCTGCCGGCCCTGGTCCGCGCCGCCGACCGGATGCTCCAGCACCTCGACGAGGGCGGGCTGAAGGTGCACCCGGAGACCTTGCGCCAGCACGCCGCGCTGACCGCCCCGCACCGGTCCTCGTCCTGGCCGGTCTGGGCGGCGCTGCTCACCGGCCTGCTGCTCGGCCTGCTGCTGGGGTAGCGCCGGGGGGCACGTCGCATCGTGGGTCCCGGATCGCCCGCGCTGCGCGCGTTCGTCCGGGATGACGACAGAAAGTGTTGTTATGATTCAACCTCACCCCGGACCGGCCCGCCTTAGCGGGACGGATCCGGGACCACGATGCGACGCGCCGCCGGGTCAGGCCCGGCGCATCCACACCGCGGTGTCATGGAACACCGCCCCGCCCGACGGCGGCGGCGAGTCGGCGCTGGTCAGGGCGTTGATGCCGATGCCCTCCTCGAAGGCGGCGTTCGGCCAGACCGACTCCACGATGACCGTGGTCGGCTGCACCCCGTCGAACAGCCTGGCGTGGACCACCACCGAGCCCTGCTCGTTTCCGAGCCGGACCCGGTCGCCGTCGCCGAAGCCGAGCCCGGCGGCGGTGTCGGGGTGCACCATCACCACCGGCCGGCCCTCGCGCTTGCGGCTGGTCGGGGTCTCGGTGAACGAGGTGTTGAGGTAGTTGCGCGCCGGCGCCGTCACCATCCGGTACGGCCGCTCGGCGGTCGCCCGGTCGATGATGTCGACATGGTCGGGCAGCGCCGGCACGCCGGCCCCGAGCGGGCCGACCGCCGCCCAGTCGGCGGCGAACTCGAAGCGGCCCGACCGGGTCGGGAAGCCGTTCAGGAAATGCTGCTCCTCGAACGACGGCGCGACGTCCAGCCACTTGCGCTCGACCATCTCGGCGAAGCCGGGATAGCCGGAGCGGCGCAGCGTGGCGTCGACCAGCTCAGCCTCGGTCATGTCCATCGCCGGGTGCTCGCCGCCGAGCCGGCGCAGCAGGTCGTTCAGCAGCCGGTGGTTGGAGCGGCACTCGCCCGGCGGGTCGATCACCGCGTCGTGCACCTCGAGGTGCGGGTGGCCGCCGGCGGTGTAGATGTCGGCGTGCTCCAGGAAGGTGGTGGCGGGCAGCACCACATCGGCGTGGCGGGCGGTCTCGGTGAGGAACTGCTCGTGCACGCACAGGAACAGGTCGTCGCGGTTGAAGCCCTTCAGCACCCGGTGGGTGTCGGGTGCCACCGCCGCCGGGTTGGTGTTCTGCACCAGCATGGCGGTCACCGGCGGCCCCTGCCGAACCACCGCATCCTCGCCGGTCAGCACCGGCCCGATCCGCGACATGTCGAGCACGCGGGTGCCGGGCCGCACCCGGTCGCTCGCCTCGATCAGGGTCTTGTCGACCTTGTAGAAGCCATCGACCTTCCACATGGCACCACCGCCGCGGTGCTTCCACTTGCCGCCGACCGCCGCGATCGAGGCGACCGCGTGCACCTGCATCGGCCCGTTGCGCGAGCGCGCGAAGCCGTAGCCGAGCCGGATGAAGGCCCGGTCGGTTCGTCCGTAGCGCGACGCCAGCGCCTCGATCTGCGCCGCGGGCACCCCGGAAATAGCCTCGGCCCATTCGGGCGAGCGGGTCCGAAGGTGCGCCTCGAGCTCGGCCGACCCTTCGGTGTATCGGGCCAAATAATCGCGGTCCGCCAGGCCGTCGCGGAACAGCACGTGCATGATCGCGCAGGCGACGGCGCCGTCGGTGCCGGGCCGCACCATGACGTGCTCGTCGGCGGCCTCGGCGGTCGGGGTGCGGTAGGGGTCGACCACCACGAAACGCGCGCCGCGCTCCTTGCGGGCCCGGGTGACGTGGGTCATCACGTTGACCTGGGTCGACACCGGGTTGCCGCCCCACATGATGATCAGGTCCGACTCCGCCATCTCCAGCGGGTTCGGCCCGCCGACCCGTCCGGACCCGGCGATCCAGCCGGACTTGACGACGGTGGTGCAGATGTTGGCGTCCTGGCCGGAATAGCCCATGACGTTGCGCAGCCGGTTGATCCCGTCGCGGTTCACCAGCCCCATGGTGCCGGCGAAGTAGTACGGCCAGACGGTCTCCGGGCCGTGCCGGGCGGCGGCCTCGGCGAAACCGCCGGCGACCCGGTCGAGCGCCTCGTCCCAGGCGATCTCGCGGAACTGGTCGGACCCCTTGGGCCCGACCCGCAGCAGCGGGCGCATCAGCCGATCGGGGTGGTGCACCCGCTCGGCGTAGCGCGCGACCTTGGCGCAGATCACGCCAGCGGTGTAGCCGTTGGACGCCGCCCCCCGGACCCGGCCGATGGTGTTCCGGTCGATCCGCTCGACCTCCAGCGCGCAGGCGCTGGGGCAGTCGTGCGGGCAGACCGAGGCGACGATGTCGGGTTTCGCGAGCGTGTCCAGGGGCATGCCCCGAGGGTAGTGCGGGAATTGAGCCGGAAGCAACGACGTTGCGCGGCGTCGCCATCCGCCGCCGCCCGCGATCACTCCCGTGCCCGGGCGGGCGATAGTCCGAATCCCGGCACACGGGGTTACTCTGAACACGGTTCGTGTCATTCTGCCGTCGTTCGATGTGTTCGACGGCATCACGGGTGCGCGCCGACCGGACCAAACCTTAACGAACGGGACCGTGATCGCAGACGATCCGGAAGTCCCGTACGCAATTCGGGATTTCCCCCACGGAGGAGACGCCATGTTATCGCGCTGGATGACCGCCGCCGTCGCAGCCATGGGCCTGTTGGCCGCCGCCACCGCGGTGAACGCCGCCGAGTTGCCGAAGATCACCATCAAGGTGGTCGGCAACTACAGCAACCTGCTGCAGACCAAGGAAGTCGAAAAGCCGTTCTGGACCGAGATGCTGGCCAAGGATTCGAACGGCCAGATCACCGCCGACTACAACAACCAGGACATCCTGGGCATCAAGGACTTCTCGCTGCTGCGGCTCACCCAGGCCGGCGTGGCCGACGTCGGCGTCGGCGACATCTCGAAGATGGCGGGCGACGACCCGGTGTTCGAGGGCTGCGACCTTGCCGGCATCACCACCGACATCGACACCGCCCGCAAGGCCTGCGACGTCTGGAAGCCGGTAATGGCGGAAGCGATGGCGAAGAAGTTCAACGCCCGCCTGGTGGCCCTCGGCAACAACCCGCCGATCGTGTTCTGGTGCAACAAGCCGGTCGCCAGCCTCGACGACATGAAGGGCCTCAAGGTCCGGGTGTTCAACACCACCCAGTCCGACTTCGTGTCGGCGGTCGGCGCCACCACCGTGACCATGGCGTTCGGCGAGGTGGTTCCGGCGCTGCAGCGCAACGTCGTCGACTGCGCGCTGACCGGAACCCTGTCAGGCAACACCGCCGGTTGGCCGGAGGTCTCGACCCACCTCTACCCGCTGCCGGTCGGATGGTCGATCTACTACACCGCGGTCAACAACGCGTCGTGGGAGAAGTGGGGCCCCGAGGCCCAGGCGTTCCTCGACAAGGAGTTCGACAAGCTCGAGGACATGAACTGGGACATCGGCGGCCAGGCCACCGACCAGGGCGTGAACTGCAACATCGGCAAGGACCCCTGCACCCTCGGCAAGAAGGGCAAGATGACCCTGGTCGAATTGACCGACGCCGACAAGAAGCGCCGCGCCGACGTCGTGCAGAACGTCGTGCTGGTGAAGTGGGGCAAGCGTTGCGGCAAGGAGTGTGCCGCGAAGTGGAACGACACGGTCGGCAAGGTCGTCGGCCTGACGATCCCGCTCGACCAACTCTGATCCCGGCGTCGCGAACCCGATACCGCCCTCCCCCGGAGGGCGGTATCGTCATTCCGGTGCCTGCTCGCCGCACCCGTTCGCCGGCACCCGTTCTGACCACCACGCCCGGAGCCTCATGGATCGCGCCCTGGACCTAGCCCACCGCCTCGCCCGCGTCGGAGCCTGGGGCGGCGGCGCGCTCGTGGTGCTCGCCGCCGTCGTCATCGGCGTCGACATCGCCATGCGCAAGCTGTTCTCGATCTCGGTCGGCGGGGCGAGCGAGCTCTCCGGCTATGTCCTGGCGATCGGCTCTTCCTGGGCGTTCGCGCTGGCGCTGCTCGACCGCGCCCACATCCGCATCGACTCGCTGTACGTGATCCTGCCGGTGCGGGTCTGCGCCGTCCTCGACGTCCTCTCGCTGCTGGTCATGCTGGGCTTCGTCGGCCTGCTGACCTGGCAGGGCTGGTACGTGTTCCAGCAGTCGGTCCAGTTCGGCTCGCGGGCGCTGACGCCGATCGCGACGCCGCTGCAGTACCCGCAGTTCCTGTGGGTCGTCGGCCTGATCTATTTCCTGGTGGTCATCGTGCTGCTGCTGGCGCGCGCCAGCCACGCCCTGGTGACCGGCGACGTCGCCACGGTGCAGCGCATCGCCGGCTCGCGCACCAGCCAGCAGGACCTCGCCGAGGAGCTCGACAGCCTCAGCCGGCGACGCGACGGGACGGAGGCCCGGCCATGATCTGGTTCACCGTCGCGCTGCTGATGGCGCTGCTCGCCCTCAGCATCCCGATCGCCGCCGCGCTGGCCGCGCTCGGGCTGTCGCTCGACTACTTCTACTCGTTCCTGCCGCTGCGCCTGGCGATCGGCGAGATGACGTGGGGGGTGTCGACCGACTTCATCCTGTTCGCCATCCCGCTGTTCGTGCTGCTCGGCGAGGTGCTGCTGCGCTCCGGCATCGCCGAGCGCATGTACGGCGCCATGAGCCAGTGGCTGTCCTGGCTGCCGGGCGGGCTGATGCACTCCAACATCGGCACCTGCACGCTGTTCGCCGCGGTCTCCGGCTCGAGCGTGGCGACCGCCGCCACCATCGGCACCGTCGCGGTCGGCGAGATCCAGCGCCACCGCTACAACGAGCGGCTGTTCCTCGGCACCATCGCCGCCGGCGGCACGCTCGGCATCCTGATCCCGCCCTCGATCGTGATGATCGTCTACGGCGCCCTGACCGAGACCTCGATCCCGCAGCTCTATCTCGCCGGCATCATCCCCGGACTGCTGCTCGCGGTGTTCTTCATGGCCACGGTGATCGTCGCCTGCATCGCCCGGCCGGCCTGGGGCGGCGACAAGATCGTCGTCAGCTGGGCCGAACGCTGGCGCACCCTCCCCGATCTCGGCCCCCCGCTGATCATCTTCGTGGTGGTCATCGGCTCGATCTACACAGGCCTCGCGACCCCGACCGAGTCGGCGGCGCTGGGCGTCCTGATGGCGTTCGTGCTGGCCGCCTGGAAGCGCCGGCTGACATGGGCGATGCTGGCCGAGGCGCTGGAAGGCACCATGCGGACCACGGCGATGATCATGCTGATCCTGATCGCCGCCACCTTCCTCAGCTTCGTGGTGACGTCGGTCGGCATCGGCCGGCAAGTGACCGACCTGATCACCGAGAGCGGCCTCACGCCGATGCAGACCATGTGGATGATCGTGGCGCTGTATCTGGTGCTGGGCATGTTCATGGAGTCGCTGTCGATGATGATCGCCACCGTGCCGATCATCACGCCGGTGGTGATCGCCATGGGCTTCGATCCGGTCTGGTTCGGCATCCTGATGATGGTGCTGCTGGAAACCGCGCTGATCACCCCGCCGGTCGGCCTGAACCTGTTCATCGTCCAGGGCGTGCGGCCGCGCGGCCAGATCCGCGACGTGATGATCGGCTCGCTGCCGTTCGTCGTCGCGATGCTGGCGATGGTGGTCGTTCTGGTCCTGTACCCGGACCTTGCCCTTTGGCTGCCGCGCACCGTGGGGCCATGACCGGAGACCACCGATGAGCCGGCCGATCACCCTGTTCGAGAACATGCGGGCTGTGCCCTACGTGCCGTTCTACCTCGCCGCCGAGCGCGGCGACTGGGCGCGCGCCGGGGCCGAGGTGCGGATCGAGACCTCGCCCGCCACCGCCCAGACCGCCGCCGCCCTGCTCGACGGCCGGGCCGACGTGTCGTGGGGCGGGCCGATGCGGGTCATGCTGCACCACGACGCCGACCGCGCCTGCCCGCTGGTGTGCTTCGGCCAGGTGGTGGCGGGCGAGCCGTTCGTGCTGGTCGGGCGCGAGCCGAAACCGTCGTTCCGCTTCGCCGACCTCGCCGGGCAGCGGATCGGCGTCGCGATCGACGTCCCGACCCCCTGGATGACCTTCCAGGACGATCTGCGGCGGGCCGGCATCGACCCCGGATCGCTGAACCGCCTGGCGGATCTGCCGATGGCCGAGAACGTCGATCGGCTGCGCACCGGCGAGGCCGACGTGGTGCAGGTGTTCGAGCCCTATGTCGACCGGGCGGTGGCCGGCGGCTGGGGCCATGTCTGGCACCGCTTCGCGGACCGCGGCGACATGAGCTACACCAGCTTCTACACCACAAGGCGGTTTGCCACCGAGCGCCGCGAGACCTGCCGGGCGCTGGTGCGCGGCATCAGCGCGGCGCAGGAGGCGCTGTTCGCCGAGACCGCCGCCGACATCGCCGGCCAGGTCGCCGGCTGGTTCCCGGCGATCGAGCGCGCCGCACTCGCCCGGATGATCGAGGGCTACCGGGGCTCGGGCGTGTGGGCACGCTCGCCCGCCCTGCCGGCCGCCACCTTCGTGCGCCTCAAGGCGTCGCTGCTGTCGGGCGGCCTGATCGGCTACGACGTGCCCTACGACAACGCCGTCGACGACGCGATATCGGCCGAGGCGATGGCCCCGGCCGGTTGAGGAGATCCGCCATGGACAGCATTCCCAGCATCGACATCGCCCCGTTCCGCACCGGCTCGGCGTCTGACAAGCGCGCCGTCGCCGACCGGGTCGCCGCCGCCTGCCGCGACATCGGCTTCCTGGTGATATCCGGGCACGGCATCGCCCGCGATACCCTGGAGCAGACCTTCGCGCGGTCGTTCGCGTTCTTCGACCAGCCCGTCGAGGCCAAGGCAAGCTGGCGGCCGACCGGGGCGGCGAAGCAGCGCGGCTACCACGGTATCGCCACCCGCAGCCTGGCCGCCACCCTCGGCCAGCAGACCCCGCTCGATCTCCGGGAAACGGTGTTTCTCGGCCCGATCGACGACCACAGCGCGCACTTCGCCCGGCTGCCGGAGGCGGCGACCGCCTACGCCCCCAACATCGTCCCGGACCAGCCGGCCGGCACCGCCGAGGCGTTCACCGGCATCTACCGGGCCTACGAGCGGCTGTCCCTAGACCTGCTGCGGGTCTTCGCGGTCGCCCTCGACCTGCCGGAGGAACATTTCACGCCGCTGATGGGGCGGCACTTCTCGATTCTCGGGGTGCACCATTACCCGACGCTGGCAACCCCGCCCGAGCCCGGGCAGCTGCGGGCCGGCGCCCACACCGATTTCGGCGCCATGACCATCCTGGCGATGACCGAGGGCCGCGGCGGCCTGGAGGCGCAGACCCCGGACGGACGCTGGCTGCCGCTGCTGCCGAAGCCGGGCGAGCTGGTGGTCAACCTCGGCGACATGATGCAGCGCTGGACCAACGACCGCTGGGTGTCGACCATGCACCGGGTGGTGGTGCCGGAAATCGGCGACACCGGCAGCCGGCGCCTCTCGATCGGCTACTTCGTGCACCCGGATTTCGACGCCGACATCCGCTGCATCCCGACCTGTCTGGCCCCCGGCGAGACCCCGAAGTACAAGCCGATCACCGCCGGCGAGCACATCCGGATGAAGATCGACCGCAGCCACAAGGCGGCGTGAGGGACCCTCTCAGCGCCCCGCCGGCGGCAGCCACCGCGCCAGCGCCACCCCGACCGGCACCATTCGCGCGATGACGTTGTCGGTGAACTCGGCCAGCGCCCGGTGCACCCCGTCGGGTGCCGGGCCCCGATCGGCGCGCAGGGTCGCCAGCCGCGCGCCCTCCTCGGCCGCCAGCGCCCTTGCCCGTTCGGCCGCCGCCGCCATGCGCCCGTCGGCCGCCAGCGGCGCCCAGCTCGCGTGCATCAGCGCCAGGAAGCCCGGCCAGTTGGCGAGGTGGCGGTACATGGTCGCCAGGATCGGCTCGTCCGGGCGGGCGCCCAGCAGGTTGATCGCCCGCACCAGCGCCCAGGTCTCGGCGGCGACGTCGCCCTCCGACAGCAACCGCGGCATCGCCGCCGCCGGCGCCGCGGCGGGCGCCGGATCGTCGGGCAACGCGCCGGACGGATCCACCAAAAGCGCTGTCAGCGCTACCATATTTGGCCCGTTACCGCGGTTGTATCCGTCCGCGACGGCGCGCAGGCGCGGCAGCTCCGCCGGCGTCACCCCGACCGCGGCGAGCGCGCCCGGCGGCAGCGGGCAGGGCAGCGGCGGGTCGAGCCGATCGTACAACCGCGCCGCCGCCGCCTGCGCCCGGCCGCTGGCGTAGATCGGCCGGGCCGAGCCCCAGGCCCATTCCAGGCCGCCGTCGATGGTGGCGAGGTGGCGCCAGATCAGGTTGACCACCGGGCTGCCGGTGGTGGCTCGAATGTCCGCGAACAGGCGGGCGGTCTCGCCGACGGCGTCGACCTCGGTGACGGCGGGGACGGGGTCGGACATGGGGATGCTCCTCCTGGCTGGCGACGGCTGGCGACCGCCACCGCAACATTAGCCGCTCGGCTCCGTGGCGCCATCGCCCACGGCGCGACGGGAGAAGTTCTGGGACCGCCCGTGTGGCGGTGTCCGGTGCCTCCGGCTCTTCCATCCGATCCGCCGTCGACCTAATCTCGCGGCCGAAAGACCAGGGAGGAAGTCATGGCGGAACAGCTCCGCATCGGCTTCGTCGGCGTCGGGCTGATGGGCCACGGCATGGCGAAGAACCTGATCGAGAAGGGGTTCGCGGTCTCGATCCTGGGCAACCGCAACCGCGCGCCGGTCGAGGATCTGAAGGCCCGCGGCGCCGCCGAGATGGCCTCGCCCCGGGCGCTGGCCGAGAGCACCGACGCGGTCATCCTGTGCCTGCCGAACTCGGCGATCGTCGAGAGCGTGGTGCTCGGCCCCGACGGCATCCTGGAGGCGGCGCGCCCGGGCTTCGTGCTGGTGGATTCCAGCACCGCCGATCCGCTCTCGACCAAGCGCGTCGCCGCGGCGCTGGCCGCCAAGGGCGCCGACACGCTGGACGCGCCGCTCACCATGACGCCGAAGGAGGCCGAGGCCGGCACCCTCAACGTGTTGGTCGGCGGCGAGGCGGCGGTGCTGGAGCGCCTTAGGCCGGCGTTCGACGCCTACGCCCGCAACGTCTTCCACATCGGGGCGTTGGGCTCTGCACACGCCCTCAAGCTGGTGAACAACTTCATGAGCATGACGATCTCCGCGGTGACGGCGGAGGCGGCGATCACCGCCCGCGCCGCCGGCGTCGACCTCTCCAAGCTGCGCGACGTGGTGTCGGCGGGCGCCGTCAACTCCGGCATGTTCCAGAAGATCATGGCCTACGCCGTCGACGGCGACGCCTCGGGGCTGCAGTTCGCCATGGCGAACGCCCGCAAGGATGTCGGCTATTACACCGGCATGGCGGCGGCGGCCGGGCTGCCGACCCCGTTCGGCTCGGCGGCGCTGCAGCTCTACACGCTGGCCTGCTCGACCGGCCACGGCGAGGAGCACGTGCCGCTGCTGGTCGACGTCATGGCCGAACTCGGCGGCCTGAATCGGAGCGCCTCATGAGCGAGCGGGTCGACGCGGTCGTCATCGGCGCCGGGGTGGTCGGCCTCGCCTGCGCCCGGGCATTGGCGCTGCAGGGCCGCGAGGTGCTGGTGCTGGAGAAGGCGGAAGCCATCGGCACCGAGACCAGTTCGCGGCACTCCGAAGTGATCCACGCCGGGATCTACTACACCCTCGGCTCGCTGAAGGCGCGGTTCTGCGTGGAGGGCAGAAACCAGCTGTACCGCTACCTGGACGAGCACGGCGTGCCGTACAAGCGTCTAGGCAAGCTGATCGTCGCAACCTCGGAGGATCAGCTTCCGGCGCTCCGGCAGATCCAGGAACGCGCCGTCGCCGCCGGCGTCGACGACCTGACCTTCCTGTCGCACAACGAGGTCACGGCCCTGGAGCCGGATTTGCGCTGCGTAACCGCGCTGCTGTCGCCGTCGACCGGCGTGCTCGACAGCCATTCCTACATGCTGGCCCTGCAGGGCGACGCCGAGGAGCGCGGCGCGATGATCGCCTTCCACGCGCCGGTCGAGGGCGGTCGGATCGACGAGGACGGCATTGAGCTGGTGGTCGGCGGCGCCGAGCGCATGACCCTGAAGGCGACCACGGTGGTGAACTCCGCCGGCCTGCACGCCCAGCCGATGGCGGCCTCGCTGCAGCGCTTCCCGGCCGACAAGGTGCCGCCGCAGTACTTCTGCAAGGGCAACTACTACACGCTCTCGGGCGTGCGGGCGCCGTTCCGCCACCTGATCTACCCTGCCCCCGAGCAGGCCGGTCTCGGCATCCACCTGACCCTCGACCTCGCTGGCCAGGCGCGGTTCGGACCGGATGTTGAATGGGTCGAGCGCATCGACTACACCGTCGACCCGAGGCGCGCCGACAGCTTCTATGCCGCCGTGCGCAAGTACTGGCCGGGGCTGCCGGACGGCTCGCTGCAGCCCGGCTACTCCGGCATGCGGCCGAAGATCCAGGCTCCCGGCCAACCGGCGCTCGACTTCATGGTGCAGGGGCCGCGCGATCACGGGGTACCGGGGCTGGTCAATCTGTACGGCATCGAATCGCCCGGCGTCACCTCGTCGCTGGCGATCGCCGACCATGTCGCGGGCCTGCTGGCCTGACGGTCTGCCGGGATGCGTCGATACCTCGCGCATGGACCGGGTTGAAGCCAGCGGCATGAAGATGCATATAATTTGCATCTTTTAACTCGCGAGTCCGACATGGCCAGCAAGACCGACCCCGATATCCAGGTGACCGAAGCCGAGATCGACGCCGTGGTGGCGTTGTTCTACGGTCGGGCGCGCGAGGACGCGATGCTCGGGCCGATCTTCCGCAGCGCCGTTCCGGATGCGCAATGGGATCACCACATCGCCAAGATCGGCGCGTTCTGGCGCAAGGTTCTACGGCACCAGCCCGGCTACGACGGCAACCCGATGCGCGCCCACGTGGCGCTCGGGGTCCTGGAGCGCCGGCATTTCGAGCGCTGGCTGTCGCTGTTCGAGGCGGCCGCGCGCGAGCGCTGCCGGCCCGAGGCCGCGGCCGTGTTCATCGAGCGCGCCCGACTGATCGCCGCCTCGCTGGTGCACGGCCTGGAATTCTTCCGCGACCGTGACCGCGCCGCCGCCGGGTGAGGCCGTGCAGCTCAGCCTGTTCACCGACTACGCCCTGCGGGTGCTGATCCTGACGGCGCTGAACACCGATCGCCGCACCACCATCGACGAGGTGGTCGATCGTTACGGCATCTCCAAGGACCATGTCCGCAAGGTCGTGCATCAGCTGGCGACACACAGCTTGCTCGAGACAACCCGCGGCAAAGGCGGCGGATTTCGGCTCCGTATGCCTCCCGAAACGATCCGGATCGGCGATGTGGTGCGGGCTACCGAGACCGGCTTCGCGCTTGCCGAGTGCCTGCGCCCGGGCGGCGATGGCGCCTGCCCGATCCAGGGTGCCTGCCGCCTGACCGGCATCCTGCGCGGGGCCGCCGATGCCTTTCTCGCCGAGCTCGACCGCCATACCCTGGCCGACATCGTCGCCAACCGCCCGGCGCTGCTCGCCCGGCTGACCGGAGCGGCGTAGCCAGCGCGCCGGATCTGCCCTCGACCCTTTCCCTCCACCCTTGCCGTCGCCGGCGGCGCGCGCTTTGATCGCGCCCGGGAGGACGCCATGCTCGAACGGGCGGACAGCTACGAGGAGGTGCGCCGGCGATTCCGCTGGCGAATTCCGGCGCGCTACAACATCGGCGTCGACGTCTGCGACCGCCACGCCGATGCCGGCGCCGGCACCGCGCTGATCCATCTCGGCGCCGACGGCAGCGTCGCCGAGCACAGCTTCACCGACCTGAAGCGGGTCTCGAACCGGCTCTGCAACGTCCTCGCCGCCGCCGGTCTCGGGCGCGGCGACCGGGTCGGCATCCTGCTGCCGCAGCGCCCCGAGACCGCGATCGCCCACATTGCCGCCCACAAGGCCGGCCTGGTGTCGGTGCCGCTGTTCACGCTGTTCGGCGAGGACGCGCTCGCCTACCGGCTGGGCGATTGCGGGGCCGCCGCCCTGGTCACCGACCGCGACAGCCTGGCGAAGATCGAGGCGATCCGCGACCGGCTGCCCGGCCTCCGTCTGGTCCTGGTCGCCGACGAGGCGCGCGACGGCGGCTGGTGGCGGGCGCTCGCCCCCGCCCTCGAGGCCGCGTCCGACCGCTTCGCCCCGGTCGACACCGCCGCCGACGATCCCGCCGTCATCATCTACACCTCCGGCACCACCGGCCAGCCGAAGGGCGCGCTGCACGCCCACCGGGTGCTGCTCGGCCATCTGCCCGGCGTCGAGTTCCCGCAGGAATTCTTCCCCGCCCCCGGCGACCGCTTCTGGACGCCGGCCGATTGGGCCTGGATCGGCGGGCTGCTCGACGTGCTGCTGCCGTCGCTGCACCACGGCGTGCCGGTGGTGGCGCACCGCTTCGCCAAGTTCGACCCGGACGCCGCCTTCGACCTGATCGCCCGGCACCGGGTCCGCAACGCCTTCCTGCCGCCGACCGCGCTCAAGCTGATGCGCCAGGTGCCGGACCCGCGCGCCCGCCACGCGCCGGCCATGCGCTCGATCGGCTCGGGCGGCGAGACCCTGGGGGGCGAGCTGCTGGACTGGGGAAGATCGGTGTTCGACCTCACCATCAACGAGTTCTACGGCCAGACCGAATGCAACCTGGTGG
>Ga0208414_1000060_pt1 | contig 125833 bp, 101 predicted proteins | sample AntAceMetag02UKE_FD_184770 | JGI IMG/M metagenome (GOLD analysis project Ga0208414, IMG submission 184770) | Saline lake microbial communities from Ace Lake, Antarctica - Antarctic Ace Lake Metagenome 02UKE (SPAdes) (version 2) | ecosystem: Environmental > Aquatic > Non-marine Saline and... | reverse complement strand
GCGTATGCGCGAACTTGCTGTTCAGTCAGCTTCAGGTACCTATTCCGATTCAGACCGCGCCGCACTCGACCTCGAGTTCGATCAGCTGCGCAGTGAAATATAGCTGACGATTTCAAGAATTTGGCAGCGGGGGCGACGAGCGGAGGAACCGCTTCCGGTGGAACATGGTCAGGGACACTTACGGGATTCAGTACCGCGGCAACAGTTACCAACACAGACGAACTTGTCGTCACTAGCACAACTGATAAAACCGATGTGGATGACCTTTCGACAGCTGGAGTAACCGCAACCACTCCTACCCAAGGTAAGGCAGCAAATACAATCGATACGATCAGTCTACACAATGCTGCAGGCGCGGGTGCAGCAATCACTGCGCTCGACAAAGCTATCTCAGGCGTCACAGCCGAACAAGCAAAATACGGTGCCTACCTAAGCCGTCTGCAGTACGCCTCTGACAACATCAGCAACGTAGCGACTAACCTCGACCAATCGCGCAGCCGCATCCAAGATGCCGACTACGCGGTTGAAACAACTGCTCTAGCGCGCACACAGATTATCTCGCAGGCGAGCACGGCAATGCTGGCGCAGGCAAACCAGGCAAAGCAAACTGTGTTGAGCTTGCTACGATAAGTAAAAAGAGGAAATGAAAGGCAACGCTAGATAAGCCAAGCGCAGTGCATTAGATAGGGCCACTTAAGAAGAGTGGGTTACCAGTACAGCTGGTAGCCCGGCTTCTTGCCTAGCTGCCTGTTTACGAGAAGGTGACTGCTTCTCAACCATACTCTTTTTTAAGGAAGTGCAAGGTGGCAAATACCTGATAGCCTTCGCCTAGATATTAGTCTAAGAGTCTCTCTGTAAAGGAACACCTTATGCTCCGTAAAACCTTATTTGAACTCGTGATCATTATCGCATTCGGCCTAACTATTGGCTTAATCATGGCGGTTGCGGCAAACCTATTCGTCGAGGGCGTGCGCGCAGCAGCTGCAGTTCGTGCAGATACCCAGTGGGCGAACTTTACCCTGTTCGGCAACACATACTCGTTTGCGAGTGTGGTTTTCTTGCTCGCGGCAGCAGGTTTAGTGGTTGGCCTCAAGAGCTATCTTAAGCTGCCCGGCTGGGCTGGCCCCGCCGACACTATTTATGCCGCGCACAGCAGCGCGCAGAATCTCGATGTAAAAAAAGGCATGGCTTCAACGCTCGCTGCTTTCGTTACCGCAAGTGGTGGTGGATCGGTTGGGCAATACGGCCCGCTTGTTCACTTTGGCGCAAGCGTTGGCGTGTTGTTTCGCCGCTTTTTAGACAATCGTTTCGCGCAAGATATTTTTATCGGCTGCGGAGTTGCCGCCTCTATTTCTGCAGGTTTCAACGCGCCGATCGCAGGTGTGATTTTCGCGCACGAAGCGATTCTCAGACACTTTTCGCTGCGCGCGATTGCACCGATATTCGTCGCATCGATTAGCGCCGACACGTTCGATCAGATACTTTTCCCCAGTGCCGACACTACTTTCCATCTGACCCAATCGGTGCCAGAGCTCGTGAGCATCGTACCAATCTTCATAATCCTTGGGCCATTGTTGTCGCTTGTCGCCATAATATTTATGCGCTCGCTTCGTTTCACCGCAAAGCTTGCGGCGGCCTATCCCTACTCAAAAACCAACTTACCTTTTATCGCCGCCTTCATCTGCGGTGTGGTAGGGATTTTTGTGCCAGAGATACTCGGAATTGGCGTCGGTACAGTGAATGAGTTAATCGCGGGCAACTATGCGCTTGGCATGGTGATTGTGTTGCTCGTTGCAAAGCTTACTATGACAGCGCTCTGCATTGGGTTTGGTTTGTTTGGCGGCGTGTTCTCTCCTGCGCTGTTTATCGGTGTTGCAACCGGCTCAGTAGCGGCGGCGGCTTTGCACATGGCAGGCATAACTGATGTCGACCAGGTGCTCATGATTTCTGCGATGGCAGCGGTGGCAGCATCGGTTATTGGCGCACCAATCTCCACTGTGATGATAGTGCTAGAACTCACTGGCTCTTACGAATACGCCGTGGCGGCAATGATCGCGGTTATTATTAGTAGCCTGGTCACCCACCGCCTATTCGGTCTTTCGTTTTTCGACCGACAGCTGCTCGACCGCGGTGTTGACATGACCCAAGGACGCGAAGCGATTCTCCTCGGCCAGACCCCGGTCACTCAGTGCAAGATGGCCGAGTATGTCCGCGTCACGGACTCAACCACGGGCCGCGAAGCCTATGCCCAGATGAGCGCAGCTAGATTAATGGAAGCCTACGCGTTCGACAGCCAAGGCAGGTTCTCTGGCAAGCTAGACTTGTTCGGCGCACAGGAGGCTGGTGACAACTCTATTGCAGGTAAACTCGACGTCGAAACGATTCTGTTGATCGAAACAGATTCGCTCCAAAAAGCGATGGGTGTCGCTGCCAACTTCGTTGGAGAAAGTATTCCGATTGTAGACGAGACAAAACAGCGCCTCGTAGGCGTGGTCACCGAAGGCGATCTTTTTCATGCGGTTCTCGACATGCAGAGCAGCGTAAGGCGCATCGAACGGGCCTAGCCTTAGCTCAAGTCGATGGAGGATAGCGCCGGTTTGCGCTATCCTCTGCGTACTTACTCTCTTGCTAAGGATTCACACAATGCGCATCCGCCTTCTCTCTGTAGCTATTCTGCTAGGCGCCTCGACACTCGCATTCGCGCAAACTGATTCCGAAACTCAATTCGCCGCTGGCCTCGCCGCAAAAGACCGCGGGCATTATGCGACCGCTATGCGCGCGTGGCTCCCTCTCGCCAATTCGGGCGTCTTTGAAGCGCAGAACAACATGGGCCACATGTATGAGGAAGGCTTGGGCGTTGCGCAGAATTACACGACCGCAATGCAGTGGTACCGAAAGGCGGCCGACGGCGGACTTGCCGAAGCACAGCAGAACGTCGGCCTGCTTTATTACTATGGCTATGGCGTTGCCGAGAACGCGCGCGAGGCGGTGCGCTGGTTTCAGATGGCGGCTGATCAGTCGTTAGCTGCAGGCGAGTACATGCTCGCGCTCGCAAGCCAGCAGGGCAAAGGAACAAGTCTGGATTACGCCAAAGCGCGGCGCTTGTTTTTAAGCAGCGCGCGCAAGAACTACGGCGACGCGCAGCTAATGTATGCGTATATGCTACAGGCGGGCGAAGGTGCAGACTCGATGCCGATGAGCGCTTACGTGTGGGGGAAAATCGCCGAGGCGAATGGGGTTGAGGCAGCGATCGATGTTACGTCGCTTTCGTCGATACTGTTAAGCGACAAAGAAATGGCGCGTGCCGAATCGACTATCGCTCAGTGTTTGGCAGAGGGCTTAGACGGTTGTCCTGAATAGGCGACTGCCCGAAACGGACACCGAATCGTTCTTTCTTAATTGTTCTTACTTAATCGTTCTTAACAATAATCTCGATACGTCGATTGGCGGCGCGACCCAGTGCCGAGTCGTTCGACTGCAGCGGGCGCGTATCGGCTAATCCCATCACAACCATATTGCCCGGCGACACATAGCCGCCTTCGAGCAGATAGTCCGCGACACTCGCCGAGCGCGCCGACGACAAATCCCAGTTGTCGCGGTAGCGGCTACCAAAGCCCATGGGCACATTGTCGGTATGCCCTTCAATCTGAATCAGGCCCGACGCGCCTGCAAGCGAGGCACCCACATTGTCGAGCAGGTCCATGAAGCTTGCTTGCAATAGCGCAAGACCACTCGAGAAACTGCCCTGCTCTGCAAGCCGAATAATAATAGAATCGCCGTCGCGCTCGACCTCTGCCAAACCCTGATTAATCTCAGAAGAAAGATTCGCGCGAATTTGGCGGAACTGATCCTCTATGCGGTCTTCTTTGTCTTGATCAGCGCTGCGGCCACCGCTTGTGCTCGCGCCGTTGCTCGCTGCATCGGCTGCTTGAAACGCAGAGCCTGCTACACGCACAAGACCGTCGACTTGAGTCTGCACCGATGCGACTTTGGCCAGCACCTCAACAAGCTCCTGGTCTAATTGCCCCGGTGCGCCCTGCGACTGCAGCCTGTCTTGAACGCGCACGGTTACCGCGCCGTTCTCAACCGCCACCGCCACCTTGCCTTCGGCGATCTCGCGCGAAAACTCGGCCTGTACTTCGGCGAGCGTTGCATTAGTCGCCGACTCACCTGCGCCAACGTCGCGCTTGAGTTCTTCGTCTACCGGCTCGTCGTCGGTCTTCTGCTCTTCGATCGTATTCATCGCCGTGGGTTCGGTCACCGCCGAGCGATACTGTTGTGCGATTATGCTTTTCGCAGTGGGCGATTCGATAACAGGAATCATCGCCTGCACGCCAAACTTCGATTTCATCGAGCCGCTGACTTCTTTGTACTTAGGCACGTTTACATGCGCGAATGACAGAATGAGCACGAAGAACGCCATCAGCAGCGTCGCCATATCGGCAAACGTCGCCATCCATGCGGGCGAACCACTCTTGCACGGCGGGCAGTCCTCCGGCTTAGGAGGATCCTTAGGTGGCTGCTCTATGATCGGTAATTCTTCTACCGATTCGTTGGTCGCTGCTTCGCTCAACACGTTTCTCTTTAGTTAAAAGTTAGCTATTAGGAATTTTTATTTCTATACGCCGGTTGCGCGAACGCCCGGCTGCCGTAGAGTTATCGTCGATTGGCACTGTGTCTGCAAAACCAACGACTTCTAGACGGTCCGAACTAAGGGCGGTCTCGACGCTTAGATACGCAGCGACGGAGGCAGCGCGCGCTGCCGACAGGTCCCAGTTCGAATTAAATGTCTCGCTAAACGCCATGGGTACATTATCGGTATGGCCCTCAACTCTGACCATGCTGACGCCAATACCGATACTCTCACTCACCTGAGCGAGCGTGTTGCGAAAGCCGGATTGCAGCAGCGCGCTGCCCGACTCGAAAGAACCCTGGCTTGCGAGTCGAATTACGATCATATCGCCTTCGCGCTCTACCTCGAGCAGCCCTCGCGCAATCTCACTGTTAAGGTCGGCGCGGATCTCCTCCAAGCGGTTAGAGCTGTCACCATCGGCGTTCGCGATCTCGGTTGAGTCAGCGCCACCGGCGCCAGCATCGGCAATGTCGCTGACACTAATGGCGATACCCACCTCGCTACTCACCTGTGTCTGAACATCGGCAACAATCGCAGCGACGTCGACAATCGTTTGGCTTGCTATGCCATCGCGCGATTCGCCGGCACCAAATTCGGCACCGCCGCCCTGCGCAGAAGTCACGCTGACGACAATTTTTTGACCCTCGGCCGAAACTTCGACCTCACCTCGTTCGATCTGCTCGGCGAGCGCGGCTTTCACGGTTTCGAGTTCTTCTTGAAACTGTTCTGGGTTATCGCGTGTTTTGCGTATGAGGTTTTCTTTCTCGGGGTCGACGGCGCGCTGGCGCGGATTGTCGATTAACGTGCGCTCGGCATCGGCGGGCGTAAACGTTTCGACCACAAGGCTTCGCGCCGAGGGGATCTGAATCTTAGGAATGATTTTTTTCACGCCGAACGCGTTCTTCATCGAGCCGTTGATCTGCTCGAACTTGGGTAGCTCGGTATCCGAAAACGAAAGTAATAGAACGAAGAACGCCATGAGCAGCGTCGCCATATCGGCAAAGGTTGCCATCCAGCCCGGCGCGCCGCTTTTACATTCAGGGCAGCCTTCGGGCTTTTCGTCGTCACCGCCACCACCCGCGGCAGCGGCCTCGACAGCGGCGATCGCCGCCTCGATGCCTGCGCCATCTGGCTCATCGGCAGGGATCTGACTTGCGTCTAACGCTTCATCGGTCATAGAACCCTATTTCTCGATTACGCGCTTGCTTCGGCAAGCTTAGCGCGCGCCTTAGGCGCAACAAACGACGATAACAGGTCAGAAAGCACACGCGGGTTGCCGCCGGACTGAATAAAGAGTGTGCCTTCGATAACAAGGTCGCAGTTTGCTGCCTCGATGTCTGACTGATTGGTCAGTTTCATCGAAATAGGCAGACAGATTACGTTGGCAAGAATCGCACCGTACATCGTTGTAAGAAGCGCCACTGCCATCGCAGGGCCGATAGACTTAGGATCCGACATGTTGCCGAGCATAAGCACCAACCCTACGAGCGTGCCGATCATCCCCATCGCCGGCGCAATTTCGCCCCAGGCTGCGAAGAACGAGGCGCCCATTTTATGTCTGAGCTTCATTATCTCGATGTCGCGTCCGAGGGTTTTCTTGATCATGTCCTCGTCGGAGCCGTCTACTAGCATCGACACTGCCTTTGCCATGAAGGGATTGCTGATGTCTTGGCCCTCAAGCGCGATCATGCCGTCTTTACGGGCTATAGTCGCGAACTCTACCAATTGCATGATCAGGTCCTCTGGCTTCTCGAGCTTATTCTTAAACGTTTTTCCTGCAACCTTCACGGCACCAAGGAATTCGCCGAGTGATGAGCGAAACAGAGTAACCATTAACGAGCCTGCAACGACGATATTCACCGAGGGAATGTCGATAAAGGCACCTAATTGGTCGAAGCCGATCGCACTAATAATGAGACCGAATGCGCCTACCAGGCCAATAATCGTTGCTATGTCCATGTTCAATCTCCGTAACTGCAAAAATGGCGCTGTCGTTTGTTAGCGCCCGCGGCGCTTTGCGCCTATTTAACTTTTAATTCGGACTTAATCTTACCAATCGACTCTTTCTCTCGCTTTGTTACTATAAATCCGTAACAATTTGGCTCAGAGCCGAGCAATATTCACATCATTCTATTAAGGAGCTGCATGAACCGCAAAAATACTCAGCAGGTGCACACTCTTTTTAGTAGCCTCTTTCGTTTGCAAACGCTACAGCGACTTTGCTGGAGCGTTGTCGGCGCCAGCCTGTTGGCTAGCTGCAACCCGCTCGAGACCACGCCTGACTGTGGTGACTATTTCAGCGAAAACCCTGCTGTCGCCTCACGCTACAGTGATCTTGGTCGCGGGCTGGTGCTGCACAGCCCTACCAACACAACTTGGCTAAAATGCCCAGCCGGCATGTCGTTGAGCTCGGCAGGCGACTGCCGCGGCGAGTCACTGTACCTTAGTTTCGACGAAGCCGCCGCCTATGCCGCAGAGGCCTCCGAAAAATCTGGACAGAAAATACGCCTGCCTAACGTGGGCGAAATGCGAGCTCTAAACGAAGACGCCTGCATTAATCCCGCACTCGATATTCGAACTTTCTCGTCGACCGTTGTCGAGAATCACTGGACTTCGGAGGCGAGCCGCACGAGTGGCTTGCTAGCCTGTGCCGTGTATACTTTTCAAGGCAACTCTTCGTGCCGAGAGTCGAAGTCTACCCCTTACCCTTTTATGCTAGTCATCGAGCGTGATTAATTTCTTTTACGGATAATTAGACCTTGAGGTTTAAACTCCCGCCCACCCGGGGCTTCGCTTTTCCCGCCCTCGTTTCCGAATTCTTTGGGCGGTTCTGTGTGTCAGTGCGCCCGTTTACCGCTTTTTTTCCCGGCGACTGCTCAAGCGAGGCCTCTTCACGCGCTAAACAGCGCTGCCCATCTGCCTCGATAACGTCTTCACTCGGCAGGCGCTTCGACCGAAACTCCATCCTCCGGCAACCGTAGGGAAACTCTTTATCCCAGGTGATGAAGAAGTGTTTGCAGCCATAGCAATTTACGCGCGCTGTCTCCGGCACGCGAATACTATTTTCGTCCGAATTCATCGTAATATTTCCAACCAATAACAACGACGAGGGCGGCAAAGAAAAACCACCCAATCATATTGGTCACATGCAGACCGCGCAGAAACGTAAGCTCCGGTTGCGTCCACATTAACGCAATTACCGGAACCCCAATCATGAGATACCAGCGGATGTACTTACAGACTTCGCAGTCTTGCGTGTTGCGGGAACTCATTGATGAGCCGCTCCTTAGTCGCTCGAGCGCGGGCTGTCTCTTAGTAGCCTTAGCTCTTATACATGTTTTCCATCGCCGTAAACTGACCCTTGAGGTAGTCGCCGGTGCTCTTACTGCGTTGTACTAAACTTTCCATTGCTGCGAACTGCGAGATGTAGCGCTGCTGCGTCGCAGCCAAACGCTTCTCAAGGTCGGCAAGCTGTGCTTCGTAGTCTTCAATCCTGTTCTCGGCCGTGGTCTGTCTGCTGCTTATCGGGCCCGAGGTATCCAACATGCCTTTGAGAACTAGACTCGAATCCAAGGCTAGCCCTTTGCTACCGCCGTCAAAGTCTGACTGGTTGTCAGTATTGGCAGTCAACATAGTCACTACGTCAGTCAGATTGCTACTGATCACCGACGCAAAGACATCCTCGTCTATTTTCAGATCACCCGAAAGCTGAACACTTAACCCAAGGTCGCGGAAGGTAGATATTCCACCCGACGCCGTTGATGACTCTAAGTCTAACAGACCCTTGATCTGGTTCTGCAGCATCGAGACAAAGGTTTTATCTTTGGCCAGCGCGCCGGCTTCACCCGTATCAGCATTTTTGTTGGTAAGTTCGGTGGCCGTCTGCCTAAAAGCGTTATAGGTGACCACCAGATCATCGATAGTGGCACGCAGTATCGAGGTATCTTCGGCAATAGACAGTCTCACTGGGTTGCTGTCTACCGTTGTTATATTTAGCTCGAGGCCAGGAATAACATCGCTCAGCTTATTACTGGCACGCTCGATGCCGTCGAGGCCGTTTACGGTGATGCTAGAGTTCTGGGCTGTTTGCAGCCTATTGTCCGCCTCGCCAAGGCCAATATCTGGGGTCGATGTTGCCGTGAAGGCGTTCTCAAGACCCGTTGTACCTTCGAAAAGAACAACCCAATCATTCCCTGTTGCACTACGATTAACGAGGCGCGCGGTGATGCCAATGTCGGCTGCATTGACTGCGCTGACAATACCCGCAGGCGTGTCCGACGTAACGCTAACCGAAGTTGTTGCTGGCGACGTGGTGCCGATAGTGAAATCGATAGTGAATGCACTCGCCAGATTTAGCACCTGCGTTTTACTCGCAAACCCCTGACTCGCGGTAATCGTGCCCTGCGCTAACTGATCAACTACCACGTCGTAGCTTCCGGTTTGCAGATTAGTGCTGTTTGACACGCTTGCGGTCAGCGTCGCAGGTTTCGAATTTGTGACAACTTTGTTCGTTACGCCGCTAAGGTCCTTCAAGTTATCGAAAGCAAGTTTCACGAGCGAAATGCTGCCTTTCAGCTGACCGTAGCCCGAGACGCTAACGGTGCTCGCTTCTTTCTTGCTCGTATAAGAATCGATTTTAGGCTGCGTTTCGGCCTGCGCAAGAGCGGTAGCGAGCGCCTGAATATCAACACCGGAGCCCATTTGCATCGCTTGAACGAGCGCGGTACCCGAGGTTCCTGCGGTTGGTGTCGTGGTTGTTTCGGCCATAAGTCGTCTCTTTAAAGTTGCGTTACAGCTGTGTTACTGCTCTGTTTCAGTTTCGTCAACAACCGAGTGCACTAAACCGCTGCTACCCTACTGAATTAGATAAAATTAAATAGCGACAGCTGCGTTACTTTCGCAAAGGTACTCTGCGCAGCTTCAAGCGCGAGCATATCCGAGGACAGCTGAGTGATCGCCTTCGAGAAATCGATATCCTGCGCTTCTGAGAGCAGGTTTTCGTAGATAATCTGCTTGTCCGCCGCGATGTCTTTTCGCTGCGTGATTAGATTTTGGCGCACACCAAGATCAACAACCTGCGAACCTAAGTGATTGGACACCGTATCTAGCTCGTCCATTGTTGAGCCTATCGCATCCGAATCATTGGCCTTTAAGGCTTTCACGAAATCGGTCATAACCGCAAACATATCAACTTTCGATGTTGAGCCGTCATTGGCGACTCGATCGAAACGACCCGCCAGATTAAAACCCGACGTGTTTAGGCTTAGCTTATAGCCACCGTCTACCTCAAGAGCGATCTCCGCTTGATTGCCCCGATACTCAGTCTCACCGGAATCAAGCGTCACAAAGGGACGAGTCGTTGTTGCTGTGCCTGCAAAAATATAGCGACCGTTCATATCGACACTGTTCGCTAGCGCTTTGATGTCTATTAAATAGCCCTCGGCCTCGGTGGCCATATAGCTTACGTCTTGCGCCGAATAGGTATTGCTCCTTGCGGCGATTGCAAGCTCTTGCATACGATAGACCATATCTTGCATCGCACTAATAGAACTCTCTTCGTTAACCAGGCGATCTTCGAGCGAGTTTAGGTTTGCAACATAATCGTTCTGCTTAGAGATAACAGACTGTAGCCTGAGCGTCGATGTCGTCGCCTCGAGATCACTACTTGGTGTGACCGCTTTCTTTCCTGTCGCAAGCTGCGCTTGCGACTCGGCAATCTTAGATTGCTGAGCCGTCATCTGCTTATTCAAGCTAGTGAAGTATTGGTTGGTCGATATCTTCATTGCTTTTTAAATTCCTGTTGGCGACTGTATTGATGAGGTATCGCATAAATTCTATTGTGCATGTTTCTAGCGCGAAGCCGACAAGATCGCGTCGAAAAGATCACCGGACACTTTAATAATCTGCGCCGCTGCTTGGTAAGACTGCTGGAATCGAATGAGATTGGCCGCTTCGTCATCGAGACTAACGCCGGTTGCCGCATCGCCCAGTGCCACCGCGTCCTCATAAACCACCTCTAACGCTTCGGCGGACATTTTGGATAGCGAATTCACATTGCCAATACCGTTTACCAGTGTGATATAGGTCTGTACCGGCAGTTCTCCACCTTCGAGTCTTATGTTCTGCACCGCGGCAAGCGCAACGATATTGCTATTATCGCCAAGGCCGCCTGTATTGGGTTGCAGTGTAAAACTGTCACCAACCGCCGGGGCTCCGCTGAGCCTGATGCGGACATCGCCAAAGACAATGTCTTTCGCTGATTCATAGGTTCGTTTTGCGAGAAGCGTATCAGTAGTCTTGTCGCGTATTTCAACCGTGTTCGACGCTGAAAAAGTAAAGATTAATGGCTTCTCAGCAGCGGTTGTAGACGCTGTTTTCACATCACCTATTCGGTACTGTAGCTCTGCCGCTTTCGCATCGCCCGTCGCGTAAACCAAAAAGTCTTCGCTAGTCGTCGCGTCGCTGCTTAGCGTGGTAGCTAGGCCGAGGCGCGAAAGATCTTGAGCCGTACCGTTGCCTGCCCAATAGTCTTTGAAGCCGAACTCGATGGCGTCGCCTTCGTAGTAGACACGCCCTGTAACGAGGCTGTTCGTTCGACCTAAAAAGTTGCTCGTCTCTGCCCCGTCGCTTCCAAGGGTGATGTTCGCCCCTTCGTTATTAACCGTATTTCTCAGGACAAAACTGCCATCATTGTCGACAAAGCCCTCGACTTTGGTTTCCGCCGAGTGTGCGTTAACTAGCACGGCTAAAGCCTGAGCATCAGCCGGTGCCGAGTCTGAAATAATCGTGATGCCATTAATACTAAGACGCCGCGTCGAGTCAAAGTTTGCGGGATCTATCGTAATGACGTTACTCGCTGTCGCAGTAACATTGCTCGAACCTTTTATTAAGTTAGTCCACGTCGCTAAGTCTGCTGCGCTGAGTGTTGAGCCATTATCTAAAGTGAGTGCGCTAAGCGCAGTGCCGTTGAGAGTGAGATCGCCGTTCGCGATTAGCGTTACAGGCGCGCCCGAAGTATTCGTCTGTTTAGGTATGTTGAAAGACAAAAGCGAGCCCTCAGCCGACGCGCCGAGTTTTAGTCCAGAGTCCAAATAGGCAGCCGCACCTGTCTTGTTTGCATAGGCCGAAATGTAATCGGCATTAGGCTCGAGAGTGGTCGCGCTCGCAAGGCTTGTCGCAAACCCCGCTTCGAGTTCCGTACCAGCTAGGTGATTGCGCTGCGCCGTGAAAAGCTGCAGCGACTGCGTTTCAGCAAGGGAAGGCTGAATCGTGATTGAGAACCCTTCACTGCCTTTGGGAATACGCAGTGACGGCTCTGTAGTATTGGTCGTCACTGTGGCCTTCTCGAGGAAGTTTGAGTGAACTCCCGCGTCGAGTGTTTTGGTTGCGAGCTTAAGCGGCTCGGCGTAACCATAGTCTATAGAGACATCGACGAGCTTCGAATTATTGACGCTTTGCTGAAGAACAAGTCTTCCTGCACTCGCGATTTGAGTTGTGTCAGAAATGGCAACTGAAATATTTTCGGAAACACGTAACGAAGGCTCAATGGTGAATTGTCGACCACTTACGGGTGCTTCGCCTAGCGACACGGTGATTCCTGAGTAGTCGAAAACGCTTCCGTTACTCGCTGTAGGCTTCACACCGCTTGACGTTCCAGTAGCGATATCAGTTACTAACCATGTCGCCTCGGCAGCGCTCCATTGGGCACTGAAAGAGCCAACCGCAGTCATTGCATTATCATTAGCTATCGCCGTTATTCCAGCGTCTAGTGTTCCACCAATATTACTCGCCTTATAAGTTGTTGTGAGATTGAACAGATCTTGTCCAGTCTCATTATTCTGATTCATACCGCCCTCATGAATTGTATTTACCGAGGTCGCAAGGGACAGAACTAATGAATCAATATCGCTACGTAACGGCTCAAATACGTCATCGCGAAAACTAAGCAACCCACCTAAAGAACCGCCTTTCAGTGATCCCACATTGACATTAGTGCCATAGGGATCAAACATGATGGCTACAGGTGATCCGGGCACCGATGGAAAAACTGCACCCAGTGACTTTGCGTTATTGACCTCAACCAACTTTGTATTATCGCTTGCCCCCGCGAGTTTTACGTTGACGCGTCCCGCAATATCGAATTCGAAATCAAGCTTGGCCAGCTTTGCCATTTCGTGCATCAAGTGATCGCGCTGATCAAGAAGAGCCGGCGGCTGGAGAGATTGCTTTGTATTCTTGCCGAGTTGCCTGTTAACGAGCGCAAGACTTGCGCCTAGCTGATTGAGCTCATTAAGACTCGCTTTTATTTCACCGACCATTTCGGTTTCCAAAGCGCTTAGGTCACTCGTTACGCTTTGCACTCGAGCGGTGAAGAAATTAGCTGAGCTTAGGAATTCTTGGCGATAAGTTTGCTCAGACGGATTAGTACTTAGGGTTGTTGCCGACGAGAAAAAATTGTCGATCGCCGAGGAGAGACCGCCGTTCTCTGAGCCCAATAGGTTAATGACACGATCTGTGTACTTAATCATTGGTTCTTGCGCACTTAACGCGCTTTGAGAGGTGCGAATACCGCTTTCCGCAAATTCGTCGTATGCGCGCTGAACGCCTACTAGTCGAGCACCCGTACCGAGATAGCTTACGCCTTGCTGCGAAGGCGCGTTCTCCGCCGTTGTCACTTCTTGGCGCGAATAACCATCGGAGTTGATATTCGCGATATTGTTACTCACGGTCGAAAGCGCCTGCCTATAGAGCTGGGTAGCGGTCGCACCTATGGTAAGTAAATCTGACATTTCGCGGTCTCGGAACTCGAAGTATTTTTGTGAACGTTAGCTTCTATTCGAAGCGTTTGGGCCTGTAGTTCGATGCACCCGATGCGGGCACCGCTGTGGGTACAACACGTGCTTCGGCAGCAGCGCCGCCTCGGCTTGCTGTCACCGAGTCTAGCCAGTCGGCAATACCTAGGCTCTGCCGACTCGCCATCACTTTAGAGACTTCGTCGTAAAACATGTCGTCAAAGAAATCCATCGAATCGCTGCGAAGCAGATCGCTTTGCATTGGCTTAATAGACTCTTTCATGGAGTCGGTCATCATCTTTAGAAAGAGCGACTCGAATTCGGCTGCCACTTTTGTGTTAACCGCACTTTGATCAACGTCTGCTTTGTTTGCCGAGCCTTTTAGCGCCGCAAGTCCCGCGAAGTCATACGCGCTTGCAACAGGCATTCCTAGACTAGCCATTTAGATCACCACCAATTGTGCTTTGAGACTGCCTGCGCGCTTGAGCGCTTCGAGGATAGCTATGAGCGCCGAGGGTGACGCGCCCACTTGGTTAACCGCATCGACAATATCTTGAAGCTCGACGCCTGGTTCGAGTACGACCATTTCATTGCGCGGCTCTTCAATTGTTATTTCTGCATTAGTAATTTCTACCGTCTCGCCATCGGCAAGTGCGCCGGGTTGACTTACATCGTTGAATGCATCGATTCGAACCATCAACGTGCCGTGCGACACCGCTGCAGCGCCGACGCGTACTGATCGATTGATCACTGCGGTGCCGGTGCGTGAGTTAATGACCACGCGAGCCATTGGCTCACCTGGATCAACTTCCATGAGTTCGATGTCGCTAAGAAATCCAACCTTCTCGCTCATCTCCGAAGGGGCGCGCACGGCAATGGATACCGCGTCGATCGCAGTCGCCATACCATCACCGTAGCGCGTGTTAATAGCACTAGAAATAGCATTAGCGGTTGAGAAATCAGCGTCGCGAACGTTGAGTACAAAGTGATCAGCGCTCTCGAAAGGCGTTTCGATAAGTCTTTCTAGAATCGCACCGTTAGGAATACGACCCGACGTTGGCACGCCAATCTCTACACTGCTGCCGGCTGCATTAACCGAAAGGCCCGTTACTGTTAAAGAACCTTGGGCAAGGGCGTAAACCTGCCCATCGATCCCGCGAAGTTCAGTCATTACCAAATTACCGCCGCGCAGGCTTTCTGCAGTGCCAACAGTTGAAATGTTCACATCGATACGCTGACCCGGCTTGGCAAAGGCGGGGACTTCTGCTGTCACCAGCACCGCGGCAAGGTTGTCGGTCTGCCAAGGCTGTTGGGCAAACTGAGTAGCGAGATTAATAAGGTTGTCACCTAGATCGAATTCTGACACAGGGCCATCGACGCTCACGCCAAGACCAGAGAGAAGCGACGACAGGCTCTGACCTGTGACACGAAAAGTATTGCCGTCACCGGTGCCAGATAAACCTGCGACTAAACCAAAGCCAATTAGCTGGTTCGTACGCACGCCTGCGACATCGACGAGGTCTTTAATTCGGTCGGCAAAACTAACGCTAGGCGATAGCAATGAGAGCGATAGAATGAGTAAAAGCTTTTTCATAATTTTCTGCCGATTAGAACGGTATTTGAAGAACAGCTAGCTTGATAACTGGATGCCTGAGCAACCTGAGTAAGCTCAATAAATGAAGCATCTGCTTAGAAAGGCCAGAGACCATAAAGCGCCTTAACACCCCAGGGCCCCTTTGTCGCGCGTGCCAATTCACCAGCGCCGCTATACGAAAATTGCGCATTCGCGAGGCGGCGCGACAGCACAGTATTATTTGGCTGTATGTCTTCTGGCCGAATCACACCACGTACCCGAATATATTCGCTACCTTCGTTTAGCTCGAGCTGCTTCTCACCAAAAATAACAAGATTTCCATTTGCCATAACATCAACGACTATCGCCGAAATGCTGCCATTGAGTGAAGCAGACTGCCCTGCTGTACCAGTGCCGTTGCTCGCTATCGATGAGCCACCGCCGTTGATAGTTGAGAAGAACTCGCCGGCCGGAAATAGCGCGTTACGCTGCTCGTCTCCGATTACATCGTTCGACGTCGTTCGCTCGGTCGAGAGGCCAGTGACGCGCGATGCCTGTGCGCTTTCATTTAAGATTATCGTGATGATGTCACCAACCTCGACAGTCCCCGCAGCATAAGAGCGTCCCGCCGGATAGAGTTTTGCCCCTCTATCAAAAATTGATCCGGTATTATGCTTAACGTCAGTAACCTCGACCGGATAGGTCAATTCGAAACTGTCGTTGGCCACTAAAGACGAAGGGCCAGTGCTCGAGCATCCAATTAACACACCAGCGATCGACATAGCTGAGATGAGTTTACTTAGGTTACGCATAATTGGTTCCTTGATGCCGCTTTCGGCATCAACTGCTACTTATTAGAGATTGTTGTTTAGGAATCGGAGCATGCCGTCGGTAGCAGCAATCGCCTTCGAGTTAATCTCATAGGCGCGCTGTGTCTCGATCATGTTTACCATTTCTTCTACAACATTCACGTTCGATGCCTCGAGCGCGCCCTGAGTAATCATTCCTGCACCCTGTGCGCCAGGTATGCCAATAACGGGGTCGCCGCTTGCATTAGTTTGGGCAAACAGGTTTCGTCCCAGAGGCGTTAGACCCGCCGGATTAACAAAACGTGTGAGCTGGAACTGGCCAACATTCGCTGCGCCACCACCGGCTGCAAGTTCGACTGTTACCGTGCCATCGCGTCCAATCGTGACGCTAGAGGCGTCCTGAGGAATAGTAATAGGCGGAATCAGTGACTCGCCTGAGGCAGTCACGATCTCGCCCGTGTTAGAGAGTTTTAATGAACCGTCGCGGGTAAAGGCTGTCGTACCGTCAGCTTGCTGCACCGCAAAAAATCCGGCGCCGGCAATAGCAACATCGAGCGAGTTCTCGGTCGAGATCATGTTGCCCTGACGATGCACTTTTTCGGTTGCAACAACACGCGTACCCGTACCTAGCATCAAGCCGGTCGGTGTCTCGGAATTGATGTCGGCCTGCGCACCCGCCTGAACGATACGCTGATAGAGAAGGTCTTCGAACATCGCACGGTCTTTCTTAAAGCCAGTCGTGTTTACGTTCGCCAGGTTATTCGCAATAACCGTCATTCGAGTTGACTGTGCCGAGAGGCCAGTCTTTGCTACCCACATTGAAGCATCCATCGATGATTCCTCTTAGTTCTTAGCTTATCCGGCGCGCATTAGGCGCGTACCGTCTTTATCCATTTCTTCTGAACTTTTAATCACTTTCATCTGCGTCTCGAAAGAGCGATAAAAATCTAATAAGTTCACCATAACTTCGACCGCGCTGACGTTGCTGCCTTCGAGTGAGCCTGAATCTACCGACGCGGTATTTGGGCCGACTGGAATATCGCCCCCTTCGCCGTTTGAGCCTTCTGCTTCGAAGAGTCCGTCGGTTCTACGTACAAGAGTAGCCGCCGACGCATCACGAATGAGCAACTGGCCAATTGGCTGTGCAGCTTGAGCTTCTACTGTTGGGTCTTGGAAAAAAACCGTACCATCTGGCGCGATGTTTACGATTCCGCCAGGCGGAACCGCTATTGCACCACCGCCCTCGCCTAGTACTAACTTACCCGTGCCTGTTTCTAAGAAACCGTCACTTGAGACACGCAGATCGCCGCGGCGAGTAAAAGCCACTTCGCCGCCTTCGGCTTGCACGCCCAACACTGTCGCATCGTTCATCGCAATATCGAGCGGATTACCGGTCTCCATACGAGTCCCTGTATCGAGCACAACGCGCTCAACACGCGAAGGAACGATCGGCTGAAAGCGAGTTGGAAATCCTGGACCGTTTAGAAAAGCCGATTCGGGCCGAGAAGACTGCGATCTTTTGTAACCAACGGTCGAAATGTTGGCAAGATCATTCGTTAGCTGTACTCGCTGAAAACTCTGATTAGAAGCAGCCCCCAGTGCGGTAAATATCAGCTTGTCCATTTTATTTCCTCGGCCTGAATGTCAGGCTATTCGCCTTTTGAGCTCTATTAGCCTCTGATGTTAATAATCGCTGACGTCATTGTGCTCGTCGTTTCGATCGCTTTAGCATTGGCTTGGAAGTTTCGTTGCGCTGTGATCAAGTCAACCAGTTCGGAGGTTAGATCCACATTAGAGCGCTCTCGCGAACCGGCACGAAGCGTACCGAAACCAGCCGAGCCCGGCTCGCCGTAACTCGGCGTACCCGAGTCCGATGTCGAGAAGAAGCTCGAGTCACCGATCTGACGAAGACCCTGTGGCGACGAGAAGTTCGCAATAATGATTTTACCGAGTGATTTCTGCGATCCGTTTGAGTAACTCGCTACTACAAGGCCGTCATCGCCAATGTTTACGCCTACCAAATCGCCTTCCGGCGCACCGTTCTGAGATTGGCTCAGTACAGCAAAGGGAGAGTTGAACTGCGTGCTCGCTGTGTAAGCGATGTTTACGGTAGTCCCTGTAATCGCGTCACTTTCGAGCGAATAAGACGACAGAGGTGACACAAGCGTTCCACTCGTATCAAACGTCAGCTCACCTTTATCGAGGAAGATCGGTGACCAGTAAGGAATATTGTTGTCTTCGAATGTCGATTTGTCGGTCGTTTCGCCCCAGCTTCCGTCTTGGTTCTTTACTACATAGACATCGGCCGCGCCTTCGTTATCAGGCGCGAGCTCTACGTAGGTAGACGTGCTGCCGAATGCTGCTGCGACATTCTCAAGACCCCAATCGGAATGTCCTGTGATTTGTATAAATGAGTCAGCTGACGTAGTAGAACCGCTTACGGTAAGTCCGCCCGTGGCTTCGTCGTAACCTACTTTGATGCCACTGACGCTTCGACCCAAACTATCCGCCATCAGATTGATCTTGTCCTGCAAATGGGTAGTGAAAGTACCAATCGAATACTGTGCTTCGGTGAGGCTAATCTGTGACGAGATCCCATCAACAATAACCGTTAGGTTCTTGTTCGCTGCTGTCACCGAGAATGATTCGCTCGCATCAATGCCCATCGCATTGCCCGTAACAAACGCAGGCCTCGATGCCTGGCCGCGTAGAGTTGGCAAATTGTTGACTTGGGAGTTTTGAGCCGCGACCGATTGTGTCGCAGTCATGCCGAATAGCGCTTTAGCTAGAGCCGATGATGCAGTCAGATTGCTTTCGTCCGCGTTAACTAACTCAGATAGTCCAGCTGCATCTTCGCCACTAAGTTCAATCGTTATGCTTGAAGCATCACCCGTTTTTCCGCTCTTAAACGAAAACTTACCGTCGCTGTAATCGACTTTCATTCCATAGCGCTGATCCGAGGCAGAAAGAGCAGCAGCATTTGGCAGCACACCCCGCATGAGAACGACATCTTCTTCAGTGTCGAGAGGCTGCAGGACCGAACCTGCGGCTTCGAGCTTGAATAACGTCGCACCGTTTGTTCCGCCTGGAGTTGCAGTAATATCACCCACTTTGGTCGCATCGGTTTGAGTGAACTTGAAACCTTGGTTGACGGCGTCATATTCGACGAGAATGTCGTCGTAGTCGGTGTTCGTTTTTAGTTGTTTCGTCAGTGAGTATGCCACCTGCTCGGGCGTTGCCTCACCCGTGATGCCGTCGGCTGTGAGCAGAGCCTGCACGTTGAGTACTATATCTGTCACACCAGTTCCACGATTCAAGGTTAATGTTGTCGCCGTGCCTGATGCAGGTGTAGAAAAATCAAAATTCTTGCCGTCGCCGAAGCGCTCGTTGATCACATTCGTAAGCTCGAACGCGATCTGTTGACCAGACAATTTCTGTGTCGTACCGGCAAGATGTTCTAAACCTATTTGCACTGGATCAGAGCCATCGATCGACAGCTTGAACATATTCGCAAGCTTGGCACGTGTTGTTGGCTGAGCGTCGGCTGCAAGGAGGGTCCCATCCGCCGCTTTGGCGGTGTTAGAGAAATCAACACCGTCTTGGTTATTCGTCAAGTTCAGGTTATCGGTATAGAGCGAGTCCTCAGCAATAGCGATTGACACACTCGCCGGCTGCGAAGGGATTGGCGATGACAATTGGTCGAATGAATACTTCTTATAAACAGTACCCGTCGTGATCAAGTACTGCGCACTGTCGGCACTAGTCTGCTGAAGTTTAAGCAGTTCGCTTGCCGTTTTAATCTCGCCGTATTTATTGACGAAGAATTCATCGCCACCACTATCGGAGGCTTGTACGAGGGCTGGATCGACTGCCTTGTCATCGATAAACACGTGTGTCTGCCATTTGTTATACGGGTCATCAGCGGTCGCGCTTGAGGTCTTTGCATAGTAAACGGTCGAGAGATGTGACGAACCCGACGCGCCATACACAGTAAAAGACGTTGTTTTGTGATAAGTCTCTGGCTTATTCGGGTTGAACGTTGCAGTAATGGGCTCGCTTTGCGAAGGCAGGTTAAGTCCTAGTTCAACTTCGGTTGTCGCAGCGAACTCGGACACTGTCGCGCGCGGAATAGTCATCGCGGTAAGCGGCTCACTAAAGTCGGCCTTGTTAGTCGAATCCACCGGTAGCGACATAAGCGCTTGACCTGCGGCGTTCACCATCTGGTTCTGCTCGTTAAGCATAAAGCCGCCGTTACGGGTATACACGTTCGTACCGTCGGTGGTCTTTAGTGCGAAAAACCCGTCACCAGTAATCGCAAGGTCGAGAGAATTCGCAGAGAATTCGATGTTGCCCTGGCTGAATTCCTGTACCACTTCTTTGAGTGACACACCCGCGCCCACAACCGATGAGGCTTTCTGAAGCGGTGACGTCGCGAAAATATCGCCGAAGTCAGCGGTCGAGCGTTTAAAGCCCGAGGTGCCGGCGTTTGCAATATTGTTCGAGGTTACCGCAAGCTCAGTGGTTGCTGCGTTGAGGCCCGTTAGCGAGGTATAGAATGACATGTGTGTTTTCCCCTAGTTTAAATTTGGATACGGTCGATCGCGGCCATGTCCAAGATGCGTCCGTCTTCGATTTCGAATTTCATTGTTTGTGACTCGGCATCCCAGCTTACTGCGGTGATGTTCTGCTCTGTCGTGAGTGGTACTGCAAAGCGCGAGTCGCCCTTGGTCGCCGACATCGAGAAATTATAAGTGCCGTCTGGCATCTCATCGCCGTGGGCATCTTTGCCATCCCACTTGAGTGGGAAATTGCCGGATTTAATTTTCTCGAAGTCTTCACGATAGATGAGCTGACCGGATTCGGCGTCGTAAACGCTGAAGACTGCTTCGTCTGCCGACATAGGCATCAGTGCCGTCGCTTCGATCTCACGACCCGCACCACCACGAACCGAACTGCCATCGAGATTAAGCGTCTTGCCTAACAGATTAGAGCCGAGCAAAAACTTTTCTGTTTTTGATTCTGCCGCCATCTCTTCCATCGATGCCTGCACGCCCTTCATCGCCTCGAGTGACGAGAACTGCGCGAGCTGTGCAACGAATGCCTCGTTGTCCATCGGGCTGAGTGGATTCTGATTTTTTAGCTGAGTAGTAAAGAGCTCTAGGAACGCGTTTCGGCCTAGTGCATCTTCTTCTGTGCTTGCCTTCATCTGCTGGTTTTCGTACTGATTCGTGGTCAGTATATTTGCCGGTAGCAGACCTGCATTTTGAATCGACATGGATTAACTCCTAGACCTTGATCACTTCGAGTGTTCGGCTCATCAACTGTTTGGCCGTTGAAATCACCTCGATATTGTTTTGGTAAGCACGCGAGGCATCCATCATCTCAATTAGCTCTTCAATTTCGTTTACGTTCGAGGCGAACACGTAGCCGTTGTCATTTGCTAGAGGATTATTTGGCTCGAATACCTGCTTTACTGGCTTAGGATCGTTAATAATTTCGTTAACTCGAACGCCGCCTTCGAACGATTCTTTTCCGCTCATGGCATTGTTTAACAGGCTCTCGAACACTGGGCGTTTAGCACGAAACGCACCTGCATCCGTGCCGGCAACAACGCCTGCGTTTGCCAGGTTACTCGCAGTCGTATTCATACGAATAAGCTGAGCGTTCATGCCCGTGCCCGCGATACTCATGAGTCTTTCGAATGACATTGCCTGTCTCCTTACTGCTTAGTAATGCGAGCGTTATTCGCCGCGCAGCGCTTTGCGCATACCTGAAATTTTGTTCTCTAGAAACTGAATTGATGCTTGATAATCAGCGACCGCTCGTCCGAAACGCGCCTGCTCCACACCCATCTCAACGGTATTGTTGTCGAGGCTTGGGTTCAGCGGCGTGTAGTACGTAATCGCCGAATTTATGTTTTGCCCCAATGCTCCACCAGCACCGATGTGTTTAGCTTTTGTCGCTTGCATCGACCCTGCATTGCTAGTTGCGCTGTTGTACTGCTTTAGTACTTTTGCGAAATCGAGATCTTTGGCCTTATAACCAGGCGTCGATGCGTTAGTGATGTTGCCCGAAATGATTTCGAGGCGACGACTCTTCACGCTCGCGGCTGCGCTGTTAAATCCAAAATAGCTGTCGAGTGATGGCATGCGCCTGTCCTTCCTAAAAGTTCTTTCTCCGCTTGGGTATTGCAGAATCGATGCCAACTTGTCATACGGGCTGCAAATTATTTCTATTCGTACGCGCAATCAGTCACTTAGCGCTGTTTGCACGCGCTCACAGAAAACAACCCTGTAAAAAAATAGACAGGCTGGGAAACTCTTTTTGCGACAACCAAAGCCAAAGCGGCAGCAAAGCGGCAAGTGGCAAGGCAAAGTGGCAGAGCGAGACAAAAAAATGACAGCGGTTGCGGTGTTCTAGCCAGACGCGATAATTTTCTCTAGACTCGCCGCCATGACTGCAACCTTTATAGTTAAAAAAGTCGCTAAAGCGATTGAGATCAAAAGACACGCTTCACGGTTATTGATTTTGCGTGCCCTCAACCTTCTTGTATGGATTCTCGCTTTCACGCCGTTTGCTGCAGCGGCCGCAGAGGAGAGCCTCGAACCGAAGCAGCGTGCGGTCGAGACGATCACCGAGTGGATTGTGCAACGGGAAAAGCTGGAGGCCTCGCGCATCGATGTGCTCGCAAGCGACAGGCGCTTTCGTGTGCCCGACTGCGAAGGCACTTTCGGTGTCGACTATGTGACACAGCCGACTATTACGAACGCTCAGCGCGCCAACGCGACCGTACGCGTGAGCTGCGATACGAGCGAATGGTCAGCGGTTCTGCGCGTGAATATTTCTGCGCAGCCGCAGCATCTGGTTTTTGCTAGCGATTTAACTGCGGGCCAAGTCGTCGGAGCCCAGGATGTCGCGCTGGGCAATTCGTCAGAGTCGCCCTCACAGGCGAGACTCAATGAGGTTGTTGGCAGGTCGCTCAATCGCTCTGTGAGACGCGGGGAGAGAGTGCTACAAGAGTCGCTCACTCAGGTGGTCGATGTTTATGTCACCACGTCGACGATTCGTCGCGGCGAACCACTTAGACAAGGGGCGTATCGTAGAACGTCTGTCGATTTTGCGCAGGCGAGCGTACAACAGCGGCTTACAAGTGACCAGATAGGCGCCTCGGTAGCGAGGCGTGACCTACGCGAGGGGACAACGCTGACGCTTAGCGACCTTCAATTTGCCAGCAGTGCGTTGGTCGCAACCACCGTATTAGAGCAGGGCTCGATGTTCGATGCGTCTAATTTCGAGGTGCAGGAGCTTTTTGAGCGCCTTCCTCAAGATGCGGTGCTCGATCAGCGCCAGCTAATGCGAGCGACGACAAAGCGCAGGCTCACGCCTGGCGATGTCATCCGCTACTCGGATGTACGTATGCAGCCGCACGTGAGCACCGGCGAGAGTGTTCAGCTGACTGTCGCGCGCGGCTCCATCGTTCTGACTGTCGAGATGCAGGCGCGCAACGACGGCTATATCGGCGATAAAGTAGAGCTGAGTAATCCCGAATCGGGCGAAATCGTCATGGCGACCGTCACTGGAGTGGGTGAGGCACGCCGCGATTAAAGCGCCTGATCTATTGCTTCCTCAGAAAATAATGTAAATAAGGATTAAAGTCGGGGCAACAGCTGTCGATTGGCCCCCTAGAGAACGATAGATCTTAGCAATAGTGCAGATCAAAGGAAGCAAACTCATGACAGACGCAATTTCAAATAACGCAGCTAACGCAGCCAACGCCCTCAAAGCCGCAGCACGTTCGGCCGAGGCGACTACTAAGGCACGTGTCGACGCCGAGAGCGTAGCCGAGCCGGCACCAGCCCCTGCGAGAATCGAGCCAAGCACCGTAGAACTAACGCCAGCGCTAAAAAACGCCCTTGTTGAAGCTGATTTCGATGCCGCCAAAGTGCAAGAGATCAAAACAGCGCTTGAACAGGGTAATTACCCGCTCGATAACAAGAAGATCGCAGAGAGCTTTGTTCCGCTAGAGAAACTCCTGTAACGTAGCGGCTCAAGCAGAAGCACCCGCGAGACACTATGCCCAACCTAAATGAGGCACTTTTCAAAATCGGCGCGCTCGAGGAAATCCTGGAGCGTGAATTTTTGCTGCTCAAAGAAAAGGATTTCGAACAGTTCGACGCTCTTCAGCAGCGTAAAAACGAGCTTCTAGGCTTTCTCGCCAACAGCGACGATCCCGAGACTATCGATGTAGATGCCGAGACAATCTTGCAGAGCAATGAACTGTCTACTCGGCTTCAGCATTGCCGCGACATGCAGCAGCGCAACGAAATTCTTGTTAGGCAGAAACTCTCTTCTATCCGCGAGGCCCTGCAAACGCTCAAGGCAGGCGGTGATTCGCGGCCCAATACTTACGAACACCTTGGTAAAGGCCGCCGCTAGTCGCGGTAGGCGTCCTCGGGCGTTTTATCTCGTAGCCAGTAAGCCCAAGACAGTATCACCGCAACCGATTCGAACAACATCTCCGGTACTTCCTGTCCAACATCCACTCCGTCTAAATAATCCAGCAGCCGCGCATCGTAGAGCACTGGAATATTTGATGCTCTTGCAGCCTCTACCAACACGTCGGCGTAGTCGTCTTGCGCCTTTGCCACCACTTTAGGCGCGCCCTTACCGCTGTACTCTAGCGCGGCGGCTTTGCGGCGTTTCTCGCTTAAGGGCGTCATGCGCGCAGCTCCAGATTACCAACGCTTTTTAATGTGTCGGGTTTCTCGCGTTCGGGTTTATCGCCGTGGATAACCTGGCAGCGGGCGACATCGAGACCGAACTCTTCGAGATTGCTCCGCAGTTCACGCACATGCTGGCTCGCGAGCCGCGCTTGTTCTTCGTTCGATAACCAGACAGTAACCGCTAGCAATCTTGGGGCGAGTAGCTCTACCCTGCCCCACACATTGTCTTCTTCGCTAAAACTCAGCTTCACCTCGACCGACCACACGTTGCGCTGTTTGCCATCGCGCTGCTGTTCCTTGCGCTCGATAGTCACCTCGGCGGGCGGGCGATCGGTAAATAACAGCATGAAGCGCATGGCAAGGTCGCGCTGTTCTTGACGTAGTAGAAATTCGATTTTAGCGATGTCGAGGTAGTCGATTACCGAGTCTAGCGCTGCGATTTCATCGGCGAACGCATTCGGGTCTACACCGATCAGACGATCAAGCAGGCGCTGCAACAGGCGCCGAATATCGAGCTCGCGCCGATCACCGAATTCGGCCTTGCCTACGCTGGGCGGAATAAAGCCGTTCGCCAACATAAACTGGCGGATTTTTCCTGCATCTAGCGTGCTCGATGAGGCAATGAGCTGCGGGATTAATCCGCGCGGCGAGTCGGGGACGAGTTTACGAATAAGATCGACGAACCCAGTATTGCCTGCAGCGCTCGCAAGAACCGGCACGTCGGTGAGTTCGGGATTCGACGCAAGTGCTGCCAGCGCCTGAAGGTTAACTGGCTGTTTGGGAGTCTGCGCCTGCAGTGCTGCTGCGCGCGCAAGCGCCGCCGTGGTTAGCGTCATGCGCTCCTCGATCGGCTTTATTGTTACGCCATAGGCGCTGCGTGCCACGCTAAAGTCGAGCGATTGATTCTTTAGGTCTTGATAGTCGCCGCGAAACCGCCGCGGCTGATTAGGAAAAAACAGCGTCACCGAACGACCATCGTCTGCAACAATTCCGCGCACAGTCTGCCCGGGGTTAAGCGCGTACTCGCGCACCTCGGCGCTGTTTAAGCGCAAAATTCCGAGAGTCGGTTGATCGGCTATCGGAACTCTAAGAAATTGGCTGATATTCTCAGGGCCATTCACGGGCAGTCCTTGTTAACGTCACTCGCTAGGGGAAATGCACCCAGCTTTCGCGTGCCCTGCGCTCGATTTCGAGTTCCGCCGGATCGACCGTAAACACCAAGCGCATGACATCGTCGGCGGTGGGTATACGAAGTTTCACACCGGCGAGCATCCGATTAGGATTGCCCGAAGGGAATGCCCGCGGATTCGCTTTGATAAAGGCATTACGCAGCATTTCTTTGCGGATCGAGCTGCCCTGAATGGCACGATTAATGATGCCGTCGAGCGTGTCGCCTGTGCGAACCTCGTAGAAGCCGGTCGCGACTTCTTCGGCATAGCGAATGTCGAGGTGATCTTGCACATCGTAGTCTGCAAGCAAGACCCTAAGCGCGCGGTCGATCTCGGTGCGAGACGCTGTCTCGGCCGCTGCCGCCTGACCGGCCAACAACACGAGCAACGCGAGTGCGCCTAGTCGAATCTTTATTGTCATCTTATTGTCCTCTTATTCTCTTCTTACTTTTATCTTACTTGTGTTGGTCGCTCTTCGCGTTCAGCTCTTTAGCTCTTCCCGCTTAGATTCAACCTTTTGAATGCGACCTTTCAAATACAAGCTTAGAAAGGCAGTGCGCTCTTGTGGAGTCCGCGAGTGCTGGGCCCTTCGAGTATTCGAAGCTCGGCATTGTATAGATTTACGCGCACAACCTCGGCGATCGCCAGAGACTCGAGCATCTCGGAATCGAGGAGCTGCTCGGCGTCGGTAAATTTACGCGTACTAAGCAAAAACCTATCGCCGCGACGAACACCGACACTCGCGCCTTGATTGAGAGTGGGTGTTGAGTCCGAAAATTCGTCTTGGCTGTAAACAACAAGTGATTCGGGCTGGCAGCTAAAACGCGTTTCACCCTTAACAAGGAGTGCATCGGTCGCTGACGCGATCTGCGCTTGTGCTTTGTCGGCATTCGCAATCTGACCGTCGCGTACCGCAAGCTTGACCGTCATTCGCTGCCGCGCAAGTTCGGTTTCGCCGCCATCGGTCTCAACGAGACTCAAGATAATGCGGACATCGAGCATCCCTTCGCGAAGTTGCGATCTTGCCAGTACGCTGCGATCGACGCCTAAGCCAAACTCGGCGCCTAGCTGCGACCCCAAACGCCTGAGGCCACGAGTACCTGCACGCAGGGTTTGTGCTGGATTAAGCTCCTGCGGTGAGAAATCGATCACTGTTACGCGCAGCGCTGTCTTGCTATTTCGTGGGTCGACAAAACTCCCATCGGTGAAGCGTGTGTAGAGGGAGATAGGCTCTTCGGCATGCGTATCCGACTCGCGGACCGACAGCAGCGACCACTGGCTATTCTTGTTAATTTCGGTACTGACCGCTGCCTGAATGAGGGCTGCCGTCTCGTCGAGCTCGCGGACATGCCGTTTTGCTTGCTCTTTTACTTGGTCGAGCAGAGCGAAAGACATCGTCACCGCGTGTGCATAGCGCGGAGGCGGGAGCTGATCGCAGCTCAGATTTGGATTAAGCGCGCTTGTCTCGATGTAACCCGCGTGCACACTCGCCTCGTCGTCTTGCAGTAATGACTGCATGCGAACACCACGAATGCCCCCACCGGTGCGATAAAAAGAAGACTCAACGAGCTGGCCTGAGCCATTGATGTAAGCAGAAGAAACAACAGAGACGCCGTCGGCCACCGCCGCGTTAAGCACTTCGGCCTTAATCGTCTCGAGCTGACTTGCAGCATCTTGGGCATGGGCCTCTTGGGCATGGAAAAAGCCCGGTAGACTCGCTACAGCGAGAATTCCCGAAAGCAGCACCCGACTCGCCGCTGCTGCGCGGAGAGTGAAATGTGCTGGATGCATTAAATTGGCTCGCATTAGCCTACCCTGCTCCCAGCGCGAGTTGGTCGAGATAAAGCGCACGTAGGTCACCGATAGTTGAGTTAGGTAGCGCCAGCGTGACGGCGTAAGTGTCGCCCGAAACCGGCTCTATTTTCACCAGCTCGGCGCCGTAGATGACGCCCTCGATGCGTGAGCGAAAGTCGTCGCTGGCAATCGTGAGGTCGGCAATAGTGGTCGATGAATCGATGTAAACGCCAAACACGATCTCGGTAAGCTGGCGGTAGGCATCGAAACGCGCTGCCTTAATGGCCATAAGACGCTGCTGCGCGGGTTCTCCAGCCTGACTCTGGATAACCGCGTAGCCTGTCGCTTCGATGCGATCGCTCGCAAGATAACCCAAACCTCCCGACGAATTGACCACAGGGCCATCAAGTGAGAAACCGGCATTAATGCCTGCCACGCCTACCCGCCCACTGCTCGAACAGCCAGTAAACACGGCGACTATGAGGGCTAATAACCCGATTCGGCCCATTAAATAGCTCTGCGACAACTTCATTTCCTGCTCCTCATTAGATTCTTTCGTGGCGCCTCTACGAAAAGCCAATCGACACTTGTTCGCCGCGCTTTACTCGCTCGTGTCTCTTAATTTATTCGGGATAGTGCTCATAGGAAGTGCTTATAGGAAGCGCCTATAGAAAGCACTTATAGAAAGCACCTAGGGGACACGCGGCTCGCCTTTTGTCGAGTGCGTCTCTCGTGCAGAGACTCGATTAACACTGTCACAATTAATTGGCACAGGCTTTGCAATACCCTAAGGCAGCCGCCAAATACCAAGGCTGAGAAGGCCAAATGGAGAGCGATAAATCGCCCCAAAAATAGAGCAAACCATTGATTAAGAAGAAGTAATTATGAGCACGACCCTAGTGTCAGGTTTACGACAATCACTCTTTGCCGGTGAAGCGAAGAACCTGGGTATTCCCTTGGTTATCCTCGCGATCATGGGCATGCTCGTTGTGCCATTGCCTTCAATAGCGCTCGATATTCTCTTTACCTTCAATATCATGACCGGGCTGATCATCGTCATGATCTGCATTAACGTGCATAAGCCCCTCGAATTTTCGTCCTTTCCGCTAGTACTGCTCTTGGCCACCATGTTGCGCTTGAGCCTCAACGTTGCCTCAACTCGCGTCGTGCTCCTGCGTGGTCACGAAGGCCCCGACGCGGCAGGTAATGTCATCGCCTCGTTTGGCGAATTTGTCATCGCAGGCAATTATATTGTTGGTTTCATCATCTTTATTATCCTGATGATCATTAACTTTATCGTAGTCACCAAGGGTGCCGGCCGAACCTCAGAGGTTATAGCCCGCTTTACCCTCGATGCGTTGCCCGGCAAGCAGATGGCAATCGATGCCGACCTCAACGCCGGCGTAATCGATCAGGAAACAGCCCTCAAACGCCGCGAAGAAGTCTCGCAAGAGTCCGACTTCTTCGGTTCGATGGACGGTGCCTCTAAGTTTGTTCGCGGTGATGCGATTGCCGGCGTGCTTATTCTCTTAATCAATATTGTGGGCGGCTTGCTCGTCGGTGTTACGCAGAACGGTCTCGAGTTTGGCGAAGCGGCAGAAATTTACGTGCTTCTCACTATCGGCGACGGTCTGGTTGCCCAAGTACCTTCGCTGCTTTTGTCACTGTCTACAGCAATCATTGTGACTCGTGTCACCACCTCCGAAACGACGGCCAACTCGGCTGGCAGCCAGCTCACCAATCCAGCGGCGCTTAAGATTACTGCGGCGATTCTCGTCCTGATTGGCCTCGTACCCGGCATGCCCCATCTTATGTTTTTAGCCTCGGGCATCGGCCTTGGCGTTTACGCCTATTCGAACGACCGCGCAGCCGAACGGGCAATCGAGGCAGAGGATGCTGTCTCCAAAGTCGAAGAGAGGCCTGATGATGCTGACCTCGACTGGGAAGACATTGAACACGTCGACCCTATTGGTCTCGAGATTGGCTATGGCTTGATTCCTTTAGTAAACGAAAGCGACGGCGGCGTTTTACTTGCGCGCATACGCGGCGTGCGCAAAAAACTCTCGGCCGAACTGGGTTTTCTCATTCAGGCGATTCGCATCCGCGACAACTTAGATATAGACCCAATGACTTACAACATTGTGATCAAAGGCGCCGTGCGCGGCAGCGGCACCATTCGCATGGGCAACGAACTCGCTATCAACCCAGGCGATGTTCGCACTCAGCTCGAAGGTATTCCAACGAAAGAACCTGCGTTTGGCCTCGATGCCTACTGGATTAACCCTAGCCAAGCAGATTTTGCAAAGACAGCCGGTTACACGATCGTCGATGGCGCGACGGTGATAGCCACACACATCAACGCGATCCTGCGCGACAATGCGAGCGACCTACTCGGCCACGATGAAACACGTGAAATTCTCGATAAGATCGCACAGCGGTCACCGAAACTCATAGATGACCTCGTTCCAGACAAGCTTTCTGTGTCGACAATCATGCAGATTCTGAAAAACATTTTGTTCGAATCGATCCCGATTCGCGACATGAATACAATTATCGATACGCTGCTCTTAGAGAGCTCGCGCACTCAAAATTCGGACGAGCTCACAGCGCTGGTGCGGCCACGTTTGGGACGGCTAATGCTGCAGAATCTTGTGCCGCCGGGCGAAGAGCTCAGTGTTATCACGCTCGATCCGGCGCTCGAACAGATGCTAATTGGCTCGCTGCAACAGAGTAATCAGGCCGGTGAATTAATCATCGAGCCTAAGCTTGTCGAGGGCCTTATTTCCTCGGTTAATCAGCAGCGCCTGCAGGCGGAAGAAAATGGCTTCCCCGCCGTGCTTGTCGTTGCGCCGCCGATTCGTCCGTGGCTCGCTCGCTTGCTCAAACAGCGCTTCGCAGAAATTTCGGTGCTCGCTTATACCGAAATTCCCGAAGATCAAAACATCAAGGTCTTCGCGCGCGTGGGTCTCGAACAGAACGAAGAAGCCGCCTAACGCTCGCGAGCGCGATGAGCGTCAATTATTAAGTAGGACAAAACGATGAAATTAGAATACCTAACCGTCGAATCGATAAAGACTGGCATGAAAGAAGTTGTCACGCGTTTCGGCGCGGACGCTGTCCTGCTAAAAACCATCAAGGAAGGCAGCAAATATCGCCTGCTTATTGCTCACGAAGATGCAAAATCGGCGAGTCAGCGCACAGCAGTAAGAGAAACCACGCCAGCACAGCGTTTGTCATCTGCCGTTAATGACACACCTCTCACGCTGGCCGAGATCGATCTAGTTACAGGAGAGCGTCGCGTAGTACTCGACCCGCCCAAACTCACATCGGCATCGGCACAGACTATCAAGGCAATCGTGCGAGACGAGTCGTCAACTGCCCGTCGTTCAAGCAAATTCGACAAACTCGATCAGGCGATTCTCAACGACAAACGCGAAGCACGCCTAATTCGTCGTCTCAAAAGCCATCCAGATTACGCCACCCTCAACGAGCAGTTCAACATGAGTGGCATCTCTAGTCTCTTTAGACAGACGCTACTCGCAGGCCTGGCAGGCACCGCAGCTGAAGAGTCGCTGCAGGAGAAAACTGCTGAGTTTATTGCGAGCAAGCTGCCAGAAACGCATGAAATAGACCTTTCGCAGCCCCTGCATTTCCTCGCGGGCGGCTACGGTGTAGGCAAGACGTCACTCGCCTTTCGGATGGCGCTGCAGATAAACGCGCTAGAGCCAGGCCGTGCAATCGTCATTAATTATTCTGGCGATCAGGAGTCGAGCTGGACTAATGCCGCCATAATAGGCGCGCGCCTCGGCGTTGAGGTACTCCCCGCTGGCTCGGCTGCCGACCTCGCCGAGTTAGTCAGAGACAACGGCGCGACTAAACTATTACTCGTCGACGTATCAACTTATAATGAGGGTGATATTGGTGCTCTGCAGACTCGCTTCGACACGGCAGCATTCCATCTGGTTGCACCAAGTGACGCTTGCCTTAACAACCTGCAGCGTCTGAGCCGTGCACACGCATGGACCTCGCTGATGATCACCCGACTCGATTCGGCGTCATTTAGCTGGAGCATCTATCAGGTCCTCATCGAGAGCCAGATAGCGCTCTCGATCGGTTCGCGCGACCCTTCGCTCGAGGCGAGTGTGGTGGTGGTTAGCCCCGTGCAGCTAAGGGGCTTGCTCGATAAGGTGCTAGGCGCCATTATTGGGTCTGAGCGGGAGATTGCAGTTGGGTCACCTAGCGATAAACCTAGGACAACAATGGATCGGCTGGATCCAGTTAGGCAAACGGCGGCTATGCATTAGTAGCGCATTAGAAGCGTGTTAGTAGCGCGTTAGTAGCGCCACCAACAGACACAACTTACTAGGTAAAGACTAAACAGGTAACCGCTAGATGCTGGACAAGACCCGTCAGGATAAGACTCAGGTAATCGGAATAGGCAGTGGCAAAGGCGGCGTCGGTAAAACAACCTTCGCAGTCAATCTTGCCAGCGTACTCCGCGCCGGCGATAAAAAGGTTCTGATTTTCGATGCCGATCTCGGGCTTGCCAATATACACATTGCATTCAAGAATCGCGTCGAAGGCACTATGGTCGACGTGCTTGAGGGCCGCAAAACGTTAAAAGAAATAGTTATAGAAACAGATAAAGGCATTCATATCGTCAGCGGTGGCAATGGCCTTGACGAAGTGCTGTCGATAAACAAGCAAAGCGCTACGCAGATTATTCAGAGCTTCAGCGAACTCGAAGGCGAATACGATTATCTTATCGTCGACGTGTCAGCCGGTATCGACGAGAACGTCATGACATTTATGGCCGGCTGCGACCACAAAATAGTCTTAGGCACCGAAGAGCCGTCATCGATTGCCGACGCGTATGCGTTGATTAAAATGCTCACCAAAAAAGAGCAGATTACCGGACTAATTTATGTGCCCAACAAAGTGCGCAATTCACGAAACGGACAGAAATTATTCGATAGCATGAATCAGATCGCACAGAAATTTCTCGGCGAGTCGCTCCAATTTATTGGCTCGATTAGCTTTAGCTCCGATTACAACCAAGCGTGGTCTCGCGGCGTACCCGCGGTGTCGATGGGACAGTCAGCGATCATCGAACGCGACTATGAGGAACTTATCGAGGCACTCGATGCGATTGAGCTGGGTTCGGGTTCGAACCGAGTGAGCTTTTTCCAATAACTAGCTAGCAGCTCGTCCTTACAGTATAAACTGGCAGCATTAAGAGACGCGCAGACTTACAAGGGCCAATCAAGTGACCAGACCAAACGAGTATCAGAAGGCGGCGCGTGCCGAGCGTAACCAGCTCATCACCGATCACCTCCCGCTTGTGTCTCGCATCGCAGGCTACCTGAAAGCGCGCGTGCCGAAGTTTATCGAATATGACGACATGGTTCAGATCGGCACCCTAGGTCTCATGTCTGCCGCCGAGTCGTATAAGACCGATCTTGGCGTCGAATTTAAAGACTTCGCAAAAACCCGTATCAAAGGCGCGATACTTGACGAGGTGCGGCGCATGAGCAGCATGTCGCGCCTCGCCATCAAAAATTCTCAATCTCACAGCCAAGCAGAACACAAGCTGGCGAACGACCTAGGCACCAAACCATCCAGTAAACAGGTTGCTGACTATCTCGGGCTGTCTATCTCCGAATACGAGGATCAGCGCACTCATGCCGACCGTTTTCGCATGGAAGACCTTGATTCCGATGAAAATAGCTTCGAGGAAAGGCAGGTTGGCTCTGAGCTTAATCCGCTCGAGCAGATAGAAGACGAAGAGCTGAAAATCTTAGTCGCTGAGAAGATCTCACAGCTCGACGATAGAAAACGCCTTGTAATGTCTCTATACTACGTCGACGAGATGAATATGAAAGAGATCGGCGAGATTATCGGAGTGAAAGAAGCTCGCGTTAGTCAGATACTCAGCGGTATCGTGAAAGACATAAAAGCCGAGCTGGCACTGGAAATGTAGAGATCGTGTTTGGAAGAAATAAGGTAGACGACGCTAAGGTTCAGGCGAAAAAAGACTACGAGTCGACTGTCGCGCTGGATAATATACAAGATGCGCCTCGCGCCCTACGCGCGCGTCTCGCGTTTAGAGCGAAAACGAATATTGAAATGACCTTTATCGAAGGCGCCAAGAAGATGGAGTCTTTTGAGAAGACTAAGCTCGCCGCGCTGTTAGACGGAAAAGGCACAGCAGACTTAGAAGAGCCTGAGCTTACCGACCCTTTCAAACTCATAAAGTCTGAAAAAGGCACAATTGTCAGCTATATCCCTCTCGAGATCGCGCAGCAGGTATTCGATATTGCCGGCGCCTTTCAGAAAGAGGCTATCCAACCAGAGCAGGCAATGAACGGTAGCCAGGCTATTATGGATAGAATTTGCAATGACCTCGGTATAATCGAAGAAATCCCCGTTCTCGAGTTCCTTCGCCCAGAGCCTGAGGAAGGGGAAGGAGAAGAGCCTGAGGAAGACTAAGTTCTTTCTCGCGATTGCTTAAGCAAAATACGCCACATCCAACCATCCTATTTGCGTACTAGTCAGTTAAAAATGCTAACTAGCTTTGCAATAAAGAGCAGAACATGAACTTTCTTCTATCGCTTCTTACGCTCAGTACTGTTCTCTTTCTCTCGATACTCCTTCTCTTCGTGCTCGGCAAACTTGTGTGGCTCGAAAAAGCGACTAACTCGCTGCTCAATCGCCAACCTAAACCCCTAGGCACAGACGCGCCAAGTGACGCAGATCCCTATTTTTACGGTTTAAGCGATGAAGCACTATGGCGAGCATTAGCCGGAGATTATCAATCGGGGCTCGGTGATTTAGAACTCGATGAGGTTAGACCACGTTTTGCTATGGCATTAGGTAAAGCTGTTGTTCGGCTTATCAAAGATGCCCCATCTGCATCGGATATTTCTCTAGGCTCTGTTAAGAACAGCCTAGATGTCTTTACTCTACGTGGACGCATAACCGTCTGGTTGCCGCCACAGCACGCGGCCGCACTTACTGATTTAGGGTCGAAAATTAAAGCTACCCCGGCACAAATACAGTCAGAGGCCGGCGCACAGTTACTGCACGACATTTTCGGTAAGCTTTATTCCGAGGCAGGCCTCGAACGAGATCCCGAAGCGTTTAGCGAAATTTGTTCTGAAATTTTTCCAGACCCGCGGACTGGAGTGTCTCAAGTCAACGAAAGGGTGAACGAGCGCCTGGATGAAAGTCTGGATGAAAAAGATGACGCATAAAGCCAAAGCTAAGAGGCGAGCATCATCCTAACGCTGTCCACCTGCATTCGCGCCGCCAAAGTAGATCTCACCCTCACGCCGCACGTCCATTGTCTCGCCCGCAGGTTCTGGGGACTCAAGATCAAGCGCATCGAGATAACGCTCTCGCTCAAGCACTAGCAGCGCCTCTACAACATCTTTTACTTCGAGCAACGCTTTCGCATTGCCCTGAATGTCAGCGAGCGTCCGGTCGGTTTGTTGCAAGCGTGAATCGAAACTATTGATCTTCGCCTCGAATGCAGCAACTTTCCCCCCTAGTGCATCGAAGCTTCCGCCGAGCGTTGCGTTCTGATTGGTAAGTTCGGTAACGAGCGATTCTGAGTAGTTAGTTAACTGACCTTGAATCTCCTGTTCGGATTCAGAGTAACTTACCTGTGTGCGCTCCACGCCAACTGCTAGCTCTTCGATGATGCCGCGCAGTGTCGCAACCTCAGCCTTCGCCTCTTCGAAACTCGTGAGGCCCACATTGAGCTCGACAATTCGTTTGCCTAGCGCAAGATTGAGCGCACTGAGTTCTTCGCCTTTACTCGAAAGACTCAAAATTGCCGCCAGAAACAACCCTAGCGCGACTGCGATAACACCGCCAGTGGTGACCAGCATGATAGTGCCAAATTTGACCTGTTCTTTTTTAAACTCATTAAGCGACTTGAATGCCGCGATGAGTGTGCTTTCCTGACTCTTGAGCTTTTTAGAATTTTGAGTCGACAGCTCGACTGCATCGACAAGCGTCTCCGAAATATTGGTTAAATTTGGTAAGAGAACTTGCAGCTCTGACTCTATCGCTGACACATCGATGTAGTCGTCGTCATCAAACTCTTCGGCGGCCGCTCGGGCAGCACTGCGCGCGAGCGCCTCTTCGCTGACTTGCGGTTGAGCGTCGTCGGCTGACCCCTCTTCTGCCGCACTTTCCGCCTCAGAGTTTTCCTCTACGCTTCCTTCTGCCTTCCCCTCTGTGCTGGCATCAACCTCGGATGTAGCTGGGTCTTGCTCGGCAATAGCGGCAGCGTCTAATTCTATGTCTTTCTCTGTATTATTCTCGTCGGCCATTGGTTTTTCCTTTCCCTTAGTCTGCCGCGTTCTCACGCAGGCGGCGCGTGCGTTCTCGTATTTCTTTTACGCGTTGATTGTCTGCTTTAAGCCGCTCTAAATCGATTGGCTTTGCTCGTAATTTTCGCACACGCTTAGTTGGACTTTCTGGAGTCGATGAATTAGCGCGAATGTCAGGCTTGGCCTCTACAATACCGGCAACATATTCAGAGTCTTGTACCCCAGGCTCGCTTACTGATGCGCCCTTACCAATGAAAGCCCCAGACTCAACGGCGAGCGATCTTTGTTTCGCACGCTCGGCCATTTTGCCAGCGCTACGCCCTACACTGCTGCCTTCGCTGCCATAGATTGTCGTCATTGTGCCCGCTCCTGCCGGTTTTTAATCGATCCTAGGGCCCAATCGACACTTAACGCGCGAGGTTTAATCGAGGGCCGATGATTTCTTAAGGTGGACAGTAGAATTAAAGGGAGCCCAACGCGTAGGCAAGCCCGTTGCTGCTTAGACCAACGAGGTCTAGGTTGGCTGAGTTCAGATCGGTTTCGGCTGCAAGCAGCGCGAGCTCGACAGCGCTCATGTCGCCTCTGTCGATTCTGCCTCCGTAGTCTGCGAGCAAGGCTGGGCCTGCCTCGACTCCGGTAAGCGACTGATGCAGAAGGTTGACCACATCAGCTCCGGACGGTGATTCACCAAGCAATAGATCGAGTCCAATAGTAAGCATGGCTTCGAGGCTAAGGCCGGTATCGGCATAGTCCAACACCGCAGCAACTAATCCTCTGTCTGATAGCGAGTCTGCGCCAATCAACACGCCGAGCAATTTTGCCGCGTCGCCTGCGTTGCCATCGACATCTAGCGCGAGGCCATAGTCGCTAAATTCGACGCGCTCGATTCCGGTTAGGTTATCGACTTCGGCACCTCGCCTAAGCTGCCACTGTGCGTCGGCAAATCCATCGTTAAGCCGTGTGAGTGTGGCTGTGGCGCGAGGGGCGAGAATGAGCGCGGTGTCGATACCCGCGCCGCCGTCTAGTTTATCGCTGCCTGCGGCGCCGACTAACCAGTTGTCGAATTCGTCACCAACTAATGTGTCGCCCATCGCAGAGCCAATCACTTTCTCGATACGGGTGCCAAAGTTAATCGTCTGCTGTCCCGCATCGATAATCGAGGCGCCGGCCGCATCGCCAACATAGCCCCAGTGTCCTGGGCTTAAATAAAGTGTGACTGGCAGCAGACTTCCCGAGGCATCGAGCGTATCAAAACCGCCTCCGTCCCAGATAAAATTGGCGCGCGCGGCGTTAACAGTATAGACATCATTTCCTGCGCGCACGGCAGGATTGGGTCCATAAAGATAATGAAGCGCAGCAATATCGAGCACACCGAGTGCGAGACTATGCTCGAAGGCTTCGTCGCCGTTGGCACCATCGAGCATGCGCGAAAGAACGAGGGTTTCTTGCTCGCCGGCGAGCGGCGAATACAGGGCGAGCTGATGTTGGAACGCCTGTTCTATATCGGTTTCGACAGAGATAAACGGTGCGACTGGCGTCTCCGAGGCAAAGGTCGCCGCCTCGCTTGTAGGTGTCTTGAGCCCTAGCGCACCGCCTATTGCGCGAAGCCAAAGCGACGCCTCAAACGACTCTGTTTGTGGCGCGGCAACGGCGGGCTCAAATAAGACCTCGGAGCCGAGCTTGAAGCGGTTTATTAACACGTCACTCGCGGCGAATGATGCTGTGGGTGCAGTAAATTGCGCGCGAGTAGACCATTGACTGTTGGTCGCGAACGCAAGCGTGTTGAGCTGATCGAATGAGCTGGTTGCGACAAACGTGACATCCGCAACAGCACTCACCACCGCGAGCGCCTGTTCCGTGAATGCCTTTTGCTGTGCATTAAATACCTGCCAGCCAAAAGCCTTGCCTAGATCGCGTTCGATAGAATCGGCGTCGGTATAATAACTCGGCGCGCTAGACGGAAAGCCGTAGCTGTAGGTGTTGGTGTTGGTGTTGGTGTTAATTGAACCGACGAGGCTGCTTATCCATGCAGCATTATCGGCGAGCATCGCATCGAGCCAATAGGGCAATGGCTTGGCCGCTGCGGCATAGTCCCTCGTTTCGATGCTGGCCGGAATCTTTACCCAGCTTGCCTGCACGACAACGGTGTCATCGCCCGCGCTATCTTCGAGCCAGACCGATGCCTCACTAACGGTATACTTGTCATCGCCTTCGCCTCCGTGCAGCACATCGCGGCCGCCACCTGAGACGAGTGTGTCATTGCCGGCGCCGCCGAATAGCCAATCGTTACCGAGCCCGCCGTAAAGGGTGTCATTACCCTGACTCCCATAGAGAAGATCTGCCCCTGCTTCGCCGTAGGCGGTCACGGCGTCGGAGCCGCCGCTAGCCGAAGAGTCTGGGTCAATAGTCAGGACTAAGCGAGGGTCACTTATGTCAGCAAATACGGCATTAACCGTGTCGTCACCCTCGCCTGCATAGACAAGATCGACACCGCTGCCGGTGGTGATTGTGTCATTCCCAGCGCCGGCAAAAAGCCTGTCATTTCCTGCCTGCCCTGCGAGCGTGTCATTGCCCGAACCGGCGGTTAGGCGGTCATCTCCAGCGCCGCCTTCGAGGAGATCGGCACCCGAGCCGCCTGTAATAAAGTCGTTGCCTGCATCGCCAAACAGACGATTATTGCCCGTCTCGTCAGCGACCCAGAGGTAGTCGCTGCCCTCGCCGCCGTAGAGTGTGTTATTGCCTGCGCCACCGTAGAGGCTGTCATTGCCGGCATTGCCGCGCAGAATATCGTCGCCCGCATAGCCATAGATCTGATCACCAGCAGGAGTGCCAGTGAGTTCATCATCGCCTGAGGTACCGAGTATATTTGCCATGTGCTCTTCGCGTTTTTCTCACTACTTATTTATTGCCCAGCTTAACCAATCGCCAATCGACACATCGCGGCTGCGCATTACCGCGCAGTCGACAGCCTTTTGAACGCAAGCATGCCGATAATCTGAATCGACAGCAGTACAGGCAACACGATAACGCTGCCGCTTAACCCAGCGACAATAAAGCCCGCGACGCAGAGCGCGCCGTTGGCGAGCGCGTAGGGTAGCTGAGTTTGAAAGTGATCGAAGACATCGGCGCCGGCGCCGGCAGACGAGAGTATCGTTGTCTCTGAGATCGGCGAGCAGTGGTCGCCGAATAGTCCGCCTGAGAGTACAGCGCCCACGCACACCGCAAGCGGTGCATCGATTGCAAATGCAGCAGGCATGGCAAGCGGCAGCATAATAGCGAAGGTGCCCCACGACGAACCGGTAGCAAATGAGATCGCACACGACACTACGAAGATTAGCAGCGGCAGTATCCAAGCAGCGACGTTGTCGCGCACGAGCGTCGCGACGAAATCGTCTGCGCCGAGTGTCATCATCATGTCGCCCATCGCCCACGCGAGCAGCAGCATAATAGCGATTTGCATCATGCGGCTCATGCCATCCAAATAAACCTGCAGACTACGCAGCGGCGATTGGGCGCGATTCAACGCCATCAGTGCGACAAGCGTGAGTGCAGCGAGAAGATAAGCGGTTGCTAGCCCTGCCCGAAAATCCGACCCGCTCACTCGCCCAAACGGAAATCCGAGCGGCCCCAGCACCCAAAAAAGCGTGACGCCTAACACCACCAACTTCAGCCAAACAAACGAAGGCCTAGCATTAACGAGTGTGACTTGTTCGAGCGCAGAGTCGGTCGCCCGTTGCAGAGAACTGCCCGCGCGCGCTGTGTCTTCGGCGCGGCGCATTGGGCCAAATTCGACGCCAACTATTGCCAACAGCGGCACGGCAGCCAACGCGAGCCACGCGTAAAGCTGAAACGGCAGCGCCGAGAGAAGCAGGGCGTAATCGCTCGCATCGACACCAAGTGACTCGATCTGCTGGTTAAGCAGCCCCATGATGTAAACGCCCCAGCCGATGAAAGGCACTAAAATCGCAACCGGCGAGGCGGTTGAGTCAATGATGTAAGCGAGCTTTGCGCGCGAGACACGCAGGCTGTCGGCGAGCGGTCGGAAAGTCGGTCCAATGATGAGGGGCGTGCCGAGGTCTGAGAAGAAAATAAGCATGCCGCCAAGCCAAGCGGCTACTTGCAGCCGCGCCCGGGTTGTAATGAAGCGCATCACGCGCGCCGCAAACGCAGCACCGCCGCCGGATTTTTCCATTAGCGCGACAAAGCCACCAATAAAAGCGAGCAGCACCAGAACGCCTGCGTTGTAGCTGTCGGTGACCTGCGGCACCAAATAATCGCGCACCATCAACGTAAGCGCAGCAATAGGTGAAAACCCTTCGACGAGAAGCACGCCGGTAAAAAGCCCTATGAACAGGCCAAGGATGACATTACGCGAGGCGATAGACAGCACGAGGGCAAGGGCAACGGGGAGCAGACTGATGACACCAAGGTCGCTCAGGGTCTCGGGGGGCATGGGCGAAATCCATTCTTGTTTAGGCAAGGCGCCACTTTAGCACAGCAGATTGCCTCAGAATTAGCCGGAAATGGGCTCTTAGTGTATAATTAGAGCCTTACTCCGAAAATTTTACGACAACCGATAACGGAAGTACGATGGCAAATAAATCAAAGAAAGAAGCAGCAACGAGCAACCGCGAAGACCTAACCTCACACATAGACGCGTTTCTTAAAGGTGGCGGCAAGGTTCAACAGATTCCCTCAGGCGTAAGCGGCCAGACCACGACAAGCGGACCTCGCCAGATCGTGTTAAGTCACAAGACTAGTTAAAGCGGCACTACTCCGTTCATCCGCTATTCCCGCGACCGCCTCTGACCCTTGTTCATCGGCGGCGCCCTGCCAGACCAATTACTCGGCAGTGAAATACCTAGTTCACGCTATCTGACGCTGGCTACTCTCTCGGTGCACGTCCATGTCTAAGCTCCTCTTTAAGCTGCGCAACGTGCCCGACGACGAGGCGCTGGAGGTTAGAGAACTCCTCGAACTCAATGACATCGACTACTTTGAGACAACCCCCGGCAACTGGGGTATCTCGATGCCGGGCTTGTGGCTTCACGACGCCGACGATTTTCCTCGCGCCCGCGCCCTTTTAGACGATTACCAGGCCGATCGGGCACTGCGCGAACGCACCCGCTTTGACGAACTCCGCGCGTCGGGTGATGCGCCCACGCTCTGGCAGCTCTTGCGCGCAAAACCCCTAGTGGTCAGCATCCAGCTAGTCGTCATCGCGCTATTCGCCTACCTTTCTCTGCGCCTTTTCCCGGGGCTTTAGTTCCAAACTAGTGAGCAAAAATACCTGCTTTACACCTCGGCTAAGCTGCGCTATAAAATGCACAGGTTCTTAGTCAGTGACTCTTTCGGGGGGAGCTTGCTGACTTTCGTCTCTACCCTGGAAAGAGAAAAAGGAGGTGATCCCATCAATAGTCAATCACAGAAGGGAGCCTTTAATCAGGCTTGCTAGCTTAGCTTTACTAACATCGGCAAAACACTTTGTGGCGAGTTGATGTGAGTTTGGCGAAGGCCAGACAGTCGGTTAAAGAGAGTCTTCCCTGAGAAAGAAGAGTCTTTGCTCCCGCCAAAAAAACGAATCTCGCTATCGCCTCGTGCGGTAGCGGGATTTTTTTATGCGCTAATTCTTTCTATCTTTTCTAGTCCGGCGAGAGTCCGCTACCGTTGTACTAAAAAGAGCATTTTGCCCTCGCAAACAGAGAAGATCAGACCATGGAAGAACAACCACACAGCACGCTAAATCAGCTCGATTCGACAGACCAATCCGTCCCTCTTGGCTCTCTCAACTCTCTAGGCCAACGCCGCGCGCGAGCCGGGCTGCGCAACCTCTTCGTCGCCGACGCGCTTGCGATGCCGGTTCATTGGTATTACAACCCGATGGATATCGAACGGCAATTTCCCGGCGGCATAGGTCAGTTTGAGGCGGCGCCTGAGTTTCATCCATCGTCGATTATGTCACTGCATTCGACGAGTCAAGGCGGGCGCAGCTCTGCTGCTCGCGGCAATCGCCATGGCAAGCAGCGTAAAATTGTAGGCGAGGTTATCCTCAAAGGACGCGAAAAATTTTGGGGAGTAGCGAACACTCACTATCATCATGGAATGCAAGCAGGCGCGAATACACTCAACGCGCACTGCACTCGCGCCCTGCTGCGGACGCTTGCGATTCGCCAGGGCAACTACGATCGCGATGCTTTCCTCGATGCCTATATAGAACTCATGACAGCCGACCCCGCGCTGCATCCCGACACCTATGCCGAGTCGTATCACCGAGGTTTTTTCGCCAACCTCGAGGCAGGCAATGCGCCGCATCGCTGCGCCGCAGTGACCCATGACACTCCCTCTATTGGCGGACTTGTTTCGATAGCCGCTATCTACCTCGCTGGGCGTCTTGCCGGACAGTCAATCGACGCTCTGCAACAACAATGTGTCGACCATCTTTACCTGACGCATCCCGACGAGGTGTTGGCAGGCGTGTGTGTTCACTACACGGCGCTCCTTGAGGCATTGCTCACCCGAGACGACTCGACGTCTGTTCGCGAGCTCTTGGTCACAACGAGCAGACTTAGTGCGAATTTCCGCGTCGCCGAGCTTGCCGCCAAGGCCAAAGACGACCGCGAGGTAATCGGCGGCCTTTTCTCATCGGCATGCTATATCGATGGCGCGTGGCCTGGCCTGCTCTACCTCGCCTACAAATATGTAGACCAGCCCGAGGCCGCACTGCTCGCCAACGCTAATCTTGGCGGCGATAATTGCCATCGAGGTGCGGTTCTCGGCATATTGCTAGGTGTTGCTAACGCGGTGAGTGTCGATACCCTATATAATGATCTGCTCGATCGGGAACAGATCGATTTGGAGATCGACGCCGCGTTAGGAATAGAATGACTTAGCGCTTGAGCGTCTGCCCTCGTGCGCTGGCTAAAACCTGTCGCAATGCAGAGGGGATTCGCGGCCTCGATGCATGGCATGCATAGCTTAAAAGCCTGCTTAACTTAAAAGGAACCTAGGTAAGAATGAAGATCCCTGCCCGCCTGCTTCCCCTTCTCGAAGAAGGGCTCATCGATGAGGTGCTAAGTCGCCTGATGAGCGGCAAAGAGGCCGATGTCTTTGTTGTGCGCTGTGGTGACGACGTGCGCTGCGCAAAAGTCTATAAAGAGGCTGCCAAGCGGAGCTTCAAACAGGCAGTTCTCTATCAAGAGGGACGTAAATCTCGTAGCAGCCGTCGCTCGCGTGCGATGGAAAAAGGCTCTAAGTTCGGCCGCGCGCAGCAAGAAGAGACTTGGCATAATGCCGAAGTCGACGCACTCAGAAAGCTAGCCGCTGCCGGTGTTCGTGTCCCCACGCCTTATGCCTGTGTCGACGGCGTTCTGCTTATGGAGCTGGTTACCGATGGCGAAGGTGATGTGGCTCCTCGCCTCAGCGAGGTTGTACTCACCCGCGAACAGGCTATCGAAGACCACAACGCGTTAATCGGCTATGTAGTAAAAATGCTTTGTGCTGGCATAGTCCATGGCGACCTTTCCGAATTCAATATTTTAGTCGACGACTACGGTCCCGTAATTATCGACCTGCCTCAGGCCGTCGATGCCGCTGCCAATAACAACGCCGAGTCTATGTTGCTTCGAGACGTGAATAAGCTTCGCGACTATTATTCCGAGTTTGCGCCCGAACTGGCGACCACAGAGTATGCAAAAGAGATGTGGGCGCTGTTCGAAACGGGTGAGCTTAAGCCCAACACAGTGTTAACCGGCGAGTTCGAAGACGATGGCGAGACTGCCGATGTTGACGCTGTGATGCGTGAAATAGCGGAGGCGATTAAAGAAGAGCAAGAGCGACTTGCACGTATCGCCGACGCAGAGTTGGAGTAACGTTCGACACTGGTTCTCGCCTTATCTGAGCGTTGCTTTACCAGCGCCGAGGTAGCTGCGCAGCCGCGGTGGGAAGTTTTTCTGCACCAGTGCTTGCTGCAATGCCCACTGCCTCTCTGGCGCAACCTCACGTAAAAATTTCACCTCGCCACTCTCAACCACAGCGATGGGAATACCGTCTTCGAATAACACGCGGTTGTTGAGCAGCTTGGCTAATTTACGCCTTGGCAGTATCAGATTGAGCAGATTCAGCGGATCGCTCGCCGCTAGACTGTGGTAGCGAGGCTTTGCTGCCGCGACTTCCTTCGCCATGCTGCGCAGGCCATCGACTGCTTCTTGAAAAGCGAATTGCTCCCCACCCACGCCAGCGATAAAGCGTCCACCGCGCACCGTGCCTCGCAGCTCCATGCGCCTGAGCGCTCTTAGTAACACCCGCCAAGGTGGTGCGAGCAATTCGCGCTCTATTATTGAGCGAAACAAAACGCCCCAGCGATTCAGGTAAATCGAGATAAGCCGTTCGAGTTGGTCGTCGTCGAGCACGTCCCAACCGCTGCGAGAATTGTTAGGACGACTCGCCCGAGGCTGACGAATAATCGCCGGTGTCGCCGAGCTGCGCCGCGTGTTCTCAGTACCGGCTTCGGTTCGAGCCGAGGCCGTTGCATTGGTATTTGCTGTGTCAGCTGGTCGAGGCGCGAAGGTTTCGAGGAGGCTCCACCGTCCCGCTTCTTCGACGCCGAACATCGGCGAGCGTCCGCGCCGACGGTGAGCCCCCTGCTTTTTTGCGGCGGGGGTGAGCAATGCCCTCAGGCCAGTGAAGCTGTCACTGCTCAGCCGCCCCGCGCCAACCAATTCGGCGAGCCCCTCTTCGAGCTGCGCCTTTAAAAGACCAGAACGAGACTGGATCTGGTCGAAGAAGCTCGCCCCATTGGTTAACAAGTCAGCCTCGATGCGCTGGGCCGTACTCGAGAATGTTTTGCCGCTTGGCGCGTCCTGCCCGACTCGAGTTTTGCGCGGGTCTTCGTAAGCCTCTTTTAATTGCGCTCTTGCCATTGCCTGCCATATATCCAAATTGGCGCGGCTCATAATGGCGATTGGCGTAGTCTTGACCGGCCCCGAACTGCCCTTGTGCAGCGCACGCTGCGATGCGCTCGGCTGCACATAGCGTCCCCAAGTGACTCTGCCGCTAATGCACAGGACGTCTAACCAATTGGGATCGTAATCAGAGACTCGCGTCGGATAAAGGTCGGCTTCCCAGCTTGCCGCCGGCGCCGAAATGCCGTCCAGCATCGCAAGAGAGCGTTGGAGCTGGGTCTGGCCATCGAGACTCGGCTCAGCCGAAGAACGCGGCATTTCATCGTCGTCGCGCACGGGCTGCAAGCCGTGCTCGTCGAACAAAAACTGCGTATAAACTTGAAGCGACACGGGCTTTATAGCCTTGCGGTGTGAGTCGATCGTGTAACGATGGATACGCTGCAGGAGGCGCCGCTCACACCATTCGACCGGCCCGTCGCCTGCCTGATCAGAACGCGGCGTAAACTTGCCTTGGAACACGAAACCTTCAACTTCGAGTGCAAGCAGTGCCGCGTCTATTTTTACGCAGCGCAGTGAGACTTCGTCGGCTAACCGCTGCGCTGTAACCGGCCCCAAACCCTCTAAGCGCGAGCGCACCAGATCGCGCAGGGCCTCTTCGGGCTCGAAGCACACACCCTCGAGGAAAGAAGGCGTATCGAATTGCGCGCAGCACTCTGGGAACAGCGCCCTAAATTTTGGCAAGTCTTCTGTGGCGAAGAGAAGCTCTTGGGGATGCTGCACTAGCTGATGAAGCCTTCCTTCGAGTACAAGCCTTTCACGCCATTTCTCGAAGCCGTTATCGGCAAACTCAGCGGCGGTGATATAGCCGAGGGTCTGTAGGGCATCGTGAAGTTCTTCGGCATTATGAACGAGCGGCCAAGCTTCTTCGCGCACGCGCGCGATAGCAGAAGCATCCAGCAGAGAATAGTCGCGCGCCTCGGCGGGGTCGGCCCAGCTTCGATTTCGAATAGCATTCGTTCGCCGCTCCTCGGCTGGCGCATCGTCTAAGAAAGCATAGGGTCGTGCATTAATAATTTCCTGCGCAAACGGCGATGGCTCGCGCAGGTCTTTGGCGATTAGTGTGAGTTCCTCGCGCTCGATCTTACCCACAAGTTCTATCAGCGCGTCGATATCCATCGCCTCGGTGAGGCAGTCGTGAATGGTTTGATCGACGAGCGGGTGTGTCGGCACATCGCGGCGCCCGGTGAGATTCTCGGCACAGGCGATTTGATCGGGGAATACGTGAGCGATGAGGTCTTCGGCGTCCATACGCTGAAACTGAGGAGGCACGCGTTTGCCGCTACGATTGCGTTGAATCGCCAGCGATCGCGTCGCATTCCAGCGCCAGCGTACCTCGAACATGGGCGAATCGAGCAAGGCCTGCACCAGCACGTCGCGCACCGTTGTAGTCTGAAGATACCGAAACACCTCGTCGAGCGGAAAGCTATGCACCGACCCCAGCGATATCACGATGCTGTCTTCATTTGCCGCGGCCTGCAGCTCGAAATTGAAAGACTTACAGAAGCGCTTGCGCAGCGCGAGACCCCAACCGCGGTTGATGCGACTCCCAAAAGGCGAATGGATTACGACGTGCATGTCGCCCACTTCATCGAAAAAGCGTTCCATAATTATCGTGTCGCGGGTTGGCATCGCACCTAGCGCTGCCATTCCCGCGTGCAGGTATTCCACCACTTGCGACGCAGCCGAGTGCGGCAAGCCGACGGCGCTAATACACCACTGCATCGCCGCGTCTGCAGACTCATCGAGTATCAGATCGCCTATTTGCTGCCTAAAGTTAGACACCGATTGCGACAGCTCGACCGTGCGGCCGGGCCCTTCGCCGAACCAGAAAGGCACAGTCGGGTTCATGCCTTGGGCATCTCTCACGCGCACCTTAAGCCCGTCTACCCGCAAAATCTGCCAAGCATGAGTGCCCAGCGTAAACACATCGCCCGCCATCGAATCGAGCGCGAAGTCCTCGTTTAGGCTGCCGACCACGGTGTCTTCGGGGTCGAGCACAACCTGATAATCAAACATATCTGGAATCGCGCCACCGTTGGTCAGCGCGATGAGGTTTGCGCCACGCCGTGGCCTAAGTCGCCTGTTAATCGCGTCGTAATGCAAATGTGCGCCACGCCTTCCCCGACGGCTGGTGTAGCCATCTGCAACCATGCGCAGCGTTTCTTCAAATTCTTCTTTGGTTAGCTCCCTAAATGGGAAAGCCTTGATAACCAGCGCGTAAAGCTCGTCGATACACCAGCTATCCAGAGGCGTCATTGGTTCAAAGGACTCCATCTCTTCTGCCTCTTCAGCCTCTTTTTGGTACACATCGCTCTTCACACTCGCCTCTGTCGAGTCTGCGGCTGGTTCTGATTGTGGCTTCGAATTTGCTCCTGAGTCGCAGACACTCGTCGGCTCAGCCTCTGTGCCTCGCAGCCCAGCTCGAGCGGCAGAGAGTGCTGCTTTGCGCACCTCTGGTGAGGCTGGTGTTGGGGCTGGCTTTGCAGATGAGCTGAGCTTCGCCGAGCCGCTTATCCGCATCGAGGCTAGGGCCGTTGCCAGGGGTTGGAATATTTCCTTACTGGGCTGTTTATTACTGTGCTCTTTATTAACGGGCTCTTTTTTAACGGGCTTTTTATTAGCGGGCTGTTTATTAGCGGGCTGTTTATCGCCGTCTCGCCCGCGGTCGTGAATCTGCGCCGACACCTCGGCGACTATTTGCTGCGCCAGAATATCGAGCGGCTTTTCGGGCATAACAATGGCGTCGAGCTGGCCTCGACGAATGCTGTGCACCAGCGCACTGGCCTCGATAAGGTCGTCACGCGTGAGCGGAAACAAAATTCCCTTCGGCGTGCCATTGATCGAGTGGCCACTACGACCCACTCGCTGTAAAAATGTCGCAATGCTTTTAGGCGAAGAGAATTGCACCACGAGATCGACCGAACCTACATCGATACCGAGTTCCATCGACGCCGTCGCGACCAGCACCTTAAGACTTCCCGCCTTGAGCCGCTGCTCGGCGTTGTGCCGGTGATCTTTGCTCATGCTGCCGTGATGCGAACAGACGACATCGTCGCCGAGGCGCTCAGCAAGCGCGAGGGCGAGCCGCTCGGAGAGCCTGCGCGTGTTCACGAATACCAGCGTCGTATCGTGGCTCTCGATTAGCTCAACAAGCCGGCCATAAAGTTCGTCCCATACGTCATTACTCATCAGCGCAGAGAGCGGCGACTTAGGCACCTCGATACGAATATCCAGTTCGCGCCTGAATCCCGAATCGACAATCGCGCAGTCTGCCTTCGGCCAGCGTGAGCCTGCACCCTCAACCTCAACCTCAACCTCAACCTCAACCTCACCCTCAACCTTACCCAGAGGACCCGAGTCGCATTCGGATTGTCCTGTTGAATTGCCCACTAAATAGTTTGCAACAAGGTCGATTGGTTTCTGCGTTGCCGACAATCCAATACGCTGGAGCGTCCGACCGCCTTGGCCTTTCGTATGGCCGCTCGACTGAGAGCTTATAAGATACTGCAGACGCTCCATAGACAACGCTAAATGCGAGCCTCGCTTGTCACCCAAAAGTGCGTGAATCTCATCGACAACCAAGCTGCGCACAGTAGACAGCATCGCGCGGCCGCTCGCACTGGTGAGCAGCAAATAAAAGGACTCAGGCGTGGTAACAAGAATATGCGGCGGCTTTTTCGCCATGCGCGCACGCTCACTCGGGGGCGTGTCACCGGTGCGCACGGCGATGCGAATGTCGACCGGAGCGAAGCCCTGAAGATGCAACTGCTCGGCGATGCCATTGAGAGGCTGCTCGAGGTTTTTTTGAATATCGTTGCTGAGCGCCTTGAGCGGCGACACATAGAGAATTTGGACCCCTTCGCTTAGTTCGCCATTAAGGCCGCGCTGTAGAAGCATATCGATGGCGGCGTAAAAAGCCGCGAGAGTCTTACCGCTGCCAGTCGGCGCGGCAATTAAGGTATGCCGCCCCGCCCTAATCTGTGGCCATGCGTCAGCTTGTGCTTTTGTCGCTTGCCCAAAACGTTCCTCGAACCACGCCCGACTAGCGGGGTGAAAGTCCGCAAGGCCTGTGCTGTCTTTAGGAGAATCGCTTTTCATGTCTGGTGCTCTCATAACACTGCAGGACCGCAGTGCAGTAACGCAGCATTTTTTTCTTGCTGACGTGCAATGCGCTTTGCCTCTGTCTTGCCGATTTTACTGGTTATACATACAGCATACTCGGCTTTCTGCCATCGTCAAATAATTACGTGAAATTCTCCTTTGCCGATCGCAGTATGCTCACTCTGCCCCGCAAAGCTCTGCTCACCCGCTCATAGTCGGCCCTGCGCACCTTCCTAACCGATGGCCCGGCTTTGGGCCAGCAAAGGTCGGCGCTTAATTCCACCGCTTTCTTGCTCCTCACTTCCGTGTAAACTAACCTCATTAATTAGAAACTTTACCGCTCAATAGTCATCAATAAAAACACAGGCGCGCCCTATGGCCAACATCGACAAGCATGACTCAGATGATCAGCCTCGCGCGCCCGACGAGTCTACGTTTTCCGCGCGCTCGCCCGAGCATATGTCGGTTCCCAAGTCCGCCCACAAGTCCGCTCACAAGTCAGTACCCAAGTCAGTACCCAAGTCCGTAGAGGAGACACCCTTTACACTGCCCACCCCGCAGCACCCAAACGCAAGACTCGGCGAGCGCATCACCCACGCCTTAAAAGTTGCGTGGGCAGAGAATCGCCAGTTTTTCCTCCTGTTAACCTGCATCGTCTTTTTTAAGAGCGCGGTAGCCGACCTCAGTTCGATCTCGGGCGCGTCGATGCAGCCCACTTTGCTCGACGGCGACAAAGTGTGGGTCAATAAGCTCGCCTACGATATTAAAGTGCCTTTTACCGAAATCAATCTCGCTGAGGTGGGCGACCCCCAGCGCGGCGACATCGTGATTATCGACTCCAAACGCGCCGGCAAAAGGTTAATAAAGCGTATTGTCGGGCTGCCTGGTGATACAGTGGCGATGCAAAATAACGCGCTAGTCATTAACGGCGACCCGGTTAACTATGAGGTGATATCGCGCGATGAGAGCTCGGTGATTATCATCGAAGAGCTGCCCGAACTTAGCCATCGCGCACGGCTCACTAGTGGCTACGTTAGCCGCAGTCGTCGCAGCTACGGACCGGCGGTGGTGCCCGAAGACCAGTATTTCGTGCTCGGTGACAACCGCGACAATAGTGCAGATAGCCGCGCCTATAGCTTTATCCCTCGAATGGAACTCGTTGGCCGTTCGAACTCAGTTGTTTTTTCGCTCGATAGCGAGAATAAATATTTGTTCCGCGGCGATCGTTTTCTCACCGAACTCGACTGAACGCGAAAAAATTTGCCTCAGACCATTATCCCTAGGCAAGAAATCGAGAAAACTTATTCATGGTTATCAATACACACATTCGCAAACCCAAGAAGAAACACCAATAAATATAGGGCCAAACCATGAACAAGATAGAACAAAGAACCCAGACTACAGTGTCTGAAAAGTCTCGTGGTAAGGCGAGGTTTTTAGCGAGCCTCACGCTTCTGCTGTCTACCGCACTCTTACCGATTAGCCATGCGCAGGAGTTTGTCTGGGCGCCCGACTTCCCAATCGGTTCGCCAATTCCAGACATAACCTCGCAAGATCAGAATGGCGTTGTTCGAGATTACAACAGCATTAAGGGAGATCGCGGCGTTATTTTCCTGCTAAACCGCTCCTTCGATTGGTGACCCTACTGCAAATCTCAGCTCGTGCAGCTGACCGAAACCAGTAAGCAATTCGAAGACCTAGGATTTACAGTTGCGACCATTACTTACGACTCTGTCGCCTTGCTCAAGCGCGTTGCGGAAGACGAGGGCATCGATTTTCCTCTCCTTCATGACGAGTCAGTAAGGGTGGTCGACGCCTTCGGCATCCGCAATCTCGACTATGAACCGGGCCATCGCGCCTACGGCATCCCCTATCCGGGCATTCTTATAATCGATGCAGACGGAATTATTCGCGGCAAATTCGCCGAAGAAGATTATCGCGACAGACCGGCGATGCAATTAGTGTTAGAGGCCGTGAAGACGCTTTGATAAACCCCGCTTGTCGCTTTTTCCCAATCGCCGTGAGCGCGCTAGCCATTTTTGCTGCCAGTGCGCTCGCGACAGCCGCAGACGGCCCTGCCCTGCCTAGCTATGAAATTCCGCGGATTAACCTAGCACCGCGAATCGATGGCAAAGTCGATGCTGCAGAGTGGCGCAAAGCGAAGCGGGTTGTTATCGATATTGAGACAGACCCCGCCGAGAATGTTCGCACCACCGTTAGCGCCGATGCCTTCATCATGGAAGACGGCGAGACGCTTTACGTGGCGTTTATTGCTTCTGACCCTGATGTTTCGCAAATACGCGCATTTTACAGTGATCGCGACTTACTGTGGGACGACGACTTTATAGGCATCGTTCTCGATACCTTTAACGACGAGCGCCGCGCCTATGAGTTTTGGGTAAATCCCCTCGGCGTGCAGGCCGACAGCATTTACGACGACGTGAATCGCCGCGGCGATGAGTCTTGGAATGCGATCTGGGACAGCGCGGGCCGGATTACCACCGAAGGCTACGAAGCCGAGATGGCGATCCCACTCAAGCAGCTGCGCTTTTCGCCCTCGGATTCAAAACAAGTGTGGGGAGTCGATTTCGTCAGGCAATTTCCGCGCGATCGCGAGAACCGCATTTCAAATAATCCAATCGATCGCGATATTTTGTGCTACCTCTGCCAGATCCGAAAACTCGAAGGTCTCGCCGACTTACAGACCAGTCGTAATCTCGAGGTCATTCCTACGCTCACCACGACCTCGGTGCAGAATCGATCGCGCAGTTTAGGCGCGTGGGAAAAGCCGGGGCTAGATCCTGATGCCGGTGTCGATGTGCGATGGGGGATCACACAAGATCTCTACCTCAACGCGACACTAAATCCAGATTTCTCGCAGGTTGAAGCCGACGCGCCGCAGCTCGATATTAATAACACCTTCAGCCTGTTTTTCCCCGAGCGACGAACTTTCTTTCTCGACGGCGCCGATTACTTCGACACATTTCAAAACCTTGTTTACACACGCAACATCGCCGACCCCGACTATGGCCTGAAGCTCACAGGCAAGTCTGGCCGCCATACCTACGGCGTGCTCACCGCGAATGATCTGTCGACCAGCTTCATTATGCCGCGCAGCCTCGGATCCAATGTCACAACACTCACCTTGCCAAAAGACGACGCAGGGGCGCAGGCAGTAGAAAGCGACATCAGCATCGCGCGCTATCGTCTCGACCTATTTGATAACTCCACTATCGGCGCCGTCTTTACCGACCGCCGCGCCGATGCCCTTGGCTACAGCAACAGCGTGGCGAGCATCGACGCCGTTTTGCGTCCGACCAACAGCGACACCGTGAGCATTCAGGGCGTTTACTCGCGCTCTAAAAATCCTATTCAATTGCGCGAGCGCTTCGGTCAGGCCAACGAGACATCGGGCAATAGCCTGCGTGTGCAATACAATCACATCGATGCCGAATGGGACTGGCGCATCGGCTATGACGATATCGGTAAAGACTTTCGCGCAGACCTAGGCTTTGTTAACCGCGTCGACTATAAGTATTTCGTGACGACCGTAGGGCGCACTTGGCGCGCCGACGGCGACAGCTTTTTTAGCCGCATTCGCGTCGCCGCAGACTACGACCGCACCGAAGACCAAGCGGGCAAAGAGCTCGAAGAAGAACTCGAGTTTTTCCTAAATATGAACGGACCAGCGCAGTCTTATCTCAACGCACTCGTTGGCGGCAGCAAAACCTACTGGAACGGCAAAACCTTTGACGAACAATACAATCAACTTTCGATGGGGTTTTCACCCACGGCGAACCTCGGCATTGGCGCGACGCTGCGCATCGAAGATGTAGTCGACTTTGCTAACACAAGGCTGGGCCGGTCTAATCGCTTAGGGCCGTTTATCAGACTTCAGTTTGGCCGGCATTTGCAATTTAACCTTAGCCACACTCTCCAGCAGTTCGACGTCGATGGCGGTCGGCTCTTTACAGCTAACCTGTCAGACCTGCGCACAACATACCAATTTACCGCGAAAAGTTTTTTGCGTTTCACACTCCAATACAACGATCGTGAACGCGATCAGTCGCTCTATCTCAGTTCGGTGCAGCGCCGCAGCAAAGACCTCACCGCACAGCTGCTCTACAGCTACCGCTTTACTGCGGCGACACGTTTTTTCATCGGCTATTCGGACGCGAGTTTCCAAGACGACCGTTTCGATTCGATCGAACCTATCAACCGCAGTTTCTTCGCGAAATTTACCTACGCTTGGCAGCCTTAGAATTCTGCAAAGACAGCACTGCTTTTGGCGACAGCGCTCGAAGAGTGCGCGATAATGCTCTTTTAGATTTGTCGTCTAGACAGAATTTTATTTAAGCTAGCACTTACCTATTTACACTAGTTTGTTTTACTAAAAAGTTGAGCCTCGCTATGACTAACCGCACCTCCCTCTACCAAAACCACCTCGATGCCGGCGCCAAAATGGTCGACTTCTCCGGCTGGGAGATGCCGATTAATTACGGCTCGCAGATCGAGGAACATACGCAGGTGCGCACTGCCGCGGGCGTTTTCGATGTCTCGCATATGACGGTAGTCGATGTGTCGGGCGTAGACGCCGAGGCGTATTTGCAGCACCTGCTCGCTAACGACGTCGCTCGCCTCGACGAGATTGGTCGCGCGCTTTACAGCGGCATGCTTAACGAAGACGGCGGCGTGATTGATGACCTCATCGTCTACCGCATGACCTTTGGCTATCGCGTTGTCGTTAACTGCGCGACCCGCGTCAAAGACCTGCGCTGGATGGCGATGCAGACAACCGGCTACGCTGTCTCTGTCGAGGAACGCCCCAGCTTGGGCATACTTGCGATTCACGGCCCTGAATCAATCGACCGCGTTTGCGCGATTCTTAAAGACTGTGGCCGCGACAGTGAAACAGAAGCGGCAGCCATTCGTGCACTGGGTAATTTCCGCGGTGTCGAACTGGGCGATTGGTTTGTTGCCCGCACAGGCTACACGGGCGAAAAAGGTTTGGAGGTCATTCTGCCGGTTGCGCAAGCGCCGCAGCTCTGGAACGCCCTACTCGCCGGTGGCGTAAAGCCGATCGGGCTCGGCGCCCGCGACACGCTGCGCCTCGAGGCTGGTATGAATCTATATGGTCACGACATGGACGAAACGGTCTCGCCACTGTCGGCCAACATGGGCTTTTCGATCGCATGGGAGCCCACAAAGCGTGACTTCGTGGGGCGTCCTGCGCTCATCGCTCAGCGCGCCGAACAAGAAGAAGGCAGACTGCCTGTTCTGACCGGCGTCGTGCTCGAAGAACGCGGCGTGCTGCGCGAGGGTCAAACCCTTGCCTGTAGAGACGCAGAGGGAAATGATATCGGACAAGGGGTTGTCACAAGCGGCACTTTTTCGCCGACACTGAAGCATTCGATCGCGCTGGTACGCGTACCTACCCATACGGCAAGTTGTGAAGTGAATTTGCGCGGCAAAGCGACGCCGGTACGCATGGTGAAACCCAATTTCGTGCGCTTCGGCGAAAAGGTATTCGAATAACGGACACCATTCGCCGAGTCGAGACAACACCAGCACGGCGAGCCTCAGACAAAATGACTTAACGCGCACTTTTTACGCGACCTGCAGCTGGGTTATCCGGTAAAATGCGCCCAATTTTTACGCTTTCGATAATTCAGAACAGTCCGAGCTGGCATTGCCACAACGGACGACACGCGAGGATCACAACGTGAGCACTATTCCAGACAATTGTAAGTTCGCCACCTCCCATGAATGGGTTCGCATCGACGAAGACGGCATCGCAACCGTTGGCATCAGCGACCACGCACAGGACGCACTGGGTGATATCGTTTTTGTTGACCTGCCCGAGGTCGGTGCGACTATTCACGCCAAAGACGAAGTCGCCGTGGTCGAATCTGTTAAAGCTGCGTCGGACGTATACAGTCCTGTCTCAGGCGAAATCGTCGCAATTAATGAAGAACTGCTCGATGCGCCAGAAACGGTTAATTCGGTGCCTTACGATGGCGGCTGGTTTTTCAAGATCCGCCTCGAAGACACAGCAGAGTTAGACGAGCTGCTCGACGCAGAGGGTTATGCCGAGCATTGCGAAGGCGAGTAGCCCGCAATAGAGGGCACAATGACCCGCAGTGCAGGGTGATTGGCCCTCAGTAAAAGAGCAACACAGATCGTATTCAACTGAGGCCGAAGCGGGTGCAACCGCTCGGCCTCGCTCATTTCTGATAGTGTAAGGATGGCAATGCAAACTCAAGCTGCCGCGAAGCTAGACCTAGCTCCGACCCAAATCGACGCCGTAACCCCCCTCAGCACGCTGCAAAACCGAGGCGAATTTATCGATCGCCACATCGGTCCTAACACAGCACAGATCGAGGAGATGCTGCAGACGCTTGGTCTCGATTCACTCGAAAGCCTGGTCGATCAGACCGTGCCTACCGCCATTGCCCTGCAGCACCCTATGGCACTCGACGGCGCAATGACCGAGCCTGAGGCGTTAGCGGCGCTGCGCAGCCTTGCGGACAAAAATGAGCTTCGTAAATCCTTTATCGGCCTCGGCTACTACGACACGCACACGCCCAATGTCATCTTGCGCAACGTGCTCGAGAATCCAAGCTGGTACACGGCGTATACGCCCTATCAGCCCGAAATTTCACAGGGCAGGCTCGAGAGCCTGCTCAACTATCAGCAAATGGTTCTCGATCTTACCGGCATGGATCTGGCCAATGCCTCGCTATTAGACGAAGCAACCGCCGCAGCCGAGGCGATGGCGCTTGCCAAGCGCGTGAGCAAGAATCGTAAGGCCAACGCGTTTTTCGTCGACAGCCAGTGCTATCCACAGACTATCGACGTTATTCAAACTCGCGCCGAGTGTTTCGAATTCGAGCTGATTATTGGCAACCCCGAAGACATCGGCGGCAGCATCGACGCGGCGTCCCTGTTTGGCGGCATTTTCCAATACCCCGCCATGAACGGCGAGCTGCGAGACCTGAGTGATTTCATCAGCGTCCTGCATCAGCACGACGCGATTGCCATCACAGCTGCCGACATTATGAGCCTTGCTTTGCTCAAGCCACCGGGCGAGATGGGCGCCGATGTCGTGATTGGCACGACTCAGCGTTTCGGCGTACCCATGGGCTATGGCGGCCCTCACGCCGCCTATTTCGCCACCAAAGACGACTACAAGCGCGCGGTTCCAGGGCGCATTATCGGCGTCTCTGTCGACAAGCGCGGCCGTCAGGCATTTCGCATGGCACTGCAGACTCGCGAGCAGCATATCCGCCGCGAGAAGGCCAACAGCAACATCTGCACCGCGCAGGTTTTGCTCGCCAATATCTCCGCGATGTTTGCGATGTATCATGGCCCCGAAGGCATTCGAAATATTGCGCAGCGCATCAATCGCCTTACGCAGATTCTTGCCCAAGGCTTAAAATCTGAAAGAATGGAGATAGTTAATACTCACTTCTTCGATACTATTACCTTCAAAGTCGATGCAGCACAGGCCAGCGCTATCACTGCACGCGCCGATGCGGCAGCCGTTAATTTACGCTGCGATCGTCTCGCCAGCGCAGGCGAGCTCGGCATTAGTCTCGACGAATGCACCACGCCCGAAGACGTGGCGACGCTCTGGCAGGTGCTGTTTGGTAACATGGCAGACGAGCTTTCGGTCGAGGCAATCGACGCGGCGATAGTAGCCGGCAAACTTGGCCCTGTGATTCCTGCCGAGCTTCAGCGCACCAGCGCTTACCTAACACACCCGAATTTCAATAATTACCACAGCGAAACCGACATGATGCGCTACCTAAAGCGCCTCGAAGACAAAGACATCTCGCTCACCCATTCGATGATTCCGCTTGGCTCGTGCACCATGAAGCTTAATGCCGCCGCCGAAATGATGCCGATCAGCTGGCCCGAATTTTCAAAACCACATCCGTTTACGCCTGTCGAGCAGATGACCGGCTACCTAGAGATGATCACCCAGCTCGAGACAATGCTCGAAGCGGTTACCGGATTCGATGCAGTGAGCATGCAGCCAAACTCGGGTGCGCAGGGCGAATACGCCGGCCTTTTGGCGATACGAAAATATCACCTGAGCCGCGGCGACACGCAGCGCAATATCTGCCTCATTCCTACGTCGGCGCACGGGACTAATCCTGCTAGCGCGCAGATGATCGGCATGAAGGTTGTGCTGGTGGCCTGCGACGACGACGGCAATATCGATATCGCCGACCTGCAGACAAAGGCCGAGGCGAATAGCGACACCCTCGCCGCGCTCATGATCACCTACCCTTCGACACACGGCGTGTACGAAGAAGGGGTAAAGCAGGCGTGCCAGATAGTTCACGACAACGGCGGCCAGGTTTACATGGACGGCGCGAATCTCAACGCTCAGGTTGGCGTTGCCAAGCCTGCCGAGATCGGCGCGGACGTGTCGCATATGAACCTGCACAAAACTTTCTGCATTCCGCATGGCGGCGGCGGTCCAGGCATGGGCCCTATCGGCATCAAGGCCCATTTAGCGCCGCATGTGTCGAATCACTCGTTGATCAAACTCAACGGCCCCGACGCAAGCAACGGCGCAGTCTCGGCTGCGCCATGGGGCAGCGCGAGCATCCTACCCATCTCATGGATGTATATTGCCATGATGGGCGCCGAAGGCTTGGTCAAGGCAACGCAGGTAGCCATTCTTGGCGCTAACTACATTGCGCAGCGGCTCGAGGGTCATTACCCCGTGCTCTACACCGGTCGTAACGGCCGCGTTGCACACGAATGCATTATCGATCTGCGTCCGTTAAAAGCAGCGTCGGGCATAAGCGAAGAAGATGTCGCTAAACGCCTAATGGACTTTGGCTTTCACGCCCCTACTATGTCGTTTCCGGTTGCAGGCACGCTGATGATCGAGCCTACAGAAAGCGAATCGAAGGCGGAACTCGACCGCTTTGTCGACGCGATGATCGAAATTCGCCGCGAGATTACTCAGGTCGAATCGGGCGAACTCGATGCCGAAGACAATCCGCTGAAGAATGCGCCGCACACGCTTGCCGACATTATGGACGACGAATGGACTCGCGGTTACAGCAAACGTCAGGGTGCCTACCCCGGTGTCGCCGGCGAGCATGCGCCCAACAAGTACTGGCCGAGCGTGAATCGCATCGACAATGTGTATGGCGACCGTAATCTGTTCTGCTCGTGCCCTAGCCTCGAAAATTATGAATAGAAAACTCTGCTGAGGCCACTGACGACATTAGTCGTTGGTGGCGGGTAAAAAAGCCGGTATTGCGCGCTCGTCGACGAGAGAATGTTTATGCAGCGCCTCATCTAGATAGCGGGCATAAATTGGATCTACCGGGCGCGAGACGAAATCGCGATACAAGGCGAGAGAACCTTGTTCGTCGGGCACTAGCGAGTCGAAACAAGCGTGCCGCACAAGACCACTCCTCGCATGCCCAAATGCGTTTGCCGGATAACTCGACCACTCGGTATCTCCCAAACGCAGACTTTCGCCAGCCGCAAGCGGCCATCTTTCGATCAGGCGATAACATTCACGCGTCAGCTCACTTCCTTGCACGCAGCAGAGCGCCGAGAAAACGCGCGTGCCTCGGAGTCTGCGGCGAAAACGTTGATTGAAGTAACTCAGATAGGCTTGCTGAACCTGAAAGGCTAGCCTTTCGAGTGAGCAACGCGACAGTGAACTCACGAGCATCACTGCGCGATCGGCGAGTAAAGCATACGCATGAAGTCGTGCCGAATGGCGTGTCAGAGCCTCAAAAAGGCGAGCGCGAAAATAACCGCGGCAGGCTGAGTCGAAGAGCTCGACTCTGCAGCTAGCCGCATCGATTTCGACGAAGTACGTCGACGCCGGTACAGTGCGCAGAATCACAGCAACTCGTCGTGGCCTGTCTGGTTTGTTCGGTGCAGCACACACGCGCGCAATACGCGGCGTAGTCGGCAGACCGGGCGTTTGTGGCCATGGTCCATGAATCGAATCTATTGCCACAGTACGCTCTCCTTGCCTTAGTCCTATTAAACGCTTTGTTTAAATTAAGTATAGGAAAGGCAGGTGCTGTCGCGCGAATTATTGCCGAAATTAAATTCGCCAATCGGTTAGGCACTAAGCTCGAGGTGGCAGGCCATGGATCAGCGTCAAGCATTTAAGGGTTGTTCCAGCGCGACGATATTCCGAAAGCGCTTGATACTCTGGGTCATCAAACCACTTTTGTGCGACCTCAGCCGAGGGAAATTTGAAAAGTATCAACCGGCCTTCGGGCGGCGTTGTTCCTTCGAGCGTGGTGGGTTGATCATCAAAAGTTAGAAACTCTCCGCCGAAGCGTTTGAGTATCGGGAAAAAACCCTGCTCGTATTTCCGGTATTCAGCGGCATCTCTAACCACTAAATTAGCAAGCATATAGGCGGGTGCTTCTGACATACAGTTTCCTCTCTGACTTTGTGTTTTGAATTAAGTGTCTAATTTCTTTATCGACCTCATATCTTACGCGATCACTTCTCATTGCCACTTTTTATTAGCCCGAAGGCAGCGGTACGCTGAGAGTCGCAGTATACTAAGTGTATTCACGCTGCTTACGCAGCCCTAACCAAACCATCGAGACGAGACTACTGTGACCCAACTAACCGACACCCAGTCAAGCGCGACTACCAAGGCTCACGACTATGCTCAGCACGTCGCTGCGCTGTCGAGCACTTACGCTCAACTACTCACCGACGGCCAAAGCGTCTTAATTCACAGCGGCAGCGAACAACATTATTTTGGCGACGACCGCGGGATCGTGTTCCAAGCTTTCGGCCATTTCGCCCACTGGCTGCCAGTGAATCGCCCAGACCATTTTGTGCTCGTGAAAGCGGGCGACAAGCCGCGCTATTTTCAGGTTGTCCTGCAGGATTTTTGGTATGACCAGAGCCTGCAGATCGATGCAGACCTCGAGCCGGCGATCCACGCGGCGTTCGATGTGGTTCGGCTGTCGAGCATCGACGACATAGCAAAGCAGACCAACCTTACTGCCTGCGACTACCTGGGTCCGGATCCCGCGTGGGCCGCAGCGCAAGGCATTGCTCAGGCAAAAACTAACGCGCCCGCGCTCCTCGCCCCGCTAGATTTTGCCCGCGCGGTGAAAACCGAATACGAGATAAACCAGTTACGCATTGCCAATCAGCAAGGATTAGTTGGGCATGCGGCGGCGGCTGAATGCTTTCTCGCCGGCGGCAGCGAATTTGAGATTCATAACGCGTTCTTACAAGCGTGCAGTCTGCTCGAGTACGAAACGCCGTATACCCATATTGTCGGACTCGACACCAATGCTGCGGTGCTGCATTACCAGCACAAGTCTCGTGCGCGCGTGCCGAATGCACAGCTGTTATTGATCGACGCCGGCAGCCGCGTCAATGGCTATGGGTCGGATATCACCCGCACAACGCCTTCTCAACATTGCCACCCTGTAATGGACTCACTCATCACAGGCATGGTGGCTCTTGAACTCGACATCGTCGCAAGCGTTAAGCCCGGCGTCGCTTATCCCTCACTCCACGATCAGGCGATTGCTGGCGTCGCGAGCCTTTTAGTCGAACATGGCATCGCGAAAGTCGCTAAAAGTGAACTCATCGAGCGCGGCATCGCGCATGCCTTTATGCCGCACGGCGTTGGGCATCTGTTGGGTATTCAGGTGCACGATGTGGGCGGTCACCAGCGTAATGCGAGCGGCGGACGTATCGAGCCGCCGGCACATTCGCCTGCATTGCGCACAACGCGCATGCTGTCCGAGGATATGGTGTTTACTGTCGAGCCGGGGCTCTATTTTATTCCCATGCTGCTTGACCCCCTGCGCATAGGTGATGCTCGCGAGGCCTTACACTGGCCCTTAATAGACGAGCTGATTCCTAGCGGCGGTATCCGTATCGAAGACAATATTCGGGTGACAGCGACAGGCGCCGAAAACCTCACGCGTCGCTAGAAGGCGCGGCCAGAAGCGGCTCTAACAGGCTTAGCAAGGCAGGCAGAGAATCCTGATTGTCTTCGACCAAGGCTTTGCCGCGGCGGCCCATCTCTGCCTGACGCGCCCAATCGGGAATGAGGTCGATCAGAAAGTCAGCAAGCTCTTTCTCGTTGGCGACGGTGCGCAGCGCAGACTCGGCTTCGAGCTGGCGGCAGATTGTCGCAAAATTAAATTGCGACGCTCCTGTCACCACCGGAATGCCAAACGCTGCCGGCTCGAGTACATTCTGGCAGCCGGTATTCACCAAGCTACCGCCCACAAACGCGATGCTGGCGAGCCGGTAGTAACTCATCATCTCGCCCATCGAGTCGCCAAGATAGACCTGCATCTCGGCCGTAAGCAGGTCATTTTTACTGCGCCTGCCCAGCCTAAAGCCCATTCGTCCGACGAGTGTCGCAACGGCGTCGAAACGCTCGGGATGGCGCGGCACGAGAAGCAGTACGGTGTTGGGATGGCTTTCGAGCACACGTTTAAACGCAGTTAAGACTTTTTCTTCTTCGCCATCGCGGGTACTCGACGCGATGATGATTACGCGGTTTGAGTCGTCGATGGCGTCGGACACGCCAGCCGGCAACTGTGCGCTCTTATCCACATCGACAATAAACTTAAGGCTGCCGGTTACTCGCACATCGTCTGCGTTAGCGCCTGCACAAATTAACCGCTCGGCGTCGTCTTGCGACTGCGCCGCAACAAGCTCTAGCTGCCGCAGCATAGGCCGGGTAAGCGCGCCGAAGCGCTTATAGCCGCGCGCCGATCGAGCGGACAGTCGCGCATTGGCGAGCACAACGGGCACCTCAGCTTTACTGCAGTAATGAATTAGGTTTGGCCAAAGCTCTGTTTCCATGAGAATAAGCAGCGCTGGATCGAATTTCTTCACGAACCGTTTCATCGCCCCTGCCGTATCGTAAGGCAGATACGCATGCAAGACCGTGTCACCGAAAAGCGACTTGACGCGGGCGGAGCCGGTAGGCGTCATGCAGGTGATGAGAATTTGGTGTTCGGGGTAGTCGTGGCGAAGCTCTCGCACTAAAGGCGCGGCGGCGACTGTCTCGCCAACCGAGACTGCGTGAATCCAAAGCAGCGGTTTCGCCAGATCGCGCGCGGCGGGCCGCCACTGCAGCGCAAAACGCTCGGCTATTCGCCGACGATAGGCAGGCGCCTTAACAGAGCGCACCAGCAGCCGGACAAAAATAAGCGGCGTGAGCAATATAAATAGAATGGAGTAAAGGACTCTTGGCATGCGTGTCGGCTCTTGGCGGCGCTGTTGTGAAATCCGCATAGCGGTCGATATACTTTATGCCCGTATCGTACAGAAAAAAGCCTGTTGCTCGCTACCGTAAATGCAGATTAATTCGACCCCCGTCTAACCACACGAATAGGCCCACAATGACCGCGCCCCATTGCACAGACATCGTCGTATTCGGCGGCGGCATTGCCGGCCTTTGGCTGCTCAATCGCCTGCGCGACGAAGGCTATGATGCCATTCTGCTCGAGGCCGATGGCCTCGGCGCCGCGCAGACGCTAGCCTCTCAGGGCATTATCCACGGCGGGCTCAAATACGCGCTCGGCGGGTCTGTTACCGACGCTGCAAATACCATCGCCTCCCTACCGGCACGCTGGCGCGCGTGTTTCGACGGCACGGGCGAAATCGACTTAAGTAGCTGCGAGGTGTTGAGCGAACGGTATTACATGTGGTCGAACGCCAGCTACCGCTCCAAAATAAAGGCCTTTTTTGGGAGCAAAAGTCTGCAAGGACGCGTTGAAGCGGTACCGCGGCACGAGTTTCCCCCCTTCTTTGCCGAGGCAACGGTCGAGGGCTCGCTCTACGCCCTGCCCGATTTCGCGGTCGATACGCCTAGTCTCCTCTCGGTGCTTCGCGCGCGCTGCGAAGAGTCTATTTTTAAGATTGATCCGCGCGCCATCCGGTTTACGCGAAACGCGAGTGGATACGCGCAGTCTGTCACGCTTCGTTCGGGCGCAGGATTAGGTGATGAAACGAGCAGATCCGAGAACAGCACAATCAGCATCGAAGCCCAGCGCATGATTTTCTGCGCAGGCAAAGGCAATCAGGCATTAATAGACGCAGCCGGCATGCGCAAACCTGCCTCGCAGTTACGGCCGCTCAATATGGTGTGGGTGAAAAAAGCGGGACTCGGCTCGGTTTTTGCCCATTGCATCGGAGAAGACTTCGGCCTTACACCAAAACTCACGGTCACCACCCACGTAGCGGACGACGGCGTGCCGGTCTGGTATCTAGGCGGCGAGATTGCGGAGTCTGGTGTCGGCGTGCCCGACGACGAATTAATCGAACGCGCCAAGCGACTTATTACTGACTTGTTTCCGTGGGTAGACTTAAGCGGCGCACAGTGGGGCTGTTTTGCTATCGACCGAGCCGAGGCGAAGATGACTGACGGCTCGCGCCCCGATGGCTCGCTCTTTATTGCCGAAGACGGCTATATTGCCGCGTGGCCAACCAAGCTCACTCTTACCCCTGCGCTCGCCGACAGCGTACTCGCCGAGCTCGCGGGCAGCGTGACCAAACGGTTTGGCGATAGCACGCAGACGCTCGCCGCGCTGGCACAAATTCTCCCCAAGGCAACGCTCGCCAAAGCCCATTGGGATCGTTAAAAATTAAGCAGTAGCGCCTATCGCCTCGCTGCACTGTAATTAATTAGGATAAGTTTGATGACTTTAGCAAAACGACCTCTCGGCAGTACCGACATCGATGTCTCGAGCCTCGGCTTAGGCACCGTAAAATTCGGCCGCAACCAAGAGGTAAAATACCCCACCGGCTTTTCGCTGCCCGTCGATCGCGCGATCGAATCGCTGTTAGATGTCGCGCGCGAAAGCGGCATTAACCTTCTCGACACAGCGCCCGCCTACGGCAGTAGCGAACAGCGCATAGGCCGGCTTCTGCGCGACCGTGATCAATGGGTTATTTGCACCAAAGTAGGCGAAGAATTTACCACCGGAAAATCTTTTTTCGACTTTAGTGCCGAGCACACCCGCAGGAGTGTCGAACGCAGCATGCGCGATATGAAAACCGACTATCTCGACATCGTGCTGATTCATTCGGACGGCGAAGATTTAAAAATTCTCGAGCAGACAGACTGCCTTGCAACCCTTTTCAAGATGCAAGAAAAAGGGCAGATACGCGCAATAGGCATGTCGACAAAAACACTAGAGGGCGGGCTTCGCGCGGTCGAGACGCTCGACCTTGTAATGGCGACCCACAATCCCTCTTACACCGACGACGCACCGGTGATAGCAGCGGCTCAAGCTGCCAACAAAGGCGTTCTAATTAAGAAGGCTCTCAACAGTGGCCATGACGCACTCGGCACACCCAATGAGACAGCCAATAATCTTCGCACTGTGCTCGCCATTCCTGGCGTGAGTTCGGCCATTGTTGGAACGATCAATTTAGATCATCTGCGCGACAACGTGAAGGCTGCGGTGTAGTCCCCTCGCTCAACCCTTTCGAGAAAAACCCTGCGCAAAAAAAAGGGCTAAGCTTAGCGCTTGGCCCTTTTTCCGCGTTTTGAAGCGAGGGGTTTACTGCTCAGCGGCAATCTGCAGAACGATATCCCAATTAAAACGCACGAAGCGGTTAAGCTCCGAAATAAGAATCCGTTCTTGGTCGCTGTGCGCGCCGAAACCAAGCGCGGCGTCCTCACGATCAATAGCCGGACCTATGCCGTAACACTCGATGCCCTTGTTGCGTAGATACGCCATATCGGTTGCACCCGTGCTCATCGTCGGCAGCGTCACCACACCGTAGTGCTTAGTGATGCCCTCCTCGATTGCCGAGAACGCCTGCGTGTTCAACCGTGCCTCGCCCCGCGGCCGCGTGTTTCTCGGTCCCAATGCTACCTCGACACTCGGATCGTTGATCACCTCGCGGACCTGATCTAAGAATGCATCAATATCCTCATCAGGTAGCGCGCGGAAATCGACATAGCCTTTGGCCTCCGACGGAATCACGTTGATGCGATAGCCTGCGTCGATAATATTGGGCGACAAAGACGAGCGCAGCATCGACGCATGACGCGGCTCGAATTCGCGGAAATACTCGTCTGCCTCAGCCTGCGTTGCGGGGTCGAGCACGGCTAAATAGCGCGCCGCTGCGTCGGGCGGAGAGATTCCCGCGAGGCGCTCGAAATACGCAGCCGTAGTTTCATTGAGCCTGATAGGCGAAGGCCAGTCCGCTACTGCCGCCATCGCCTTAGCGAGACGCACGACTGGGTTTGTCTGCAGGGGAACAGAACCGTGACCCGCAACGCCGGTGGCGGTGAGATTAATCTGATAAGGAATCTTCTCGACGCTCTGAATGCCCGCATACTGAACTTCACGGTTCACTCGCGCGACTGACCCGCCCTCTGCGAGACAAAATTCCGATTCGATTTTATCGAAATGCTCGTTAATCATGAATTCGATACCGAATTCGGTCGCGCCTTCTTCACCCGATTCGGCGAGGAAGATCACGTCGCGGTCGAGTTTGATGCCCTGGCGTTTTAGCTCGAGCATTACCATGAGGCCCGCAGCAAGATTATCTTTGTCGTCAACAGCGCCGCGCCCGTACACATAGCCGTTGTCGATCGTTGCGCTAAACGGCGGGAAGGTCCACTTGGCGGGATCCACATTAACCGTGTCGGTATGCGCCATTATGAGCAGCGGCTCTTTGCTGCCGTTACCCTTTAAGCGAGTCACCACGTTAGGACGCTCGTCGTTGTTGGCCAGCATTTCTACCTCAAAGCCCTCGGCTTCGAGTACGTCGCGAAGGTACTCGGCGGCAGGCAGTTCGCGGCCGGGAGGGTCACTGGTGTCGAATTGCAGGAGCGCACGGAAGTGACGCAGGGTTTCTTCGTTGATCGCGTCCCAGTCTTGCTGGGCTGCGGCCTGTGAAGCTAGGCCGAGTGTGATGGCAGATACCAACGCTACTTTGGTAAAAAATCGAGTTTTTGTGTGCATGATTACCTCTCAATAAGCGACAGCCTTAACTTTACCGTAAAGCGCTTAGGAGGCAATAGCTGAATAGGGAAAAAAGGAGGGGGGGGAAGGGGAAAGGGGTGGGAAGAAGGGGTAAAGAGGTCAGACCCCTTTACCCCTTTTTCCCCTCTCCCCTAAATTATTTAACGAACTCAAGATGAAGTTCGCTGTGCAGTAGCAAAGCGGTGTCAGCTATGGATTTTTGCAGAGCATTCCTCGAGTCGCTTTTGAGCACGATAGACCTCTTGCGACGGGTTGCAAACGTCTTTATCACGCGAAAAAGCATCTCCCGAGATGCAATATCGCAGTGACTCAATGTGTCAATATGAATGTTCAGGCGCGACAACGTTTCCGTCGATAGGTATTGCAAGAATTGCTGCGCAGCCAAGTCGTGCCAGACCCAGATCAAACTACAGTTCGGGCCGACGGCGAGGATACCGCTGTCGCGATCGAATTCGAAACCGGGAATCTTGTTTAACTTAAGCATACCTAGGCTCGACCGATTACGACACAGCAACAGTCTTCATGGTTCTCAGAAAACCACGGCAGCGCCTTTAACTCGTCGAATATCGCACTCAAAGAGCTGACTCCAAGCTGTGACAGCGCCAGAAACTCGGCGGCACTCAGCTCTCTTTTAGTTGCTTCACGAAGTCTTAGAACCGCAACCTTGAAAGCATGATTAAAAATTGCGACCGAGTGAGTGTCCAAATCAATCTCCGCCAACTCCCAAACCGACTCGAGCGACACCCCCAGTGGGAAGCCGAGCTCTTGAAAGAATGCGTTACCGACGTCCGCCGTGTTAAATACCAGAGGGCTGCAGTACCCTCCAGCTAACCTTAGAGTGTGTTGCTCGATGTGCAGCGAAACCCCATCAGCGATACATTCGTCCTTCTCATCAAGCCCTCTTGCAAGGAACGTGTTCATCGCCTCCACAAGATTAACCGGGGAAGTGACATCTTGACCATCGAGTAAAGAAGACAATTGCAGGGACTTGATCACCGTGCGTGCTCCATTCCCACACACTTCGCCAAGAGTGAGACCAAAATGACTTCCACTCCCTTTATCGCAGCGCGCAAAGTGACCTGCCGCCAACGCGCTCAGTGAAAAACCATACTCGACCCGATACGGACCTACCGTTAGCGGACCTGTCGCAAGCGCTCCAATGCTCCTTTGTAGCTCTGACTCCCGTACTGTATTCAACGCAATAACATCCGCATTTAAATAGGCGCTGTCTTGTTGAAGAAGGGTGTTGAGTTCTTCGATCCGCTTATTCGCTACCACGAGTTTTTGCGTACGCTTATCGACCTCACTCTCGAGGCTGCCCATCAATTTACCGAGACTGTTGCTGACACGGTTCATCGTTGCGGCGATATACCCAAATTCGTCTTCCGATCGCCACCTCACTGTAAAACCAAAGTCGTTTTTTTCCAGCGCTTCAGCACCTTCTCGTAATTTGGACAGCGGAACCGCCACCCAAGAAATCATCAGATAGGCAGCAACTAAGACGAGAACAACGATCACTAAAAACCAAAGTAAAAATTTCTCTTTTAGCTCATTTAATCTGTACTCTATGTGGGAAATAGAATAATCCGCACCAAGCACTGCAATAATTTCTCCTCGCTCGTTACGCACTGGCTGCGCAATCGATACGACGTTGCCACAGCTAAAAAATGGGCTTCGATACCACTCAGTGATGACCGAGCCCGCGCCGGAATAGATCGCTGACACTTCACTAGGGGGGCGGAAAGTCACCCAACGTTCGAGTTGTAGGCTCCTCGAACTCATGTCGTTAGGAGAGACCGAGCTGGCCACTATCAACATGGCGTCTTGCGGGTCGACGTTGGGTAACTCGGTGGCGAGATAGGTCCAAACAAATCCCGAGGAATCCGCCTGAGACCGGATAGGGAGGCCATCTTGGGTACAACTCTTACCCGTTTCTGAGGCCGAAATCAGCTCCAAAGCATCTGCACTGTGACTTTTAGCTATCGCAATTCGACGCAAGAGCTGAACAGTTTTCTGATAATCGAGATCCATCCGCAACTCTGAACCCCTGTCTTCCTCAAGCGCATTCACTACCATCGTCGAATCACCCGCCGCAGAAAGAACCCTAATCTCATCAGAGAGAGTGGGTCTAAGGTCACGCAAAACCTCGTGCCGGAGATTCTGTAAAACATCTCTAGATTCCTCATCGAACACATAAGCGGCGAGGTTAATCATATCAAGACCGGCATCCTCCATATTGTCTCTTGCGAGCTGAAGGCTGAGCCGCTGAAATGAGAACAGGAGAAAGATCGTTACTGAGAAGAACGCAAGGCTCAAGGCAAGCCCGAATTTTACGACAAATGAAGATTTCATTGACTTTACCTAAACCAGCTGTAAACAGGCTGCAAGCGAATCTGCTTCCTTTCTTGGCTCTCGCAACCAAGCATCTCTGCCTAATCTTAGGCCTGCTCCTGACTGTGCTTCGAGGCAGGAACCACAAGTGGCACCCTCGATCTCGAAACGCAGATAGATCGTGACGAAGTTACTCGCGAACCGCCTATAAAGCTCGATGAGGATTTGCCAGCCCGACTCGCCATCAATCCAATAGGCATAATTCGTTTGACTGATACGCCCGACGTCTACCGTGACCCGACTGGTCGACTGCCGCAGGCCCCTACCAATGACGCAGTTATCCCCTAACGTATTACCGCTCTTAGAAAGAACGAAACGCGAGTCATCTTTCAGTCTCAAGTAGTCCTCAACAAACTCGGTTACCTTGGTTTTCTTAGTATCAAACAGGCTATTTGTCAGCGCGATAAGGCCTTCCTTTGTCCCGAGCCGATGACGAAAAATATTCAGGTTCTTTAGCACTTCGTGTGAAACAGGGTCGCTCAACTTGCCTTTACTTGGCCGCATTCCAACTAAGGCTAGAAGCGCACGTTGGGCAGTCAGTTGATTCTCGACGCTGTGATGAGGCAATCCTTTAACCTTCTTGTCGTAAAGGATCTGATAGAGTCTTTGATGAATGAGGTCTAGGAAGAAGCGAAAGCCATGGGTCTCATTCAGCGCCTCTGCCGCAATTTGCTCAGTGTAATATCGGGGCAAAGGTGAGTTTGGACCGTACAGCCCGAGAATATTAACAGTGACGAGATAAGTCGGCGGAGATTCTTTCTCCACTACCTTAGAGACTGATTCGACTTCAGATCGACTAAGCTCCATTGAAGAGACTGGCTGAAGTCTTATTCTGTAAAGTGGGTCTATACCCTGCATGATATGCAGCTTGATAAGCGCAGAGTACACGTGAACAAATGTTCGCTGCGACGCCGTACGCAGAATCTCCTCTTCTATGGAAGCGACAAGCGCTCCATGATCGACACCGTCTCCTAGACCCGAGGAATCATTGGTTTCCACAATAGCTCCTCCCCAGATTGTGTATCGATAAGCCGTGTTCTGCTTATGCTGTTCAATTCATTCTTTAGCTGAAAGACGCTATTCACAATGCTGCCAAACATTGAGTATTCCGCTTCGCTAGTAAACGCTGCGCGATTTGCGGAGAGGCGATATTCCCGACCGATGAATAGGCGTCCTCGAGAGATGAGCTCAATTGGCTGTATATCCAACGCTTCGATAGAAGAAATTTGGTGCGCCGCAATTTTATGCCGTACCGAGTCTCGCATATGAGGAGCGATATGGTTTATCAGAAACGCTTTAAGACCTGCTGCATCATTTATCAGCCTTGTGTTAACTACTTGATCAGAAACGATCTGCCATGCTTCATCGGTTACCAAGCTCGGCGGCTCGTATCGAGTCATGTTTGTTATGTTTGTAAACTCAAATGGGAAGTTCGAGTCATTTGGTTTGATGCAAATATCGCCTCGACCCGCAAGCTCAGCGGTTTTCCCATTACAGGATGTGGTCTCTATGCGTAATATTTCGGCGTCGTTACTATCGATTGCGCTGTCGTGGATCCCAATTGAAGCGACAATCTCGCCAGTTCTTGGGCCACGGCGACGAAAGAACGCATACGACGGGCTGCTCTTAGACTGGGTCTTTGGCTGCAGCATATTCTCATAAACCCTGTTCTTAGCGCGGCCTCGTCGAATAGATTCAACTTTACCGATAGAGATCACTTCCAGTTTGCGAGATCCTGACAGCGCGGTATCGTAGACGCTGATATCGAGCTCCGATTCAAGGACATCAATGGATACTGGAGTTGCGAGCGTGGAGAATCGATTAGTCGCAGGGACGCAATTTAGCTTAATTGAGTTAAGCCCCAGCGTCGGCGGAGCTATTTTTGGCCTATCTAGTTTGATTTCGATCGAAAAAGAAGTCCCCATTCGATGCTTCCATTTCGAGACATCTATATCGAAGAAACCGAATTTTTCGCTGAAACTCACATAGTCATTTATGACTCGCGATGCTCGGGACAGTTCAGATTGTCCAGCTTCGTCTTCAGATGCAGAGAGAGCGGGAAAGTCGACCTTATCCCCTAGTGCAATCCTCTCGCCTTCAGCTGTTATAAGTGACAACTGCTGAATCTGATTGGCCAAAGTACTTATCCAACAGTCGGCATCTATTTTCGGTAAATCGATGTACAGGCGTAAGTTCTCAAAACTGAATGAAGAAAGTTCACTGCGCCCACAATCGAAATCAAGAGTCAACGTGAAGTGCTGTGCGTTATCTGCTTCAGAATCTACGAACCTCGACACGATTTTTTTCATTGTGAGCGGTAATAGCGTAACCGGCCAACAGTTGGAGAACCGGCAGGCAACCGGTTTATCCTGATCGTCTCGCACAAGCGCGACTGAATCGAAATAATGACCGCTTGCAACTTGGTAAGGCTCCAGAAGCCCCTGCTGAGGAGTGATCTCGAGTATCGTGCCAACCGGCTTCGGCTGCATTTGTATTGGTGCGACGATCTGAGTAAGCGACTGCAGCGCAATAGGGAATTCATCAGCCTCATCAAGCCTTATTTGCGCGGTCAGATAGGCTACGCCTTTTAGTATGGCCTCAACGTCAGGATCATTGCTTTCCTGCGCAAGATGCGAGGTCAACGCGGGGTATTCCTCACCAAACTCCTTAGCAGAGGTTCGAAGTAAGCTTAACTCCTCTTCAAAGAGTCCTTTTAATTGGCTCATAGTACCTCTACCTCAAACGTCTTATCAGCGTGCAGCTTGGCTACGCCTCGGATTTGCAACTGGTCTTTGCTGAGGCCCGACATATCAATGACAAGGTAACCGATTCTTGACTGCTCTGATCTCTCGACGCAGGTCAGTTCAGCAAGTCTTTTTTCGTGCTTTAAGAGGGTCGTGCGGATTACTGACAGCACATGCAGCCTCTCTTCCGATTTAGAGAAGTTAATGTCTAAAAGTCGGCCATCAATGCCAAAATCGAGGTCAATAGGCACCGACCTGACTCGAGTATTGAGTATGTTTGCGATGTTCTCGACTATCGACCTCGCTTGATCCTTCGCGCTATTGCTACGCGTAGGTGAACCGTTGTCGTTCGAGCTTATCGCGTTGAGCCGTTCACTAAGACGCATCATGACACTCGCCACTTGCTGCGGCATTCGGTTCCGCCGCCCTCACCCCAAGCCCATGAAATCTCCTCATAGACAAATGAGCAATTCTCAGACAGAAGCGCGTTTTCCTGCCCTTCTTGATCAGTCCCTGGCGTCGAGTGAGCGATATTCGAAATAAGCGCATTTTTGAGTTCAACGCGATAGTACAGAGTCTCCGCTCCCGTCTTATTCGGTCGGTACCATTCGATACCCACCGTGCTTAGATTCTCCTTATTCAGCATGGCTGTCATTAGCAATGGTGATTCTTTACCCACTAATTTTGTCACCTGTACAAGCGAGTGAGAGGTATAGCTATTGCCTATAAGCCCTTGCTTGGAGTTTGGATGTCCCACGGCGTGGTTATAGTCCAGCACGCTTATCTTCCCCTCGCGTCCTGAAATGGTGGAATCCGCTTGCAGTTCACCCTGAGCGTCTCCGACGATCTGCATGTAACACTTTATCTGCATTTGGCGCTATCCAGTCTGTAGCGAAACGTTGGCATTCAATCCGACATCTTGGCCGAGGTATTTGAGGTGAGGAGTAAGTTCAACCTGCACCTCAAACCAGTTACGCTGCGGCTCGTGGACAACTGACACTTTAGCGCGCCGCAATGGCCGAGAGTTACGTAGCTCATCGCTTGGCGATTCCATATCTAAAACAAACCCTTTTAGCCAACCATCTAATGCCGTCGTCAATGCCTCAGGGCTGTCGCTCGTGCCAAGACTCTCTCGAAAGAGTATTCGCAGGCAGTGTATTACCCGGACTGCGATCATTAGATACTCAAGTCGAGAACTTGCTATGGAATCAAGAGACTCCCTGTATTTTCCAAGCTCGATACTCCCCCAACGCAGTGAATTGGAGGTTCGATACACCAGTTCACTGTCTGTTTGACGCATGCACAGTGGGTTAAGGCCTACACCCATGAGTTCGATTTCTTGTGCCTCAGACAGCGAATACTCCAGTGGTAACTCGGCGCCATTCTGAGCGACCCTAATCACCCCTCCATTGTCATCGCTTATCGCTGTGCAGAGGCCATTATTGGTGAAACTGCGCATAAGATTAGACAGAAAGAGGAAGGCGCTGTTGCCCCACAGGCAGTTATCGCGGCTTTCGCCTTGTAGTTCTTTGAACCAATCTAGCCCAACTCCCGGGCTCACTTCATTCTCCTGATCGCCATACGAAGGCCTAAACCGAACTCGAGGAAGACTCATCGCTGCATAGCTCGCTTCGCTGCTGGCAATAAACGAGCGCCATTTGGTGAATCTAAGGCCCTGCAGCCTTTCGCCTAAAGGGCTAACTGACGAAAGTTCACGAAGATGATTGACGCCGAATAACTTCGCCGAGCCGCCGGTTATAACCAAAAAATGGCTTGCAGCAGCGACAGTAGTTAGGCCTTTCAGTAAATCTATGTCGGCGCCAGTCGAGCAAAAGTAATCATCAACTAAGAGTGCCGAGTAAGGCACCCCCCCATACTGTCCGTAACTGTTACTGTACATTTGTGCAAACAAATTGCTTTCTAACGCATCGCCGACGGCCACGTCGTCAAACATCGAATCCCGACAGTAATGAGCCAGCTCTAGCTGGCAATTGGTAAACTCTTTGGCTTGATGACAGAGCCAGTCTATTCCACGCCAAGAAGTCTCCAAACGCTGCCAGTCAGGGTCGTGCAGTATGGAGTTTATTACCGAGTTGAGTGCCTTCTGTAGCGCTACAAAAAGGAACTCGATATCTTCTCTGCTAGCAAGATTGCTCAAGGCCCTACTTTGAACAAGACCTTCGTCGGATTGGAAACTGAGTGGAAAGGAGATAGACGGCTTCTGCAGATTGAAGCTGAGCTCGTGCAGTAGCTTTGATAACGCGTTGAGAAAGGGAAGGTTCGAGAGAATGTTCGCGGGCAAAAAGTCATTAATGCTTTTCACCGACAGCGTGGCCTCGATAGGCCCTTCGCTGCCTAATAGCTCATTGAATAGCGGGTTATCAACGTAGATGTTGATCGTCGGCTCGATCCGCGCAAGAGTTCTTTCTAATGAGTCAGAATCGACGGGCACGGGTGCTTTGAGCTCGTCATGGTCGGATGAAGGATCTATGTGGGCAAGAATCAGACACCGGAAGGGTACGGCACTTGCCCCCCTGTGCAATAGACTTGGTGTGTAGTCCTGCGTTGCGCTCATTCTAATTCCAGCAAGCTGCGATTTCAGACATTGCAGTCGGTGGCCTGTTGTCCAAGGCCTGTGTAAGACGGGCAGCACCACCTACCGATATGTTGGCAGTGATTTCATCAATTTGGAATTGCTTAAGGATATAGAAAAGCTCTGGGAACTCTTCGATCTGATAGCTGTGTTGGCCCTGCTCAAAATCTGCAAGGAACTGCCTTATCCCGTCGTACCCCGAATACTGTTTCTCCACTATTCTGTTGCCAATTTCAAAACTTACACTCATGGCCTGACAGCTAGGGTCCCAGTTCAGGGTGCCAGTATCGACGATATTTATATTGCCAAGTGTTTGTACGCCTCCCTCACACTGCATCGCTACCTGAGTGTTCGCCACCAGAAGCAGGGCGCGGCGATTAAGGTCAGTCGGCTTGGTATCGAGGGTAAGCGTGACGGCGTCTATCACAATTTCCTGCTGCATATCGCGCGCTTTGTATAGATACTCGAAAAGCTCTGGTTTGAAGGCGACAAACTCATCATCTATGCGCTTCGTCGTGTAGCCTGCACCCGGCTTCGGGTCCAAAAAGGCAGACAGCTCTGTATCGACGAAAGACCAAAGCGTTCCCGCCGTCGAGAACGCAACTTCGCTCAACTTATAGTCAGGGATTCCATAGATATCAAATAAGTATTCTTTCTCCCATCTGTCGTTTATCACGCACGCTGTTTCGTTGAGCATAAAAGACTGCATTAACTCAACGGCGCCCGTGTAGACATTCCAAAAAGACTCTGTTGCCGCGCTCGGCCGCCCAATCAAACCTTCTAGAGCGGAGACGCTCTTCTGCAGCTCAGCGAGTGATGTGCCGGCGCCTGTAGGGTTATCAGGATTATTAAACAGGCCGACAGTATTCGAGTAAGAAGAGCTCTTTTGCTCTATCGCAGCCGAGACATTAGCTATTTGAGCCTTGAAATAATCAAGCTCGTCGGCGGCTGCCTGCAAATTGAGAGCTCGTTCATCGGGGCCGGGGCCGTCTCCAGACGCCTTATCAAGCTTCTTCTGCGTCTTAAGGCCACTTTTTGCTGACTTCGCAACTGCCGCACCCACGGCGCCAGTTTTGCTTAACAGCTTCAGGCCAAGCTTTGTCAGGACATTGTTCCTTCCTGAATTGGATTGAAGCTGGTCGGCGCCGAGCGCGAGCATATCTTGATAGTAGTCTAGGAATTCAAGCCACTCGGGCTGCTCATCACCGCCATAAAACTGCTGGAGTTGAAAATCAGCGTCGTTTAAAACATTGAAGTATATGTTGCGGGCTGTTGAGAGGTTGTTAATGACCTGCAGCCAGTCTGCTCGATTCCCCAGTGTGTCCTGCCCCTCGCCAAATCGCGACAGGAAAGTTTTCCAGCTCGCCAGATAATTCCTTTCGTATTCCGCCTGATAGGCTGGAAGGTAGCGATCAAAGTAGTCGGTATTCACGCCAACCGCCGCAGAGATGGAAGCGATAAACTCATCGACTAACGCCTTACCCTCTAAAGTATAGAGTCCGTCAACCTCATACAGCCCTACAGCATCTATGTTGCCGCCCCAGTAGCTCTTTAGGGTGATGTTAGTAGGCTGCTCTACACTTCTAACCCAATCTGATATCCATTCGAGGTTGCCATTTGACGCTACAACAAGCCGACTAAGCTCTCTTTGATACGCTTTTTTCTTCGCATCCCAACGCGCATAAGCTGCCGAGCGATCCAACTCTCTGCCCAATTCAAACTGTTTCAGATACAGATCGTTGAGCAGAGGCGTCAGCTCATCAGTTAATACTTCAAGAGTCCCTTCCTCATAGATCTGAGGTAATAGCTCCATGGAAGAGACCGATGCGCCTTGAAGGGCTGCATCAATCAGGTTGATCCGCCTGACCAGTAGTTCGATACGGCCAACGGCAACAGAATCTATCTCGGTCAGTACCTCATCTAGCGCCGAGTCCAGATTGGCGATGACTTCGTTATCCAGTGCAGTTAAAAACCGCGACTGGGCCACTTTAAGCTGAAGCGGATCGTTACTGAGGGGCAACCAATGGGCGATTGATAAATCACTCAAGGTTTCCATATAGAGTAATCTCGCCTGGAGGTTACGAACCGTGCCACCAATGCCGTCTTCGTTGGCGGCATTAATCTTGAGATTTGTTCCTGCAATGTCTACCGTCCGGTATGCGCTTAGATACAGAATAAACACCAGGGCAGCGAGTACCGCACACGCCGAATGATAGGCCAGTCGCATTTTCGCCTTCTTGCGACTCGCATCGGTTCTGACGTCTAGCGGTCTAGGCGTTCGCCAAAGCAGGGTGCCGGCCTCAAGCAGGCCGTCGGCAAAAATTGGCTTGCTCTCCTGTTCGGTCACAAAAAAGAGGCCAGCGAAATCGGGAGACGCAGTGAAGTTATTAGAGACAAACAGGCGCGTGAGTAAGCCACTTAGGTGCGAATGAAGAGCCGAAGTGCCTGCTACGGAACTGATGACGTCGACGCTAAAGCCCTGTGTCACGATTGTATTCAGCGCGTTGTTCTTGAATAGACCTTCTAGCTCGGAGAACACTTCGCCGACCAACTCGGAGGCCTCGTTTCCTGACCTGTTAACTTGGCCGAACGCCTTTTTGGTAAAGGACTGATCAAGGTCATCGGCCCAGTCGCTTATGCTAGCGAGCTCACTAACACCAGTGAGCACGATGCTTATGGGTACGTCAATTGCGCAGTGCTCAAGGATATCCCCGTGGATCTCGCGCAGGCGATCCGCAGCGTGTAACCTCGCCTCCTCGACCTCTAACTCCGACCGATCCAACGTCACTACGAGGGCATCTATCGCACAAGCAGGGCGAACGAACGCCAGGCCGTCTAACAGTTCATACCATTCACTGCGGCTGGTTGATGCGCCATTTATGAGCCTCGAATCGACGTCCAGCAACGCAAAGCGATTCAGAAGGTGCCACTTCAGCCCAGGATGCTCAGACAACACAGGCTCACTAACTTGCGGTCGCTCGGCTGTAGGGCTGGTCACCCAATTACTGTGAGCACCTGATAGCTTGACGTTGAGCGCGATCTTAACCTGATCGCTCCCATCCTCAGATGCGCTCATTCTCAAGCGCGCTATGACTTTCAAAACCCGAGCTAAATGTTTATCGATGTCTCTCCGACGAAATGCATTGAACAGGCCGATTCCTGTGTTTGCACTCTCAGGATTCTCAATGTTTATCAGCTTCTGGACCTTGCGGTAGGCAAGCAGTCGTCTGACTAGGTAAACAACCAGTTTAAACGCATACCAGACTACGAAGATGACTGCGAAAATAATCAAACCGTCTTCGACATCCAGTCCAGATAACACCGCGCCGGCGACGCAGAGTCCAAGAACAACAAGCCATAGAAGCGTGATGAGCAAGTATTTGAGGAAGGTTTTCATATAATTAGCTCGATAAGGTAGAAGCGATGATGGCAAAAATGTCTGCCCTCAGCACAAAATAGAGTGCCGCTACGGCTGCTACTGGCGCCCATATCGCTGCAATTTCACGCATTCTTTCGAAGATCGATGGCGTGGGGTTAAACAGTTCCCGATCAGACAGGGGGTCTATCGATAGCCCAATCTTCGACTCGCTGAGAAGCAAACGATAGTTCGCACTGATCAGCTTCTCTAGGTGAGCCCGATCACCCAGCTCGAAAAACTTGCCAAGAAAACCCATCTTCAAGCAGTAAAGGTAGATCTCTCGCACCTCATTCGACCCAGGCGCAAGGGGATCTAGGCTATCTAAGCGCTCGAAGAACTCGATACCCCCGCCATTCTTTTTAAAGAACAGTTTCTGTAACGAAGATTCTTGCCACACCTGCTTTTCTTGAATCGCCGAGCCAAGAACCTGTTCATCAATCAGGCAACACAGCGCGAAAAGACTGTCTTCCTGATACTGCTTCGACAACCCGATATCACTAATCGCAGATTGAGTAGATTTAACGAGCACCACGAACTCGGCATGGATATCAGCGGCGGAAATATCGATAGCGTCGCTAGATTCGTTCAGGAATCGCTCTAGCCGACTGAACAGCGGGGTCATCGCATGCGCTACATTCATTAAGTACTACCCCTTCACAGAGACAATAGCGACCTTCAGGTCGTCGGGGGATGCCGCCCAGATCAAACCCGCACGTCCGGATTCGACTAATTTGGCCCATTCGAAACACTCTCGATCAATCGAGAAGTAGATGCTTCCTGGTTGTCTCGATACACCTGCGGGCTTACCCTCAAGATAAGCAAGCGCCACACCAGGAAGAGCACGGTTAGCATAAACGTCAACCTGAAGCTCGGCGCCGAACTTGCTAAAGGACGCGATCTGCTCGGCCTGTGCATCAAGGTTTTCCGCAGACTGCAGGCGCAGGTATATCTTGGTACGCGGATCGTTGAAGTCCATTTGAATATCACCAGTAAACTTCCCATCGCCAATTCCTTCAAGCGTTACGATTCGATTAGGGTCGACGGTTAGATCGTTTAACATGAGCTCAATTAGACCGAGAAGCCGAGAGAAGCCCTCAGTGAGCGTGGTGGTGCTAAAGGGAATGATGCTTACGTCAGCATCTTGGCATTGACCATCGACTGATACCTTGTCACTGAAGCTGCTTAGGGCCGAGACGACTGTCCGCAAGCAGAGATAAACCTCTTGGATTTCAGTTTCGCTGCGATCAAGAAAGTGACCTACTCGCGACGTTGCGTCAGCGATTATTTGCTGCGCTATGACATTACGCAGACCAGCGGCACTAACTTCAGCAGAGGCATCGCCGGTCAATGCGCTGACATTTTGCAGCTGCTCATGTCGCGCGATCAGACTTTGCTTGAGCGTACGCAATTGCTGCATGAGACTCTTCGCGCTTGCGAGATAGAAGGCGTTGGGAATGAAGCGTGAAGAAAGCTTCATTACGCCGTCTTCGGCTTCGATCTCCGCAATCTTGAGAGACAGGAGATTCTTTCCTGCTTGACTCTCTGCACCCACAATAAGCTGAGCATCGTAGCTAAGTGTCTCAACGTCTATTGAGACGTCCGGATCGTAAGTATCAGCGACGTCCTTGCTAAGTGATTCTGTGAATCTTCTGCGCTTTAAACCATCTTCTGTTGAAATATTATCGCCGCCGATCTCAAGACTCGGTAGAGCAACATAGACGCCTATTCTGCCGTTTTCATCGGCCTGATCAACGCTAAGAGCGACCGGTTTTAGATCGGTATTGCCGGGAAAACTCACTATCGCGCCATCTGGCATGATGCACGTAAGCTTTACAATACTGAGTTGGCCACTGACCAGAGACCCTTCGTCAATATCGATCGCGACGAGCCCACTTTCCTTTCCAGATCTCGCAAGAGAATAGGCATTGGCGACAGATTCGGTATGCGTCTGCATTGATTGAAAATGCTGGGGCTGCAGAAAAAGTCCCTGTCGCCAATGTATTAAACGATTTACTTGCACCTTACGCTCCTTAGCTTAGTTGGCGGTGATGGCAAGTTCGCGTATCGCCGAATCGCCTAGGTTAAGGTTCAGTAACAGTTTGCCTGGTCTGATAACGTCGGCCACCGGCTCTGCGACTTCTTCGTCGCTGTCTAGATAACCGAGGCTTATTTTGGATAGCAGAGAAGGCTCAGGAACTGGCGTAATTAGAGTTAAGACTGGGATGGGTATCAACCGCAGTGAAGCCGTTGTTTCAAGGTCGGCATATCCGAAAATGAGCCCAACGAACATTGAATCTTTCTGTCGCGGAATGGAAAGACTGGTTATCGCGCCAGGGGCTATTAGCCCGCCTTCGATAGTCACGGCGTTCGGAATCATCTCCAAATCTTCGGTGAGAAGAGTTTTAATACCCTCGGGAGTCTGGCCAAGCGTACGAAACGCGCTCGGATCGGTGAGCTGTACTATTCGGTACTGAAGCGTGTGTGCCGCACCCCCATAGAGATTAAGAGAGTCAGAACTTACTAACGACACACTGATTGCGTTCTCTTCGAAGGACCACTGCGCGGACTCGTTACTGGCTAAGCCGCTATTCCAAACGCGCCAGGAGTTGGCGTTGTCTAACCATTCATCGCTGCTCAAGCCTTGTCCAATAGGCGCCTGTTCTGATTCTTCTTGACCGAGACCGGGAACAAGCTCCATCAGACTGCTTGCTGTCGAGCAAGCGCTCAACAAGAGGGATAAGCCTACAAGTACGGCTAGATTTTTGTACCTTGCCACGGATTCTACAACTCCCAAAATAGTGATTGCGGGATCGCTAAAGCGATCCCGCAAAGTGTCTAGCTTTGTTCTCGCCAGAGAGTTACTCACCTTCTCCAGACCAGTCATCGATCGCGGTTGTACCGCAGACAACATGGTCAACCTGAATCTGGCCGTAGGTGAATCGCACGACCTCATAAGGCACGTAGGCGTCATTGTCGGCGGTCAGAATATTTGGCGAAAGAGTATCAACACTAATGATCTTCGCGCGCTGCAAAGTAATGTTGTAGTACTCTACTGGCTCTCCGGCGCTGGTTTCGTCCGGCGTTCGAAAGAATCGCAGAATGACTTCAAGCTCGGTTGGGGCAGTCACCGCATTCATCAACAGTGGCGAACTCTTGTCGACAAACTTCGTTACCTCGAGGTATTCGTGCTTCCTCGTACCGGTGACTTGGCCGGTTAACGTGTTTGTCGGTGTGCTTACTCGATGACTATAGGCGAGAATAAGCGCCTCTTCATCGTGATCTGACTTAAAGAAAGAGCCAATGCTTTCCTTCGAGCAGCATTCTTCGGTCAAACAACCCTCCGGGTCGTTTACAGTCATATATATTTCGCCTGGCATGTTTCTATTCCTTGTTTAATTTGCGCTAAGCGCGGTCAATTTAATTTGTATGTTAGGCACGCTCTAGCATGCTAGTAAGTGACAACGTGAAGTTCGCACCCATGAACTTGAAGTGGGGCGTGACCTCCATTGATACCTGATACCAACCGGCATCGTTATCGACTTCGATTACTTCTAGGTTGGCCTTTCTCAATGGTCGCTGGCTGCGCGTAGCTGCGGACGGGCTGTCCTGATCTGCGACATACTGTCGGATCCACCGATTGAGTTCTGCTTCTAGCTCTGCGCGGCTCTTCCAACCACCCAAATTCTCGCGCTGCAAAACCTTCACATAGTGTGCAAGCCTGCTTACGATGAACAGATAGGGCAGCTGTGTGCCGAGTTGGAAATTAATAGCCGCCTGCCGGCCTTCGTCGTCGTTAGCGAACTTACGAGGAAGCTGAGCTGAATTTGACGAGAAGAAAACGGCATTGTCGGCGTCTTTTCTCAACGTTAGCGGAATGAATCCGAGCTCCGACAATTCATACTCTTTACGGTCAGAGATTGGAGTCTCAACGGGTCCGACCATATGAGTAAGTCCATCCTCCTCTACTACATCCAGAGAGAGATCTTGAACGGCGCCCCCTGACTGAGGACCGATAATGTTTGGACACCAACGGTATTTGGCAAAGCTCTCTGTGAGTCTCGTCGCATAGGCGAAGCTCGCATTACCCCAGAGGTAATCTGAATCCGTCTCCGCCTTCTCTTGGTAGCCAAACGATTTTACCGGAATATTTTCGCCATAGGTTGGACGCAACATGAAACGCGGCAGCGTGAGACCTAAGTTGCGCGCGTCATCAGACTCGCGGAAAGAGCGCCACTTCGCATACTGCGGGCCTTCAAACAATGCGTCGATCTGCTTCAGGTCTGGTAACTCAGAGAATTTTTGCACTCCGAAGAAAGATTCATCAGCGGCACCGATGAACGGCGCATGAGTCATTGCTGCGAGGGAGCTGAGATATGACATTAAGTTCACATCACTGGTTGCAGGCCCGAAGCCGAAGTTCCCGATTACAACGCCAAAAGGTTCACCACCGAACTGACCGTACTCGTTAGTATAGACCTTCCGGTACATGCCGCTTTCAGTGATCTCGGCTGCATCATCGAAATCTGAAAAAAGCTCAGATTTAGTGGTGGAAAGCAGCGAAACTTTTATATTTTCGCCGAAATTAGTTCTATTGGTGAGAAACTTCAAACTGCGCCACGGTGCTTCAAGCGCTTTGAATGACTCATGATGCAGTATCGCGTCTACCTGACGGCTCAGTTTCTCATCGAGCTCTTCAATAAGATTTTCTACTAGGCGTTTGTCGACACGAAAATCGCCAAGATCATCTTCTCCGACCGTTTCGAAAACCCTTTGAAGAAGCGACTTAAGCCCGTTAGTGGCGACCTGCATGCTGTCTTCATCGCTAAACTTACTGTGACTTAGGATGTCACCGAGCAGGGTGTCCTTAATCTGCGTGCTATCTATCTCAGCTACTTGTGTTTCATTGCTCATATGCTTCTCCTCGGCCCTTAGGCTGGCTTCTTATAGCCGATTTCTTTCATTAAGCTCTTACGGGACGCGCCGTCTGTGAGCAGTGACTGAACCCGCTTACGCATGCTCGGAGAGTTGCCGAGGGGACCTTTTAATGATTTCAACGCCTCACGAAGCGCGAGGATCTCTGTTAATTCGGGCACATTCTCAACGATATCATCGGGGTCGAAATCGCTGAGCTTTTTGATGTCTAACTTGACGCGAATATCACCCCCTCGACTTGTGACCATATCCGGCACGGAGAAATCAACCGAAAGATCCATGTCGGCCATGACGTCGTCGAAGTTCGAGTTGTTGATGTTTGTTAGCGCCCGATCCTCAAGCGATTCCTTCGCCTCCTTGAGGTCAAAGTCACCGAGAACCAGTACTTTGAACGGCAATTCGACAGTGTCTTTTGCACCGCCGATTGCTGGCCGATAGCTAATATTGATACGTTCTTTAGGCGCGACAGAACCGGCCTGCTTTGATTTTGATGACATAGTCACTCCGTAGTAATTACTTGCATCGCATTTTTGTTCTGTCGCAATGCGCGAAGCAATACGACCCACGCTGATGTCATCAAGACATCAAGCATGGGGTTATTATTAATCTATGGGAGGAGGATGACGATCCTCTTTTTAGAGGAGGGAGAAGAGACTAGTCGAGGGCAAGCCAGCACGAGACACAAGATATAGTACTCAAGGACATCTAAGATCTAGGAAAGACACATCACCGACACTTGCGAAGGCGAAAGCTGCACACCAACCGAATTAAATGGTATCGCAAAGATTGGCATTCCATTTTGCCCCGTCGTACCAAACATCTTGTTCACGGGCATGCCGCCGTAAAACATGGTAAACGAGCTCACAATTGTTCTAGTAGCACCAAAAACTGCACTTGAAACAATGCCTGGCCCAGGCCCCGCAACAAGTGATGCTTCTGTTACGGTCAAATTATTGTGACAAGGCATTGCCCAAATAAATATGTTGTAGACAGTTGGCACACTTACTGAGGACACTGATATGTTAACAAAAGGTGTTGGAATTGGACCTACCGGAGTTGGAAACAAGACGATATCCAATGGCGCGATATTAGTCGCTATCATTTGCGTAGTTAAGAACATTCCTCAGTACTCCCTATCCCATGTGTATTCTGTTGCCGTCGATTTTAATGTCATCACGTGCTGTCAATACAACGTCATTTGCTCGAATCACTGACGACTCCTGCACCGAATGAATATGCTCTCTACTTTTTGTCTGATCCAAGCCGCTGATTACACGAAAACTAGACTCTAAGGCCTGCACAGACCTCGACGCGACAGTAGTCACCGTCTCAGCAATTGTTTTAGCGTCTCGCCAAAAGCTGCTTAAGACCGTACCTGTGACACCGGTGTTACCAAGAGACGCCGAAGTTTTATTCGCAGTTATCTTTAAATCATCCGTCAGCATATCAACACCTACCGACGAGTGGATAGATACCCTACCCTGGCTTTCCAATAAAAATTTGCCGTTTTGTGCCCTAAAAGTGAGATCGCCTTGACAGCTTAATTCTATATCGCATGAGATTTCTCTTTCGAGGATTGATAGAATAAATAGATCACCGCTAACAAGGGACACAAGAACCCGATCGCTCGATTGGGGTTCTACTAAGCAACTAAAGGATTTTTTCGCTGCTATTATTTCACCCCCTATCTGCACCATTATTTTATTACCCATTACATACGTCACCCGCGCCTCCTCACCGACGCACCGACTGTCGTGGTCGAGATATCGCCTGCTTTTAAGATTTGCAATATTCTTCATAATCCTCTCCTAACTCATCCAATTTTCCGCTTTCCTTAAGTCCTCATTGGTACCAAAGGCAACAGTCCTGTCAACGTTTTTCCAGCTACATTCCCTGTCTACGAACCCATGTAGATTCGCTTCTCTCAATGTACAATTATCGAAAATAAGTCTGTCTGCTTTTACATTCATGAGACTGGCGCCATCCAATTCCGCGTTCTCAAAATCTGTATTTGAAATAACGGCTCCTGAGAACTGCGCCCGAACTAGCTTCGAGTCCTTAAATGTAGAGCCTGAGACAACCGCCTCATTGAAGATGCCATATGAAGCGGACACACGACAAAAGTTCGTGTTTTCAAGTATTGCAGAGGCGAACAAAGCGTTATCCAATACCGCGTCAGTAAATACCGCCCCTTGCAGGTCGGCCATCATAAATCCCGCTAGGGTGAGGTCGGAACCCTCGAAATTGCAGTTTTTTAGCTTAGTGTCTTTAAACTGCGGTTTAATCAGATTTACCGATCTAAAGTCCGTATTACTTAAGTCAACATCGCAGAACATAGGCAACTCAAACTGACCAGTCCCAAAATCAGGGCGCTGCACTCCTTCCCCAAGCGCTATATCAATCAAACTGATCCTCAGGCAATTGCTCCCATCAAAAGTCGCCTGATAGAAAGATCCCTTAACAAAAAAAACGTGCTCCATGCTTGATTCGGTGAAACTAATTGAACCAATGTCACAGTCTAAGAAGCTGGTTTTCTTTATTGTTGCGCGATCGAATGAGCAACAGATCATAGCCGTCCTCATAAAATTTGTCGCAATTACGCTGCATTCGTCTAGACATGACTCCGTAAATTCGCATTCGAGGAACGAGGCTCTATCAAGCTCTGCGCCTCGAAAAATCGTGCGGCTAAACTTGCAATTCTTAAACACAGCTTCGGCACATTTTGCAGCGCTCAAATCCGTGCCGCTGAAATCGCATCCGTCAAATATTAGACCTCGTAAGATTGCACTGCCCAACTTTAAGCCAACAAAACACTCTGAAGTCTGCAAAAAACCAAGGCCTTTGGTCTTCTCTTGAAAGTCTAACGCGTCTTCACCTAGTTTTTCAGAGCTCATCTCTTCGGTTGCCATTCTTTGAGAATAGAAGCATCGAGATTAGAATTTTCGAAGCGATTCTCGCCCATATTTGCCTGTAAAAAGTCAGCCCCGAACAGGCTTGACCCGCTGAAGTCAGCGCCAAAAAGATCTGCGTTAACTAAAGAGCAAGTCATCAAATCACTCATCAGAAACCGCACTCCTCTGAGCTTCGAGTCAAGGAAGGATGCTCCTCTGAGGTGACACAAATTAAATTCCGAATTGACAAGAGCTGCTTCGCAAAAATCTGATTTATTTAGCCGACACTCCCTGAAACTGGAATCAGATATTTTTGCCCCCCGAAAGCTAGATGTGTCCATGTGACAGTTTTCATAGGTCGCACGAGTGATTGACGTGCCATGGAAATAACGTGTATTTATATGAGATACATTGTTACAAGAGTACCCTTCAATATGACATTCCAGAAAGCTCGTGCTGTCTAGGTTTGCTGAATCGAAAACATGATTTCGGAGTTCAGATTTGACGAAAACGCTTTTTGGTATTTCGGTTCCAGTAAAGTCGCAGTCAGTGAATAGGCAGTCATGGAATATTGATTGACTGAACTTTGAATGAATAATGCGCGCTCGATCGATATGATCTTTGGTAAGTAACACGCGGCCGAATTCACACCTATCAAATTCACTGTCGACCAAATTCGCTCCTGACAGGATGACCCTGCTAAAATTGGTCGCTTTTGAATTTGTAGCCGTAAAATCACAACCACCAAGATTTGCATCTGAAAAGTCTGCATCCTCGATAGAAGCACCGGAGAAACTCGCAGTGGTGAGTATCGACTGACTGAAGTTTACATCTTTGAGTATACACTTTGAAAAATTGACCCCTTCTAAGAAACAATGGCTTAGATCAATACCGGAAAGGTCTAGCCCGCTCAGATCAATACATGCAAAGTCATTCCCTGAGATTTTTTCTCTTAGTGCATAATTTTTCAAAAGACTTTCTCTGAGCTTCCCTTCTTTTCCTGGGTGGGGTGAACGCGCTGGCATCATCGTATGTGCGCTTAAAAGGTGTCCTTTCCTAAATCCATCCTCTGCCTGACTGATGGCTTCTTCAGCTTGGTCAATCGCCGAAACCAGTTCTCTATTTCCCGCGATTTGTTCATCAGTCATCTGTTCCAAAGGTGCACGAAATTTCTCGATATGCTCCTTAATTTCAAGTCTTGCCCAAGGCCTTGGAAGTGTGAGGGCTTCTATAGTTGATCTAGCGGCCTTCAAACCTTTCTCTTTCTCTAGCCCTGGGGGAAATGACTCGAATGTCTGCAATTGTTGATTCGCACGCTCAAGGGCCTCCGCTTTGGCTTTGTCAGCCTCACCGCTGAGTTTTTCTTGAAGTTCGTCAAGGGCGCTCAAATCAAGTGCCGCTAAATCAAGTTTTTTACCTTCTGCTAATCCCGGAGAAATCCTGTTAATCAAGCCGATGATTGCTGATTCGCTGCCAGGGCTACTGCTTTCGACGTCTGCTAATGCATTCGCACCTTCTATCTTATCTACAAGAACCTCATTGGCATTCAATATAGCTTTAGCCTCGTCGAAAGCTTCCGTTTGCGCTGTGTCCGCAAGGATTTTCTGCTCATCGATTAGCTTCTTACTATGTTCAAGCATATAGTTCTGAACAGATGATTCGGAATCATCGACTAATTGCTCTATCGGGTTCTTCATGCCCATTGGCACGAGCGGCAGCCCGTTCAAGAGATGCTTATACCTCTCTTCCGAACTTGTGCGCTTTCTGAATTCTTCAAAATAGTGCTCAGGCTTACGAGGTTCGTCTTTTTTATCTTCAAACGCCGCAAGCACTGCAGACAACCTTGGCGATTTGGACCCGTATCCTGTCCCAACGTCAGGCACGATGCATCGGTAACTACACACACCTAGGTCTTCATTAGGCACCAGCCAAAGAGTATCAAATACCGTTTCTACCTCTTCGTATTTGTTCGCATTTTCTTGGCCTAGCTCAATGCTACGCTCGATAAATACCCGCCCAACGTATGTCGGAACGATTCCGGTTAAACTTCTTTTTTTTTCGGTCATCCCCTGAAGTTCGAAGGTTTCGCCACCTTGAAAGTATCCCTCAATTGCTTGATCATCTGGAACTTCATCGAAATATTTTAAGCTAAAGTCTTTCGGAAACCCCCTCCCAGAAAACTGCAGATACTCATCGTCAATTGTGCCAACAAATTTTGATCTCGGTTCTGCAAACTGCGGAATAGGCCCATATGACGCGGGTTTCGGTCTATCACTCTTAGACGCTACGAGTTGATCGTGGTATTCAACACAGGGAAGGAGGTCATCATTTAGACCCTTACCGTCTGGGTTACTCGGAAAATTTTTCCCGCCAAATGCATTCTGATAATCGAGCTCTATACTTTCGTTATTTCCGCGATCAATCCGCACAGGTCGCACGCCGGCGATAGTGTCTCCCCATTTTCGGTGCTGATGAACAATGAGTCTCTTATCGACGATAGGTTTCGTGTTATCTCCTTGGGGCCAGAGTGTTGCTTTAACTGTACCATTACCCTCACTTTTATCATCGAGTGTTGGAAAGAACGCACCGCGTATGATGAATTCACCTCTCGTTTTAGGGAAAAAGGAATCGAAAATCTGAGTTGGTTTGCTCCCAATCGTTTTCCACATTTTTTGTTCGTCGACGAATTCCGAAGTGGAGAGCGAAAAACCTATGTGGATTGTTATGCACATATAGTCATCACTACCGATCGTAAAGTTGCGATATCCTACTGACAAATTAACAGGCTTAATTACTTTCAAAAGGATGACTCTTGCGGCATTTCAAATAGATGATTCACTTATTAGTCCTACATATGGAATTCATTACTCAAAAAAAGACTTAATCCATTTACAAAAATTTCGACGTCTCCGACTTTTGCTGATATGTTTGATAAGCTTACCTGTAATGCGGCGGCTTTAACTGCGCTCGCGGCAGCTATTATGTCTGCAGGCGATACTTGAACTGTAGGTCCAGCAGCAACTTCAACCTTACCAGCAACCTGTACTTCAAGCTTTGCGCCAATGAACACCTCTGAGGCAACCCCAAGAAACATCGAATTTGATACACCAAAAAACATATCGTTTTTAGCGCCCAGTTGCATTTCTGAGGAAGCACCGACTCTGTAAGAGGTTGACTGCCCATAGACATGCTCTGTGCTATCGCCAGATACCTTACTTGTGCTGTTGCCTGTTACCTCCTCATTTGTATTACCCTTGTGGTAAACATCCGCATTGCCATCATTGCTTTCATAGGTATCACCATAATTATGTGATTCGGTTTTACCAACGTTTACCTCTAATGAATCACCTTTTGTATAATCATATGAATTGCCGTAGTTCTTCGTAACCCAAACGTTACCGTTGGTCATGTCTGCGAGGGTTTCTGTCGTAATAGTTTGCCAACGATGTCCTGCCTCGTCTGTTTTATCATTGTCTTCGGTCCGATTAATCTCAGTATACTGTTGGATATGGTTCTCTTCGTAGGAATTTCCTAAGTTATAACTCCAGTAGCCGCCAAAATCGAAGATGTTCCCCCGCTGAATATTAAATGTGTTATGGATTCCAACTGCAACCTGACTGCTGTTTTCGATGATATATCTTGCCTTGTTTTGCGATAGAGGCGCGCTGTAGCGTGTGGTTGGGGGAGACTCATTTTGGGCGGTACTGAACGGCATGTAGCCCGTTATATTGGTGAGGAAATTCAGTATTTCCTCTTGGGCGGCACGGGATTCGGTCACACCGTTAGCATTAGTACTTTCGACTGTCGTTTGCAGATTCTTGTTTGCATCTCGCGCTATCGTTCTGGCCTGCTCGTCGGCGACATCGTCGTCAGTATAGTAATTGGTTGGTATATCCACGTCTGGCTGACAAACTACAACGTTTTTATCTGCGCCGAACTGAAACCGAGTATCTCCCGGTGTGTTGTAGTGGTACTCGATACCCTGTTCATGGATATATTTATCACCGACCGTCCGAAAATAGAGAGCTTTTCCCTCAGACTCCTCACTGTCGGAGTAACCTAATTTCGTTGGGGATGTCTGCGCTGGGTTATCAGCAGCAACTGGTTTGACACCATCAATGCCGACGTGTTCTCCGTTCGTATCCCGCTTGGGGAACGCAAAGTAGTCTGCGTTAGATATGAACTCATTCGGTTCGGAATAAGAGCTAGCAAAGTGAGTCATTATCGAACCGCGTAGAGATCTATACTCATAGTTGCCACTGGTTACCAGCTCGATCCCGTCTGTCTGCGAAGCGCCATCCTGTTGTAGCTTTAGCCTTGTATTGGTGTCCTGTGTCTCAAGTTTTAGATGGTGTTTGCTCAACGCCGAAGAGGTATCAGTCATTTCTATCGAGGTACCCGCTGCGCTTTTTAAGCTTATTTTTTCAGAGTCAATTGTATCGTCTAACTCAAATGCATTTCCGCTTTTTGTCTTGATTGAATTGATCGTTTTGTTGGTTCTGGTCACTACGCTTTTCTGAGCGTTGTTATCGCCTATTGTGCCAGTGATATAGGGCTTATCTGGGTGTCCGCCTATGAATCCGATTAATACATAGGTACCTGCCAGAAGCGGGAAGTGCATGCCTTTGCTTTCGCCTCCGTAGGACTCAATCTTGCGCAGATAGCAGGAAGAACTCGCAGCAAAGTCAAAAGAAAATGTGACCTGATACCTCCCGTGGTCGTCGGGGTCGGCGTAGTCTGATGTGCCTCCACTGCTTGTATCCGAGATCTGCGCATGTAGCTGCCCTTCGATTTTTGGGATTTCGGTCGAGAGTTTTGGATAGAAGTTTCCACTGTCTTCAATGGCTTCGAAAGTATTGCTGTAATTGGTTACAGTAGAGACGGTGGTCATCAGATGGGTCACCCTGATTGGCAGATACTGTATGTTGAAATCAGAAGACGCGTGACCCGATAGTGTAAAGCTGGTAGATGCACTCATTGCAGCTGCATCACTTTCCCCTGTATAAGTCTTGCCCATGCATTTAAATGATTCTGCCAACTGGCCTGCAACGCGCGTTGCTTCTTTTGCCGAGCGCAGGTTCAGGCCATTTATCTGAATGTTACCAATGCCTTTTGCGCTTATCACGGTTTTACAAGAGAAATTGTTAGTCGGGTCTTCCTCGTTGTAGTCGAAGACGGTAACCGAATTAGGAAAAGTTTGAGTCCGTGAGGCGAGTGCAGTCGCTCCCATCCCTGTGCTTTTCGCGCTTGATGAATACTCTAGTACTGCGGAGTCCGACTGTTGGAAGTTGGCTGTTGGATTGAGAATGGCTTCGTTAGCGCTAGTCATAAAGACGATTTTATCGCGCTGATCACTGCCGCTCGTCACGTCGAATCGGTAGTAGATCCCTTCACGCTCAAGGACGCGGTGCAGAAAATCCAAATAGGTTTCATTATACTGAACCCGAATAGGAGCCAATTCATAGGGGCCAGTCAGATTATCGAGGTCATAGTCTGGGGCCGATAAGCCGGCCAGCTCAATTGTTTGCTCGATAACGTCGGTGACCGTTTCACCAACAAAAATTTTGCTCGCTTCCAATTGTGCTAGCAGCCATAGTCGTGGCACGACTTTGATCTTAAGTTCTGTTTCGCTGCTAGCGTTTACACTACGTTCAACTTCGATCCCGATGCCGTGGAAGACGCGCTCATCGTGTATAGCGCCAGTTACGCTTTCCGATTTGATGGTGAGTTTGCAGCGCGAATTGAGTACAGCAGGCTCTTCAGCGCTTGCCTTCAACTTGGCGAGTAGGTCAATCTCATAGGGGCGCGAGATCTCTTCGACGACAGTGAACCCGAAGACCTCCAGACTGGCGTTGTCCCAAGAAGCAGTGTCGTCGTCGTAGACAGAGAGTTCGAAGCTGTAGGTTATCGTTGACATTAAGTACGGAATTTCCTATCTAACTGATAATAAGCAAAAAAAAGGATCAGATAAGCTGACCCTTTTAAGATTTTGCGCTATTCCAGCGACTTTCGATATCCCCTTTTTTGGGTACGGTACCGCCCCTCACTAAATGTCGAAGCGCAGATCCACATAATAGAAACGACCAAGATCCGAGTGCTGGTCGGCAAAGTATCCAAAGCTATCGTCGGCCAGAGGCGCACGCTCGTCGGTGACGTTGTTGGCACCGAAACGAATGCGGCTATCGATGCTGCCGAGAAGTTCGAAGTCGTAGTCGACCGAGACATTGACGGTAGTCATCGAAGGGATTGCCCATTCGCGGCCGTCGGAGAGTACTTGGAAGAAGTCGCCATTGCGAAGCCCTGTCGCGTTTACACCCCAGTCGCCTTTGTCCCAGCTTGCCCGTACCGTATCTTTTCGGTCTGCGTTGCCGTTCTGACGCACGAGGCTAGAGAAGCCTACGACTGGCAGCGATTGAGGAAGGGTGCCCGCGGCCTTGGCTTGAACTAACTCTGAGGCGAGTCCGCCTGCCTCTTGATCATAGGTATCTAGGAACGAGCCGACATACCTTACGCTGAATGAGCCAAGTGACGAATCAACTTCGTAGTAGATGCCGACGTCATAGCCTTCGACGGTACGCGTATCGAGGTTTGCGTAATTGTCTTCGACCCGCGCAACGTCACCGAACGGGCAAAGGCCTGCGGCAGCAAATAGCGGAAGTGCGTCTTGATTAATCGCAGTGTCACGTATTACGGCTGGGTTGGTGGTAACAGCCGAGCAGTTGTTCGCACCAGCACCAAGGCGACGCAGAAGGTCTAACGCCACGTGATTCTCTTCGCCGAACAGGCCAATCGTGTTGTCTTTCTCGATGCGCCAGCGATCGTAAGTGAGCGTGAGTCCTTCGATTGGCTCGATCACTAAACCGATCGACGTGTTGTCGGAGGTTTCAGGCTGCAATAGTGCGCTACCTTGGGCAGTGCGCTGAACGCCGTAAGAACAATCGAGAACACTTTCGGTTGGGTCAACATACAAACAGCTGGGATCGTTTGTCGTGTTTGAGCGCGCCACCAATGCTTCATTTATTGTCACGAGGTTTGGCGCACGGAAAGCTTCCGACCACGAACCACGAATCAGTACGGGCTCTATCACACGATAACCAAACGCAACCTTACCCACGGTAGTCGAGCCTACGTCGGAAAAGTCTTCGTAACGAAGCGCGAGCTGAACGTCAAGATTATCGAGTACAGGTACAGCAAGCTCGGTGAATATCGAGGTCACCTGTCGATCGCCAAAACTACTGGCACTCGGACTCGAATTCATAATGTCCGACACATACGGGAAAGTAACACCCGCTGAATCTACAAAAGGAATCGTGCCGTTTAGCCGCGGGTCGCGGATATCTGAGAAGGACTCGTCGCGATATTCGACGCCTGCCAGGAATCCGACACCACCGGCAGGTAGCTCGTACACACTAGGATTTGAGACTTTGAAATCGAACATCGTGAGTTCTTGCTCGTTGAGGCGAACAACATCAACCAGCGCCCTTTCAATATTGCTTCCGGTCGTTGGTGCGAACGGATTAAAGCCAGCGGATGTCGTGTCGTTAAGCGCCTCTTGCAATAGCGAATTGCTCACGCGATTGCGGGTGGTGTCGTTACGATCAGCGCGAGACCACATGTAGGCGCCTTCCCAATCCCATTCGGCGATTGAGCCACGCAAGCCCCCGACGAAACGATACGTGTCGCCATCAACGTCGACGATGCGCGGGACTTGTGCGACACGATAATTGTCGAGTTCTAACTGCAAACCCGAACAAGGAACGCCTGTGCCCATAACACTATCGGGAAAGCGGTTTGGTGAACCACAAGCACCAAAAGGATTGTAGTAAGCGTCAGCTTCTATGCGAAGTTTGCCGACCGCCGAGCTTGGCGTCGAGGCATGGCGAATGGTGTTGGTGTCGGAGTAATACCAGGTCAGTTCGGAAAACGCCTCGATGCCGTTTTCGAAATTGTGGTTGGCATAAGCATAGAAATTGGAACGCGCGAGCTCGGAATACAGGTCACGGTTCTCGTTTAAGTTATAACGGTATGTGCCCTGCCCGTCGACTGCGCCACACACCTGATCGTTAATGCTGTATTGGCACTGCGCGCTGCCCGTCGGATAAGTCTCGAACTCGCCCGCACTGTCGGTCACTTTGCCAGATATTCCAAAGCGAGAAACACTGGGACGAATATCGTACTGACCGTAGGCTGAATTGGCGCTGTCGTTGCGGAAAATAGTTCCTGCGAACTCCGTATCGGCGACACGTGAAGAGTAATCGCTGTTAGCCCAACGCGGGTCGTCTTGCGAATTCACCCGGTCGCGCTGGTAATAGTTGAAAAACGCGCCAACTTGAGTCGCGCCATCGTTCATGGCCGTACCCCATTGAAGAGTAAAACGCTCGTCCTGACGCCCAATGCTCTCATACGCATCGCTGCGCAGATTGACACGGAAGCCTTCGAAATCATTTTTTAGCACGTAGTTTACAACGCCAGCGACGGCATCCGCGCCGTAGATAGCCGACGCGCCCTCGCGCAATACTTCGGCACGCCGCAGACCTGTTACCGGCAACGACTGCACGTTCACTGTATTTACTGGCACAAAACTGCCACCAACCTCTTCGGTTTGGTAGGCCGCCGAGTTAACCATTCGGCGTCCGTTAAGAAGTACAAGTGTATTGCCCGTACCAAGGTTACGAAGGTTGAACGCGCCGATATCGCCACGCGCCGAATTAACGCCGCCGGAAATATTCTCCGATTCGCTAAAAAAGTTTTGTCCCTGTTCTGCCATAAACTCCAGAAGCTCATCGCCAGAGTTTACACCAAGCGCTTCGATGTCTTGCTCGCTAAGAACCGACACAGGCAATACTTCGCTTATCTGTGCACCGCGAATCTGCGAACCAACGACGACTATTTCGTCGATCATGTCGTCTTGCGCCAGAAGTGCCGCAGGAGTTAGCGCTGTCGCAAGGCTTATCGCCCGCGCAAGCAGCTTCTTCTTATAGTTAGATTTCAAATTACTTCCCCTTGTTTTCACTTTTTAATAATTTGACTTCTAACGATAATGTTTCGGCCAGTTCTTTTGACCGAACGCCGAATTCGTGGAAGCCATGATCGCGCCGTGTTGGGCGTACTAATTATTAAACAGCGAAAATTTCGGGCGATCACTTGTTTTTATCAGTGACCAAGGGGGGGTTTATTAACGCAAAAAAATCAAAGATCTAGACGATCAAAAACGGCGAAATTTTGATCTAAAAAAAGAAAAGGGAGGTGCATTTGTTCGAGAAACTCGATGGCGGTTGGGTTTTTTAGCAAAGCAATGGTTGCAAGGCTACCGGCAACAATGCACTGGTCAGCGAGCACCGTGGCGGCAGCGGTTCCAACAAAGGGATAACCTGTTCGAGGGTTAAGTAAATGCCCGTATTTTATTCCTTCGATCTCGATACATCTCGCGTAGCTTCCGCTCGATGCCAGCGCGCCTTGCGAAAGCGCAACGAGGCGCAGCGGCGATTGAGGATTACTCGGATCGCTTATGGCAACACGCCAAGGGTCGCCGCCGTGCTGGGGGCCAGTCACGCAGATATCGCCGCCTAGGTTTATGAGCGCATGTTTAACGCCTGCGTCTTTTAATAGAGTCGCCGCACGATCCGCCGCATACTCCTTTACAATACCGCCGAAATCTAGCTCCATGCCAGGGGTATCAAAAATAAGCAGCGGAGATTCCCAATCGAGCCTATCCCATCCGACTCTCTCGAGGAGTCCGGCAAGCACTTCGGGATCGGGCAATTCGGTTTGACCCTCGGGCTGAAAATTCCACGCGCGCCTTAGAAGACCGGAGGTAATGTCGAACAGGCCATCGCTTTCTACATAACAAGACTCGGCGTAGTCGAGTAAGGCGGCTGTTTCTTCATCGACCGTTAATGCCCCCCCCGCCTCGGCCACGGCGTTTATCTCATTGAGAAAGCTGTCGGATAAGTAGCGCGAGTATTTGTTTTCGAGCCTCGCTACGTCGGCGATTACCCCCTCGCACAGGCTGCGGGCATTGTCGGACGAGTGCGCGTAAAGACTTATCGTGCAGAGCGTACCCATTGCCTGAAATTCGACGTCGAATAGTGTCAGATCAGTGCGGGTATTGCTCATCGGTTTAGGGTCTCTAAATGAATGGGTTTCGAGAAAAATTGTCGAGGTGGTTTGTAAAAAAATTATGGGGCGATCTATGGGGTGTTCTGTACGCGATAGCTAGAAAGTAAAATCGATGCCTGCGCTAAGCCGCGTAAAATCGATAATGCCTGGGCTGCTAGCGCCAGATCCGCCGAGACTCGCATCTGCCTTATAACGTTCGCCGCTTAACACCAGCGTGTATTTTCCAACGCGCGCATTAAGCTTAAGCCCGGCACTCAGGGCGCCGTAGCTACTCAGCCTAAAGTCGGCAGAGTTGAAATCACTCGCCTGCAAGAAATCGCTTGCCGGGGTAAAAAAATTGGCAGCGTCTTGCTGATAATAGCGCAGGCTTGGCACGAGGGTGATTGAGCGCCTGAAGGTTTTATGTAGCGACAGGTCGAGCGTGTGCGAACTGACGCCAAAGTCGTCGTCGTAATAACGATAGTTCGCATGCAGCGCACTGGTTTGAGCGCGAAAATAGCGCCGCCACGAGGTTGTCCAAGTAAACTGGTTTCGCTCTTCGGGCCTGCGGTCGACGAGCTTGTAGGGATCGCTTAGAAAGCCCGAGGCGCGCGCGGTGCTTATGCCGCTTTGCAAAATCGAGAACTGATTTAGAATCTGCGTGACCGACACGAACGCCGAGCTGTTGGCTTTTGTTGCGCTCGGAATACGGTTAAAAAGCAGCGCGTCTGTCGGGCTAAGCTCATCGTCAGAGTAGGATGCGCCACCGCTTATCGTGGTCGAATTGTTTGCCAGTGTAATACTGCCATCCACTGCCATACTATTGGATCGATAGTCGTTCTCGTCGGAGATCGTAAGGCTGATGCCGAGATTCCCACTGTCGAAATAGCGTCGGCCTGCTGCTGTTATGTCGCGACGTTTCTCATAAATCGTCGCGCCGCTCATCGCGACTTTCGCGTCTCCGTTGACGCTTTCGACAGTATACCAAGGCGACGCGCCGCTCATGCTTTCGTAAGACGAATCTAAGGAGAAACTGTACTTTTCGCCAACCGGCGCCGAATAGCGAAGCTGATGCACTTTGATGTCATAGCGTTCGGCGCTGCCTGCCAAGAGCACGCTTGCGTCAAGGTCGTCCTCTTTGTATGAAGACGCGCGATACGACAAGACGCTTACTGCAGGAGGCGTGTCGGCGTGGGCCGGCGAGACAGCCACGACACCGGGCAAAGCCAGTGCAGAGGAGGTAAGCGCTAAAAGAGTTTTAGAGTGCATCGGCTTTAATTACAGCCGCAGCCGCCAGCTGCGACGCCGTTGCCGCCAGTCGACGCCTCTTTACTGAAATAGATATGCTGATTAAGCCGAGACTCGAGCGGGTCTGGATCGAATGCCATTTCGGTGCGTGCAAGGTCGCCGCGCTGATAAGCCGGTACCGCTTCACAGGCCGCAATCCCGGTAAGTAGAGTAAGTGTCGCAACTAGGCGAACAACACTATTCATATTGACATCGCTCCGAAATAATTTCTTAGATACCTGCTTGGTGCTCTAGCAAGAGTCGCAGCATTTCGCCAAGATTCTGGTGCAGGTCACTACCCACCTCCATCTGCCTGCCACCCGTGTGACCTACTCCAGTTACCATCGAGAGAATGCGCGTGCGAGCAGCTTCGGCACCGTTAAGGTAGTTCGCAAACGCGCCTAAGTTGGTCGCCGCCGACCCATCGCGGGTACTCACAAACAGTAAACCTGAATTACTCGCGATGAGCCCCGCCTTATGACACACGGTGCATTTGGCCTGCACAATCTGCGTTTCGATAGAATCTCCGAACAGCGTGGTTGCACGTGCGAGTGCTGATGGCATGGGCGCCGCCACCTCGGCATAGCTGCCTAGTCTGAACGTAATAGGATCACCGCTAATAAGCGCAAGATCGAGTGAATAGTTAATCCCGCCAACATCAACCGTCGGAACACGAAGTACAGAACCATCAAAGATCGATGCGCCATCGGTGTTGGTAAACGGGACTTCTGCGGCAGCGAGAACGCCAAAATCATAATTGCCTTGGTTCACACTCAAACCAAGCTCAAGCGCATAGGCCGTCTCACCCACAGTCGCTTTCGACAGGGTTAAGACATTGCCGATGAAGGTCGCTTCCTGAGCGTGGCTAACGTGCGCAAAGACAGAGAGCAGCAGTAGGCACAGGCCCAAGACCATTTTCTTACGTAGTTGATTTAACCTATTCACGTCGCTCTCCTTTACTGGTAAATACTGCCAAATAATACAGGAAAACAACCTGCTGAACACAACAAGCGGCCAAGGTTACGAGTCAGCTCAATGGGCCAGCTAAATGGGCCAGCTAAAATGTGCCCAGAACGTATACTATCCCCTAAAAAGAGTATAGGTATCCCCCTCTCACCCTGTAACCATGACACACTAACAAAGAAAGGTCTCAAACTCGCACGATCAACCTTCTCAGGTTAGCTCGCCCAGAACATTAAAAGGTATACCACCCATGCGCTCGAATTCATTTACACCAAATTGCACCGTTACAAGAAGCCTCAAAGGCTCAGCTGCAGTTGCAACCCTCACCGCTGCTGCCCTGCTGAGTAGCAGTCTCCAGGCCGCCGACACCTACGATGGTGCGACGGGGCAAGTTACAGCACCTGTTGTGAGAGTCGGCGATGACTACTACCGCGATGTTGTTATAACCGTTGGCTCTATCGTGAGCATCGGTGAGGTCGCCGAAGACGATGTTAAATACGACACGTTTAATGGTGGAACTGGTCAGCTGAGTATTCCGGTTATCACCGACGGCACTATTTTTGCGTATAACGTCGTGGTCACCCTAGGCGCGCTAATCAGCCAGGGCGGGAAATGCGAGTCGCTCGCCGACTGCCTCGGCGAAGAAGAAGCGCCTGAAGTCGTGCCCGTTGCCTCTGACCATGCAATATTCTATGGCGCGGCACCTTTCGCCGAGTGGGTTGAGACGAGTTACAGCGCAAGCACTCTCTCGCTGACAACGAATCTCGATACACCGGCGCGCGTCATGCTGTCGGACTCACCAACCATGGTGAGCGATGCGAGCTATCTCTCGATCGGTGAGGCGTTAACTAGTTTTTCAGGCTACTCTGCCGAAGCGCTGGGCGTAGATTCTGACTCAACGTATCGAACCTATTACAGCAAACTCCTGCGACTGAAAGCCGAGACATCAGACTCCTCTTGTTATCGCCTGCGTTCACACTTGCATCCTAACTTCGCGATTGATGTTGACGAAGACGATTTCGATAATCTTAAATTCCGCAATAACTTTGGCAACGTGACTACGAGCTACGGCTATGTTTGCTTTACATACGATAAGTCGGCAAGGCTGCTGCGGGCTAAGACGCGTTACAACTACAGCGCGGCTGATTTTACCTACACGCAAGACTCGTCTTTCGCGCGCGGAAACTATTATGTGAAGCTAGGTAACGGTGGCTACAGTTTAGTGGCGAGCAGCAGCGAGGCGACTAAGCTTTATATTTATGATTCGCCTCTCGACTTTTCTGTCCCGTTTGACTTTAACCCTGCCAAGACTACGCCGGTAACCAACCCAGCCGCGGCGTACATCAGTAAGCCGGCGGACTTCAATATTAGTCGCCTTGGCAGCGAATATACTGCACAAGTGAAAGTTAACGGCGTCGCCGCGCCGGGCACGAATGCAACAACACGCACAGCGGCTGACGCGATGCTTCTTAAAATAGAGAACGCTCTCGCCTCTGGTGAGTCACTGCGTTACGACATTAACGTGTATGCCGCCTTCCGCGATGGCTTACTCGCTTCAACCTTGCAGAGCGATGGCATTTCGAACGGAGTGTTGGGTCAGAACCTCGTGCCCTATGTGTTCTTCACCAACGAAAAAGACAGCAGCGGCGTCTCTCATCCTTACATGGTAATCATGAGCTACGGCAATCCTGGCTCTCCTCATGGACTAATGGATGTGCCGCGTCCGCCGGGTCAAGGCACCGGCTCTTATGGCAGCAGTAACGTGACTCGCTTCACTAACCTCGACCGCTATTCGATAGGCATTCCAATGAAAGATTACGGCGAGGTTAGCGCGGTCGACGACAACGCAGGCGTGCTATCGAACCAACTTTGGGACGACGTAACCGGCAGCAAAGGCGCGCGTGATGTATTTAACTACGCAAGTGCTAACGACAACGGCATTATGATATCGGGCGCAGTAATGTTTCCGGTTTATAACAATCGTCTGATGCCCTCGCAGGCCGATGCCGAACTGTCGGCTAGCGGTTGTCACGTAGGTCAGGGCGGCGGCGGACCACATTGCCATGCCGATGGCTACGAAAGCCAAGGCGTTCTCGGTGTCTATAATGACGCAGACTACGAAGGCAAAGAGCATCCGCCACTTGTAGGCTTTGGTTACGACGGCATTGCGCTCTTCGGCGTTTATCGCGAAGACCAAGACTCGAAGCTAGAAGGCTTCGGCACTGCGCTCGATGCATGGGGCGGTCACGAGCACGACTCCCTCGGCTACCATTATCACGCCGACCGCTCGACGTCATTAACGCTGAGTATTCCCGGCGCGGCGGCCGCGTCGTACCGCGTGCGCTCGCTCATACTCGGCGCCTATAAGGGCAAGCTCACTGGCACGCCTTATTTTGTTAGCAAAAAATCGGGGAACGATGCGACCTTCTTAGGCGGCATCTAGGCGTCTTCGGGGAATCGGCGCTACAGCGATTCCCACCCGCCCCCTAGCGCTTTGAATAGTGCGACAGTTTGCAGCAGCGCGTCGGCTTTGCTTGTGACGCGCTGGCTGTCGATGGCCAGCTGCGTTCGTTGCGTATCAAGCAATACCTGAAAATCCTCTAAGCCAAGGTCGACCAAGCGTTTGGCGAGGGCGACGTTCTCTTCGAGATCTTGTGCCGCCGTCTCCAGTGCCTGCGCGCGTATCTGCGACTGCGCGTAGCCGACCAAGCGCACCTCAACATCCGCTACCGCGGTCAGTACTGCAAGGCGATACTCTGCCTCGGCAGCTTCTAGCTGCGCTCGGCCGGCCTCTTTATTTGCCCGTATCGCGCCGCCCGCAAAAAGGGGCCATTGTATCGAAGGGGCGAGCGTCCAAGCCCGACTCGACGAATTAAACAACTGACTAAACGAACCGCTCTGCTGATCTCTATTTCCGGTGAGCAAAAACCGCGGATAGAGCGACGCCGTGGCGATACCTAGTTCGGCACTTCGCGTCGCCAATTGTGCGTCGGCAAATGCAATATCGCGGCGCCGAGTGAGAAGCTCCGACGACAGCCCAACTGGCACCTCAACCGAGCTTAATCTGGCGAGCCCGTCTTGTGAAGATTCTGCGCCCGCCGAAAGATCACTCTCGATTGCCGCTACGGTTGTGCCGAGCAATACCGCTATAGCAGCCACGGCTCCGCGTTCGGCAATGGCAAGTTGCGGAACCTGCGCTTCGGTTGCAAGAAGATCGGCGCGCGCTCTGTTGGCATCAAGCGCTGATGCTAGCCCTGCCCGCTGCCGGCTTTCGGCAATGCTAAGCGTCGCGCGCTGAATAGCGATACTCTGCATCACAACACCGCGATGCGCCTCTACGCTGCGCAGCTCGATATAGTTACGCGCCAGTTCGGCTATCACGCGGAGTTTTGTATCGTCGCTCGTCGCACGCGTTACGTCTAGCTGTGCTTCGGCTCGTTGTGTCTGCCTGCGTTGTCCGCCAAAGACATCGATTTCCCAGCTCGCGTCAAATCCCGCATCGAATACTTCGGCGCCAAGAGGCGCAAGCCCTGCTTCGGCGAGTGGGCCAATTGGTCCTGGAAAATTTGGGCTCTGCCTAAATTCCGGGTTGCTGAAATTGGCGGCAAGGGTTGGTAAAAGTCCGGCCATCGCACCACGGCGATTCGCACGCGCTGCGTCGACCCGTGCGTTAGCTGCCGCTATCTGCAAATTTTCGTCTGCCAGCCGCCCGACAAGACGTGAAAGAATCGGATCGTCAAAACTAAGCCACCAAGTATCGAGAAGCGCTTTGTCTTCAGGCGTGGCGACCTCGTCGGTAGCTAACGCCATAGTCGGCGTTTCGTAGTTTGGTCCCACAGCACAGCTCGACAGAAAACTCACGAGGCTGATACAGCTAATAAGGCGCAGTGATTTTTTAAAAGTGTTCATGACATTGCTCCTTCGATAGCGACGTCGCCGTCATTGCTGACAGACTCTGGTCCGCGCCACCCATCGGGCAGCATCGAATACACCGCAGGTACCATAAGTAGCGCGAGTATCATCGAACCGCCGATGCCGCCAACGAGCACGATCGAAAGCGAAGGCCAGAAGTCGCCACCGACAAAAATAAGGAGGGGAAGAAAACCACCGATAGTCGTCAGCGTCGTCGACAAAATGTGTCTGGTGCTACCCATGATCGCCTCAACTATCGCTTCGCGATTTCCTGCACGGGCTAATTCGTCTGCCCGAATAGCAGCAAGCACAACGATACTGTTATTGAAGGCAAGACCGATTAAGCCGAGGATTCCAAGGAAAGAATTGAAGCTAATCGGAAAGCCCATTGTCCAGGTCGCAAAAAGACCAAGTCCGATGGACAACACCGCCACCGTGCCAAGCAACAGCGCGAGGGTTCCGCTTCGGAACAACAGCACAAGCGTGGCCGCCGACAAGGTAATAAGAAGCGGAATAAAGGCGGCGAGGTCGCCGGTAGATTCGCCCTCCTGCTCTGCAGCACCACCGAGTTCGAGTCGATACCCGGCAGGCAGGACAAAGCCTTCGCGATCAAGCTTTTCTAACACGCGTGCGGTCACATCTAATGGCAGCGATTCATTTTGCGTATAGGCTTGTACGCGATTCGTGCGCTGCGCATTGAAGCGGGTGATTCCACCTAGCACGGGCTCGAGTTTCATCTCGCCCAAAGAGTGCAAAGACACCCAGCTAGGTGTGCCGGAGCCAGCTGTGCGAGGCGCAACAACCTGCATGCTCGAGATAGACTCGATGTCGCCGCGCACCGCGCTCGAATATCGCACGCGCACTGGCAGCTGTTCGAGGTTTTCGAGAACCGTGCCGCCAATCGAGCCTTCGAGGCCTGCTTGCAATTGATTCGCCACGTCGACCAAATTTAACCCCGCGCGCTTCACTTCTTCTTCGTCTGCATCGAACCAAAGTTTTGGTTCGCCTCGGGGCATCGATACGCGCGTCGTTATAACGTCGGGATCAGATTGCAGCGCCAGTCGAATCGTCTCGCCGATGTCCTGCAGCGTTTCTATACTCGGGCCGTAGAGCCTGTACTCTACGTCTACTGTTACAGGAGGACCTTGGCCGAACTGCCGAATGACTATCTGTGCGTTACTAAACTCTGCATCGAGCGCTTTTTGCAGCGGCGCGATCATCGCCTTTGCGCTCGCATCCGAACTCGCCTTCACGATTGCGTTTGCGTAATACGCCGAATCGTCTTTGTTCATAATCAGGTTGTAATACACGGTAGGAAAACTGCCGCCCACGAGCCAATACACATGATCGGTCGCCTCAAATTCGCGTATGCGTTCCTCGATTGCCTCGACCTCGCGCCGTGTATTCTCGATGCTTGAATCGGATGGCAAGGTGACCTGAATCTGAAACATGTCGCGATCGACCGGCGGGAAAAATTGATTGCCTAATTCGGTCGCTGCGATAAAACCACACAGCGGCCAAAACACAGCAATGAGAATCGCGGCGATTGGATTGCGTAACGCAGAGCCCAGTAGTCCTCGGTAGGTGGCAGCGAGCTTTTGCGGACGCACGCCGACAGTCCACCAATGCGACGTGGACGTCGATGAAACCGGCCGCGCAAACAGGCCAGCGAGCGCTGCAATAATAGTGATCGATACAAAGAACGAACAGATTACCGCGGTGATTACGGTGCTGCCGATCGAGCCAACAAAGTCGCCCGCGCTGCCGGGTAACAATAGAATGGGCGCGAACGCGAGGACGGTAGTGAGCGTTGACGCAAGGAGCGGAACAAAGAGATGACCAATGGCGCGCTGCACTGCTTGCTGCGCAGTAGCACCCTTGCTTCGGTGCTGCATGATTTCATCGGCGACGACAATCGCGTTATCGATAAGTAGGCCAATCGCGATGATCATGCCAAAGATCGACATCTGGTGAATCGTATTGCCCGAGAGCTGTAACGAGAACAATACCATTGCTGTAACCAGTGGCAGTACCGAGCCAACCACTAGCGCGAGACGCCAACCCATCATCACAAAAATAACGCCTATCACGACACCGGCGCCAGCAACGAGATTACTCGTAAGACTATTGAGAAGTCCCGTGGTGTAGCGTTCTTGCTCGAAGATATTATCCAGCATTACGCCTTCGCCCAGTTCGGCCTGATAGGCCGCAACAACTGCGTTGGCCTCAGGCGCCCACTGATCGACACGGCGCGCCGAACCCATCCGCGTCGCGACATAAACCACGCGCGCGCCATCGACAAACCCAAGCTCCCGCTCTGGCTCGCGCCAGTGACGCGTCACATCGGCCACATCGGCGAGCTTAATCCCGTCGCCATTTAGGCCGCTGCGTAGCGTAAGGTTTTCGATGCGGGCAATAGAATCGAGTTCGCCAGCAACCTCAACATTGATATTCGACTGATTGCCGCGAAAAGTCCCCGCGGGTTTTTTTGCATCGGCCAAACGCAGCTGCGCAGTAACGTCGGTGACACTCATGCCTAGCGCAGCGAGTTCTGCCGCGTCGGTCGTCACGAGTATTTCCTCGGTGGGCGCGCCATAAATGCGCACAAGCTCGGTGCCGCCGACTGTGCGTAGGCGGTTAGCAAGCTCCTCGGCAGCGCGATTCATCACGTTGAGATTGATCTCGCTCGACGACTCCCATCGCACCGCAGTAATCAACGTAAAGGCCACAGGATCGCGCTTGTCGTCGATGAGAGACGCCTGAGCATCGACAGGAAACGCGCTCGACACTTCGGCCACTTTGTCGCGCACTTCCGAAAATATTTCTTTGTTTTTCCCCTCGGTAATCTCAGCGCCTAATTCGATTGCCACCAGCGACACGCCTGCTGTCGACGTCGACTCGATGTCTTTGATTCCTGATATTTCTTGCATACCCCGTTCGAGAGGCTCGGTGACGAGCGTCTCAACACGTTCGGCAGACGCACCGGGTACTGGCGTTATGATCGTAATATTTCGATTAGTAATGCGCGGATCTTCGAGTCGCGGGAGCGAACCCAGCGCGGACATTCCGCCAATAAGAATAATAGAGATCGCGAGAACAAGGAGCTGGCGATTACGAAAGAAGAGTATCGCTAGGCGAACTGGCAAGGTGACACTGCTCATTGGACAGTGCCTCTGTTGTCGATGCTAAAAGTCACCGCTTGCTGCGGCGTTAGTCGGTGTAAACCTGCACTCACCACTCGGTCGCCGGCCGCGAGTGTCCCGCGCACATAGACGTCGTCGCCTGCCTGATGAAGTAACTCGACTTGCCGTCTGTCTAACACTCCCTCGCCCGCCGTTTGTTCATTCACCACATAAACCGCCCACATACCCCGCGAGCTTTCGGTTAGGGCCACGATCGGCAATCGAATACTTTGCATCGCGACGCGCTCGTTGATTTTAAGTTCGACTAAGTCGCCACTTCGCAAGGTGCTTGCGGCATCTAGATCGTCAATCGTGAAAACCGCGCCTATGCCGCGGGTTGCGCTTTCGCGTTCGGGTAATACCGCTCGGAGCTTGCCGGTTCGCTCGAAGCCGTTAATGATCAGTGAATAATCTTCGCCTACTACCAGCCGGCGAGACGCCTCTTCGGTAATTGCCACACGTGCCTCGGGAAGGCTACTTTCTAACAGCCTGATTATGGGCGTACCCGCGGCGAGAACCTGGCCTTCGTCTGCATATCGCGCGGCGACAATACCTGCAAAAGGCGCGAGTAAACTGCTTTTCTCTATTTGAAGTTCGATGCCTGCTAAGGTGGCATTATTCGCAGCAAGGTCTGCGATGCTTGCGGCGAGTTGGGCGTCGGCTTCGTCCATTGCCTGCTGCGACACCGCCGCGTCTGCTAGAGCGAGCGTGATCCGTGCCTGCGTTGACTTCGCGAGATCGCGGCGCGCTGAGGCAGACGCAACAGCCGCTCGGAGTTCTGTCGCGCGGGACTTCAGCAAGGCAGTATCGAGTTGAGCAAGTGTGTCGCTCGCAGCAACTGTTGCACCGTCGTCGACCGTCACAGCATTGAGAAGGCCTGCGAGTTCGAAGCCAATATCGCTTTCGCGGCGCGCCTCGACTCTGCCAACAAAACTTCGGGCGACGTCATAACCTGCACCCTCCTGAGCAAGCAACACGCTCACCGGCAGTGCGCTTGCCTGTCCGCTCGCTTCGCCTCCCGAGCCGGTCGCTCGCGCAAATAAACCAAACAGCACGAGGCCAGCCAATACCCCACCCGCGGCGAGCAACGTGGGTGACACGCTGCCGCGAGTTCGCTGTCGCCTCAGGACTGCGCATTGTCGTGTTTGTTGAGAAGTTGGGGTTCTATCGTTAGAACCGATGACCTGACTAACGGGCATGTTGGCTGGGCTGGTTAAAGGACTGGTTAAAGGCTTGGTTGAAAAGCTGATTGAAGAGCTGATTGCGGAGATTGAATAGATTAAAGAGCTGGTTAACGAGGTGATTAAACGGAGCATGAGGCGATCCCTATATAAAGAGGCTTTTCTTAGTGCTTGACTCGATCGCCATGCAGGCAATAAAGTGGAGTCATTAACGTGTATATACACTAATGTGAGATTGCCCCGGTGTCAACGACACATTGCTAAGAAGGGAATGCAAACCCAGCGCCACATTTTTCTTGGAGGATCAATTGAAGGACGCCAATCACCCACATCGATTGAATCGAACAATGCCCGTGCCTAATCACCCCAACAGCGACGGCGCACAGACCGATGCGACGCCACTGGACGAGCTTTGTAATTGCTATTCGCTCAGGCGCGCGGCACGGACTGTCACAAGGCAATACGCAGAGATCATGCGCGATACAGGGCTGCAAGCAACGCAATACAGCATATTGGCGATGCTAAGCGACGGCGAGCGGCTTTCGATCAGCGAGCTCGCAGACGACCTTGGTCTCGAGCGGACGTCGATGAGCCGCACGCTGCGACCGATGGAGCGCGAAGGGCTCGTCGCTCTCTCATCCGAGGGATTTCGGCGTAAACGCGCAATAGAACTGACGGCCGCCGGTTTTTCACGCTACCAAGAATGCCTCCCCCTCTGGCGAACTGCGCAAGCGCGGTTTGCAAAGAAATACAGCCCAGAGCAACTAAATCAATTGCATTCGCTTCTCGCACTAATCAGCGAATAGCATTCAACCGCTCGCTCACTAAAACTATTTGTTACCGTTTTACACCAATCCTTTCTGCGATTTAAATTCCAATCAATTTCCTGACCGAAATTGCTTTACTCGTGCCGATTTTTTCTTCACTCTCGAAGACGCCTTATTCCAAAACTATAAAAAAAATGAGAGGTATCGAGCATGTCGAAAATCTTTACCACCACCGCATCTACCCTTGGACGCCGCGCGTTTCTGCGCAACGCATCAGTCGCAGCACTGGCGAGTGGCACCGCAGCCACCACCTTGTTTAGCGAAAGTCAGGCGCAGGGCACCGCCCGAACGATGGCACACACGGGAATGAAATTTGATTTCGATACGCCTTACAATCGGGTCGGGTCCAGCTGTGCTCGCTGGGACGGCGCTGCACGCGGTTATCCCGAAGGCGTTTTTAAATACGGCATGGGCGTAGCCTCGCAAGACTTCGAATGCGCGCCTTGTATAACCGAGGCACTCGAAGAGCGGATTAAGCATCATAACTGGGGCTACCTATCTGATCGCGACGGCCTCGTTGCCGAGATCGTGAAATGGAATGGCAACCGCAATCAGCTCGATATTGACCCCAAAACAATTACCGTCTCGGACGGCGTTTATCCCGGCATGATAGCCGCCATGCGCGCCTTTACCCCGCCAGGCGGAAAAACACTGATCATTACGCCGGCCTACTCCGGCTTTTACACGATGGCGCGCGAGGCAAATATCGGCACCGTCGACAGTCAAATGAAGCGAATCGATGGGCGTTACGAAGTCGACTGGGCCGATTTAGAAGCGAAGATGACTCCCGATATCCGCACGCTTATTGTGTGTAATCCGCAAAACCCGACGGGCAATGTTTGGCGCGAAGACGAATTAGAGCGCATGGGCCAGCTAGCACTCGACCACAATATCGTGGTCATCTCCGACGAGATCCATGCCGACATCGTGCGCAAGGGTCATAAGTACACGCCCTTTGCCGCGCTAAAAAACAAAGAGATCGTCAACAACAGCCTTTCGTTCTGCGCCATCAGTAAGACATTTAATATGGCTGGCCTCAAGAACGCCTATTATTATTCGTCTAACCCCGCGCTACTCGGCCGCGTTAATCAACAGCACTGGCCCGATGTCAGCACACTGGGCGTTGTGGCTACCGAGGCTGCTTACAAATACGGCGGTGAGTGGTTTGATCAGGCCAATGCCTACATGGACGACAATCACACGTTTATCGAAGAGTATGTAAAGACCAACATGCCGCGTGTCGGGTATACCCGCAACGAAGGCACCTACATGACTTTCCTCGACTTCAGTCAGGTTATCGCAGCCATCGGCCCCGAAGAACTTATGGCGACCTATGACAAATCAACGCCCGAAGACGGCTTTCAAGACTGGCTCGTGTATAAATCGGGCGCCTATCTCAACCCCGGCTCTATGTATGGCAGCGGAGGAGCGGGTCATATGCGCTTAAACATTGCGTCGTCGCGACTCGTTCTTAAAGAGGTGTTCGACTCCATCGCGATGGCAGTCAATAAAGTCTAATTAGCGGGATTCGTTTTATAGCGCTTTCTTTGGAGGGTGATATGGCTACAACTAGGCGAGAATTTGTTAAACGCATCGGGCTTGGCGCAGCGACAGGGCTCGCGCTAAGCCACTCCCTTTCACGGCAAGGCGCTCAAGCACAAACTCTCGCCGACGCCGAGAGGGGCGTATTCGACAACGGTATCATGCAGCTCAATCAAAATGAGAGCGCTCGCGGGCCAGGCCCTAAAACACTCGAGGCAATACGGGCGCACGCGACCAAGCGCGTTGGCCGCGGCTACGCACCTGACCATGTAAATGAACTCCGCGATTCCATCGCATCGAGGTTTGGTCTCGAATCCGACAATGTCTTGCTGGGTACAGGCTCGACGCCTATTCTCGAAGGGTCTGTTCACGCGTTCTGCTCTGCTCGAAAGTCTTTAGTTACCGCCGTGCCCAGTTATTCGACGAGCGAACAAACTGCGCGACGCATGGGCGTTAAGGTTCATGCTGTTCCGCTCGATGCTGGTCTCTATGTCGATCTACCCGCGCTTGCAAAGCTTGCACCCGGCGCTGGGTTGGTTTACGTCTGCAACCCCAACAACCCCTCTGGCACGGTTCACGGCCCCGAGGTTATCGACGCGTTTGTGCGGGAGGTCATGCGCGCGTCGCCCGATACCATTATTCATATAGACGAAGCGTACATTAACTACACCGACCCCGGCGCGATGGAAACCGCGCTGCCGCTGGCTAAAGAGTTTAAGAATGTCTTTATCACCCGCTCGTTCTCTAAGGCCCATGGCCTAGCCGGGTTGCGTATCGGCTTCGCCTTAGGGCATACCGATACACTCGCCAAGATCAACTCGGCTTGGGGCATGGGCGATGTCAATATGCTTGGCGCGCTAGCGGCGCTCACGGCGCTTAACGACGACGACCATATCGAGTGGGAACGTCAAGAAAATTACGCGATAAAAACCTTCGTGATGCAGGCGTTTAAGGACATGGGGTATGAGGTGCCTTATACCCAAACCAATCACCTCTTTGTAAATCTTGGCATGCCTGCCAGCAAGTTCCGTGAGGCGTGTCTTGAGCAGAACATTCTGGTTGGCCGCGACTTTCCTCCTCTCGAGAAAACACATTGCCGGATTTCGCTCGGTAGTCGTGAAGAGATGGAGCAGGCGGTAGCTGTGTTTCGCGAGGTTTTTGCTCAAAGCTGAAGACTTCACAGAGAGTCAGTATTCCCTTCGCTTTATAGCCTCCAAGGGTTTAGCGAATCGCGAACGTTTTCAGCTATACTCGCCGCCTATCTAGATAAAGGGGATTAAGACTCCTTTTAAAAAACGAGCGTAGAGTGGCAGTAGAGCAAAAAAAAACTAAGCAAACCACTCAACGCCCCGTTTTCGATGTTGTGGTACTCGGTGGCGGTGCGGCAGGGCTTTTTGCTGCGTTTACCGCAGCCCAGCGCGGCCGCAAGGTGCTAGTGCTCGAGCGTGCAAATAAGATCGGTAAAAAAATCTTGATGTCTGGCGGCGGTCGCTGCAATTTCACCAATCTCTATATCGAGGCGCAGAATTTTCTCTCTGCCAATCAACACTTTTGCAAGTCGGCGCTAAGTCAGTACACGCAGTGGGACTTTATCGACCTGATGCAGCGGCACGGACTCGAATACGAAGAGCGTAAACACGGGCAATTGTTTTGCCTGCATTCGGCGAAGGATTTGCTTGCGATACTCGAAGAGGAATGTGCTCTTACCGGCGTGACTATTCGGACACGGTGCGATGTGAGTGGTGTCGATAGCTTACTAGAGAGCAGCGAGAGTTTAGAAAGCGAGGGCAGTATGGAAGCGGCCTCTTTAGACCACTCTGACCAAAATCACGCGCGGTATACCATTCGCTGTGTCGAAGACGATAGGCCAAAGAGTTATCGCTGCGAGTCGGTGATCGTCGCGACCGGCGCGCTTTCGGTTCCTACGCTAGGCGGCAGCGATCGTGGCTACCATCTCGCGCAGGAGTATGGCTTGCCGCTGATAGACCGCAGCGCCGGCCTCGTTCCATTCATGTTTAGTGATGCCACGTTAGCTCTGTGCAGCACGCTATCTGGCTGTTCGGTTAGTGTCGAGGCTCGGTGCGGGTCAGCGAGTTTTAACGAAGACATGCTGTTTACCCATCGTGGCCTTAGTGGGCCTGCGATTCTGCAGATTTCAAACTATTGGCAGCCGGGCGCTGCGCTCGCCATCGATCTGCTGCCTACACTCGATGCCGAGAAGTATCTTATCGAGCAGAAGCGCGACAACTCGAAACAGAAAATTCGCAGTGTGCTTTCACAGCATTTGCCTAAGGCTTTGGTTACCGAACTCGAAAAACTCTGGTGGCCCGAGAGCGCAGAACGCCCGCTTGCAGAGTGCAACGACTCAGTGCTGCGCAGCCTCGGACAGCGCTTGAATGCATGGCAATTGAAACCGTCGGCGACCGAAGGCTATCGAACGGCCGAGGTAACACTCGGCGGCGTCGCAACATCGGCGGTTAGCTCGAAGACAATGGAGGCGATTGATCATCCCGGACTGTATTTTATTGGCGAGGTGGTTGATGTCACGGGCCACTTGGGCGGATTTAATTTCCAGTGGGCGTGGAGCTCGGGCTTTGTTGCTGGGGTTAATGCTTAGGAGGAACTACCCTTCCCGCATTTTCTCAACAATCGCCGAGGTCGAGCAGTCGTCGAGAAAGTCTAATGACTTTACCTCGCCGCCGTACGACAGCACATACTCGCCTCCCACGACCTGGTCTATTGAATAGTCTCCGCCTTTGACAAGGATGTCTGGGTTAAGGAGGTGCAGCAGATTTTCGGGCGTGTCTTCGGGAAAGCTCACGACCCAGTCTACGGCTTCGAGTCCGGCGAGAACTGCGAGCCGCCTCTCTACCGGATTGATCGGTCGACCCGCGCCTTTTAATCGATGCACCGAGGCGTCATCGTTTATTGCAACGATGAGCCTGTCGCCTAATTTTTTCGCCTCGGCTAAATAGCCTACGTGGCCGGCGTGAATGATGTCGAAGCAACCGTTGGTAAACACGATGCGCTCGCCGTGGGCTTTGGCGTCTTCGACCGCAATACGCAACTGTTCGGCACTCATCGCGCCGCGGCCCGATGCCTGCAGCTGATGCAGCGCGCGGCGCAGTTCTGGGCCACTAATGGCCGCCGTACCGAGCTTACCTACCGCTAGGCTTGCGGCGAGATTAGCGAGCGCAGTTGCCTCGGCGAAGCCCTCGCCCGCCGCGAGGCTAGCCGCCAATACCGAGATCACCGTGTCGCCCGCGCCGGTCACGTCGAATACCTCTTGTGCGCGCGCCGGCAGGTGAAGTTCGGGGGAGTCTGGGCGCAGCAGCGTCATGCCGTTCTCGCCACGGGTAATGAGAATCGCCTCGAGATCGAGGTCGAGCATGAGTGCAAGGCCCTTCTCAACCAGCTCCTGCTCGCTGGCACACGCGCCGACGACCGTCTCGAACTCGAGCAGATTAGGGGTAATCAGCGTCGCGCCTCGGTACTTTTCGAAGTCGCTGCCTTTGGGGTCGACAATTACCGGCTTGCCTTTTGCCCGCGCGGCTCTGATAAGACTCGGAACATCCTGCAGAGCACCCTTCGCATAGTCCGAAACGATAACCACCTGCGCGTTGTCGAGCACCGACTCGAAGCGCGCGTCGAGGCCGGCGACGTCGGCAGCATCGAACTGCTGTTCGAAATCCATACGCAGCAACTGCTGATGCTGGCTAATCACGCGAAGTTTGGTAATCGTGGGCTTGTCGGCCGACTCTAAAAACTCGCAGCGCACGCCCGCCGCAGCAAGACGCGAGCTTAAGTCTTTTGCGGTGGCATCGGCGCCAACTACCCCGATCAGCGTTGCAGCGCCGCCTAGGGCCGCAATATTTAATGCCACGTTGCCGGCGCCACCCGGGCGGTCTTCTTGGTTATTGACGCGCACCACCGGCACCGGTGCTTCGGGCGAGATGCGCGTGGCCGAGCCATGGTAATAACGGTCGAGCATCACGTCGCCAACGACTAACACGCGTGCGGCTTGAAAAGGGGGCATCGATTGCGGCATGGCTGCCATCTCCAGAGTGTCTATTTATCTAGCTAGCGTTGTCTAGCTAAGGTTGTCTCGTCAGGGCTGCGTTACCGTGCGCTGGGAAATTTTTTCAGAGTCTAGCATAGCCGCAATGGGTGGTCGCGCCTCCGCGCTCTGCTACAATCGTCGCTTGTTACGGTAGCGTCTTGGTAGCTCTTTTGCTCAGTGCTACTTAGTCGCCACATTACAATCCAAGGACACGCATAATCATGCTCGATCACCCCGCACTTAACTGGCTTCGCCAGCATCCGCGCTTTTTCGCGCTGATCGGGTCTCTGTTGATCGCAGGGTATGTGTTGTCCCTCGGCGAGCGACCTAACGATGACGCCTACACGTATGTCCGCGTCGCCGACATTCTATTGCACGACGGCCTTGCTGCCGCCTACGCTTACTATCCGTGGGCAACATACTCTGTTTTGTTCGCGCATTTTATTCTCATCGACCTCGACCTGTTTACCGCGGGCCGCGTGCTCAATGCGCTTCTCTATTCACTGCTAGCGGTGAGTTTTGTCTCACTCACAGGCGAACTCGTACGCAATGCAGAATCTCAGCGCCGCAGTGCGATTTTGTTTCTAGCCGCGCTAACCGTGCTGCTTTATCCACAGCTTAACGAATACCGCTCGATGCTCATTCGCGACGTTGGTTATTGGGCGTTTATGCTATTAGGGCTTCAGCAGCTCATTGTTGCCGTTCGACTGCCGGCGCGTTCTTCACAGTTTTGGGGCAGGCTGTTGGCGTTTTTTATTGCGCTGCTCTTCGCGTTTGCGTTTCGGGCAGAGGCACTCGGTTACCTTGTTCTGACGCCGCTATTGTTTTGCTTTTTACGCGATCACATCGGCAAACGGCGCATAGGCGATGCTCTGCGGGTAAGCCTCGCCCTTGCAGCTCTCGGCGTTCTCGCGGTGGTAGGCAGTCTCGCAGCCGGCATCGAGTTGTTTGCCTTGTTAAGCAAATTTTTCGCGACTTATTTGCCGTTTTTCGAGGCGACTTTTTCGCCCGACGAAGCACAGCGGACCGAGCTTGGCAGCGTGCTTTTCGGCACGCATGCCGAGGCCTATTCGAGTGACTACCTCCCTGTGTTTTTGATCACCGGCCTGCTCAGCATTCTTGCCGTAAGTTTAACCTCGGCTGTCGGTTTACCGTATCTGGTTGTTATCGGAATCGCTTCGGTTAGAGTATGGTTTGGAGAAAAGCAGAGAGCCGCTATTGGCTTAGCTGACAGGCTCGGCGTCGAGAAAGATGCGTTGATTCTAATCGCAGGATTTGCGCTGATTAATCTCGGTATTCTTATTGGGTTTGTGCTTATCACGCGCTTCGTTTCGGCTCGCTACGGCATGCTCTTAAGCCTGCTAGTTGGTCTGCTTATTCCTCTTTTACTCCACCGTGCGCTCGATGCATCACGCGGCCGCCGTGTTAGCGTGGCAGTCGTGCTGCTCTTTACCTACTGTTTAATCGATTCGTTCGTGAGCTTTGGCGAGCGCAAAACCTTTCTGCAAGACTCTATTGATTGGGTGCAAAGTAACGAAACCAGCGCGCCCTTCCTAACCAATAATCACACGCTTGCGTACGCGAGCGAGCGAGTCGAGTTGTATGACAAAACGCCTCGGTATTTGTCACGGCAAACCCTGCTAGAGGCGAGCGCGGCTACCCTGATAGTGATCGAGCTTAACGAGCAGATGCGCGAGACCATGCGATCTTTCGTGGATAGCGGTGAAGGTGAAAACGTTATTGCGTTTCCAGCGGAGTCGCCTCGTATTGGCATCTATCGCCGACTGTGATGCTTAGCAAAACGCATAGTAAAACGCGCCTACCAGTCATCAACTTCTTCGCGCTTGCTTACCAATAAATCACCGAGAATTAGGTAATTGAGATCGGTACCGTGGAAGGCATTAATCGCGTCTTCGGGAGTGCAAACTAGCGCTTCACCAGGCCGGTTAAGCGCCGTGTTTATGAGAAGACGCTGGCCTGTTGCATCGGCGAACTGCCTGAGCAAATTATAAAAGTCGGCGTTGTTATCATCGCGCACAACTTGCAGACGCGCGGTGCCGTCCACGTGCACAACGTCGGGATAGACTTCGCGAAACTTCGCAGTTGTTTTCACGCTTAGGGCCATCGCCTCGTCGTGGGAGTTGAGCTTACCGCGATCGATGTAATCGTCGGCTGCGCTTTCGAGAAGACTCGCCGAAAATGGTCGCCAGCTTTCACGAAATTTAACCAGCTTGTTAATGCGCTGCGCGATGCCGGGCTGTGAAGGATCGGCGAGAATACTGCGATTACCGAGCGCGCGTGCGCCAAACTCCATGCGGCCGCGAAACCAGCCGATCACCTCCCCTGCTTTTAAAAGCTCAACAGCTTTTGCATGCGGGTCGTCGAGTATTTCCCATACCGGCTTTTCACGATGGCCTTTGCAGGCTTCTACGCATTGATTGCGGGTAAACTTTGGCCCTAAGAAAAAGTGTTTAGCCGGCTTTAAGGGCTCGGTCTGTTTAGAGGCAGCAAATGCCGCGGCGCCGATTGCAGTGCCCGCATCGCCGCTTGCGGGGTTGATGAGCAGTTCTTTAACGCCGTCGATCTCGCCGAGCTTTTGGTTAAGCCGAATATTCAGCGAGCTTGTACCTGCCACCGCCAGACGACCGGTTTCGTGAATCATGTCGCCTAAATAGCTCTTCACTATTTTAACCGCGAGGTTTTCGTACAGTGCTTGAATAGCGGCCGCGTAATGCACGTAGGGTTCGTCGACTAAGTTACCTACGCGGCGCGGGCCGAGCATTTCTACCAGCTGCCTGCTGAAATAATGCCCCTTCGACTGAGCCTTATAACGACGTATCCCCACTGTGCCTACCAAGTGATTATTGATCTTGAGGCGACGACCGTTGAATTTTGCGAGCGAGGTGAGATCGTATTTAGTCGGATCGCCAAACGGGGCAATACCCATCACTTTGAACTCGCCGTCGAGCGCTTCAAAACCTAAGTAATCGGTTAGCGCCGCATACATGCCCGCGAGAGAATCGGGGTTATAGAATTCCTTTACGCGGACTATTTTACCGGCCTCGGCATACCCTAAAAATAGTGCCGAATACTCGCCTTTCGCATCGCTGCAGAATAATGGTGTGCGACCTTCTTGGGGATTAACCAGTGCCGCGCTCGCCGCGTGCGCAAGCTGATGCTGAACTGGCACGACCTGCGACGTTGCTGAAGGAATATGGAGCTTGTCGAGCAAACTCGACAGATCGCGGCGGTAACGGCGATAGCGACGATTGCCATTGAGCACGCTGTCGATCGCACGGTCGGGCGCATACCAATGCCGATAGGCATAGTGCCAGCGCGCTTTTGTGAATAGGCTTATTGGCGCAAAAGGAATCGCAACCTGAGTGACATCTTGCCCGCGCACACCGCCCATCTGCAAACAAGCGCGAGCGGCGAGATAAGGCGCTTCGTCGCGCGCGTGTTTACGCCGAACGAAGCGCTCCTCTTCGCACGCCGCAACAAGCTCGCCGTCGATATACAGCGCAGCGGCTGGGTCGTGGCCGATGGCGCCGGCGAGGCCTAGGATGATGTTAGACATGGGGCGTACTCTGTTAAGGGGTCAGACCCCTTTAATTCTAGCAGGTATGGGAATTAGGGGTCAGACCCCTTTTTCAGGCCCCTTTTTCTTTGGGCGGCCGCGGGGCTTTGCCGTAACTTCGCGGTTGAGTCGTCGCGCTACCTCGGCAGCGAATGTCGTTCCCGCGATCAAGACGCCTTGTTTCGTGGCGCTGCGAATCTCTTCATCGATTGCGCTTCTGTTGGCGCCTTCCGGCTCTTCTTCGAATGATTTGCGGTAGGCGTAGGCCCTGGCTTCTTGGGTGTCGCCCAATTTCTGGTAGACAGGATGAGGGGCAATGTTACGACGTTCTGCGTACTCGCCAAACGTATTGAGATAACGCGAGCAATCTGAATCAGAGAAGAATACCGGCTGACGGTCTACGCCACGCTGGACTACGTGCTGGGGTAAATCGGGGATAAAGAGTCGGCGTTTGCGGGGCATGCGTTTAGTATAGGAATGCCTCGCGTTAATACCAAATCAGAGCGGGTAATGCTGTAAAAGGGGTCTGACCCCTTAAACGAAGAAGTTGAATTTTTCTTGGTTGTTGAAGGGGAACACCGAGCTGGTGGCAGTGCCCGACAATCCCAAGTAGTCACGAAGCGAATCATGCACGTGGCTGGTGAGGATCTTGGTACCGAAGGTGGACTGCTTCAATGTCTTAGGATCTATTGCCAGCGCGTTCTGCAGCTCGTCCGTGCCGGCGATGACTCGGTTGGTGTAGCTCGCGCCTTTTTCCATGATGATGTAGCTGCCGATCGGCCAATGGTCTTTGCCGGCGCCCGAGTTGTAGTACGGCGTGCGTGAAAAGTCGCTGCCGACGATGACGACTAGGCGATCTGCTATGCCCGCTTCTTCTGCTGCGTCCCAGAGATAGTCTATGCCGTCGGTGAGTTCGGCTAGAAGCGATTCTTGTTCGTTGTCGTTGTCTTCGTGGCTGTCGAAGCTGCCTAGATTGAGATCGGCTGCTACGCTAACCCCACCCTTAAAGGCAAGCACAGCAAATTGAGCCTGCTGCTTCAAAAACCCGCTGACGCCACGCGGAGCGAGATCATCATAAGATGGCAGCGTAGTACCAAACTCGATGAGTGGCTCCATTGAATTGAGAGACGAAAGATAGGCTTCGAGAGAGCGTCGATTCCCCGCAACCATAGATTCCGCTGCAAGTGCTACGCGTGAATCGTTTGCATGAAGCGTCTTAATAAGCGACCAAAGTTCTCCATCGATCACGGACCGATCATAATTGAAATTTGGTTTTAACAGCTCAGCCATCTGTCCGACTGACCAACTTAGCTGTGTACTACGAACAATATTCTCAGTGCGACTAAAACCTCCAAAACTAACGTACGACATCGGTAGACCCGGAGCCTTGATCGCAGAATATAATGCCGTTAGCGTTGGGAATCCTGACGCTGTCCGACCACTCCAATTCACAGTTTCTCCAATACCGTGGGCATTGGTTTGCGAATCTACGCCATTAATAACGAGCATCTTGCTTCCATGTCGCTCGAAAAAGGACTCATTGTCTGCAAAGGGTGCGTAGCGGATGTTACCCATCTCGTGGACATCATTACTATTCGACCAATTTGTTATATCAGGTTCGCCTGCCTGATTTACTTTAGGGTCACAGAAACAGGTTACGTCCCATGCGCCAGCAGCTTGAACAGTTACTATGAATTTGCCAGCGAAGGGCGTTGCAGCTTGCACCAGTAAGGGGATGCTCGCACAGAATGGTGTTAGCGAGGCAAATTTTAGAAAATCCCGTCTGTTCTTCATAGAGCACCTGTTGAATTGCAAGACTCGCTCGGCCTATTCATGTAAATAGTCGTAGTGGCTAAGCATGTACATCATAACTGCTGTCCATGCGTATTTTGTGCCGAATGGATCTGCTCGAAAAGCGTCATCAAATACGCTCCGCGCATTCCAATCGTCCTGGTACCAATCGTTGCCAGGAGCAACATACCTGAAAGTATCTAACTCTGATTGCGTCAAGTTATCATCGTAGAACAACCCGTCTCTCGTAAGGTTGCATTGCCAGAAATTTCCGTTATGAGCGTCGTCTGCTTTAGATAGCGCTGCCGAGAATATTTCGAAAATTTGTGCTACTTCGTCTGATTCAGGTAGATATTCTGATCCATGAAGCATGGCGAATAACCGACTAATCTGGTTGCGAATCGCTAAGGCATTCGGTGTGGTAGCTTCGAGCACGCTTACGTTTTCACTGACAGCCAATCTGATTTCCGCATTACCTCCAATCGAAACAGGCAGTTCAGCCGATACCTTAGCGCCAAATTTATAGATTCCGGCTTCCGCCAAATTCGTATCGAAAGTGATTGTGCAATTGCTGCCAAACCGAAGGTAACCTTCCCAGTCTACATTGCAATAATCTCCCAATACCTCCAAACGCTCATCGCTTGCTCTTACTTCTGTCACCCTACCAGATGGAGATGTAAGCGTCATAGAGTCCATGAACAGCGTTCGGTGTTCTAGGCAGCGGACACCATCGTAGTCGCAATACTGATTCAAAAATTTCAGGGAAACTGACTTAGGCCCGGGGTTAAGCTGAACGTCGATTGAGGCGGTACGCCATTCGGCCTTGGCTGCAGATTCTAGAGTGAACGTCTTATCAGCGATTGCCAGCGGAAGGGCGCTTTCTTCGACGAGGCTGAACAATGATCGCTCGGCTGCTGGCATGATGAACTGCCGCACTACGGCCGGGCAAGCTGTTTCAGTGGCATGTGTCATTAATATTGACGCCATAGTTGGAGTCAGTTCGGTCGCTCTGCTAGTTACCGCATTGGAATCGATACCTCCAATTAGCACGCCGAAGGTGTCATAGGCGGAATTCAACCTACCCTTTACATCGTATTTAGATCGCCAAAGCACTCCGGTTAGGGCCCTAGTTTTGCGTGCTAATTGCTCAGGGCTCAACAGCTGCTTATTGCCGAATTCAGCTTCAAACTGCGCTGAGTCAAATGTAAAGCTTGTAGCTTGCTCGCTGCCAAACCAAGGCGACATTAGCATCTCCACAAACATATCTTTCGCGTTCATTCTTTGGCTGAGAGCCTCCGCGAATTCTTCTATCGCGTTCTGTTGAGCTTGGTAAGCAGCATATTTGGCTGGATAGCCTTGATCTGATTCAACTGCGGGTTTATCCAACACGGGCTTTCCAAAAATGGGCGCCCACCAGAACCTTGCTGCCGAGGACCTAAATGAAGGTTCTTCAATAATGAGGTTGGCAAGTGAACGCAACGTGGTATCCCTATCTTCTATTTTCTCACCAAAGAGGCCCGGTTCGCGCATATCTCGGTACCATCGGTCGCCGCGCCTGTACGGAGAGATAGAGCCGTCCTCAGGGTATTTGTAGAACTGATCAAGCACGTCTTCACCGAATTCTAGGTAGAAGTTGTTCTCACTCCAGTTTTGGAAAGCGCCGGCAACTGGATCAAGAAGCGAGTGACACACCGTGCAATTTGGATTATTCATCGTGGGGTTATTACGGTCGGCAAGAGCGGCTTCATCGGTTGGTCTTTGCGATGATTTTTCTACATCGATACCGAGAAAATGATAGAGGATCCATCTGGCTCTAGCCCTATTTCGGTTCGTCGCGGTGGTTGGATACCGCGATAGAAAACCAAAATCAGTTAGCAAACCAGCATGTGGGTAATCAGCTAGTGGCGGTGAGATGATTTCATATTCACTGTTTGAATTTACCCGCTTTACCGTTTCTCTAAATGAATTTCTCTTATAGTAGCCATTTATTCTCGACGGTTTGAACAACGCATCACTATCATCATCTCCAAAAACAGCCGAGCCATCTAGCCAATAATCCAGCTCCTTATTCATCATCATATAATCGGCAGTTAGTACTTCATTATAGCTTTTGTCTTTCTCAATGATGTATGCAACGAGCTCCCCGCTCGCTCTTCGGACAAGTGGCTGAATCAAATTGTATAGATCATGATCATTGGTCTGGTCTTCATCTGTCTTAACCTTAACTCTCGCCCTATAGATTTTGATGAAGTTCGGTGAAGTATCAGAAAGAGGAAATTGAGCGCCCTGCGTTAACAACCGATCATTAGTAGCAGTAACGGCGAACTCTCTGAAAGCTGGGCCCTTCATCAACGCACGTAGAGCTGTTCTTAGTCCTGCCTCTGTGCCGGCAAGCTTTTTCTCAGCATCCGTCGGCACCCTACCCTGCAACAACAACGCCGCACGCCTAAGCGTCGCCTCCCGAGGCTCCAAAACCACCGAAGACAAAAAGCTCGCCTCGCGCGCAGAAGCCCCATCGCCAGAACTACTAAACACATAGCTCGTAGCCGCGCTCACATTGGCGAGCTCGGCAATGATCTTCTCAATAGCGGCGTAGCCATCGCTATCAGGCGCGAGTTGCAGCCCGCCAACATGGCCTTCACCGCCTGCGACTTTAGCAAGTAGCAGCTCTGCTCCTTTTAACTCGATGTATTCCGATAACGCGCCAAAATTGTTTAGCGACGACGCCGTGTTAGTGCGCTGAAACTGAAGTGCAGAACTGCGCGCCAAGCCCCCTTCGACGTGACACGTAATGCAGCGCGCTTGGACGATGTCGGTTTCTATTTCTGTGTCGAATGTTCTAGCTGCCGCCGAGTGCGTGTCGTCAGGTAGTGTGGTCGAGGCTTTGATGTTTAGCTGTGCGGGTTCGGGCGTAAAGTGCAGTCGTGACTCGCCCTGTGCGCTGTATGCGTTGAAATATAAGTAACTGCCGGCTTCGGCAAGTGTGCCGTCGATCAGCGTAAACTTGTTGTCTGCGCCGAGCATACGCTCTGTGGCGAATGGCGTGAGGTCTTCTACTGTTCCATCCCATGGAACATAGCCGCCATCGGGGTCGAGCTTGAAGAACTTGTCGCTGGCGACAATCACGGTGTAAAGGTCGGCCAATGCGCCACGATGAGCTTCGGACGGAGTTACTGCAACTGACAGCTCTAGGGTCGTCGTGGTGGTGAGTGCGTTTGCCGCGGTGTCCGCTGCTACCACTAGACTGAACGTGCTATCGCTCGGGCTGCCGTCAGTACTCGCAGACTTTATGGACGCGATTTGAGTGGTGGTGTTGGCGGCAGCCGAAAGCGCTAATGAAAGCAGTATGAGCGCGGCTGCGGAGTTGCGAAATATTCTCAGCATTTGAATGTCCTGAATGACCAGTCGTTCGATATTACTGAAATTTTTGCAATATAAATAGAATTAAATGCTTAGATAAAGCCCTTCATCACGCGCAAGCACTGCAGCCTAGGCCAATTGTGTTACTTTTGATGCAAAGTACAGCGGCAGAACCAAGGCCTTTGGATCATCTAAAAAACCCGTAGACCCTACTAATTTAATAGTTTTTTGTGGCGAATAGCGGTCGACATAAACACTCAGCGATTTTGCTCGGGTACGCTTTCCACTTTTCACCTCAACCGGTATTAATGCATCAGTTGAGGATTTGAATAAGAACTCTATTTCGCTACGGGCGTATTCCCATGAATAGGTCGGCCCACCCTGTTGTGCTACCCACTCGTTTTGAACAAAATTTTCAGCAATGTAGCACTTGTAGCTAAATCCCTGTTCACGGTGTTCTCGGTAGCTCAATCCCAGCAGATGTCCAAGCAATCCAATATCAAAGAAAAACAGTTTGAAAATGTTATCTTTCGATAAACCTGGTAGCGGTGATTTTGGCTGACTGTCAATCGGGTGACACTTTGACACCAATTTACATTTTTCTAGCCAGTCAATGGGTCCCGACAGCTGTTGGTAGCGGGATACGTTTTTAATAACGTCTTTGAATTTAAATCGCTTTACCGAATCATCAATATGTTGCGCAAGCTGTTTGGGAATATTTCTAAATACAGCGTTTATCTGTTGCGCTGAAATTTTGTCCGAGTATTTTCCAAAATCCCGTTCATAACCGGCAATCAGTGAACCGTGAACACTGGATACTCGCTGCGTACGTTCAATAATCGATAGATCTTCTTGAGGGTTAAACCAGGCGTCTACGGCCTCGGGCATACCGCCAACAAAGTAGTAATCAATCAACACCCTAAATAGCTTTTCATGAGCCACTTTGCTCAGATTTAGTTCCTCAAAGGCTTTTAATAAAAGTGGTTGCTGCGCAGCCCATAGAAATTCTTCGAACGTCAGCGGATAAAGCTCGAGCAACTCTACTTTCCCTACTGGAAAAGATGCTAAAAGCCCTATATTCGAACCCGATGCGCAAATAAACATATCGGGCTTCTGTTCTGCAAAAAACTTAAGTGAGTTGACTGCAGCTTGGCATTCGCCCACCTCATCAAAAATAATCAGTGCCTTTTTACGATCAATGGCTAGATCGAGTGCCAATTCTATATTGGCGAGAATATCGTCTGGCCTGAGCGAATCTGCAAACAAATGCGCCAAGTGGGGTTGCTCTAAAAAGTCGAGGCGAACAACTTGAACAAAGTGCGCGCCAAAAAGCTTCTCAAGCAAATAGGATTTTCCCGTTTGCCTTGCACCGTCCAAAAGAATTGGTTTGCGCTTATCCCGCTTTTTCCAATCCAGCAAATGCTTTAGTAGTAAACGCTCCATCTGTTCTCACCCAAGCTCAATTTGGGTCTTAGTGTATGCCTAAAAGCTGGAATTTCACACTTTTATGCGCATAAAAGTGTCTAATATTGTCTTTTTTATGCGCTTAATAAATATTCTCAAGATGATTATTATTGATTTTGATTGTGGCACTCTCAAACTTGGGGTGAACATCTTCGTCTTTATCAACTTCCAGGGACCTATCCCTTTTTACCACCCGCTATTCATAGTGAGTCCACAGTCGTAACACCTTGACGACCCTCTCGGCCTCTAATACCTGATAGACCAGTCGATGCTGGATATTGATTCTCCTCGAATAAGCACCCGCTAAATCGCCCACAAGCTTTTCGTAGGGTGGCGGATTTTGCCAAGGGTCCAATTCGAGAATGACCAACAAATTCTGTGCCTTCGTTTTAAGACCAGAGGAGGCCAGTTTTCGTGCGTCCTTCTGCGCTTGTCTGGTGAAATGAAGCGACCACATTACCAGTCCAATTCAGTTGTACAGTCATCAAGCGTTTCCTGCATACCCTCAACGATAGATTCTCGCATCCCCGGCACCGATAAGAGATGCAAGGTCTCGTTGATCGCATTCCAATCCGCCTCCGCCAAAAGAACCGCATTGCCGCGCTTGCCCGTAATAAACACCGGCTCGTGATTGACCGTCGTGTCGTCGATCAATTTATAAAGATTCGCCCTTGCTTCCGTCGCATTGAGTGTAGTCATAATCGTTACCTCCGGATTCAGATTGTACGCTATTGCGTACGGTTTATGCTATCAGATTACTTTTTACAGAAGCACACCGTAATGGCAAAGAGTTGCTGAAATCACCGGGACGATTAAGCTGTCACCCAGTTACCAACGCGAAGCCCTTCTACCCGTTCAAACTCCTTGACGTTGTTGGTAACAACAATCAGACCCAGCGACCTGGCGTGGCCCGCGATCATCTGGTCTTAGTATCCGATGGGGGTGCCGGAACGCTTCTCTGACCTCTCCGGGTCGGTTCTTCATCGTATAAATAACGATATTGGTGTCCCAACCTCCACCCTCGGGCACAATCAAGCGCGCTCGACCTAATGGAATAATGTCCGCCCGTTTTACAGACTCAGGCAGAGCCACCCGCTTAGGTAAGCGAACTGCCTAAGAGGTGTTGCTTAAGACTGAGGCATTTTCCATGACGTGGCTCCACGGTAACTGTTATGAGTCTATCCATAGTAGGGCTGAAACTGACTATGCCAAGGGTATATCCTGTCATATTTTGCCCCGACTACCTTTGCAAAATAGGAGTCCCCGGGTTCTCGGCTCAGCCTTGACAGTGATAACCCCTTTTATCGCCACCCAGACTCTCTCAACAATTGGGTTCGTTTTGTTATTTTTTACTGTTTCTGACCTTTGGTCGCCCCACGCAGCCTGTTCACGGCTCGCCGCTCGTAGCGCATGAGTTTTCGGTGCGCCTCGATCTTGAGCATGAGCCGCTGGACCGGGTCGTTATCCTTTTCTACTTCTTTGTAGAGCAGGTTCACCATGTAGTTCCGGTCTCGTTTTGAGAGACGCTCTTTTGGTGAGATCATCCCCACGACCGTTTCTTCGATGAGCTCTCTGGACATGTCAGGCATCCTGGCCTCGACAGGCTTGTCGACGTAGGCTGCGTGTTTTGCCGTGATTACGGAACGTGAGGTCTGTAACGCGCCGACTAAGGTCTGCGCCTCGTCCGGCGAATAGCCAAGATCGCACGCGTCTTTTTCGAGATCACTGTCTAAGGTTAAGGGATTAGGATCAGAGAGGAGACCGCTGAGGCCGTGCGTGCGGGCATTTTGGGAGGAGGCCTGTCTGCCCTGGTCGGACTTGGGCCCGGAAGACTTTTGGGCGTTGGCCCTATTGGCGAGTAACTTCGAGACGCTGGTCTTCATCGGTTTTTTCAACTTGTAGCTCGAGCTGCTTGATCTCCAACTCCAGTTTTTTGTGCAGCTGGGGGGCAAACTTGGCAGAGTCATGCGCCTGCATGAGGAGGCGGATGTTCTTGAACTGCCGGTCGATCAGCCGGTCCAGAATATCGATCTGGGGGAGCACCTCGCGGGTCGCCTCCGCCCGGAGAGAGGCGATGTTGTGGCCCTTTTCGGTCATCAGTTCATTGAGGTTCTTGCGGGCCTGGGGGTCGGGCTTAGCGCCGCTAATAAAATCTGACAGCGCCTCGAAAGTGGACAGCCAAAGAAGCCGATCCTCCTCATCATAGGCCCGCCGCTTAACTAGCGTAGAGGCCATCTGCAGCAAGACGAGTTGTTCTTTGTCGCGGCGATAGACCTTGATCCACCAGAACGCGTCGGCGAGCTGTGCTGCGAGCTCACCTAACAGGCCCGCGGGGTGATCGTAGCTGGCCAGCATCTCTTGTACGTGCTGCTGATAGTCAGGCGTCTGCTCGTAGCCCTCTCCTGACACGTCTTTATTGTCGGCCAAGTGCGGCCTCCCGTTTGCTCAGGTCTAGGGTGACTCCGGGGTTTATCAGGGGGTCGCCGGTGAATTGGATGCCCGCCGTTGACAGAGTCCGAGCGATCGAATCAAGCACGCGAGCATTCGCTCGGGGAATTCCTTCCTGTTGTTCATACTTCTTGATAGTCGCTATTGACACATCTGACCGCTCAGCCAGAGCAGCAGCACTCCAGCCAAGCATCGATCTTGCAGCTTTTATTTGCGAAACAGATAGCATTAAAGTATATTTATATAGACTATTAGTATATTTATGTAACTCTTATAGGATTAAGATAGCATGATTGATGCAATTTTTAAGAAATTTGATGGCGCCTTTGCGGAAAATACCATGAGAGCATACCGCGCAGACTTCCGGCACTATCAAATATGGTGCCGGGGGAACGGCATATCCCCTATCCCGGCGCAAGCTGAATTCCTCGCGAGATACGTCGATGAACTTAGCCTCTCTCATAAAAGCGCCACTATCAGGCGGCGCATCAATAGCCTCGGCACTGTCTTCAAACTGTCGAAAAATATAGATCCTTCAAAGGATCCGGAGGTGGTGCTTGCACTCAAGCGGATGCATCGAAGACTCGGTCGCCAACAATCTCAAGCGACTCCCCTCACCCGGGAGGTATTAGACAAATTGCTAGCCCGGTGTGGCGACGATATTAGGGGCCTGCGCAACAGAGTCCTGTTACTCCTGGGCTACGAGACCATGCGCAGGCGATCGGAGCTGTGCAACTTTAGATTTGAAGACCTTACTGAATCGCCCAATAAAGGCGCCGCTATCAGATTAGTTAGATCCAAAACGGATCAAGAGGGGACATCAAGGCTAATCCCCATAAGTAATGAATTGTTCAGGGTCATACGGCATTGGGTAAAAATTGCTGAAATCACTGGGCCCATACTTCGATCAGTCGACCGATATGGGAATGTTGGGCATAACTTAAATCCAGGCTCTATCGGATTAATTATTAATTCGCTTAACAACCGATGCGAGAGCCAAGAATCGGAACAGTTTTTCTCTGGCCACTCATTTCGTGTCGGGGCGGCACTGGATCTCTTGGAGGCCGGGGCCTCACTTGAAATCATTATGCTCCGGGGAGGATGGCGTTCAAGTGATAATGCGATGGGATATTTGCGCAATTGGTGTTAACTTATCCAGCGTCAATTAACTTGTCCGGTTCAGCGTCAATTATCTTGGCCGGTTGACTCTGTCTGTTTCACTCCTGTTCTTGCATAGATGACTTCCTCCGGTAACTCTCGCCCTGACATTGAATGATGG